>JACXTT010007464.1_pt1 | contig 15385 bp, 9 predicted proteins | sample 9270951 | NCBI WGS metagenome assembly JACXTT01 (sample SAMN15532306, study PRJNA645909) | rock metagenome | isolation source: weathered quartz diorite | place: Puerto Rico | collected 2017-06-21 | reverse complement strand
TAGCTTCGACCAGCGAGATTACGCTGCGTCTGATTCTATCCGTGACCGCGATGGCGATAATCGTGATGATTGCCGCGCCGATCAAGAATTTCCTGCAGGAGCGGGTCGATCGAATCTTCTATGGCCGGCGCTACGATCTGCGGAACAGCCTGCTCGATTTTGGACGCACCATCTCCGCCACGACCGCGCTTGATCCATTGCTTGATTCGTTGATTAGCCGCTTGCGTGAGGTTATGAACGTCGAGCGGTTGGCGATCTTCATCGAAGACAACCACGCACCAGTTGGTTACCGCGTGGCGCGCACGGCAGGTCTTTCCGCGCCCATGACGGTCCCGGCTGACTTTCGCGAGATGATTCGCACGCGCTCTGCCGAATCTGGCGTGGTGCGGGCCGACGACCTGGAGCAGGCGCCGGAAGGCGATGGTTACGTCCGGCGCGTCTTGCACTACTACGTGCCCTGCGTGGTGCGCGGCCGCATGGTTGCGGTGATTGGCCTGGGACGGACCGCAGATGGCGCATTGCTGTCATCGGAAGACGTCGAAATCCTGCGCACGGTTGCCGGCTACATTGCGGTAGCGATCGAAAACAGTTTGCTTTATCAGGAACAGCAACAACGCGCGGCCGAACTCGAACTGCTGAAGGAATTCAACGAATCGATCGTCGAATCGATCAACGTCGGACTGATGGCGGTGGATCTCGAAGGCCGCATCACTCGTTTGAATGCAGCCCTGGAACAAATTTTTTCCATCAGCAGCGATGAGGCAATCGGCAAGAGAGTTGAAGAGCTGTTCGCCGATGATTTCGCCGACACTCTTCATCAAGTACTCGGCCCCGACGGTTGGAACCTGCACACCACCCGCCAAATTTACAAGCTGCATACGGCGACGCACGCCGGACGCTCGATCGTCTTGAACATTGCGCTGGCCCCATTGCGCGCCGATTCTGCTGATTCGGACGAACAAACCGGGGCGCTCGTGGTGTTCGAAGATGTGACCGAGCGCCTGCACCTCGAAGAGCAACTGCAACAGCGCGAGAAGCTCTCTTCGATCGGCTTGCTGGCCGCCGGCGTGGCACACGAAGTAAACACGCCTCTAACTGGTGTCTCGTCTTACACGCAGATGTTGCTTAACATGCTTCCGGAAAACGATCCGAAGCATGCGCTGCTCGAGAAAGTTCGGCGTCAGGCAGACCGCGCGACTGACATCGTCAATAACCTTTTGAACTTTTCACGCACGGGTAATGCCGCCGAATTCAGTCTGGTCGATGTGCATCGGGTGCTTGACGACACGCTGCAATTGCTTGAGCCGCAACTTCGGCGCAGTCAAATTCAGATCGTGCGCAGCTACGGCAATGGCTTGCCCGAGGTTTATGGCAACTCAGTAAAACTGCAGCAGGTCTTCACGAATCTCATCCTTAACGCGCGCGATTCGATCGCGAACGGCGAAGGCTGCATCACTCTCGCGACACGCAACGGCGAAGAGGGATTGCTAACGGTTGAAGTTGCCGATAACGGCGTCGGCATTGCGCCTGAAGACGTCGCGAAAATCTACGATCCATTCTTCACGACTAAGGGAGTGGGACGCGGAACCGGACTGGGGTTGGCCGTTACTTATGGCATCGTCCAGGAACACTCCGGCCACATCAATGTTGCCAGCACGCCCGGCCTCGGCACTACATTTCGCATTACTCTTCCGACGCGCGATCCGCGGACGCGTCTCCAGGCGGCAGCCATCTAGTGGCTTCATTCGCCTTTGCCATTCTTTTCAGTAATAATTTCGATTTTGCGAAACGGGCTCTGAACACAAAGAGTCCCGCGTTTAGCTATGGCTAGAAAAGGATCAGTGCTCGTCGTTGATGACGAGGAAATAATGCGCGACGTCCTCGAGACGCTTCTCTCGTCCGAGGGTTATCGTGTCGATCTCGCCAAGACCGGCGAAGAGGGTTTGGACGCGTACACGAAGCGAGCTTACGACGCGGTGCTGCTCGACGTGTCGATGCCGGGCATCGGCGGACTGCGAGCGCTGGAAGAGTTTTTGAAACTCGATCCGGAGGCAGTGATTCTAATGATCACCGCTTACGCGACGTTCGATACGGCGATCGCGGCCTGGGAAAAAGGCGCGTTCGGCTGTATCCGGAAACCGTTTCAGAACGAGCACATCAGCGCGCAAGTCGCGGCCGGCGTCAAACGGCGACGAAAAGAGGAAGAGCGCCGATCCTTGCGACAAGCGATGAGCCGCGAAGTCGATCGCGGCGCCATCGTGGGACGCTCGGACGTGATGCAGGAAATCTTTCGCGTCGTCGAACAAGTTGCGCCGGCGCGCTCGACGATCCTCATTACCGGCGAAAGCGGCACCGGTAAAGAACTAATCGCGAAGGCGATTCACGAAGCCAGTCCCCGCGCTACCAAACCATTCGTCACCGTCAACAGTTCAAACATTCCCACCGAGTTACTCGAATCCGAATTGTTCGGTCACACGCGTGGCGCTTTCACCGGAGCGATCGCGGCCAAGAAGGGCTTGTTCGAAGTGGCCGATGGTGGATCGATCTTTCTTGATGAGATTGGCGACATTCCGCCCGAGACCCAGGTTCGGCTCTTGCGCGTGATTCAGGAACGCGAGTTCACGCCCCTGGGTGACACCAGCCCGCGGCGCGTTGATGTGCGAATTATCGCGGCAACGAATATCGACTTGAAAGAAGCTGTGCGGCAGGGAATGTTCCGCGAGGATCTCTATTATCGTCTCTCGGTGGTGCCCATTGAGTTGCCCCCGCTGCGCGATCGCAAACAGGACGTGCTGCCGCTGGCGCAGCACTTCATCCGCAAGTACAACGCCGAAAACGGACGTCAGGTCTCTGAGCACATAGCTCCGGAAGTGTTATCGCTGCTCGAAAATTATTCGTGGCCAGGGAACGTCCGCGAGTTGGAAAACGCCATCGAACGCGCCGTCGTAATTGCGCCGGCGGATGAGATCAGTCGGGAATGCCTGCGCCCGGAGATTTCCGATCCGCAAGCCGCCCGCGCCGTCGTGCGCGAGGGCCAGGGAGCATCTGCATCGATTGATGTGGGTCGCGGAATTAATTTCTACGATGAAGTGCGCCGCTTTGAAATCGATTTGATTCGCCGAGCGCTCGATCAAACCGGCGGACATCAATCGCGCGCGGCCCGCTTGCTGGGCATGAATCCCACAACGCTCAATTCGAAGATCAAGACCTATAACATCAATCTCCGAGCGTGAGAGGTCAGAAGTCAAGAGGTCGGAGAAAAATCCCTCGGAACTACTAATGTAGTCAAACCAAATCTTTTACTAGCGTCTAACTTCGAATCTGTATTCTCTAGTCTCTAACCTCTAACCTCTTACCTCTAACCTCTGCTCACGCCCACTTGGCGAGCGCAGCTTTCAAATCCAAGGTCCGAATTATCCGGTGCAGGTTGTTCGGGTGGACGCCCAGGGTCTTAGCTGCTTCCGTGTAGTTTCCTTTCGATTGTTCCAACGCGCTAATAATGATCTGGCGCTTCGCATCCTTGATGGCATCGTAATAGCTGACGCCGGTGGCGCTCGAATTTTCCGCCGCGTCAGTCACGCGCCGAGGCAGGTCATCGACGCTGATCACGTCTGCCGACCCGAGTACCACCGCGCGTTCAATCGCGTTCTCCAGCTCGCGCACATTCCCCGGCCAATCATAGTTCTGCAGCACTGCGCGCGCTTCCGGCGTAATCCCATTAACCGGCCGCTTACATTCAAGCGAATACTTTTCAGCGAAATAGCTTGCCAACAGTGGAATATCTTCGCGCCGCTCGTGAAGCGATGGCATCGTAATCTTCACCACATTCAAACGATGATAAAGATCCTGGCGAAACGTGCCGGCCTTGATGGCGGACTCCAGGTCGCGGTTTGTCGCCGCTATCACACGCACGTCGAGCTCGATTGAACGTGTGCCGCCGACATGCTCGACCTTGTGGTCCTGGAGAAATCGGAGGAGCCTTGATTGCATGGGCAAAGGCATCTCGCCAATCTCATCGAGAAACACGGTTCCACGGTTGGCAACTTCCAGTTTGCCTTCTTTGCGCGTGATCGCACCTGTGAAAGCGCCTTTTTCATGCCCAAAGAGTTCGCTCTCCAAAAGCGTTTCCGTCAGCGCCGCACAGTTGATCGCCACAAATGGTTGCGTTGCCCGCGGACTGTTATTGTGAATGGCGTTCGCCACCAGCTCCTTGCCAGTACCGCTTTCACCGCATATCAAAACCGCTGAGCGCGCCGGCGCCACGCGCTGAATAAAGTCATAGATTTCCCGCATGGCCGCGCTTTCGCCAATCATGTTGTGATCGATCGCCAGCGTCGATCGCAAACGATTGTTTTCGCCTTCAAGCCATTCGAGCTGTCGCGCGTTCTCGATCGACACCGCGGCCATGCCGGCAATCGTGGCCACGAGTTGCAAGTGCGCTTCGTCGAATCGAATAATCGGATCACTAGTGTCCAAATAGATCACCCCCAGAGTCTTATCGAAAACAATTAACGGGACACAAATGAGCGAACTGATCTGCGCGACTGCGAGACTCTCCGCCGTACTCAAGCTCTCGCTCGTCCTAATGTCGTTCGTGAGGAGCGCAATACCCTCGTGCTGCACGCGCTCGACTACCGTGCGACTCACGCGAACTTCAGCTACTTGCCCGCGTCGGTGTCTGCCATGAATAAGCGAGAATTCCTTTTCACCCTGGCTCAATAGAATCGCTCCGCGATCCACCGGCACCACGTCAAAAATTGAATCAAGAATCTCGCGCACCAACTCCTGTGTGTGGCGCAAGCGATTTATTCGCGTGCCGATCTTCACCAGGACACCCAAGTCTCGGGTCAGCCGTTGGTGCTCACTAAAATCCACGGCCGCTTCTGTTTGTTGAAGCAGTGATTCGGGCCGGAGTTGTTTCGCTGACTGCGTCAGTGGTTCAGAGTCATCGAAGCGCACCTGGTGTCCGGACGTGGTGTCTTCCGTTTCTTCAATCAGAAACAGCAAGGCGATGGATCCAATTCGGACTTGGTCCGCGTGCTTGAGCACTTTGTCGTTAACTGGTTGGCCATTGACGAAAGTCCCATTTGAACTACCCAGGTCTCGGATCTTGAAATCGTCGCCTTGACGCTCAATCACACAATGGCGTCGGGATACCGACGAGTGATTCAAAGGAACTACGCTCGCTGACTCCCGGCCGATTGTGTTCTGATCGACTGTCAGCGGAAAGGTCGTTCCCTTCCTCAACCCGTTAAGTGCTACAAGACGAGGGTCCATTAGTTCAGCCAGCATTGCCCCGAACGGGCGTAAATTGCTATTGAAGAATCCTTTAGCTATCGCAATTGATAGCCCCTACTATCATTTCTGATATGAAAACGCCAGTGAGCGCCGGTGGAACGCAATCCAATTTCGCTTGAGCCTCAACTAAACCCGCAAACTTGAAGTGGTTAACCGTTATTAGAAAGATCCGTTCACCAGCGGCACACGGTTCGCACTAACAGACCTCGAACTTGCTCGCAAAGGCGAGCATTGACAACAAGGTAAATCACTGGAGGCGCTGCCCAATCAGCGCCGATTGAGATCCTAATCCCCACGCCGACAAGGTAGCAGCGGCAGCTCTTCTACCAGCAGAAATTCCTGCTTGCTGAGACCATGGAGCAACCCGAAGTCCCACCCTTCGGGTTGTTTGTTTTTGGCGCAGAGCTTTTCTCGCTTCCAATTTGCCAATCCCGACCAATTCAGGACTAGCGCAAAAACCTAACTGCGCGTATTTTGATGTTTACTTCATAGTTCGTTCTGAGGTTTAGCACACTTTGAGACGACGCAAGATTGATGGCTGTCCCATTGCCGGTGCGCTCCAGTTAATCGGCGACAAATGGACCATGCTAGTTGTCCGCGACCTCTTTGCTGGGCCGAAGCGAACGACCGAGCTGCTTGAGGATCTACATCCCATCAGCAGTCGGACACTGATGGGTCGGCTGCGCGAGATGGAACAGGACCAGCTTGTGCTGCGAAACAATTACGGTGGATTACCGCGCCGCGTTGAATATGAGTTAACCGATCGCGGGCGTCGTCTGATTCCTTTACTCGACGCTCTGATGAAAATTGGCCAGGCGCTGGAGTGTAACGATTGCCGCGATCGCAAAGAGAGTGCGGGTTACTATTGTGACTTTTGTCCCCAAAACAGTGCCGGCGGAAGTTGGATCGCCGAGCGCCCTTCAAGTTCAGAACCCTTTGAGCCTGTCGAGCCGATACGCCGCCGCAAGGATGATTCGATAGTGCTGTTATAGGCCTGGGTCGTTTTCCTCTTTCCATTCATGACTGCTTCCGATAGTTCCCAAAAGAAACTTGCGTGGCCTTACCTGATCGCGGCGATCCTGTCGCTGATTGGATTGGGTGACGCGATTTATCTGACAATCCAGGACGCCACCGGCGCGAGCTTGCGCTGCACGATCATTTCCGGATGTTCGGAAGTGCTCAGCAGTAAGTACGCCCACATTGGCTCAATTCCGTTGGCCTCACTTGGCGCGTTCGCTTATTTCATGTTCTTTAGCCTCGCGATCCTGGCGGCATTCGGCTATACCTTCGCGCGACCGTTGCTCGCGGTCCTCGTGACCCTGATGTTCCTAACCTCGTTGTGGCTGATTTATCTTCAGGCGTTCGTCATCCATCACTTCTGCCAATACTGTCTGCTTTCCGCGGGCGTGACGACGATCCTGGCGGCGTTTGTTTTGGCCGCACAAATCCTCAGTCGCCGGGTCCAGAGACCGATTTGAGTGGAAGCTTTGTCGCACTTGCCACGTCTAACTTTTGACTGCTAATCTTACGCTTCAAAACCACGCCTGTTTCCGTGAAAGGAGCTATCTCAGACATGAAAAAGATTTTCGCATTACCGCTGTTCTTCACGGCGATTTTGATTATGGCTCCGGCCGCTGTGGCGGGCAGTGGCCGTAACACCGCCTCTGATATTCCGGCGCCACCGGCAATTGGTAGCGCGATTGAAGATTTCACTCTGCCTGATGCAGACGGCGCAAACCATTCGCTTAAGTCCTTAATGGGAAAGAATGGCGCGGTCATTATCTTCGTCGCTACAAAGTGCCCAGTTTCCAACGCATACAACGAGCGCATGGAGAAGCTTTTTGAAGATTACAAAGCGAAGGGCATCGCCGTCATCGGCATTAACGCCAACAATACTGAGCCGGCCGCCGAAGTTAAGTCGCACGCGGCTGAGAAGGGTCTGAAGTTCCCGATCCTCAAAGACGATGGCAACAAAATCGCGGACCGCTTTGGCGCCAACGCTACCCCGGAAGCATACGTGCTGGATGCCGGCGGCAAACTCGTCTATCACGGCCGCATCGACAACTCGCGCGATACCGCGGGCGTCACTTCAAGTGATCTTCGCGATGCACTCGACGAGTTGATCGCTGGTAAGGCCATTAGCAAGACCGGCGCAAAGGCATTTGGTTGCACGATCAAACGTGTGTCGTAGTCATTCCCATGTTTCGTTACGCAATTCTGATCAGTTTCGCGGTTTGTCTCACGCTCCTGGCTTTCGCAGCGCCAACGCAATCAAATGCGAGCGGCGCTGCGAGTGCCAACGACGTTCGCGTAATTGATCTCGACGGTCTGAAGAAGATTCTTCAGCGCGACGGTAAAGACACGCGGCCTCTGTTGTTGAACTTCTGGGCAACGTGGTGCGATCCATGTCGCGAAGAGTTTCCTGATTTGGTAAGACTTGACTCTGACTATCGCAACAAGGGACTCAATTTTGTGGCCGTCAGTCTGGACGATCTCACCGATCTGAAGACAGCCGTTCCAAAATTCCTTGGCGAAATGAAGGCGGAGATGCCCGTGGTGCTTCTTAACGTCAACGATCCCGATCCGGCGATCAAGGTCGTCGACGCCACCTGGGACGGGCAACTGCCGGCAACCTTTCTTTACGATAAAGACGGTAAGGTGGTTTTCAAACACTTCGGTAAGATCAAACCCGAAGAGTTACGCTCAGCGATCGACAAACAAGTGACAAGTAATAAGTGATGAGTGACCAGTCTTATGCTTCCTCGTCACTTATTACTCGTTACTAGTCACCATTCATGATCACTCCGGAAGTAATCGCCCAACACAACCTCACCCCCGACGAATTCAATCGCATCAAGGAATTACTGGGACGCGGACCGAACCTTGTCGAACTCGGCGTCTTCTCAGTCATGTGGTCCGAACACTGTTCGTACAAATCCTCTCGCGTTCACTTGAAGCGATTGCCGACACAGGGAGAGCGGGTAATTGTGCCGCCCGGCGAGAATGCCGGCATCGTCGAAGTCGGCGACGGCTGGTGCGCGGCTTTCAAAATCGAATCACATAATCACCCGAGTTTTATTGAACCGTTTCAGGGGGCGGCTACCGGCGTCGGCGGCATCCTCCGCGACATCTTCACAATGGGAGCGCGACCCATTGCCGCGCTGAATAGCTTGCGGTTTGGCTCGCTCGACGATCCGAAGAATGGCCAGCGCAATCGATCGTTACTTGCAGGCGTGGTCGCGGGGATCGCTCATTACGGAAATGCGTTTGGCGTGCCGACCGTCGGAGGCGAAGTCGCGTTCGATGACGCTTACGCGCTGAACCCGCTCGTGAATGCGTTCGCGCTAGGCCTCGTTCGTAAAGACCAAATCTTCTTTGGCAAGGCTACGGGCGTGGGTAATCCCGTGCTTTACGTCGGCGCCAAAACTGGTCGCGACGGAATTCACGGCGCGACGATGGCCTCTGCGGAATTCGACGAAGAGGCTCTGGAAAAGCGGCCTACGGTCCAGGTCGGCGATCCATTTCTGGAAAAACTTTTGTTGGAAGCTTGTCTCGAGGCGATGCGCAGCGGTGCGATTGCCGGTATTCAGGACATGGGCGCGGCCGGGCTGACTTGCTCGACCTGCGAGATGGCGGCGCGCGGCGACTCAGGAATCGAAATTGATCTTTCGCTGGTGCCGCAACGCGAAACCGGCATGACCGCCTATGAGATGCTGCTCTCTGAATCTCAGGAGCGCATGCTGATTGTCGCCCACAAAGGCCGTTCGAAAGAAGTTATCGAGATTTTTGCCAAATGGGATTTGGACGCAGTCGTGATCGGTCACGTGCAAGATGATGGTCGCATGCGCGTGATGCATAACGCCGAAGTGGTTTGCGATGTCCCGGTGAAAGCGTTAACTGATGAAGCCCCGGTTTATCAGAGGCCGATGAAAGCCGTCAGTGGTCAGTCGTCAGTTGTCAATGGTCATCACTCCGAAATCTCGCGTCCGCTGACGAACGACAACAACGGACCACTGACTACTGACAACGGACAGCGCTACGACGACGCTCTGTTGAAATTGCTGGCGTCGCCCAATCTCGCTTCTAAAGAATGGGTTTATCGTCAATACGACCACATGGTCCGGACAAACACTGCCGTGTTACCGGGCGCTGATGCGGCGGTGGTAAGAATCAAAGAGACGCGACGGGCGCTCGCGATCGCGCTGGATGGCAACGGCCGTTACTGCGCAGTCAATCCTCGTGAAGGGGCGAAGTTAATCGTTGCGGAGGCCGCTCGGAATGTTGTCTGCGTTGGGGCGCAGCCGATTGCAATCACCAACTGTTTGAATTTCGCTTCGCCGGAAAGACCGGAAGTGATGTGGTCCTTCTCGGAGGTTATCGATGGAATGGCCGAGATGTGCAGGGCCTTTAATACGCCAGTCGTGTCCGGCAACGTCTCTTTTTATAACGAGACCGAAGGGCGCGGCGTGCTACCGACGCCGGTCATTGGGATGCTTGGACTTGTCGATGATGTGAAGCGAGTCCTGCAACCCGGTTTCAAGAATCCCGGCGACTTCATCGCACTCCTGGGTACGACGCACGAAGATCTTTCCGTCAGTGAATACGCCGCCATAACTAAGAAAGAATCTACCGACGACTTCATTGCGCACGGGAAGGTGCCGCAATTGGATCTTGATGCTGAGCGCGCGGTGCAAACGGCCTGCCTGCGCGCGGCGGAAAACGGTCTACTGCGATCGGCTCACGATTGTTCGGATGGCGGATTGGCCGTGGCGCTCGCGGAAGGTTGCTTCTCGTCAAACCACCGCGACGCCTTCGGCGCCGACATCGACATCACCGGTGAGTACGATTTAGCGACGCGTCTATTCAGCGAAACTCCTTCGCGCATCATCGTCAGTTTCGATCAGGCGAACTTGGGCGATATCGAAGAGATCGTCGCGGCCGCAAGTTGTCCCATGACGCTGCTCGGCAATGTCGGATCAGATCGTCTGCGGATTGAGAGCGACGGCGAGGAAGTGATTCAACTCGAGATCGCAGAGATGGAAAGCGCGTGGAGATCCTCACTCAAACAGAAGTTACAGGCAGAAGCGATGGCGGCCGGTGCCGAATGATCTTATTTCCTCGCCAGCACCACGGGCGCCTGTTCCGCGGCGCGGATCTTTTCGAAGAATGATCTGACCGAGTTGTATTGCTCCGGCGGAATGGTCGCGGCTTTCTGCACCAGCTTGCGGGTGAAAACCAGGCTGCCTTCCTTAACTTCATAACTCGTGGCGTACGATCCGAACGGCGCGTCGAGCTTCACTGCGTCGGGCATCTCATCCACGTCAAATCCTGCCGGCAGCTTCACGCGCACGGTCTCTTGATACGCCCTCGAAGTTAAGACAACCGGTTGTTTGCGCCGGGAATCGCTCAAGGGCAGCGTGTCGCGGCGCGAGACGATCGCGGGACGAAAGATGAGCAAACGGCCCTGCATCACTTGACCATAACGAGGCGCGACAAAACTGACGTTGAGGTTGAAACGATTCTCAGTTTGCGTGTCGACGGGTTCAACCTTATCCACGACGGCGGCCGTCGCCGTCGAAGACACCCACCGTTCGATACTCTTCGCATACTCGCCGGCGGATTCATTCTTAAATTCACGACGATACGACGAAGCCCACTGGCCGTTCGCATCTTCGCGAATGGTGGCTGACAACGATCCGGCGACATCGATCGCCGCATCGATTTGTCGATCGAGCAGGTTCGATTCGGGCGCGGTGATCGGCATCTTCACCAGCGCGCTGGACTCTTTTGCGTCGATTAAGGCCAGACTACCTTGCAGGTATGACGGGAGGTCGCCGACAGGAGTCTCTTCCGCAGTCGGATCGAAGATCAGCAGACGACCAAGTCGCGCATCTTCGACTGTGGGCTGGGTTTTGGTTTCGTCGGATATCTTGATCGCGATGATGCAATGATTGAACTGCTGCGGCGAAGGCCACTCAGCCCGGACGTAATCGGGATCACCGGAGTAGATGCTCACTGGAAATGACGTGATGCCGATCACCTTCAGCATCGCGCGCATCAGATTCGCTTTGTCTTTGCAGTCGCCGTACGATTTCGCGAACACCTCAGTCGCCGTGTGCGGACGATAACCACCACCGCGACCTAGTCCCGTCTGGATCGAGATGTACTTGACGGTCTGAACATAACGGCCAATCGCTTGAATCTTTTGCCATTCAGTTTTCGCATTCGCAGTCAGGTCGCGCGCCTTGGCGGCCAACGCGTCATTTACCGTCACTTGCGGATCTTCAAGTTCGCTCATCCACGCCGCGACTTCGGCCCAATCCGCGAATGTCTTGACCGCGGCGCCGCCCGAACCCGCGGCCGGGAAATAGCTCACCGCGATCCGCGGCACCAGGTTCGAGAGAGCCGGACTCATTGGCTCAGGCTCAATCGGCGGTGAATCGCGCAGCTCCCAGGTGTAACTTGAACCTTCGATCTTCGGTTCGATTTTGTCGTGATTGAAAGTGACGCTGGTCGCCCGCCAATTGCCAGGCAGCGCGAGCGTGAATCGCGAAACCAACGAAGGAATCCGTCCCTGAAATTCCCAATCGTATTGACTGAAGATTGAATGATCTTCGCTAACGATCTCATATCCAAAAACTGAACCGGCGGTAGCTTCATCTTTGGCGATGATCGCTTTAACGCGATATTCGTTGTAGACGTCATCGTTCGTCAGAGCCAGATCGACGGTTTCGTCCTTGCCGTAACTCTTCACCGGACCTGACGGTCGTAACAGCCAGGCGTGCATCTCGCGCACTTTGCCGGTGTCGGTCTGATAAATCTCGCGCGCGAACGCGAAATCGCGGCCTTCGCGAAGCAGGACGCGCACCGCGTACATGCGCGTGGTGATGACGCGTCCATCCTCACCCACCGTCACCTTTTGATCGTTGAGCAGGACTACTGCGGGCACGTCCTTATCGTAGGTTGGCGGATTGACGGCGGCCGCTTGCTGCAACCACGATGGAGGCGCATCGTTTCCGGCAAAGACGGTCACGGCCGCAAACGCCGTCACCAACAAACAGAGTATGAGGCGTACAAACATGTCTTAGGATCCTGTCTGCTTTAAAGAAATTGTGTGCTCATCATTGGTGTTAAGTTGATCGAAGAGACGCTTGAGTTGCGAGTAGTTTGAACTGGGAAACAAAATACTCCCGGCGCCGCCGAAGAAAAATTCGCGCCGCATCATCAGCGCGTGTCCGTCCGACGAAACACCCATATCAACTTTGTACTGGCTAATTTCACCGGCGGCGAATGGTCCCGGCTTGTCGGCATTGTCGAGTGCGAACCCCTGGGGAAATTCAATGGTGACCTGATCTTTCTCCAGCCACGGATAATGAAAATAGACAGCTTGCTTGCGATCCGTTGCGCCAAACATCGCGCTTATTCCGTGCTGGAAAAATGAAGGTTGAATGAACAACCGCTTGCCCGTGCGTTGGGCATAGCCCGGAACGCGAATGTGATACGAACACATCCAGGGCTTGATGGGATCAGTCACGTTTTCGATCTTAATGTTGGACAGTTCTGCCGAGCTTAGACGAGATTGAATCTCCGCGCGCAACGCATCCTCGCGTTGCGCGGGCGAATCGTCATCCTGTTCCTCTTTCTTTTCGATCGCGACCTGGCCGGTATATTCCAGCGTCACATCACCTTCGAGTGTGCCATCCTCGGATAGTTTGAATTTTCCTGTCCGATTCTTCGCCGACTTGGAAGGCGGCGACGCTGGCGTCATCGTCCAAACCGGTTCTTTGGAATCGAGTATCAGCGCCTTCTCGCCTTCTTTCCACCACGGCAACATTCCGTATGGACAATAGGCACTTGCCGGATCAAAGAACTGCCACGTGCCGTCGATCTGCACGGCAATGCAATGAAGTCTCAGGAAGTATCCATCGGCAAAGCTTTCGTCAAAGAAGAAATCGCTGCGGTCCGGCAACTCAACGACGTGGGCATCAAAGCCTGCGGCAATCGCGAGGGCCCCAAACAGCATGTCGATGTCTTCCGACGTGCCTTTGCCGCGTTTGAGGGTGTCCGCGGGAGATTTGTTCTCTTTAACCTTAGCGCGTTCTTCCGGCGTCAGACCGAGCGCGTCGTCATTTATATTCGTGACTTTCTCGCGCACATATCGGTACAAACGTTCCAGCTTTTTCTGAGTCGTATCGGCATCGCCGATCGCTTCGGTGGCAGCCTTTCGCACCTCGTCGTTGATTTTCAGATCAGGCTTGTGCAATTCGTAGATCGCTCGTCCCCAGTCACGCCAGAATTTATCAGGAACGAGTTTGTTCTCGCGCGTGTAGTAAACCAGCATCCACGTTCGCACCTGATCCTCTGGCGGCATCTGCGGCTCTTCCTTCAGCGCCGGCATATTCGTCATCGTCGTGCTATAGAAGCCATTCTTTTCTTTCACAAAAGGGCTATTTGTTCCGTGAAAGGTTTGCGCTCTCAAGCCGTAACCTTCGTAAGGGTAGGGCTTGATCAGATACTTGACCAGTTGTGCGGGAATATCGCGTTGGAATTGCAGTCGAATGTAATTGGCAGATGCGTTCGGCCTGATTTCGCGCCAGCGATAATCGATGATGGCGCCCGCCTCGATTGCGGGAACCGCAAAGGACTTAACCTTCACCTTTGCGCCGCTGGCCTTTGCCTGAGTCGTTTCAAAGATGTCGGATTTTTGTAGTTCGATGATTGTGCCATCGGGTTTGATTGTGCGGGCGGCGATATCGGTGATCCTGGTCTCGCGGCCAAAGAATTTTCCAAACGCGATCTCTACTTTGCTCTGCGTCTGTTTGCCGCGATCGGTGAAGATCTTGATGCGCACATAGTGCGTCAGAATCAAGCCCTGCTGATCATCGTCAATCTTTATCTCCCAGAAAATCGCTTCCGCGTCCGCGTCCTTTTCAACAACTGGCGTCTTCATCGCCAACTCTTCCGGGGATACCGGTCGCCAGTCGTCACCCGCGCGGACGGCCGGCGTCAGGAGAATTCCAAAGCAAATCAGGGTTGTGAAGCATGGAAGAAGACGGGGGAAGAGTTTCATCCTTAACACCTTTCGAGAGGTCCGAATCGAGAGTCGGGTGATAACAACATTCGCCTTGGGTCGCGCTGGTCGCAGGCCGCAAGTGAATCGGGCGGATTCTAGCTCAGCCTAACGGCAGTCGCAAACATTTTTGCTATTGGCGTCGCCTGATCCCAATTGAGCCGGAGAGCCCGACCCAGGGGCCGTGTGCTATAATCCAAACCTCGCTTTCACTTAACTTTTACTTATCAATTGCGTCGCTGACAATCCGGCGCAGCCATAATTTGGAGGACAATCATGGCGACAGAAATGAAGCGATCACCTGCGACGGTGAATCGGATTGAAGAACTTCTGGGTGATGAGGCCCGAACCCTCCTCGACCACACATCCACGACCATTCCGAAAGAGAATATTTACTTGCCCGGTCCCGATTTTATCGACCGGGTCGTCGCGCAATCTGATCGTTCGCCCTCGGTGCTGCGATCGCTTCAGGCTTTAATTAACCACGGTCGTCTTGCGGGAACCGGTTACGTTTCGATTCTTCCGGTCGACCAGGGAATCGAACATTCGGGCGGCGCTTCCTTCGCTCCGAATCCGCAGTATTTCGATCCGGAAAACATCGTGAAGCTCGCGATCGAAGGTGGCTGCAATGGTGTCGCTTCTACCTATGGGGTCCTCGGCAGCGTCGCGCGCAAATACGCGCACAAGATTCCCTTCATCGTAAAGATCAATCACAACGAACTGCTCACTCTACCGAACAAATTTGATCAGGTTTTGTTCGGCACCGTAAAGGAAGCGCACAACATGGGTGCAGTCGCTGTCGGCGCGACCATTTATTTCGGTTCAGACGAATCGACGCGACAGATTACCGAGATTGCCAACGCGTTCGCCCAGGCCCATGAACTCGGGATGGCGTGCATCCTCTGGTGCTATCTGCGTAATTCTAAATTCAAGACCCCTGAAGGCGACATGCATGCAGCGGCGGATCTCACGAGCCAGGCCAATCACCTCGGCGTCACAATTCAAGCCGACATCGTC
>JACXTT010007463.1_pt1 | contig 15388 bp, 12 predicted proteins | sample 9270951 | NCBI WGS metagenome assembly JACXTT01 (sample SAMN15532306, study PRJNA645909) | rock metagenome | isolation source: weathered quartz diorite | place: Puerto Rico | collected 2017-06-21 | reverse complement strand
AACACCGCGAAACTCGACTACCGAAAAGGGCATGTGGAATGGAGAACGTTCGCCAAGTTCAATGGAAGCGACAAAGAACAGCAGCTCGAAGAGGCGCTCGCGCAGGGCGATCCGTTGACCGACCTGCCGATCGCGATCGAGATCAATCATTTCCGGTTGTCACGCGACCGATTCTTTGTGCCAGTCGCCGTCAAGATTCCGGGCACGGAGGTCACTCTCGCGAAGAAGGGCGACACCGAACTCGACTTCATCGGTCAGATTCGCGACGCCAAGGGCCGCCTGGCGGGAACGGTCCGCGACGGCATCCGATTGAAACTGACTGAGACCGACAAGGCGCTGCTGGACAAGCGTAATCTGCAGTACGACACCGGCTTCACGCTCGCGCCGGGCGAATATAAACTGAAGTTTCTGGCCCGCGAAAACCAGAACGGCCGCACTGGGACCTTTGAAAGTAAGTTCCTCGTGCCCGATTTGCAGGGGGCGTCCCAGGCTCTGAAGGTCAGTTCCGTCGTGCTCTCGAACCAGCGCGAGGCGATGAAAGCGGCGATCGGCTCCGCATCGAACGATAAGAAACTGCTGTCGCAGAATCCCCTGGTCGACAACGGGCAGAAGCTAATCCCCAACATCACTCGCGTGTTCCGCAAAAACCAGAGCCTGTTCGTCTACGCCGAGGTCTACGACGCCGCCGTGGATAGCGCCGATCAACGCACGAGCGTGCTCGCATCCGTCGCGTTTTATCGCGGCCGGGCGAAGGCGTTCGAAGCCAACTCCGTGCGCGTCAACCAGGCGGCGGCCAAGCGCCCGGGCGTGTATCCGGTGCAGTTCGAGATTCCGCTCGATAAGCTGCACACAGGCCAATACACCTGCCAATTGACGCTGGTGGACGAGGTGGGAAAGAAGTTTTCATTCCCGAGAAGTTCGATGGTTGTGATCGACGCGCCGAAGATTTAGACGGCCAAGGCGGGGCGGCTGTTATCCTAAAGTTTCCCCATGATTCGCGTTCGCTTTGCGCCATCACCCACCGGGTACCTCCACATCGGTGGGGCTCGAACCTTTATTTTCAACTGGCTCTATGCCCGTCGAAACGGCGGCACGATGGTGCTGCGCATCGATGATACCGATGTCGAACGCAATACGCAGCGGTCAGAGGACTCTATTTTCGAGGGCCTCCGCTGGCTCGATCTGGGTTGGGATGAGCTGTACCGGCAGTCCGAGCGGCTCGAACTGCACCAATCCTCCGCGTACGCGATTCTCGAGAAGGGACTCGCTTATCGAGACTTCACTCCGGCTTCGAGCAGTGAAGAAGAAGACAAGGCCCACGCGACCGGAAACTGGCTTTTCAACCCCGGCATGCGCGAACTCTCGAAGGAAGAGAGCGACCGCCGGGCCGCCGCGGGCGAACCGTTCGTGTTGCGCTTCCGAGTGCCGCGCGAGACCCGTACGGAAGTCGTGGTCGATGATCTCGTCTACGGCAAGGTGAGCAAGGCCACCGCCGACATCGAGGACTTTGCGCTGCTGCGTTCGAGCGGCATTCCGACGTATCACATGGCATCCTGCGCCGACGACGCGGACCTCCGCATCACGCACATCCTGCGCGGGCAGGAACACCTCGCCAACACGTACAAGCATGTGCTGATCTTCGAGGCGCTCGGCGTGCCGGTTCCGCAGACCGCGCATTTGCCGCTCCTCATGGCGCCGGATGGCGCGAAGCTTTCAAAGCGCAAGCATGGACCGGTGGTGAGCGTAACCACCTATCGCGATGCCGGGTTTCTTCCGCATGGCTTCGTGAATTTCGTTTGCTTGCTCGGCTGGTCGCCCAAGAACGATCGCGAGAAGCTGTCCCGGCAGGAAATGATCGATCTCTTCTCGCTCGAAGGCATCAATCGCGCCAACGCGACGATCAACTTCACAGAAGAAGATCCGTTCGATCCCAAGGCCGTGTGGCTCAATGCGGAACACCTACGCGCGCTCGATAACGACGAACTCGCTACGCAATTGCAGCCCTTCGCGGAACAGGCGGGGTTCGCCGGCGCAACGCATGAAAAATTGAAGGCCATTGCCCCGTTGATTCGCGAGCGCATCCGGTTGCTACGCGAAGTCTCGACCACGGCGGATTTCTTTTTCGCCGCGGAGCTTCCCCCATACGATACTGCGGAACTGACCCCGCAAAAGGGCGACCTTGCGATGGCGAAGCTTTCGCTGACAAAAGCGAAAGAAGTGCTGACGGCTGCGGAGTTCACGCATGATGGGCTCGATGCCGCCTTGCGCGGAGGCGCGGAAGCGTTGAAGATCAAGCCCGGGCAGATGTTCCAGCCGATCCGCGTGGCGGTATGCGGCCGCAAAGTAGCGCCGCCGCTATTTGAAACCCTCGTGGTTCTGGGGCGCGAGACCGCCCTGCACCGCATGAACCGGGCGTTAGAGAAACTGATATGAGCAGCAACGAAGTAGAAGCAGTCGAACAGAAGCCTTCCCACTTTATTCGGGACATCATCCTCGAGGACATACGCACCGGCAAGCACGGCGGGCGGGTGCACACACGGTTCCCTCCGGAACCGAACGGGTACCTGCACGTGGGGCACGCGAAGAGCATCACGGTGAACTTCGGCCTCGCGGACGAGTTCGGCGGCAAGTGCAACTTGCGCTTCGACGACACGAACCCCGAGAAGGAAGAGACCGAGTACGTCGACTCGATCATCGAAGACGTCAAGTGGCTTGGCGGCGATTTCGGAGACCGTGTATTCTACGCCTCGGACTACTTTCAACAGATCTACGAATGGGCCGTGCAACTCATCAAGGCGGGCAAAGCGTATGTGTGCGATCTCACGGCGGAGCAAGTGCGGGAGACGCGGGGAACCACGACGGAACCCGGCGTTGAGAGCCCCTACCGCAATCGCAGCGTCGACGAAAACCTCGAGTTGTTCGAACGCATGAAGGCCGGCGAGTTCCCCGACGGCGCGCGCACGCTACGCGCCAAGATCGACATGGCTTCGCCCAACTTCAACATGCGCGATCCGGTCATGTACCGCATTCTGCACGCCGAGCATCACCGCACCGGGAACGATTGGTGCATCTATCCGATGTACGACTGGGCGCACGGCCAGTGCGATTCGATCGAAGGCATCACGCATTCCATCTGCACGCTCGAGTTTGAAGATCACCGGCCGCTTTATGACTGGTTTGTCGAGCATCTCGGAATCTTCCGCCCGCAGCAAATTGAATTTGACCGGCTGAGCCTCACCTATACGCTCATGAGCAAGCGAAAGCTGCTGTTGCTCGTGCAGCAGGGGCTTGTGGAAAGCTGGGACGATCCGCGCATGCCCACCCTCAGCGGCATGCGGCGGCGCGGCTACACCCCGGAAGGGCTGCGCAACTTCGCAAAGAATCTCGGCGTCTCGAAGACCAACGGCATTACGGAACTGTCGAAGCTCGAATACTACATCCGCGAAGATCTCAATAAGCGCGCGCTGCGCATGATGGGGGTCTTGAATCCGCTGAAGCTCGTCATCACGAATTATCCGGAGGGCCAGACGGAGCTGATGGAAGCCGTGAACAACCCCGAAGATCCGTCGTCCGGCACGCGCCAGGTTCCGTTCTCGCGCGAGCTCTACATCGAGCAGGACGATTTCCGCGAGGTTCCGCCCAAGGGCTACTTCCGCATGTCGCCGGGCAAGGAAGTCCGGCTGCGATATGGCTATCTCGTGACGTGCACCGGCGTGGTGAAAGATCCGGCAACCGGCGCGATCCTCGAGGTCCACTGCACTTGCGATCACGCCACGCGGGGAGGCACGACGCCGGACGGGCGCAAGGTGAAGTCCACAATTCACTGGGTTTCCGCGGCCCATGCGGTCGACGCGGAGGTTCGCTTGTACGACACGCTGTTCACAGTGGAAAACCCCGGCCAAGCGCCGGAAGGCGGGCAGTTCACCGACAACCTCAATCCGAAATCGCTCGAACTGGTATCGAACGCCAAGCTGGAGCCTGCGCTTGCCGAGGCGGCGCCTGGCAGCCGGTATCAATTCGAACGCATTGGGTACTTTTGCGCCGACAAGACCAGCACCAAAGAGAAGCTGATCTTCAACCGCACGGTGGGATTGCGGGACACCTGGGCGAAGGTCGAAAAGAAGGGTTAGTATTCGAGCTTGCCGCGGTAGATCATCTCTTTCGTATAGAAGATGAGCCGCCGGTACGGGTCGGCCGCGCCCGGAACGACAATCGTGAATTCCAGCGTTTTGCCGGGCTGTTCCACACGCGGAAACACCAGCCGCAGATACGGATCGGAAGAAGAAGGCGGAAAGTACGTCACGAGGCGCAAAGCCGCTTTGCCGGCGCGCATTTGCGAGTCTCTCTTCATCCGGTCCACCATGATGCTGTCAGAAAAGCCTTCGCGATCGGAAAGATGTACGGCGAGGACGATGTACTTGCCTTCTTCGAGCATCGCCAAATACTCTTCGAGCGAAGCATCGGCCGCGCCGGTGCGCCGTTGAAAGGTTCGTTCGCGGCCCTCCGCCTCGCGCATTGGCAGGGCTGACGCCAGATGCGCGCGCAATTCCTGCGAGGCGCTTTCGCGCAGCAGCCGCGACCACGGAGACGATTCCAGCATGCCTTGCACCTCTTCCACCGACCATTCGGCAGGAGGCTTCTGGTCCCACACACCGGCGGCCAACAACAAAACGAGCAGACCCGCGAGATACATACAATTAGTTGAATAGCATGCCCGAGACCAAATATCGCGGACGCCGCGCCTTTTCGATCGAGAACGAGCATATCCGAGTGACGGTTTTAGTGGAAGGCGGCCACGTCGCGGAACTCTTACTGAAGTCCACGGGCGTGAACCCGCTATGGACGCCGCCGTGGCCGACGATCGAGCCGTCCACCTATGCGCTCGCGACGCATCCTGAATATGGCGCCGACGCGGAGAGCAAGCTGCTGAGTGGAATTCATGGTCACAACCTGTGCCTCGACCTGTGGGGTCCGCCGTCTGCAGAAGAAGCCGCGGCGGGGATGACGGTGCATGGCGAGGGTTCGGTAGTGGCCTATCGCATCACCGGCGGCGGCAGCGCGTCGATGACCTGTGAATGCCACCTGCCCGCGGCGCAATTGGATTTCAAGCGCACGCTGACGTTGCAGGGATCTTCGGTTGTGTTCGAGGAAGCGGTTCGAAACTGCAGTATCCTCGATCGCCCGGTTGCATGGACGCAGCACGTCACGCTCGGCCCGCCATTTCTCGAGCATGGCAAGACGGTTTTCGAGGTTCCGGCCACGAAGTCGATGACTTTCGAGGGCGACGTGTTTGACTGGCCGATGCTCGGCGATGAGGATTTACGCGTCTTCACCAGCGCCAGGGTTTCGGGCAAGTTCAGCGCGCATCTGCTCGATCCACAGCTGGAAACGGCCCATTTCAGCGCTTTTACGCCGTCACTTAAAACCGCAATCCGCTATCAATGGCGTCGCGCGGACTTTCCGTGGATCGGCATCTGGGAAGAGAACCGCAGCCGCACCATCGCCCCCTGGAATGGCGAAACCATCACGCGAGGCATGGAGTTCGGCGTCTCGCCGATGCCCGAAACCCGCCGCAAGATGATAGACCGCGGTTCGCTGTTTGGCGCTCCCGGCTATCGTTGGCTTCCCGCACTCGCGACCGTATCGGTTCGTTACGAAGCGTCCCTCACTCAGCGGTCGTCATCGTCGACGTCCAACGAATAGGGAGCGAACACAGCCTGTTTCACCGCCGGATACGGCGTCGCCGCGCCCTTGATCGCATGCCATAGAATGCGGTTCAATTTCGCGGAAGGCGCGGCATCCGGAATGTCCCAGCGCATCTTTGCCGAGGCGAGCGCGCCTTTGCGTGCGTCGCCTTTGAGGGCCGAAGCAGGCGGATTCAATTCAAACAGGTCGTGCTTCGCTTCGGCATGGGTGAATGGCGTAAGATCCGCCTTGTCCTGAAAGCTTTCGCGCATATCGTTCGCGATCAAGTCGAACATCGATAGGTTGCCGAGGCCCAGCATCAACTCCATCGTCTTGAGCATGCTCTGGTTTGAATAAAACGTCGAATCCACGTGTCCGCGCCGGATGTACGGGCTGACAGCAAGCGCCACCGTGCGATGCCCGTCCACATGATCGACGCCGTTCTGCGCGTCGTCTTCGACGATGAAGATCGCCATCTTCGGCCAGTACTTCGATTTCGACAGCGCTTCGACGATCAGGCCCACCGCCAGGTCGTTGTCCGCCACCATCGCCTTCGGTGACGAAACGCCGGGCGCGGTGCCGAACGTGTGGTCGCTGGGCAATTGGACGATGGTGAGGTTCGGCATTTTCGAAGCGCCGCCGTCCCGATTCCATTCGGCGAGGTCTTTGAGAAAGATTTGCGCACGGACAACGTCCGGTATGGCGGTCGAATAGGCGGGGAAGTTCCTGGCGAGAATCGCGTTCATGTGCGCGATGGGCGCGGCGATGTGAAACGTTTTTGTGAAGTCGGCGCCGTTGCGCCAGTCCTCGAGATGCTTGGTGCGTTGCGCGCTGCGTTCCGATTGCCTGCCGGCGTACTCGCCGTAGATCCGCACCGATTTCTTGCGGGCCAGCGCCGCGTCCCAAATGGTTCCGCCCTGGGCGATGCCGAGCGGATCGGTTCCGTCGAAGGGATAGCTGCGGCCCTGATACGCGGGCCACATCGTATAGGCGACCTCGTTGGCTTGCGTGAGCCATTGATGGCCGTCCGCGCTGTTGCCTCCGGACGCGTAGAAGTTGTCCAGCAGTACGAAGTCGCGGGCAAGCTTGTGCTGATTTGGGGTGACGTCCTGGCCGAACATCACGAAGGCAGGTTCGCCGTTGCCTTTCTCAATGTCACCGAACAACTGATCGTAGGTGCGGTTTTCTTTGACGATGTAGACGACGTGCTCGATCAAAGAGGCGTCGGCTGGCTGCATCGGCACGGCCTTGGCGATTTTGGATGGCGCGGCGATCGCGGCAGCCGCAATTGCGGAGCCGGCCAGCGGCAAGCGATTGTTTTCGGCGACCGCGAGCGTATACCGAATGAGTTGCGCGGTATCGGGAATCTCCACCACGTTCACCGAACCGCGGTCCGAGTGCACGTAACGCCTGCGGGGCTCATTCTGCCAGCCGGATCCCGCGCCAAGCAGCGAGCCAATGGCGAGATACTTACCATCCGGACTCAACGCCAGCGAGTTGGGATACCAGCCTGCCGGAATCATGCCTTCCTGCTTGCCGGTCTTGGCGTTGAACACCACCACTGCATTGATTCCGCCGCAGGTCACGTACAACTTCGAACCGTCGGCGTTGAGAACCAGCGCCGTGGGCGCGATCCCCGAGGCTTCTTTGGCGAATGGTTGAATCTTGAACGTGTTCACGGCGCGATTCAGCTTGGTGTCGATCACTGTGACGGAGTCCCGGTTGTTGTTGGCGACGTACAGGCGTCCCGCCGTCTCGTCCCATGCGAGGCCGTTCGGGTGCAAGTCCGCGGCGATGGAGTGCGTCACCTGCATGGTTTGCAGATCAATGCGGCTCACGGTGCCGCTGGCTGCGATCCCCATTGGATTGACGACGACCTGATCCGCCTTCCGATCGAGCCCTGTCGGCGCGGTCTTGTCCCCGGGCGCCGGCTTGCGTCCGCCCCAGTTCGAGACGTAGGCAACCGTGCCGGCTGTGTTCACAACCGCGGCGAACGGCACGAGATCGGTGGAGACGTGCCCCCGTACCTTGCCGCCGGCTGCTTCGACGATTGCCGCTTGATTGTTGAAGGTCAGCGGAACCACGGCGAGTTCCCCGCCCACGCCGATGCCTCCTGCATTGTTCGCGCCGAGCGCGTCGGCGACTGGAACCAGCGCTCCATGGTTGACGCTATACAAGCCCGACTTCCTGGTTGCCGACGGCGTCAGCGAGATCATCGCGCGGCCCTGTGAAACCGACAGGCCCAGAAATCCAGGCAAGCCGCGATGCGTAATGTTGGTTCGGATTTTGTTCTCGCGCCAATCCATCTCGTAAAGCTGGCCCGCGGTCAACACCCACAGATCCGCAGCCGTGGCTCCAAAGGCCACCCCGAACACCTTGCCCTGAAAGGTCGTCGGGACCCCCGCTGGCGTGATCGCCTGCCGCGTGGTGACGACGCCGGCGTCGGCAACTGCGCCCCGCACCGGCTTGGCCGCGGTCTGGGCAAAAAGCGGAAGGAGGCAAAAAGGAAGGATGGAGACTCTCAGCAATTGCATGGCGTTTGGCTCGCTGACTATCGTCCCATATTTGGATAGCTAATCTCGCTATGCTGAAGGGATTGAGCTCCTCCAGCGCAAGAATCCGTCTCGGCATAGCCGGTCATGCGATACCCACGCGAGCCTTGCTCGAGTTTCAACTGGACCACGCACGCGCCCGCGATGCGGTGCTGCGCGAACTCGAAGCTCCATTCCCGTTTCCACACCTCGAACTGCATTCCGCGGCGCCGGATCGTCCGACCTATCTTCGCCGCCCCGATCTGGGCCGCAAGCTTTCCAGCGCTTCCGTAGCGCGCATTTCCGCACTCAGGGCCAAGTCCTCCGACGTCGCGCTGGTCGTCTGCGATGGACTCTCTCCGATTGCTGTGATGCGTCACACTCCACCGCTTTTGGAGGAGATCTACATGAAGCTGAAAGAAGGATGGGAAATAGCCCCGCTGACTATCGTTCGACAGGGTCGGGTCGCAGTTGGGGATGAAGTGGCGCAGCGTCTTGGCGCGAGAATGGCGGTGGTTCTGATCGGGGAACGCCCGGGATTGAGTTCACCGGATTCGCTCGGTATCTATCTCACGTGGGACCCAAAAGCTGGTGTGACGACGGATGCGGAACGAAATTGCATCTCCAATATCCGGACGGAAGGACTCAGTTATGCGCTCGCCGCGCACAAACTGCACTATCTCATGACGCAGGCGAGATTCCGCCAACTATCGGGCGTACCTCTGAAAGAAGATGCGCCCGAGATGCTGCTTTAGTAGCGACACGGGCGCGGCGCGGCCCGAAACCTTTGAGAAACAATCTCGCGCCGGGTGCGTTGTGTCGCTGTTCTCAATATGAAGGATTTCGTGCTAGCGGACGGGGAGACGCCATGCCGCGCCCACTTGATCATTGGCTGGCCGCCGCGGAGGTTTGCGCTTGAACGCGGCGGCAGCGCGGGCCGTGTCGCGGGCGCTCGACAATAGCTTCATGTCCTCTTCAGTAAACGTAAACGAGCGGAGCGTATGACCGGCTTCCACTTTGCGAAACAGGACTTCGCGGCAAAGCAGGGGTAGTTCCTGTAGTGCAATTCCGTTGCGCCGGGCGACGGCAAGGTCGGCTTGTACGGTAAAAGTGGTGCGTGAGCGGTCCTCCGCAACGCGCTCGAATGCAAAGATTCGGAATCCCATGGATTGGCTGAATCCGGCCAACATAAATTCTGTGATCCGGCTATCGGTGGACATTCGTTCCTCCTGTCAGGATGGGAGGAGGGTGATGGATGCAACCTCCTGAGCCCGCGGTCGCTAAGGGGAAGGGCGGACGAAGTGTCTTAGCTCAGGACATCCGCAGAACAGTCGGGATGAGCAGTTCCATCTATATTATAGCGTGTTGACTGCAAGGAGCGACGCGCCGGTACGCCGGTCCCAACGCTAAACGAAGGTACTCACAGCCATTAAGGTGTGATCGAGCGGCTGGTTAGGTAACCAACTAAGGTTGACAAGTAGCCTGCCGGCCTTTACTATCGAAGGATAGGTGAAGCCAGCGCGACCATACAGAAATTTGGGTGCGCGGTCGATCATCTATAAGAGGACCCATGAGAATTAACTTTAGACTCGCGTGTGTTTCGGCGGTCGCCCTGTCGTCAGTTGCTCTTGCAGACACAGTAACACTGGTTGGCGGGCCCACCAACATCGCTTTCGGTAATGTACGTATCGGCACGATTTCGACTGCCTTGACCTCGAGCGCAACATTTCACACCCCGACAGTTTCTGGCAATGTTCAGACGGGTGTGGCCTTCGACGGCACAAGTACCTCTCCCTTCAGTGGCTTGAGCAAGTCGGTCACCAGCCCCAATCTGGTCGGCAGCAACAAGACGGTTACTAGCAATGGCTACACGTTTGCGCCCCAGACGTTCGCCACTACCAACCGTACATTGAACATGAAGTATACGGCGAATACCGCAACCCCATCCATTAAGACGAATGCGACATTCAGCTTGTCGGGTACGGGCGTTGGACCTCAATACGTCACGGATCTGGGTTCCACGGATTTCGGCGTCGCACAAGTTGGTTCTCCGGTTTCGTTCGTGTTCAACATCTTCAACCTCTCTCCGTCCGCGAACGGATTGGGCAATCTGACGTCGTTAAGCCTGGTGAATATCAGCTTTACCGGCTCCCCTGCGTTCCATACCGACCTGATTCCCCAGGTTCTGGTCAAGGGCGCCTCGGTTAGCTTCCAGGTTTTCTTCGATCCCACCTTGGCCACACTTGGCGCACAAACGGGACAGCTGCTGATCCAGACGGATCAGCGCGCGGCGTTCGGTTCCGCCAAGGGCGACGGCTTCATCTACAACCTGCAGGGCTTCGGCGTGGCGACTCCCGAGCCTTCGACGTTGGCCTTCGTCGGCCTCGGTTTGGGCATGGCGCTCCTTTCGCGCCGCCGCAAGAAGTAGCGTTCTCGATACAAAATGGTCCTCTAATACGGCGGCCGCTTCAACGCGGCCGCCGTTTTGCTATTTCAACTCCACGAGCGTCCGCAACCCCAGCGATTCCGGCAACTTGTAGCGTTCCAGCACCACGACCCGGTTGCGATCTTTTGGGGGCAGTTCCTCGATCTCGGCATCCACATCGGGCCCCTTGTAAAGAAATACCCGGGCGCCCTTGCGCATTGCCGCGGCGAACAGCGGCATGGCCCTCGACAGGGGCGCCACTGCCCGCGCCGTTACCACACCCGCGCGATTGTCTTTGAGCCAGTCCTCGGCCCGAACCGGGTATACCTCGACATTCTTCAATCCAAGAACCGCCACAGCGGACTCGATGAACCGGGCCTTCTTCTGCGTGGACTCGAGCAGGACGAACTTCCGGTCCGGCAGCGTAATCGCCAGCGGAATTCCCGGAAATCCGGCGCCGGACCCCGCATCGACGATTCTCGCCGAGGCTTTCGCCGAGTCCAGAAACAGCCGCCACGGAATCACGGAATCCACCGTGTGCTTGATCGCCGCCTCCAGTGGACTCACGATGCGCGTCAGGTTGAAATGCTGGTTCGCTTCGGCGATCAAGTCCAGGTGTCGGGCGCCTTTGGCGATAACCTCGTCCCGGTTAGGCAGGTCCGCAGGCAGAAATTTCTGCAATTCGTCGGCAAAATTCACTTCTTTGATGATACAGTTGTCCCCAATGGCCGACAAAGGCCGAGGCGGCCTCATGATCAGCAAGCATTCGCCGCCGCCCCCGGCTCGTTTCGTCGGCGATATTTAGGAGAGAGGATCGATAGAAGGCAAATGGCTACCGCAACCCTCGCCCCGGCGACGATCGAAACGCCCCGGAAAACGCCGTCCGCCGCGCCGGAACGCCTGCTCTCCTTAGACATCTTCCGTGGACTCACGATGCTGCTGCTCATCTCGCATGGGTTCGGAATCTATGACGCGCTCAAGGGCGACGCTTCGCTCGCCTGGCTGGCCAATCAGTTCGAACACGCCAGTTGGGCCGGATGCACGCTGTGGGACCTCATCCAGCCGGCCTTCACCTTCATTGTGGGAGTAGCGATCCCGCTTTCCACCAGCCGCCGCCTGGCGCAAGGCGCGACGCGAACCGCACTCTTCCGCCACGTCTTGTGGCGCGCCATCGCGTTGCTCGTTCTGTCGAACGTCCTCTCGAACTTCAACAACAACACCACCCCGCTGAAGCTGCAATTCATTAACGTCCTGTGCCAAATCGCCTTCAGCTACGTGCTCTGCTTTGGACTCCTGCAGTTGCCTTTCCGGCTGCAAGCGATTGCCGCGGCGGCGATCATGGTGGGACACCATGCCCTGTTCTTCGCCTTTCCGGGTCCAGGCGGACCCTTCGATCAGGCCGGCAATATCGGCGCGGTAATTGACAAGAGCGTCCTCGGGTATAACTACAGCGGCTACTACACAACTATCAACTTTCTAGGCAACGCGATCACGGTTCTGTTCGGCTGCTGGACCGGTTTGCTACTGGAACACTTCCGCTCGCATGCCGAACGGCTGCGGATTCTGCTGGGGTGCGCCGCCGCATCGTTCGTTCTGGGCCTCGCGCTCGAGCCGTGGATCCCGATGGTGAAGCGTCTTTGGCTCGGCTCGTTCACCTTCTTCAGCGCAGGTTGGGTGCTGCTCGCGTTCGCCGCTTGCTACTGGATCGTGGAGGCCCGCGGCAACAAGGGTGGACGCTGGACGTTTCCAGCCGTCGTGATCGGCGTCAACTGTATTTTCATCTACAGCTTCAGCCAGGTGCTGCACGGCTGGCTATCCCGTGGTCTGGGGAACTTCACCGGCAAATTCTGGTTCCTCGGGACCTACGGCGCCATCCCTCACAACATCCTCGTGATGTGCGCGATGTGGGGACTCTGCTATTGGCTATACCAGCGGAAAATTTTCTTCCGCATCTGAGCTTCATCCGGGACCCTGGCAAACGCTATGATAGTCAGGCAGGAACTCGTTCGAATGCTCATCTTGACCGGAAAAAACACGCTTCCGCGCGTAGCTATGCAGGAGCACTCTGCTTGAATCCATCTGGTGGCAGCGGCGGTAGTGGCGGCGGTTCGAAATGGGTTTCGGCAAAGCCACAGGTTCCGCCCAAGACATTTCTAAAGGCCGGCTCGGGCGCCGGAGGTGGGGCAGGACAGGCCAAGAAAGGCGGCTGGGTAAAAGCGAAGCCGTCTCCCGGCGCTGTCACGGGCGCGACGGGCAAACCTCTGCTCGCGAAAAAGGCTCTCTGCCCTCTCAATAAAGCGACCGGTCCGGGACAGACGCCTCCCACTGGCGTGAAGCCTTGCCCTCTCAAAGTGCACTGGGTCAAAGCGACGCTGCACTTCAAGGACGACGACTCGATCGTGCAGGCCACCGCAGGCAAGATTTTGAAGGGTTCCGAGGAGGTCAACGCGGGCCCGCTCGGCGGCGGCTTTCTCGAAGCGCGCCAACTGCTCGACGGGTCCTATGAAGTTACCTTCCCCGACATCGACGAACAAGAATGGGACGTGGCGTAGCCGATCATGCCAATGCACACGGTGGAACCCGGAGACTGCTTCAGCAGCCTTGCCAAAGCAAACGGATACTTCAACTATCTGACGCTGTACAACCACGGCGACAATGCCGCCATCAAAGGCATCCGCGCGAACCCCAACCTGCTGGTCGAAGGGGATCCCATCGCCATTCCCGACAAGCGCCAGAAGAAGGTCGCGCTCGACCTCGACAAGGAAAAGAAGTTCGTCGTCGACCGCAAGAAAACCAAGCTGCGATTGTCGCTCAAAGACTGCGAGGACAAGGCGCTGCCGATCCTCGAAATCAAGCTCGTTGTAGGCCCTCTCACGAGCACGGCGAAGCCGAATGGCGATGGGCTGCTCGAGGTCGAGGTCGATCCTTCGGTCAAGGCCGGGACGCTGGCGATCAAGCCGCTGTTGATCAAGAAGCCGGTGGTTCCGGAAAGGCCGGTTTCCGGGCCGGAGCCCGAGAAACCTCCGCATCCTCCGAAGATTGTGGCCAAGGACTTCACCGACGAACCGCCCACGGACGACGGCAAGCCGGTGGAACTCGAGATCGAGCTCAAGGTCGGGTTCCTCGAGCCGCACACCGAAGTTCGGGGTTCGTTGCAACGCCTCAACAATCTGGGCTGCAAGATTCCCGACGCAACGGCCCATACCGCCGACGACGATCCGACCAAGCGCGCCGTGAAGTCGTACCAGAAATACAAAGGCGAGGCGACGCCGTCGGGCGCCATTGCGGACCTGCAAGCCTCGCTTGAAACCGCTCACGACAAGGTTTGAGTAGCCAGAGATGAAGATCAGCCGCACTGCATATGTCGCCCGCACGGCCCACGACCAGACGCATGGCAATAAACTGGTCGCGCCGGAATACGGCGTCATCGAGATCCGCCTGAAAAAGGGCGATTCCGCCAAGTCGAAGTCCTATCTGCCGCAGACGAGTTCCCCGCGCCGCAAGCCGACCGATGGCGGCGAGGATACGTTTTGTTTCGCTCCCGGCACGCAATGGAAAGAAGACGATTGGACCGAGCAGACCGATAAGACCGACAAGGTCGCGATCTGGTATCACCTCTACAATCCCTTCTCGGTGATCACCGAGGCAAAGCTGGAGCTGTTCCGCCGTTTTGACAAGAAAGCATACTGGGAGCGGGAACTCAAAGACGACGAATTGATGGATGGCGAGCACGAGCTCGAATTCGAGCACGGCGCCTCAAAGACCAAGGAAAAACTCTGGGATGGCAACCTCGGCAAGGAGAGCGACGAGTTTCCGGATGGTTTCGTTACGGCCGAGCATTCCCCCTACAAGCTGCGCATGACCCTGAAGGGCGACGGAATCTGCAAGTCCCCCATGGCGTGGACCTACTTCCAGATCCTGATCGAGAAGATGAAGCTCGAATGGGGCGTGGAAGAGGCAATTGAAAACGACGAAAAGAAGCGCCAGCCGTTCAAGGATGCGAAGTCGGAAAACTCGGAGGTCGAGGGTTCAAGCTTGGCGAAGGTCTACCTCAACAGCGATATCTACAAGACCGGCGACAGCGAAATGTTCGACAACACGCTGTACGACGAGTACAAGAATCTGTTTGAACACGGCCCTCTTCTTCCGGTATTTGCCAAAGTTTGGGTGAAGGACTCGGGCGGCACGGCAGTGCTGGCGCCCAAGGCGCTGGGCGGCACGAAGTTTCTTTGGGACTGGGAATCGAAGCTCGAAGCCGGCACGAACTCGTTCGCCAACGACGCGCAGGACTACTACAAAGACACCACCAAGCCCAAGGGCCAGGACTGCCATAAGGATCGCGGCGGCAAACGCGGTGACGACACCGAGAAGGTTTTTCCGGACCAGGCGGGTTATGACGCCGCAGACAGCCTCACCGACGGGACATTTCCGTTCAAGGTCGAAGCCGTGGACAAGAATCGCAAATGGGCGGCCTACAGCAAGGCGTGGCGGAAAGGGAAACTTGCCGCAAAGACCGGCGTGATGTTTCAGCATGCGCGCATGGCCGCTGACAAGTACAAACTGACCGTCTATGCAGCGCACGAATTGCTCGATTCCACCCGCGCGCTGCGCACCGATGTCGATACGTACGCGCCGATTCCGATCGTCGACCAACTGAAAGTCAGCCGACGGGAATTCGAAAACCTAGCGGCGCCCACCTTCACCCGGCAGCCCATGACGTCGACAGTCTCTATGTACGCCCGTGTTT
>JACXTT010007462.1_pt1 | contig 15389 bp, 12 predicted proteins | sample 9270951 | NCBI WGS metagenome assembly JACXTT01 (sample SAMN15532306, study PRJNA645909) | rock metagenome | isolation source: weathered quartz diorite | place: Puerto Rico | collected 2017-06-21 | reverse complement strand
AGACGAGCAGCTTGCCGCTGTACCAACAACTGCAGCGCGCGCTGCGCCAGGCGATCGAATCACGCGTGCTGGGTCCCGAGGACGCACTGCCGCCCGAGCGCGATCTCGCCAGCGACTTCAACGTGTCGCGCATCACGGTGCGCAAGGCGATCGACGGTTTGGTGGGCGAAGGCATGTTGGTGCGCCGTCAGGGCTCGGGAACCTTCGTGCGCGCACGCGTCGAGAAGAATTTCTCCAAGCTCACTTCCTTCTCAGAGGATATGCGCGCGCGCGGCCGCAACCCGCGCAGCGTCTGGCTGCGCAAGGCGGTCGGCACGGTCACGCCCGAGGAGGCCCTCACGCTGCGCGCGAGTCCCGGCACGCCCGTATACCGCTTCCACCGCATTCGCTTCGCCGACGATGCGCCGATGGCGCTCGAGTACGCGACCATCCTCGCCGCGTGCCTGCCGTCGGTGGACGCGGTCGAGTCCTCGCTCTATGCGGCGCTCGAGCGCGCCGGCAACCGTCCGGTGCGGGCGTTGCAGCGGCTGCGCGCGCTGCTCTTCAGCGCCGAGCAGGCGGAGCTGCTACAGGTCAAGGAAGGCGACGCAGGGCTCCTCGTCGAGCGGCTCGGATTCCTCGCTGACGGTCGCGCCGCGGAGTTCACCCAGTCCTACTATCGTGGCGACATCTACGACTTCGTCGCCGAGCTCAGCGTCTCCTCGTGAACGCCGCGCACCCGAGCAGCACGCGAATGTTCCGCGAGGCGGCCGAGGCGCCGGACGCGGTGCGCGCGCAATTGCAGGCCAACGCCGCGCCCCTGGCGCGACTCGCCGAGAGGCTGCGACAGACTCCGCCGCGCGCCGTCGTGACCTGCGCGCGCGGCAGCTCCGATCACGCCGCCACCTTTGCCCGCTACCTCATCGAGACGCGCCTGCGACTCCTCACCTCCTCCGCGTCCCCGTCGGTGAGCTCCGTCTACGAGGCGCAGCCGGATCTGGCGAGCACGGTGATGCTGGCGATCTCGCAATCGGGGGCAAGCCCCGACCTGCTCGCGGCGGTCGGCAGCGCGCGCGCCGCCGGCGCTCGCATCGTCGCGCTCGTGAATGCCGAGAACTCCCCGCTCGCGCAGCTCGCCGACGATCTGATCCCGCTCGCCGCCGGAGAGGAGCGCAGCGTGGCAGCGACCAAGTCGTACATCGCATCGCTCGCCGCCATCGTGCAGCTGGTCGCGACCTGGTCGCGAAATGCGCAGCTTCAGGCGGCCCTGGAGCAGGCGCCCGAGCTCCTCGCGCGCGCCTGGCAGCTCGACTGGAGCCCCGCGGTCACGCGGCTCACCGGCGCCACCAACCTCTACGTGGTCGGGCGCGGCCTCGGACTCGCGATCGCGCAGGAAGCGGCGCTCAAATTCAAGGAGACCTGCAGAATACACGCCGAAGCGGTCAGCGCGGCGGAGCTGCGCCACGGACCGATCGCGCTGTTGCGGCCGGGATTCCCGGTGCTCGTCTTTGCGCAGAACGATGAGAGCCGTGCCGGGGTCGCCGAGCTCGCGGGCGAGCTCGCGTCGCAGGGCGCGGACGTGCTGCTCGCCGGGACGCACGCCGCGCACGCCACGGTGCTACCGAGCGAGGCCGCGCATCCGGTGATCGAGCCGCTGCTCTTCGCGCAGAGCTTCTACCGCATGGTGAACGCGCTGTCGCTCTCGCGCGGCGCCGACCCGGACCGCCCGCCGCATCTGCGCAAGGTAACCGAGACCCTCTGATGAGCGTCGCACTGGTCAACGGCCGGGCGTTAGGCAAAGACCGGCTCACGCAAGGCCGGTGCGTGCTGCTCGAAAACGGTCGCATCCTCGATATCGTCGCGCCCTCGGACCGGCGGGTGCGGCGCGCCGAACGCTACGATCTCGGCGGCCAGCTCCTGCTGCCGGGGTTCATCGATTCGCAGGTGAACGGCGGTGGCGGCGTGCTCTTCAACGACGCACCGACCGTGGAGTCGATCCGGGCCATCGGCCGCGCGCACCGCCGCTTCGGCACCACCGGATTCCTGCCGACGCTCATCAGCGCCGACCTGGACGTCGTGGCGCGCGCCATCGCCGCGGTGCGCAGCGCCCTCGAGGCCGGCGTGCCGGGGGTGCTGGGGATTCACATCGAGGGCCCGTTCCTCAACGTGGCGCGCAAGGGTGTGCACGATCCGGCGAAGCTGCGTGACCTCGACGCGAGCGCGCTCGGCCTCCTCACCTCACTCAAGGGCGGCCGCACGCTGGTGACACTGGCTCCGGAGGTGACTACGCCCGAGATCATCGAGAAACTGGTCGCCTCCGGAGTCGTGGTCTCGGCGGGTCACACCAACGCCACGTACGCGGAGATCGCCACCGCGCTACAGCACGGCCTGAGTGGCTTCACGCACCTCTTCAACGCCATGTCGCAGCTCACGGGCCGCGAGCCGGGGGCGGTGGGCGCCGCGCTCGATGATCCCCGCAGCTGGTGCGGCATCATCGTCGACGGCCTGCACACCGATCCGGTGGTGTTGCGCATCGCACTGCGCTGCAAGCCGCACGATCGCTTCATGCTGGTCACCGACGCCATGCCGAGCGTCGGCACCAACAACGGCTCCTTCGAGTTGCAGGGGCGGCGGATCACCGTCAACGGCTACGCCTGCTTCGACGAGGACGGCCGGCTCGCTGGCGCCAACATCGACATGGCGAGCTGCGTGCGCAATGCCATGTCCATGCTCGGGCTGTCGCTGCCGGAAGCGGTGCGCATGGCGAGCGAATGGCCGGCCGAGTTCCTCGGCCTCGCGCACGAGACCGGCCGCATCGCACCGGGGTGCAAGGCTAACCTGGTGCTCGCGGACGATAAGCTCAACGTGCTGGAGACCTGGATCGAGGGACACTCATCCCGGGACGGCGACGGTCCCTGAGGTCGCCTCCGGCGCCTGAAATCCTCCCGCGCGATAGGTGAGCACCAGCGTGTCGCGCACGCCCGCCTCCCCGTGCGGCTGGATCGGCGTCGTCTCGTGGATCACCCGCGCATCATCCATCAGCAGCATCGACCACGGCTCCCGCATGGTGAAGCGCACGCCGGCCGTGCCGTGCGCGTCAAACACGCGCGTCTCGCCGCCGAGGATATTGTGGCGCCCGATGAGGATCACGGCCACGAAATCCACGCCGTCGCGATGCGCGCCTTCGGGCGTCGGCCGGCCGATGCCGCCTTCGGTGTCGATGCGGAACTGGTGCGCCTCGATGTACCAGCGCTCCACCGCCTGGAGGCGATGGAACAGCTCGCCGAGCGAGGACAGCAGCCCTTGCCACGCGGATGCCGCAGCCACCACCGGCTCGATGGGCTCGAACCAGCGCGTCAGCCCCCCGTGCAGGGCGTTGTAGGCGGTCGGTTGCCAGTGCGGCCGGTGTGGTACCGCCTCCAGCAGTCCCGCTCCGGGCCTCTGCACAAAGCAGCTGTGCCGGCGCGAGCGATAGTTGCCGCCGTCGCGCAGGTGCGCATCGCGCGGCAGCCGTTCCCAGCTGTCGCGCAGCGCCTCGAGGGCGGCGAGGTCGAGCTTGAGCGCCGCGCCCGCCGCTGCCGGCGGCAGCAGTGCGTAACCCTCACGGGTAAGCCGGGCCGCGATGCCGGAAGGCTCGAGCGCGGGTTCGGGGGTCATGGGAGGCTGAGAAGGCATATCGATACCGCAAAAGATGTACGCAGCGCCGACCCCTTAGGGCCTCGCGCAGCCTCCGGCGCGCGTGCCATTCTCGTCACCTCCGTCGGAGAGAGAGTGATCATGATCGACCTCTATTATTGGACCACGCCGAACGGACACAAGATCACGATGTTTCTCGAGGAGCTGGGGCTCGCCTACCGCATCATCCCCGTGAACATCGGTACCGGCGCACAGTTCGACCCCAAGTTCCTCGCCATCTCGCCCAACAACCGCATCCCGGCCATTGTCGATCACGCTCCCAAAGGCGGGGGCGGGCCGCTCTCGGTTTTCGAGTCGGGCGCGATCCTCCTCTACCTCGCGGAGAAGACCGGACGGCTTCTGCCGACGGACTTGCGCGGACGTTTCGAGGTGATCCAGTGGCTGTTCTGGCAGATGGCGGGCTTAGGTCCCATGGCCGGCCAGAACCATCACTTTGCCCGCTACGCGCCCGAGCGGATTCCCTACGCCATCGAGCGCTACGTCAAGGAAACGAACCGTCTGTACGGGGTGCTGAACAAACGGCTCGCCGATCGCGCATTCATCGCCGGCGACTACTCGATCGCCGACATCGCGGCGTACCCCTGGATCGTGCCCTACGAGGCGCAGGGACAGAGGCTCGAGGAGTTCCCGCACCTCAAGCGCTGGTTCCAGGCCATTCACGACCGACCGGCCACGGTGCGTGCGTATGCGAGGGCCGTCGAGGTCAACCCATCCGTGAACGCCCCGACCCCTCTCACCGAGGACGCGAGGCGCGTCCTCTTCGGGCAGACGGCGCGCTGACGAGCCGCACGATGCCGCGCGCCGGGCCGCCAAGTCCCACCCTCGCCTCCGCCGCGGCCATCAGTTTTCTGGCCCTCGGCGCGCTGCTCACCCTGGCGGCCGCGCGCCCCGGCAGCGACATCACGGTCGGCGACGCCACGGTGCACATCGACTTCGACCCCGGTGCGTTCGGCGCCGGCGGCAATGTCATCCGCGAATGGATCGAGCGCTCGGCCCTCATCGTGGCCGGCTACTACGGTCGCTTCCCCGCGGCTCAGCTCACCGTGCGGGTGGTTGCGGAAGTTGGCGATGGTGTGCACGGCGGCCAGACCTTCGCCAACCCCGACGCCTTCATTCGCGTGCGCGTCGGGCGCGAGGTCAGCCGCGCACAGCTGCTCTCCGACTGGGTGCTGGTGCATGAGATGAGCCACCTCGCTCTGCCCGACATCGGCGAGGCGCACGCGTGGCTGTCGGAGGGACTCGCGACCTACGTCGAGGGAGTGGCGCGCGTGCAGGCCGGGAACCGCGCTCAAGTAGACGTCTGGGCGGAAGAGATGCGGCAGATGCCCCGCGGGCTGCCGCAGCCCGGCGACCGCGGCCTCGACCACACCCACACCTGGGGCCGCACCTACTGGGGTGGCGCCATGTTCTGCCTGCTGGCGGACGTCGAGATCCACCGGCAATCGCACAATCGCCTCGGGTTGCAGGACGCGCTGCGCGCCATCGCGCGCGAGAGCGGCGGGCTCTCTGCCGACTGGCCGATCGAGCGAGTGCTGCGCACCGGGGATCGCGCCGTGGGCGCCACCACTCTCGAGGATCTCTACGCGCGGATGAGGGACACGGCCGTCAGCCCCGATCTGATGACCCTGTGGCGGCAACTCGGCATCGAGCCCGAGGGCTCTTCCGTGCGTCTCTCCGAAAGCGCGCCACTCGCCGACGTGCGTCACGCCATCATGCGCGCACGCTAGAGTGTGCGCGGGCCGTCACCCGATCTCTCACCGCCCGCGGGTGACAGGAAGCCGGTCAGCACGGCGGTCGCCGCAAGAACGGCACAGATCAGCGCGTACTCAGCCGCCACCGAGCGACGCAAGCGGGCAAGCGCTGCCGGCTCACCGCGCGCGAGCGCGGGCGTCAGACGCAGCCTGTTGGCCGCGGCGAGTCCCATGAGTCCGGCGAAGAGCGCCAGCTTGAGGATCAGCATGAGGCCATAGGGCGCAAGCAGCGCTGCCCAATCCGGCAGCAGCTCGAGCGCCATGCCCGCACCCGCGAGCGGGATCAGCGGCACGAGCCACACCGCGACGGATGAGAAGGCCTCCATGACGCGCGCCGCCTGCTCGCGCGACTCCAACGCAAGGACCTGCCGCAGAGGCCACAGCGAGCCAAACCAGAATGCGACGACGACGAGGTGAGCGAGCAGAAGCGAGGCGAGCAGCAGCCGGTGCGGAGCGACGCTGGTGTGACCGGTCAGCGCAAAGGAGCTCAGCGCGGCCAGGCTCCCTCCGAGCAACACGGCTTTCGCCGCGGGGCGGTCGAGGGCAAGCCCGATCACTACGCCCGCGAGACCTGCGAGCCGCACGGCCAGCGCCGCGCCGAGGGAGGACCCGAGAACCATGCGGTGAAGCGACGCGTCGCCGATACCGGCCCACTCCCCCGCCATATGCACCGGCTCCATGAGATACTGTCCGGCGAGCACGACGAGCGCGCCACCTGCGGCGCGCAGCCCGCTGCGACGGATGGCCGGACCCGCGTGCGTAATGAAACGCCCGAAGCCCACGCTGAAGAGCGCCGCTCCGGCCCCCTGGAAGAGCAGCACGAGTCCCGCGCCGCGCAGCACGGCCCAGGCGAGGTCGGTCATCGACCAGAGCCTACACCGGCCGATGCGCCGGCGGCCATGGTTCGACACAATCCGAGTCACCGCACGCGTTGCGAGCTCTCCCCCGTTGGGACATCATCCGGGCGAGGCTCGCACAGGGACTTGCACCATGAACCGGAAGACCGTCGCACCTGCCGTCTCGATCGCGGGTCTGTGCTGCCTCGCTTCCGGCTGCTCGACGCGCACCGACGTGTCGGTGACCGGGAACACCCGCGCCACCTACTCGCACGTGTGGATCACCGCACGGGAAGTGTGGTTCAACACCAGCGCGAGTGCCGGCCCCGACGACGGCGGCTGGGTCAAGTTCACCCTGTCGACACCCGCCACGGTCGACCTGGTGACCGAATCGGGCGGCAACCTCGGTAGCCTCGTCACGGGGCTCAAGCTCTCCCCCGGAAGTTACTCTCAGGTGCGGCTGATTCTGGTGGACACCTCTGCGGCGCTGACGTCTTCCGCACGGACCGCGGGCGCGCTCTACAACGCCGAAGCGGACTACGTCGACAGCGGCGGCACGACGCACCAGTTGCCCCTCGAGCTGCTCGACCCGGACCGGGGCATTGGCATCCAGGGCTCGCTCGACGTGCCGGTCGGAAATCTCGGCGCCGCGCTCGGCGCGGTATCGAGGAGCACGACGTCGACCACCACCACGACGCCGACCACGACTTCCACATCGAGCACCAAGATCGCGTCCTTCGCCATCGACTTCGACGGGGTGCGCGATCTCACGTCGTTCACTTATGCCGCGGCGAGCACCCCGAACGCGATCCTGCTGAGCTCGCACGCGAGCGCCTTCGATCTCTCCAAGGTGGGGGGCATCTCCGGCATGCTGACGCTCACCAACCTCACCGGCATCGCCGGCAACACCGGCTTGCCGGCCATCCAGGTGAGCGCGGAGACGTTGAGCGCTGATGGCACACGCCACGTGGTGGTGAGCAGCACGCCCGTGCATGCCGACGGCAGCTTCCTGCTCTACCCGCTCACCACGAGCTCTTCGAGCCCGGCGAAGTACGACGTCGTCATCCACGGCCCGGGGATCTCGACCATCATCATCAAGGCCGTGCAGGTGAGCCTCGCCAGCAACACGGGCGGCACGACCAGCACCGGGACCGCGGCCAGCGGGGGCTCGATCAATGCTGTGTCGGTGGGCACGCTGATACCGCGCGCGGCAAGCTCCTACACGCTGAACATCGCCAGCGCCACCAATGCCGCGCTTCCCGCCGGTGCGCAGGTCGCCTTCTACCAGACGCTGCCCGGTGGGCTCGCTGCCGGGGAAGTGCCGTACGTCATCGAAGCGAGCCCCATCGATCCTTTCAATCAGGTGCTGCCGTACGCGCAGGCGTTGTCCACCGGCACCATCGATTCGGGCACCTACAACACCACCGGGTCCACGGTGAACCTGGTCAGCGCTGCGCCCGCCGAAAGGGCGGGGGGTTACCTCGTGGCGGCGAGCGCGCCCGGCTACAGCGACGGGCCGCTCTCGACCACTGTATCGGCGCCGCAATCGGGCACCACCGCGGCGCCGGTTGCCGTGCCGGCCCTCGCGCTTGCCCCGGGCACGACTGCCGGCACGATTTCCGCCGGGGTCACCCAGGCGACCGCGGGCAAGTATGACCACGGCGAGATGCTGCTGACGCATGACGGCAGGCTCGTCGCCACGACGCCCCTCGATGCCGCGCTGGCACAGGGAGCAGGCGCGATGGTCACGCTCGCCAACGTGCCGAGCGGTACGCCGGCCGCACTTTATTACGCGACGGTACGTGTCTGGAACTCGAGCAACCCGTCCGGGACCCTGCAGCGCCAGTCGTACCCCGCGGCGATCGATCTGCGTGGCAGCGCGAGCGGTGCCGTGCAGCTGACCATCAACTGAAATCGGAGTGAAACCGGTAAACTAGGCGCGCCTTGCGGGCCCAGGGGAACGCATCGCCCGCGGGGTGCCTCTAAAGCGGGTGCCGCGACGCCCGCACCCAAGCCGTATCGAAGGGGATGTCCTGATGACCGTCGTTCGCACCCGCCGGAGCCCTGTGCGCACGCTTCCCGCCCTCGTGTGCAGCGCCGCGATGCTGGTGAGCTGCGGCGGCAGCTCCAGTACCCCGCCGGGCACGCCGGTCGTCACGCTCTCGGATACCAGCGGCGATTTCGCCAGCTACCGGTTGTCGCTCTATTCGATCTCACTGACCAACACCAACGGCACGGTGCTGTCGCTGCCGCTGACATCACAGCTCGTCGACCTGGCCGCTCTCACCGACCTCTCCGAGCTCCTGGAAGTGCCGGCCTTCCCGTCCGGAACCTACAAGTCCGCCTCGCTCACCCTCGACTACACCCCCTTGAGCATCTGGGTCAACCTCAACGGACAGGCGGTCCTCGCCAAGGCAGTCAACACCAGCGGTAGCACGCCGAGCGGCCTTGTCACCGTCAACATCACCTTCGATCCCAACAATCCGTTCACCATCACCGCGGGCAAATCGTCGCACCTGGCCATCGACGTCGATCTGACCGCCTCGAACTCGATCGACACCTCGGGCTCGACGCCTACGGTGACCGTGCAGCCGTTTCTGGTCGTGACACCGGCGCCGGCCAGCAGCCAGTTGATGCGGGTCCGCGGATTGCTGGTCACCGTGCAGACCGGCTCGAGCAACTACGTGATCAACACCCGCCCCCTGACCGACGAGGGATCCGCCGTAGGGGCCGTGACCGTGAGCACCGACGCCAACACGTATTTCAACGTCGACGGCACCCCCTACACGGGCGCCGCGGGACTCAGCGCCATGACCTCGCTGGCGCAGAACACGCTGGTCGCGGCCTACGGGACGCTCGGAGATCTCTCCGGCGTCACGCCCGGCTTTCACGCCACGGCGGTGTATGCCGGCGCCAGCCTCGAGACTCCCCTCGCCGACCATATCACCGGCGTGGTCAGTGCGCGCAGCGGTAACACTCTCACGGTACACGGCGCGCGTTTGCTCAATCGCTTCGGCATCACCGCGTGCCTCACCACCTATAACAACACCTTCTACAACAACGCCACGGTCACAATCGACAGCGCTACCGCGGTGACCGAGGACGGTGCGGCGGCCAGCGGACTCGGTCCGGCTTCGATCTCGGTCGGCCAGCAGCTCGACATCTCCGGCCAGTGCACCATCGACAGCTCCGGAAATCTCAGCATGGACGCCACCTCTGCGCCGACGTCATCGGTGGCCGGCGTACCCGCACTGCCGGGCGAGGTGCGCCTGGCTTCCACCCGCATCTGGGGTACGCTCAACTCGGCGACCCTCGGCAGCGCCAGCCTCGATGTCCTGACGCTCGGCAACTTCGCGCCCGCCGCCTTCAACTTCGCCGGCACCGGCGCACAGGCTGCCAATCCCGCCGCCTACCTGGTGAACACCGGCACACTCAATGAGAGCGGCGTCGCCGCCGGCACGCTGCTTTGGCTCGACGGCTTCGTCACCCCCTTCGGGGCCGCGCCCCCCGACTTCACCGCATCCGCCATCACCCAGGGCAGCACGACCGAGCAGCGCCTGGTGGTCGAGTGGGTGAACGGCGGCGCGGCCACGCCTTTCCTTTCCGCCAACGTGTCGGGGCTGGTCGTGGATCTCGGCAACGCCAATCTCGGCAGTATCCACCAGATCCGCACCGGCCCGGCGATGCTCGACCTCAAGTCGCTGCCGGCGAGCCCGTTGATCACGACCGTCGGAGCGGATCAGAGCAACCTGCGCCTCGCGATCGGCAGCACCGCGCTCTCGACCGGCATCTCGGTGTTCAACAGCGTAAACGGCTTTGCGAACGCCATCTCCTCCATCTTCACCGGCACCAACAAGATCTACCGGCTGGTCGCGGTCGGCCAATTTAACGCCGCCGCCAACACATTCGTCGCCTCGCGCATCAGCGTGGCCCTGCACGAATAGCCCTCCCATGCCCTGGAAGCGGCGTCCATTCCGCAGCAGCGATCTGGCCCGCGCACTCAATATCGCCCACCTGCGCGAGATCGCGCGGCGCCGGGTACCGGGCTTCGCGTTCGAATATGTCGAAGGGGGCGCGGAGGACGAGGCCACGCTGCGCGGCAACCGGGAAGCGCTGGAGCGGCTGCGGCTGATCCCGCGCACCCTGATCGACACCTCCGCGCGCCATCAACGCGTGGCGATTCTCGGCCGCCCCGCCAACGCGCCGCTCATCATTGCCCCCACGGGACTGAACGGCATGCTGCACCCGCAGGGCGATCTGGCGCTGGCACGCGCGGCGGCCCGGCTCGGCGTGCCGTTTACGCTGAGCACGCTCTCCACGACGCGCCTCGAGGATGTGGCCAGCCGCGCCGGTGGGCGGCTGTGGCTGCAGCTGTACGTGCTGAAGGAGCGCGCGATTGCGCGGGACATCATCCAGCGCGCCGGGGCGGCCGGTTACGAGGCGCTGGTGTTCACTACCGACGCCAACGTATTCGGCAGCCGGGAATGGGACCGCGGCAGCTACCGCACGCCCGGCAGGCCGACGCTCCGCACCGCACTCGACATGCTGCGCCACCCGCGCTGGCTGTGGCGCATCCTCGTCAGCCCCGGCATGCCGCGCTTTCGCAATGTCGAAGCGTATCTGCCGCCGTCCGCGGCCACGGCACTCGGGGGCAGCACGGTGATTCCGCCGATGTTCGAGGCCACCATCCAGTGGGACGACATCACCTGGATCCGACAGCTGTGGCGCGGCCGGCTGCTCATCAAGGGGATGTTGAGCGTCGCCGACGCCGAGCGCGCCGCCACGCTCGGATGCGACGGCATCGTGCTGAGCAACCACGGCGGGCGGCAACTGGATTACTGCGTGGCGCCGATCGAGGTGCTGCCGCAGATCGTGCGCGCGGTCGGCCAGCGGCTCATCGTACTGATCGACAGCGGCTTTCGCCGCGGCACGGACGTCGTCAAGGCGCTCGCGCTCGGCGCGCAGGCGGTGATGATCGGCCGCGCGACGCTCTATGGCCTCGCGGCCGGAGGCGAGCCTGGAGTGGACCGTGCCCTCGGCATCCTCACCAGCGAAATCGATCGCGTGCTCGGTCAGCTCGGCTGCAATTCGATCGCGGAGCTCACCCCGGAGCACGTGCGCGGCGCCTGAGGCCGCCGGGCATCACCGGCGCCCGCGGGTGTCGGCAGTTCGCAAGCGGCTCAGCGCTCCGGGGACTTCAGCAGCTCCTCAAGATACTGTTTCCATAAGGCCGCGTAGGTGTGCGAGCCGTGTCCCCGGGTGCGCTCGCTGAAGGGGATCACGATCGCTCGCCCATGCGGCACCCGCCGGATCTCGCGCTCGAGAATCGCGATCTCGGGCGGATTGACGAGATCGTCGGCGGAGTTGATCGCGAGCAGCGGTGCCTCGATCCTCTCGAGCGCGGGACCGGGATCGTAGTCGCGCGAGGCGCTCACCGCATACAGCAGGTCGTTGGCGTCAGCGGACTTGATCTGCTCGTTCACGTAGGCGTCGATCGCCTGATCCGCCTGCGCGAGAGTAGGCGCCTCCTGCTGTCGCAGCACCGGGTTGCTACTCACCAGCCAGAGCATCTCGAGGGCGGTCCTGAGCGATGGGGGCTCGCTGCGGTACTCGCCGGCCTGCCACCCCGGGTCGTTGCGGATTGCGTCAATGATCAGCCGCCGCCATCCCCGGTTACGGCCGGAAATCTGCGTCGGCACGCTCGCGAGGGGCATCAGTGCATCCATGAACTGCGGGTGCTGCTCGCCCCAGAGCCAGCTGTGCATACCGCCCATGGAGGTACCCATGATGAGCCGCGCGTGATTGACGTGCAGGCCTTCGGTCAGCAGCCGGTACTGCGCTTCGACCATGTCGCGATAGCCGTAGTGCGGAAAGCGTGCGTGCAGCTCATCGCTGGGCTTGCTCGAGTTGCCGTGACCGATGCCGTCGGGAAGCACGATGAAGTAGCGGGCCGCATCGAGCGGCTGTCCCGCGCCGAACAGCTCGCCCGCGAACTCCGCTCTCTCCAGGCTCGCGCCGCTGCCGCTGGTGCCGTGCAGGATCAGGACCGCGTTGCGTACCACCCCGCGCGCGTCCGCACGTGGCGCACCGAAGGTGCGATAGTGGATGCGCAACTGCGGCAGCGATTCGCCGGAAGCGAACCTGAAGTCCCTGATGACGAAATCGCCCTGCGCCGCGGACGGATACTCCGCGGCGGACGCGCCCGCCACCGGCAGCGTCACGGCAGCCGCCGCGGCCAGCAGCACCCCCGACAGCTCTGCCGCGAAGCTCCTCTCTCTCACACCTTGCGACTCTTCAGCCAGTCCTCGATCACCTGCGCGAGCACCGCGAGCGGCATGGGGGCGGCGGTGAGTCCCACGTCGTGGAAGTCGCGGATGTCGAACTTCGCGCCGAGGCGCCGGCGTGCCTCGGCACGCAGGCTGAGCCAGCGGGTGTGTCCGACCTTGTAGCTGCACGCCTGTCCGGGCCAGGTACAGTAGCGCTCGACTTCGGTGGTCAGGGCGGTGGCATTCTGACCGGTCGTCGCGACCATGTAGTCGATCGCCCGCTCACGGCTCCAGCCCCTGGCGTGAAGTCCGGTATCGACCACGCAGCGTGCGGCGCGGAACAATAGCGACTGCAGCAGGCCGAGCCGCCCGAGCGGATCGGAGTCGTAGAGCCCCATCTCGTCGCAGAGCTGCTCGGCGTACAGCGCCCAGCCTTCGCTGTTCGCCGAGAAGACGCCGCCCGCCTTGCGGATCAGGGGCAGCGAGGGCATCTCCAGCACGAGAGCCAGCTGGAAGTGATGTCCGGGCTCGGACTCGTGATACACCAGCGTCGGCAACTTCCAGCGCGACCACTCGCTGGTGTCGCGCAGATTGATGTAGAAGGCGCCGGGGCGCGAGCCGTCGAGCGCCGGAATCTGGTAGTAGCCGCCCGGCGCACCCGTTTCGGTGTAGGCCGGCACCCGCCGGATTTCGACCGCTGCGTTGGGCGCGATGTGGAAGTACTTCGGCAGGTGCGGCTGCAAGGCGGCAATGAGCCCGTTGCAGTAATCGAGGATCTGCTGCCGGCCGGCGTCGGTGTTGGGGTAGAGATACCGCGGGTCGCGGGCGAGCGCCTGCATGCGCTCGGACACGGTTCCGCTCGACTTGCCCTGCGCACGCAGGAGCTTATCCATCCGCGCGTTGAGCTCCTTCACCTGATCGAGCCCGAGGTTGTGCACCTCGTCCGCGGTCATGTCGGTCGTCGTGCCCTGGCGCAGAGCCACCTGGTACAGGGCCTCACCCTGCGGCAGTCGCCCGACGCCCGCATCGTGCCCAGCGCCGGAGCGCAGCTCGGCGAGCGCCTGCATCTGCCGATCGAGAGCCGGATAGACCTCGGCGCTCACGATGTGCGCCGCGTCCGCACCGTAGTCGCGAGTCAGTCCGAGCTTTTGGGTGCGCTTCGCGATCGAGGTGGCAAGGATCGAGTCCGCCGCTGCGGTGCTGCGCAGGGCGCGTATCTGCTCGACCGTGCGGTCGATGAGGAAATCGGGCGGGGAGACCTTGAGGTCTGCATCGTGCCGCACCCGCTCGGTCTCCTGGTCGAGCACGGTCGCGCAGGCCTGCAGCCGCGCGAGGTAGGCGTCCGCGTCCTCCTGATTGTCGATCCGATGCTGCCGGTCGAGAAAGGTCGGAACGCTCTGGTAGGAGCCCGTCAGCTGGCTGACCACGTAGGGACGCACCCCATCGCCGTACTCAAAGGGCTCGGTACGGGCGATGGTCTCCATCTGGTACGCCACCGTGTCGTAGTTGGCGAGATCCGCCGCGGCGAGCGTGCTACGGTCGAAGGCTTTAAGGCGCTTGAGCCGCGAGGCGTTCTCCTGCTTCGACTCGCGCACCCACTGGAGTGATGCCTCGGTGAGCTTCGATTTCGCCCACGCGTACTTGCTCTTGTCGAGCCCGAGGGTGGTCAGCAGATCGGGATTTCTCCTGAACCGCTCGTCCATAAAGACATCAAAGAGCGCATTGAGGCGCTCGGCGGCCTCACTCGCGGGCAGCGCCGCAGCGTGAGCCGCCCGGCGGAGCGAGGCTGCGACGCACGCCGCGACCAGGGAACCGACGACGGTGACGAACTGGCGACGATCGATCACGAGACTCTCCCTCGCGCAAGACATCCCTTCCGGCACCCGCCCGCCTCCGCCGGCCTACGCGCCGGCACGCGCACCGAAGCGGCCGCCTGCGGCGGCCGCCGCGCGCACTCTCAGGCCGCCAGAGTGCCCTTCTTCTTCGCGGTATGCGTGGCGATCAGATCCATGAGCCCGGGCGACAGGCAGTCATACGGCTCGAGCTTCAGCTCCTTGAGCCGAGCGCGCACCTCGCCCATGCGCGCCGGCAGGAAGCCCGACTCGATGATCGATGAGACGAACGCCGCGAACTCGGGAGCCGACCAGCCCTTGTCCTTCGACAGCTCGGTATGCACGAAGTCGAAGCCGTAGAACGGATGCTCCTTGCTCTCGATCCGCCCGTACATGTGCGCGCCGCAGGCGGTGCAAGCATAGCGCTGGATCGGCGCCTTCTCGTCCACGATCTTGAGCTTGTTGGCATTCGCGGTGACCGAGAGCTTGTCGCGCCCGATAACAGCGACCATGGAGAACAGCGCCCCCTTGGGTTTCCAGCACTTGGTGCAGCCACAGACGTGGTTGAAGGCCGTGTTGCCCCTCAGGCTCACCGTCACCGGTGAGGAGCTGCACTTGCAGTTGAGCGTACCGCCCGCAAAGTCGGTGGCACCGGCCTTGACGCCGCCATCGACGGCCGGATGTATCGAGACTGCCATGATGTTCTCCTGGTTCGAGTTGTGAGCCTCAGTGTTCAGCACCGTGCGCCGCTCAAGGCGCGCGGCGTTCTCAGAAGGTGACCACCGAGCGTATCGACCCGCCCTTGTGCATCAGATCGAAGGCGTCGTTGATCTCCTCGAGCGGCATGACATGGGTGATCAGCTCGTCGAGCTTGATCTTCTTCTCCATGTACCAGTCAACGATCCTCGGCACGTCGCTGCGGCCCGGGCACTTATCGAAGGGCGCGTCCTCGCGGATTTTCACGACCGCAATCTCGGGCAGAACGGGGTAATTGGAAAAGGTGGAGCATCCCATGTCGTGGTGCACCAT
>JACXTT010007461.1_pt1 | contig 15390 bp, 6 predicted proteins | sample 9270951 | NCBI WGS metagenome assembly JACXTT01 (sample SAMN15532306, study PRJNA645909) | rock metagenome | isolation source: weathered quartz diorite | place: Puerto Rico | collected 2017-06-21 | reverse complement strand
TCTCCTTTCGAACGCACTTGGGTCCACGCCACTTGGGTCGGTTCTCTCATGTACGACGGCGCCATGGCCGCGATTTTTCTCTTGCGCGCTGCGTTTACCAACTCACGCGTCGTGCGCACGCTCTTTGGACGAATTGGCGTCTTTCTCGTTCTCGTTTGCCTCGGCGACTTCTATTACAACTATCTTGGCGGCACCCTTCAGGCTGGTTCGTGGTACGAAATCATTTGGACTTTCCTGAATCTCTGCCCAATCGTCATCGCTGCAACCTGGGATCAGTCAAAAATAGAAAAAACAAACGTTCGTCCGCTATTTAACGAACTTCTCGGAAACCGTTTGTTCCCGATTCTTTTCGCCTTTATTGTTCTTGTTCTCTCGCTTTACATCGCGCGCGAACGTACGCTCTCCGCTCTTTTGATTGTCGGCATCTCCTTTCTTTGCTCGAGTCTACGTTTGCTGATCGCGCAGCAAAGACAGGACCGCGTGCAGCTCGAACTTCAAACGGAAATCCTGCAGCGCGAGCGAGTTGAGCAGTTGCTCCGCCAAAATGAGGAACACCTCGAAGAACTCGTCGCCGAGCGCACCGTCAACCTCGAAGAATCGCGCCACCAGCTCCGCCAGGCGCAAAAAATGGAAGCTGTCGGACGTCTCGCCGGTGGCATCGCGCACGACTTCAACAATCTCCTGACTGTAATTCGCGGCTACAGCCGCCTTCTTCTCGATCGCGCTTCTGCCTCCGGCCACGAATTTCGCGGCGGCCTTGAACGCATTGACGATGCAGCCGACCGCGCCGCGTCCCTCACCAGCCAGCTTCTTGCCTTCAGCCGCCGCCAGGTCCTTCAACCCAAAGTTTTCAATCTCAACGCGCTCGTGCAAAATCTCGAAAAAATGCTGCGCCGCCTTATCGGCGAGGACATTGAAATGCGCACTGTTCTTACGGCGAACATTGGCTCCGTTCGCGCCGACCGCTCCCAAATCGAACAGGTCATTATGAATCTGGTCGTGAACGCGCGCGACGCCATGCCACGCGGCGGCAAACTCACCGTCGAAACTTCGAATGTTTATTTGGATCAGGAATATGCTCGGAGTCACCAAACCGTTGAGCCCGGGCACTATGTCTTGCTGGCCGTGAGTGATACGGGCGCGGGCATCGATCCGGAAAACCTACCGCGAATCTTCGAGCCGTTTTTCACGACGAAGGAACTTGGCAAAGGCACGGGACTTGGGCTCTCTATGGTCTACGGCATCATCAAGCAGAGCGGAGGAAACATCTGGGTCTATAGCGAGCCCGGGCGCGGGACCTCCTTCAAAATCTATCTGCCTTTAGTCAATGCGCCGGTCGAGCAACCTTCTGCCGAGCACCACGTCTTCAGCTCGCGCGGTGTTGAGACGATTCTGTTGGCGGAAGACGACGAGCAGGTTCGCGAACTCGCTAGCGAAGCTCTTTCCGCATCCGGCTATTCCGTCCTTGTCGCCGAAACGCCACAAGCAGCCATCTCCATATGCCGCAGCCATTCCAGCCACATAGATTTGCTCCTCACCGATGTCGTCATGCCCGGCATCGGTGGCCGCGATCTCGCAACTCATGTGACCGCCATCCGCCCCGACCTTAAAGTTCTTTACATGTCCGGCTATACTCCCCAGGCGATCCTGCATCACGGAGAGCTCGACGCCGACACGTTCTTCATCCAAAAGCCGTTCACGCCATCCTCCTTGGCCACAAAAGTCCGCGAAGTCTTGGATTACGCTGCTACGCCGCAGCCTGATTCCGCCGCCAGCTCCTGATATGTAAAGGTTTTGCGTCCGACTAAGTACCTAGTCTGTTACAGAAACTTGTGCTACTCTCCCCGCGATTTGCGGCACTTGCCGTCGGCCTGTCCCCGGTTTTTGGCTGCCCGTTGCCGCATCAGGTGTCAATTTTCAAGCGTGTGGTCGGCCCATGACTCTTACCCATCCTGGTTGTAGGCTTCGTATCTTTGCATTCGTTTTGTTCCTATTTGCATCCTTCCAGCTCGCGGCGGCACAAGATGTAGCCCCCGCTCCGCGCATAGTCCAATCCATAAACGAAGCGCAAGTCGTGACCCTCAAGGGCAACGTTCATCCTCTTGCCCGCGCTGAATTCGATCAGGGGCCCGTACCCGATTCCCAGCAAATGAATCGGATCCTTATGCTCCTTCAGCGCAGCTCTGAACAGGAGGCATCACTCCGCCAACTCCTCGAAGACCAACAATCCAAATCCAGTCCAAATTTTCACAAATGGCTCACACCCGAACAGTTCGGCGCCCAGCTTGGCATTGCTGATTCCGATCTTTTCGCCGTCACGCAGTGGCTTACGACCCGGGGCTTCACAGATATCAACGTCGGTCCGGGCCGGTCTGTTATCGAGTTTTCGGGGAGCGCTGCTCAGGTGCGCAACGCATTTCATACAGAAATTCACCGCTTCCATGTCGGCGCCGAAGATCATTTCGCCAATTCCACCGACCCGCAGATCCCAGCTGCGCTCGCGCCGGTGGTTGCGGGAATCGTCTCGCTGCACAATTTCCCCAGAAAATCCCATTCACGATACCTTGGCATGGCTCGAAGGGAACGCAATAGCTCCAGGCTGCAGCCCTTGTTCACGTTTCCATACGGCAACGGGAATTTCTACGCCATCGGGCCGGGAGACTTCGCCACGATTTACAACTCTCAGCCGCTTATCACGGCCGGCACTGACGGAACTGGACAAACCATCGCCATCATTGGCGAAACTCAGATTAATCCGCAAGACGTGAGTGACTTCCGCACTATCTTTGGCCTCCCAAACAATTTTTCTGCGTCCAATATCGTTTTGAATGGGATGGATCCGGGGATCACTTCACAAGGCGAGGAATCCGAATCCGACCTGGACGTCCAGTGGTCGGGTGGAATTGCGCCGGGCGCAACAATTAAATTCGTGGTGTCTGCTTCTACGCCTGCCAGCGCAGGAATCGATCTTTCCGCTTTGTACATTGTTGAAAACAATCTGGCCGATGTGATGAGCCTGAGCTACGGAGCTTGCGAGGGCGATCTAGGGAGCACAGGAAACGCTTTTTACAACCAATTGTGGGAACAGGCGGCCGCGCAAGGGATCAGCGTGATGGTTTCTTCAGGAGATGGAGGTTCCGCCGGGTGCGATGATTTCAATACGCAAGCTGTGGCCACGAGGGGCATTGCTGTCAGCGGACTTGCCGGTACTCCATTCAACGTATCAGTCGGCGGCACGGACTTCAATCAAGGAAACGTGTGGGCGAATTTTTGGAACACGACAAACGATACTGTCACCGGCACTTCGGCAAAGGGCTACATCCCAGAGACTCCATGGAATGAAAACTGCGCCCAGTTGGGACTCACTGGCTGCGGGGCTTCTGCTCCGAATGGTTCGATCAATATCGTGGCCGGCAGCGGCGGGCCCAGCAGCATTTATGGCAAGCCCAAATGGCAAATGGGTGTTTCCGGAGTGCCCAATGACAACCATCGCGACCAGCCGGATGTCTCCCTCTTTGCCAGTGCTGGCTTCATGAGCAGCGCCTATATTTTCTGCCAATCGGACCTTACAGGCGTTCCCTGCAATCTGAACAGCTATGCATATACCTTTCATTTGACGGGAGGAACCTCAGCTTCTGCCCCTGCTTTCGCGGGCATAATGGCTTTGGTGAATCAGTACCAAGCCGCGCACGGCGGTTCGTCGCGCCAAGGCAATCCAAACTACGTGCTTTACGCGCTGGCGAAAAAAACGGGCGCATCCTGCGCCTCGATCTCTCCGCAAGGGGCGAGCTGCATTTTCAATGATGTTGTGAAGGGAAACGATTACCTGAAGTCCAGATATGGCAACTCCGTCGGCACAATCAGCGTGGCATGCCAGGGCGGCACGCTGAATTGCAACTCCGGCAATGCGGCCACTGATGGCGTGCTTGTGGATCCGAGTCATACTTCGACGGAAGCCTGGACAGCCGCTGCCGGCTACGATATGGCCACTGGCCTTGGTTCCCTCAATGCGAGCAATCTCGCCACTAGTTGGGGTAGCGCTTCAACGATTCCTACCACTACGACGCTCACGCTTTCTCCAACCAACGGAATCGCACACGGAAGCGAAAACGTGACGGTTGGCGTCACGGTGAAGGCCAACACAGGCTCAGGCGTCCCCACAGGAGACGTATCGCTCATTGCAAACCTCTCGGGCGGAGCCACGCAAGGTCTCGATGAATTTACTCTTTCCAATGGCGTAATCAGCAGCTCTTCCAAAACGCAAAGCCTTCCAGGCGGCACCTACACTGTCTACGCTCACTATGCCGGCGACGGCACCAACGCGCCCAGCGATTCTGCGCCGGTGCAAGTTACCGTTGGCAAGGAGTCCAGTCAGACCTTTATCGTCGTGCCCTCGTTTGATTCCAGCGGCAATCTGCTCAGCGGCAACGCAAACTCCGTCGTCTACGGCTCGCGTTACATCATTCGCATGTACGTGACGAACAGTTCTGCAGCTGCTGGCACCACGGGGCCGCCATCACCCACGTGCGAGAATGTCAATCAGTTCACTTGCCCGACAGGAAGCGTGGCCCTCACTGGCAACGGCGCGCCGATTGACGGCGGCACTTTCACTCTAAACAACCAAGGCTATACCCGGGACCTCGTGCCCACACTCACAGGCGGCACTTACTCGTTGGTGGCGAACTATTCCGGCGACAGCAGCTATTCCCCTAGCAAGTCGGCGACAGACACTTTTACTGTCACTCCCGCTCCGATGTCGTTGTACTTATATTCCGGCTCCTCAACGCTCGTCGGCGCGCCTTTCTACTTCGACGTAACGGGCTATGCTCAGGCTCCAGGAGGAGTGGCAGCCACCGGCACAATTTCAATTTTCGACGGGACAACCCTCATCGCTGGCCCGATCACGGTAAATGGATCTCCGGGCGTGAACGGAAGTTTCCCGCAATTCGATGCATCCACGCAGTTGACTCTGAACACCGGCGGCGATCATTCCATTACAGCAAAGTATTCGGGTGATGCAGACTACGCAGCGTTCACCTCAAATCCCGTTGTGATTCATCCACTCTATCCAACTTCGATCGCCATTACTTCGTCGGCTACGAACATCAATTACGGCCAGAGTGTCACGATCACCGCGACCGTCGCAACCAGCGGCAAGAGCCCAGCGATGACGGGTCCTTTTTATTTTTACGGCTCGTACACGCAGATACCCAGCCCCGTCACGGGCACACTCACTACGGATTCCAGCGGAAATCAAATTCTGACCGCCACGGTCACAACGACTCCCCAATCCACGGAATACGTGCAGGTGAGCTTCCTAGGCGATTCGAATTTCGCTGGCGCCTCTGCTGTTTCCAGCTTCATTAACGTCAACATTCCGGACTTCAGCCTGAATATTCCAAGCCCTTCCTTTAATGTCACCGCCGGTCAATCGGGCACTCTTCAAATCAACGTAACTCCCGCTTCCAACAGTTCCAGCCCGGTGACGCTCTCCTGCAATGGAAACATTCCCGTTGGCTACTCCTGTTCAGTACAACCCTCTATGGTCAATCTTGCGAACGGTGTAGCCGCTTCCGCAACACTCACACTGGCCCCGGGCTCCGCAGCGCCCGCTGTGATGAGTCACGCTGCCTCGCCCAAGCGCAATTTCCTTTTTCTTCTGCCGCACTGGCCAAATCCTCTTTGGCCCATCGCGGTCCTTAGTGGTCTTGCCGCACTCTTGTGCGGTTTCCGCACAGGCAACCACAAGAATCGGCGCGCCTCTTTGGGTTTCGGTCTCGCCTGCGTGATCTGTCTGATCATCGGCTGCGGAGGGGGTTCGGCCACGCCACCGCCGCCACCCCCGCCTCCGCCAGGTCCGTTCGCGACAACCACCGCTTTGACAACCAGTTCGCCAAAGATGGCACAAGGCACTCAGTTTACGCTTACCGCCACGGTAACCGGACAGGGCGGCCCTACAGGAACTGTCAATTTCTACGCCAACGGCGGATGGATTGGAACGTCAAATCTCACGGCTGGCACGGCAACACTCAGCGTCAATCTGCCTTTCCCAGGTCTATATTCCGTCAACGCGCAATATCTCGGCGACGCAAGAAATGAGACATCAACTTCTGCGAACGTGGCTGAAGCGGTTACAGGGACTACCGTATTTCAGGTCAATGGTCAAACTGGCTCGCTCTATCACTCAACCAACGTGACCGTGACGTTGCAATAGTTTTGCTGCGCATCGGCGTTTTTTTCATCCACGATAAACCCTCCCTCCGGGCGTCTGCCTTCTCTTCTTAATTTGTAACGTCTATTGGACTTCTCGCACTATCCATCAAGCGCCTAACTTCAGGAGTCCCCATGCCTACCGGTCTCGACAACCTCAAGCACATTGTCGTTCTCATGATGGAGAACCGCTCCTTCGACCACATGCTGGGCTTCGCCGCCACACCCAATTGGCAAATCGATGGCCTCACGGGGCAGGAAGCCAACCGCGACTCCACCGGCGAAATCGCCCGCGTTTCGAACGGCGCGCGCTACTCCGGCGACTTCACTCCCGATCCCGGTCACGCACTTTTCGACACCCTCACGCAGCTCTATGGCGACGCCAAAACTTCTGTCTCGCAAAATCCCGCCATGAACGGCTTTGTCCTCAGCTACGAGGGCAAGACGCACAATCCCGCAAACGCGCAACGCATCATGCGCTGCTTCGCGCCGGAAAAGGTTTCTGTACTTACCCAACTCGCCCGTCAATTCGCCGTATGCGATCGCTGGTTCTCTTCCGTCCCCGGTCCGACGTTTCCCAATCGCGCCTTCGCTCATGGCTCAACCTCCATCGGCCGCGTGGACATGGACGTCGACTGGCACGCCATGTCCAAGACCATTTACGAATTGCTCGCGGAAAACAATGTCGATTCACGCATCTACTACCACGACTCCACCATGGCCATGACTTTCAAAGGACTCATGAATCAGGGACGCTATTTCGGCCTCTTTGACGATTTTCTCTCCGACTGCAGCCACAATCGCTTGCCCGCATACAGCTTCATCGAGCCGCGTTACGCCAATGGCGAAGATCCCGTTAACAACACTTTTTTTTCTGCCAGTGATCAGCACCCCGACCACAACGTCGAGCAAGGCGAAATCCTTATCCGCGATACCTTCAATGCCATCTGGAAGAATCAAGCGCTGCGCGAATCTACCCTGTTGGTTGTTGTCTACGACGAGCACGGCGGTCTTTACGACCACGTTCCTCCGCCACCCGCCGTAAATCCCGACAACAAAAACTGGGCCGGGGACCCAAATTCCCTTGATCCCGCATTCGATTTCACTCGCCTCGGCATCCGTGTTCCTGCTGTACTCGTCTCTCCCTATATTCCAGCAGGCAAAATTGACCACACTCTTTACGATCACAGCTCCATCATCGCCACTGCCTGCAAACTCCTTCTGAAAAACGTCGCTGGCGCCTCGCTCACCAACCGCGACCGTAACGCAAACACTTTCGAAAACAATCTGAATCTCGCAACTCCGCGCACAGACACAATCAATTTCACCCTGACTGCTCCCGCACACGAATCGCTCGTCGCACTTGGTCAAGCGCATCTCGACGCCTCCCATCTGAACGCCGATATCAACGACCACCTCGCCGCCCACGTCGAAGCTGCTTCTTTGCTCGAGAAGCGTGTACTTCCGCCCGACCAACACACCGGGGTCGATCCATCGGACATTCGCTCGGAAAAACAGGCTTCCGATTTTCTGCTCAGCGTCCACAACAAACTGCTGGCTCAGGCAAAAGTACAAACGGGTGCCGCCAGCGCCGGAAAAGGGAATTAGAAGGGCCAAGCATGCAACTCATCATCCCCGTCATTTCAAGAATCGCAAAATGTTTTGTTGTCTTTGCCATCGGCGTTCTCTCTGCCGCCCCTATTCTCGCGCAAATCGCCCCCGGCAACCCGCCCACGAATCCTCCTATGTGGTCTTCCGATCCCACCGTCACGGGCACCGACGATTGGAGCGACTGGAAACGCAACTGCTCTGATATGGTCCACAATTTCGGGAAAGAGTCCGTTCTCAATTGCGGAACCAGCACGTTTCGTTCGCGCCCCTTCCACTTCCTCGCGCAAAGCGTGGTTCCCGGCAGCGGCGTCGGTGGTGGTGGCTATTACGGCCGCGATCTCAATAGCGACATTTGGCAAAACAAGCTCGAACTCACGGGCGTCATCACCATCCGCCAGTTCTGGTTTACCGAGGCAAAATTCACCGCTCGCCGCCCCCATTTCGGCTCATTCCACTCCGATGAAAATTTCGCCTTCCAGATCTACGCGCGCAATAAACAGATGCAGGATCTTCCGTTCTACGGTCTTGGGCCGGACACGAATGTCCACAACGCCGTCCAGTTCAGCCAACGTGACACTCGCGTCGGCGCGCTCGTCGCCAGTCCTCTCACTTCATGGCTTTCCGCCAGCGGCACATTCGAAACCCTGTTTCCCAATGTCGGCAACGTCGACTCCACCAAGGTCATCTCTATCGGCCAGGTTTACACGGAACAAACCGCGCCCGGCCTCACGTCGCAGCCAACCCTCCTGCATTTCGAAGCGTTCCTTCGCCCCCACTTCAGCCTCGCCTCAAATCATCTTCAAGTCGACTATCGCTTCCGCTACGGCTATTTTCACGACACCGATACCGGCCACTTTTCCTTCCGCCGCTTCGTCGCCGATTTTGGCCACAGCCTTTATCCCGAATCCGAAAACGGTCATCGGCGCCTCGATAGCGTCCTGAGCGTTCGCTTTCGCCTCGCCATGTCCGACGCCAGCGCAACGAACGCCGTTCCTTTCTATCTGCAAGAAACCATCGGCGGCAGCGACATTGATAATCAAGCGACTCTCCGCTCTTTCCGCGATTTCCGTTTCCGCGCTCCAAACTCCTTTCTCGTCCAAACGGAATACGACCGTCGCATCGTCGGCCCTATTGGTCTTCTCGCTTTCTACGACGCAGGCAAAGTCACCTTCGCACGCAGCGATCTCAATTTTTCCAATATGCACCAAGGGTTCGGCGGCGGGCTCTCGTTTTTCCTCGCAGGCAAAGTAGTTTTCCGCGCTTATGTCGGCCTCGGCGGTGGCGAAGGCGCGCATCCCTATTTCGGCGTAGCTAATTTTCTATAGTCTTAGAGTCGCCGCACGGTTCCGCGAATCACAAACTCCGTGGGCAGGATTCTCTTGCTGAACGCCATCTGCGGATTGTGCAAACGCTCGAGCAACATCTTCATGCACGTTTGTCCAATCTCTTCTTTGTGCACTCGCACGGTCGTCAGCGGCGGATCCATCAGGATCGCTTCTTCGCGATCGTCAAACCCGACCAGGCTGATTTCATCCGGCACTTTCACCCCGTACCTTCGCAAAGACAGCCAAAGCCCGTACGCCATTTCATCGTTGCCGGCCACCACAGCCGTTGGCCGCGGCTTGCGCGCAACAATCCGTTCCGCGATCTTCTGCCCCAGCGCAACAAAATTCTCCGCATTCCGCCCCGATGCCAGCGACGGCTTCAGTCTCTTCTCCCGCATCGCTTGCCGGTAGCCTTCAAAGCGCCGTTCGAACCACGGCAGGGAAATGTCCGCCGCAAAAACAATTTCTCTGTGCCCCTCGCCAATCAAATAGCGCGTAGCCTCAAGCGTCGCGCTGAAATCGTCAAAGCCCACCTGATCGAACTGCTCTTTGCCGTTCATGCCCACAACGTTGTTACTCAGCGCCACCAGGGGCACGTGAATGGATTCGATTCGCCGCAGCACGTTCGGATAAATCGTGCCCGCCAGAATCACGCCGTCAATCAGGCCGTGCTCCTGCAAAACGTGCGGCAAATCAATCTTCTCTGGCGCGATTCGTGGCGAATAATGCAGCGCCGCGAACAAAACGTGTTGCTTCACTCCGCTGGCATACGATTCGACTCCCTGCAAAATGCGGGCGTGAAAGGGGTGCAGAAAATCGCGGTTGCTCAGCAAGAAGCACACCGTCTCCGACCGCCGCCGCAGAATCCGTCGCGCCTGCGCGTTCGGCCGAAAGCCCAGTCTCCGGATGGCCTTCAAAACCCGCGCCCGCGTTTCCCGGCTTACCTGCGAACTCGAATTCAGCACCCGCGAAATTGTTCCTACGCCGACGCCCGCAGCTTCCGCGACATCGCGAATCGTCGTCTTTCGTGGAACTGCTTCCATATCGATCTGGCCCCTCGTTCTCCCGGTGCTCTGCGTCCAAAGCTCCCCGGACGTGTCAGTCTAGCACAACCTGCAAGCCCCTCAAGGCCTTCGTCTCGCCGTCCCCGCAAATTGACTGGGGAAATTGTCCCTTGCCGCCCGCGGACTCCTCCGGCAATTCTCCCCACAATCCAAAATCTGGATGTCGCCTATCATTTTCTTGAAATCCTTTCTTGACTTGCGCCTTCGGCTCAGTTAGGGTGTGGAACCAGTTCCAGTGTCTCCGTTGACTTATGTGGGGTCAACAGTCCTTTCGAATTGCATCGGGGGTGAGGTCATGAGGAGTTCGTTTTCAATCCGGGCGAAAGCCCGGCCCGTTTCCTATTTGAGCGGTCAAATGCTCCGGCGTTCCGCCCTTGCGCGCACGCTCTCTTTGTTCACCGTAACCGTTGTTCTGTGCTTCGCAATTCTCGCGGCATTTCCGGATCCGCTCGCGGGGCAGGCCGTCAACGCCACCTTGCTCGGCACCGTTCAGGACAGCACGGGCGCCGCCGTCGCCAACGCCAAAGTCACCATCACGGAAATGAACACCAATATCAGCCGCACTGCACAAACCAACGATAGCGGCAACTACGTCTTTCCGGATCTTCCTCCTGGCACCTACAAGGTCACTGCCGAGCAAACTGGCTTCAAGCGCGCCACTCGCGCCGGCGTGGACATCGTCGTTAACACCACCGTTCGCATTGACCTCGATCTTCAGGCCGGTGACATCTCCGAAACCATCACGGTCGAAGCGGACACTGCCATTCTTCAGACGGAGCGTGCTGACACCGGCCGCAAACTCGAAACCGTACTCACGGAAAATCTGCCGCTTGGCACCAATCGCAATTTCCAAAATCTGCTCAACCTGGTGCCGGGCACGACTCGCGCTACCTTCCAACATTCGCAATTCTTTAACGCCAGTAGCTCCTTGCAGACCCAAGTCAACGGCCAACTCCGCCAGGGCAACAACTACCAGATCGAGGGTATTGACGACAACGAGCGCACCGGCCTTCTGCAAATTCTCATTCCGCCCTTAGAGGCCATCCAGACCGTCGACGTTTCCACCAGTAATTTCGAGGCTGAACTCGGCCGCGCCAGCGGCGCCGTCACGAACATTATTCTCAAGTCCGGTTCCAACAACTATCACGGCTCCGCCTACGAATTTACCCGCAACAGCTATTTCAACGCTCGTAATTTCTTCGACAAGTCGGTTGGCCATCTCGTCTACAACTACTTCGGCGGCAATTTTGGCGGCCCTATTAAGAAGAACAAGCTTTTCTTCTTCGCCGACTATCTGAGAGTGGCCGACCACGAAGCCAACACAAACACCATCACCATCCCTACGTTGGCCGTCCGTACCGGGGATCTCAGCGCTTCCTCGACCATCATTTACAACCCTTTTAGCGGCAGTCCCGATGGTACGGGCCGTCAGCAAATCGTAGCCAGTTCCGCTCCCGGCGTCACAACTGTTCCAGGCCGCAACGGTCCAGTGGATGCCTACAATCCCGCCTGCACCAACGCTGCCGGTTGCCCCAACATTATTCCCACAGCGATGATTGACCCCATCTCCACCAAATTGCTCGCTTTTATACCAACCCCCACCGCCGCCGGAAACTCAAACAACTATTTTGCCCTTCTGCCTTTCCACAAGGACACAGACTTCGTGGACGCAAAGGTGGATGCTACTCCGACCGATCACGATCGCTTGAGCGGCCGTTTCAGTTTCCAGCGTCCGTCCGTTTTTCAGGCGCCCATCTTTGGTCTCGGCGGCGGTCCCGCCCAGGGCAATTTTGAAGGCTCGGGAATTCAGAACACCTACAGCATCGGTCTTAACTACAACCACTTTTTTTCGAGCTCGTTGGTTACTGAAGTCAGGGTCGGGGCGGGGTGGTATCACAACGAGGCACACAACACCGATTTCGGCACCACTACTTCGCAGGATCTAGGAATCCCCGGCGTCAATCTCGGCGACAGCATCACCAGCGGCATTGTCGGCGTTACCATCAACGGCGGATTCGCGAATCCGCTGATTGGATTTTCGGCTAGTTTGCCGTGGATTCGCTCGGAAACCAACATCGACTTCGCCAATACCTGGACGAAAATCATGGGCAACCACACTGTCAAGTTTGGCGTGGATTTGCGCCGCGTGCGAGATGCCTTGCTCCAGGAGCAGACCTTCAGCCCGCGTGGTCTTTACACTTTTAACGACGGTCAGACCGCCCTCAAGTGTACGGTGGTTGCTCCCCCGGCATGTCCAAAAGTGGGCGCATCTCCGACTAGCTTCACAAACAATTTCGCCAGCTTCCTTTTCGATGTTCCTGGTCAGGCGGGACGCGACCTCGCTACTTTCTTTCCGAACTACCGCGCATGGCAATTCTTCTCCTTCGTTCAGGACAAGTGGCTCGTTACTCCCAAGCTCACCGCGGACATTGGCGTTCGCTGGGAGTTCTATCCGCCCGCTACACCTGTGAAACAGGGCGGCTTCTCCAATTACGATCCCTCCAACAACACGCTTCGTGTCAGCGGCTTCGGTAGTATCCCCGACGATCTCGGCATCGTTACCCGCTACAAATATTTCGCGCCGCGTCTTGGTTTGGCCTATCGCCTCAAGGAATCCACTGTCATCCGCGCCGGGTTCGGCATCAGCTACACGCCATTCCCGGACAACAGCTACGCCTACAATTTCCCGGTTCGCTCGAACAATGCCTTCAATCCCGCAGTCGCCAGCTTTGGCCCTGCAGTACTTGCGGATGGCGTTACTCCGGCAACTTTCGAGAATGGTTTTCCCGCCATCATCCAGCCTGTGGTTCCGCCAGATGGTGTCATCACCAGTGCAAGCAGCCCGGCGGCAGCGGTAGTGCTCAAAAACTCCAACCTCTTTGTGGTGAACCAGAATTTCAAAAACCCTTACGTCGAATCCTGGAATTTCGCCGTCCAGCAGTCGCTCCCATGGAAATTCACGCTCGACGTCGCCTACGTCGGCAACCATGGCGTGGACTCCGTCGTGAACTACAACCTCAACGCGGGCACAATCGCTGGCGCCGGCAACGCAGGTCTTCCTGAATTCCCCACCTTCGGCCGTACTGCCAACACCAACCTTCTCTTCGCGGGCTACTCCTCCAGCTATCACGCTCTGCAGGTTAAATTTGACCGCAAATTCACAGGTGGACTCTCAACCACAACGGCCTACACGTTTGGCAAAGGCATGAGCTTCCAGACCGGCGACGACGGCGGCCTCTTCTTCTACATCAACCAGCGTAGAAACTACGCGCGCAACGATTTCGATCGTACCCAGACTTTCGTCCAAAGCTTCGTCTACGACTTCCCATTTGGTCACGGCAAGCGTTGGGCGTCTTCCGGCCCTGCTGCCGCCATCGTCGGGGGATGGCGTGTTTCCACACTAATGACAATCATGTCCGGCCTGCCCATGGCCTTCAGTGCCAGCGGCACCGCTCTCGCCACGCCGGGCAACACGCAAACTCCGGACCTTATAGCTCCCGTGAAGATTACTCATGGCATCGGCCCAGGCGCGGAGTGGTTCTCTACGGCAAGCTTTGCCCCTGCCGCCGCCGCTACTTTTGGCAACGTCGGCCGCAACTATCTCAGCGGCCCCAATTTCTTCGACCTGGACGCCACGCTTTCCAAATCCATTCGCTTCACCGAGCGCTATAACATGGAATTGCGCCTCGAAACCTTCGGTGTCACCAACACGCCGCAATTCTTCTTCAACAATACCAACGGCACGCCCTCAGGTGGCGTCGTAGCTGGCACAACGCTCGGCAGCTCTAGCTTCGGCCACGTCACAGGAGCTGTCGGCGGTCGCACGCTTCAGCTCGGCCTGAAGTTCAACTTCTAGCTGAGTTTCCCCGCGGGCCGCTCAACAATTTTTCGTTGATCGGCCCGCCCACAATTTCCCGGCGCGCTCCACCCCAGCGCGCCACAAACATCGCCCGCTCTTTCCCCCCTTGCCCGGAACCTTTTCGCGGACAAAGAGCGGGCGATTCTTTTGATCGCCGCTCTCCCTCCTTGTGCGAGCCATTTTTCATACGGCCCGCATCCAAATTGCAGCTACCATCAGTGGATTCGCAACGGAAGGAGACCCAACATGCCATCAGCAACGCCCCAACCGGCAGGAGAAACGCGTCCCCCTCTGCCGCCCTTCACTCGCGAATCCGCCATTCAGAAAGTTCGCCTCGCAGAAGACGCTTGGAACTCCCGCGACCCCGACAAAGTCGCCATGGCTTACACCATTGACTCCCGCTGGCGCAATCGCGCCGAGTTTCCTACCGGCCGGCAGGAGATCATTGCCTTTCTTCGCCGCAAATGGGCCAAAGAGCTCGACTATCGCCTCATCAAGGAGCTCTGGGCTCATGACGCGAACCGCATTGCCGTCCGCTTCGCCTACGAGTGGCACGATGACGCTGGCAACTGGTTCCGCTCCTACGGTAACGAAAACTGGGAATTTGACGAGCACGGCCTCATGCGCCTGCGCCACGCTTCCATCAACGACTTTCCCATCAAAGACTCCGACCGCAAATACCACTGGCCCCTCGGCCGCCGCCCCGACAACCACCCCGGCCTCTCCGCTTTAGGAATGTAGTGGCCGGTCTTCAGACCGGTTCTTTTGCTTCGTGTAGGGGCGCGACTTTAGCCGGCTAGCCTTGACGTGTCATCCCGAGCGAAGCGAGGGATCTGCTTTTGTCTTTCGGTCCAGTAGTGGCGCAACTCGTTGCGCTACCGCCCTTCCCATCTCTGCGCTTGGCATCCCTCAACCGCTGGCTTTCGGCGGATGAGGGATCTGCTTTTTCTCCGACGTTCGGCTCTGGGCCTGTTTTGAGTTTTCGGCATCGTGACACAATAAGTCAAAACTCAAACTCACCCGCGGGTGGCACACTCCATCGGAACTGCCAAACCTGAATGAGTAACCACGGTGGGTGGCCTAACCCTTGCGCTTTTGCTTTTCGCAAAGGGCGGGTGGCGCACTCCATCGGAACTGCCAAAACAGAATGAGTAACCACGGTGGGTGGCCTATCCTTTGCGCCTTTTGCAAAGGGTGGGTTCTCTTCTTCTTTCTTTGTTCAGATAAGATCTATCGCCAACAAAGCTTCTCTTCCCGCATGCGCCGCCCAACTGCTCCACGGCCAATCCCGTGGATGGCTCACAAGCTTTTCCTTCACCGG
>JACXTT010007460.1_pt1 | contig 15392 bp, 15 predicted proteins | sample 9270951 | NCBI WGS metagenome assembly JACXTT01 (sample SAMN15532306, study PRJNA645909) | rock metagenome | isolation source: weathered quartz diorite | place: Puerto Rico | collected 2017-06-21 | reverse complement strand
AAAACGCCGTTTTTACGTTAATGCGTCAGTTCCGCGACGTTCGCCAGAAGACGTCGGTTGAGTTTATGGTGAAGTCCGACCGTTGGTTCGTCGAGAACGTACAACACTCCTCGCAACTTCGATCCGATCTGCGTTGCGAGGCGAATCCGCTGGCTCTCACCGCCGGATAATGTATTTGCCGCGCGATCGAGACTGAGGTAGTTCAAACCGACAGCATCCAAGAATTCAAGTCGGTCCCGGATTTCGCGAATGATACGGCCCGCAATTGTCTCTTCACGCGGGCTTAGAGTCACGTTGGCGAAGAATGTGAGCCCTTCTGTGATCGGCCACGACACGATGTCCGCAATGGTGCGATCCGCGACACGAACCGCAAGACTCTCCGGCCGCAAACGCGCACCGTGGCAAGCTGCGCACGGCCGGGTGACCATAATGTCTGCCAGGTCGTCGGCCGCAAGCAGATCCTGTCCGTAGTAATTGTTCAAGAGATCGATGATGCCCTCCAGCCGCTTGCTGCGTTCTTTGATGCCGTAGAAAATCGCGTTCTGAACTTTGGGAGGTAATTGCTCGAAAGGTACAGACAAATCCACGTCCAGGTGCGCCGCAATCTTTTTCATTTGCTCTTCGAACTCTTCGTCACACCAGCCGTCGGACAGCCCGAGTGCGCCCGCCAAGAGGGGCCTGGAGGGGTCGGCCACGATGCGCGAAGGATCGAAGTCATATTTCATGCCAAGCCCGTTGCAGACTTCGCAGGCACCATAAATGCTGTTGAACGAAAAAGTGCGTGGCTCAATAGCCGGGATGCTGATGCCGCAATCGACGCAGGCCATTTTTTCGGAGTACAACCGTTCCTCACCGTCAACGATTGCGACAAGGACAATACCCTTCGCAAGCTTGATGGCCTGTTCGATGGAAGCTTCCAATCGCTTCTCGATGTTTTTTTTGATCATCAAGCGGTCTACGACGACCTCGATCGAATGATTCTTCCTTTTATCCAGTTCGATGGGCTCATCGAGATTGTGAAGAACGCCGTCAATTCGTCCGCGCACGTACCCTGTCTTTGCCAGCGCTTCAAGCTGCTTCTTGAATTCGCCTTTCCGTCCGCGCACGATGGGGGCAAGAATCATCACCCGCTCGCCGTCGGGAAGTGCCTTCAGGTGCCGGACAATCTGGTCGGGAGTCTGCTTTGAAATCGGCTTTCCACACTGGTAGCAGTGCGGAACACCGATAGATGAAAACAATAGGCGAAGATAATCGTAGATTTCCGTGACTGTGCCGACAGTCGATCGTGGACTTCGAGACGCGGTTTTTTGCTCGATCGAAATCGCCGGAGAAAGCCCTTCGATGGCATCCACGTCCGGCGGATCGAGCCGGTCGAGAAACTGTCGTGCGTAAGCGGACAGCGATTCGACATACCGCCGCTGGCCTTCGGCATAGATCGTGTCAAAGGCAAGACTCGATTTACCCGAGCCGCTGAGCCCGGTAATGACGGTCAATTTGTTGCGTGGGATTTCGACATCAATGCCCTTGAGATTGTGCTGTCGGGCGCCGCGGACGGTTATGTTTCGAATGGTGCGCTGCTGCATGGTCAACAACTTGAAGCTGATAAGAACCCCTCATCTTAGCCTATCTGCCCATGATTTCCCAACGGCTCGCTAAATCTCGGTAGAGGCTGTCGAGGGTGACCTTCAAGTCCGCGTAGCGCCTGTGCGTGGCTTCCCAATCTGTTCCGGTCGCAGGATTCTGAAAACAAAGCTCTAAATCCGCGATTTCGGCCTCAACTCGCGCGATTTTTTTCTCTAGTTCTTGAACTTCCCGTTCCAACTGTTCCCTTTTGTTTTTGGAGAGCGCTGTTGTCTGCGCCTGTTGTAGGGGCGCTCTGTGAGCGCCAGGGCGGTCATTTCTTGAGGCTGCGGGCTGTCGCCCTGGCGCAGAGCCGGCCGCCTCTACAGGCTCTTCCGTCAACCACTCCTCAAACGCACTCAATCGATCGAACACGTGCGCAGTGCCGCTTTCGATGTAAATCAGATGCGTCGCGATCTTTTGCACGAGATATCGATCATGCGTTACAAACAAAATTGTTCCAGAGTACTCGACAAGCGCCGCCTCGAGCGCTTCTCTTGAGGCGACATCCAAATGATTTGTTGGTTCGTCCAAAGCAAGCAACTGCGGGCCAGCGTAAATGATCCGTGCTAGTGTTAGCCGCGATTTCTCGCCGCCGCTGAGCTCGTCCACTTTCTTGAAGACATCCTCGCCGCTGAATAAGAATTGCGCCAGATACGATCGAAGTTCGCCATCGGTCGCGGTTAGATCCAATTCCCGAATTTCGTCAAACACGGTGGCATTCGACTCGAGGTCCTGCAGCTGTTGGTCGTAATAGCCGACGTCGAGCGCTTCATTCCACTCCAACTCGCCATCGATCGGTGTTCGAGCACCGACCAACGTTCGAAGTAGCGTCGTCTTCCCGGAACCATTGGGACCGAGAATCGCCCAGCGTTCTCCGCGCTGCACCTCGAAGTGAATTCCACGCGCCAATACATTCTGCTCGTATCCGATCGCCAGGTCCCGCGTTCTTAATACATACCGTCCGCTCCGATCGGGCGGTGTAAACCGGAACTTCACTTTCGCCGGCACACTTTTCGGCCGTTCGAACGGTTTCACTCTCGCCAACAGTTTGCGCCTGGATTGTGCTTGTTTCGTTTTTTGGCCTGCAATATTGCGGCGGATGTAGTCTTCCTGCTTTTCGATCCATTCGCTTTGGAGCTGGAATTCCTTCTCTTGTCTAGCGCGGCGATCAGCACGTTGTTTCAGATAGTCGGAATAATTCCCACGATAATCTGCAACGCTACCATTGGCGACTTCGATGATGCGACTGACGACGCGATCCAAGAAAATCCGGTCGTGCGAAACCACGAGGGCCGTCTTGTCTGTTTCATGCAGAAATTTTTCGAGCCATTCGATCGAACGGATATCGAGATGATTCGTTGGTTCATCGAGCAGCAGCAATTCCGCGTTCGACAACAGGAGCTTCGCGAGCGCGAGACGATTCTTTTCTCCGCCGGAAAGATTGCGGCTCGGTCTATTGAAGGCACCTTTTGAAAACCCTACGCCGAGAAGTGCTGACTCAGTCCGCGCGCGATAGCTATAACCACCTTTGAGTTCGAATTCGTGCTGAAGCTGCGAATAGCGCTCGAGAACCTCCTGTCGCGCTCCTGTCGCAATGTTATGTTCCAAGTCTCGCAGCTCGCCTTCAAGAGCGCGGAGGTCATCCGATGAACGCAGTGCCTCATCGAGAACAGACGTGGTTTCGTGGAAATCCGGAATCTGATCCAGTGTTCCGGTTTTTAATCCGGACTTCCGTGTTACTTGACCGGTATCGGGCTCATAAAGCCCTGCAATGATTTTAAGAAGCGTTGTCTTGCCGGCGCCGTTTGCGCCGATCAAGCCTACTTTTTCAGTGGGATTGATTTGGAATCCGACGTCTCGAAGCACGCTCTGTGAACCAAACGACTTCGAGACGCCGGTGAACTGTACGATCAAATCTGAACTTTACGCGGCTTTTTTCGTCGCGGAAATCTTGCTGGGATCTTTGAGAATTTCGATGGCCTTGTTCAACTGACGATCTTCATCTTTCACCGGTTCTTTTGGAGGCGGCACATCGATCGCGTCGTCGTTGAGGTCGAGACTTTCTTCGACCGTCTGGCGAATCTCGACCGTTGGTTTTATTCCCGAATCCTGCGGCTCGTTTTCCTGAATTTCCTTGCCCGAAGGCGTGAAGTACTTGGCGGTCGAAAGCAGAAGCCCGTAACCACCGTCGAGAGGGATCAGTTTCTGAAGAGATCCGATGCCGAAAGTTTTCACACCGACAATCTGGCCTCGGTGATTGTCTTCAACAGCACCAGCAATGAGCTCAGCAGCACCGGCCGTTCCTTGGTTGACCAAGACCGCCACCGGGGCTTTCGTTAAAGCCTGTTTGGGATCGGCGTTGACGGCCTCTTTGGGTTTTTTCTGTGCTTGCGATGAGTTCGTCGAACCGATGTAGGCCAGTGTCCCGGATTCGATGAAGAGATTAGCAATCTCTAAGGCTTCTTTGTCTTCACCGCCGGCAGTGTATCGAAGGTCGAGAATGATGCTGCCCGCGCCCTTCTTCAACAGACCGTCAAGCTGACGCTTGGCCTCCTGTGCTTTGCCGGCCGCTAAGTATGGGACTTTTATATACGCAATATTGTTTTCCAACATCTTCGCTTCGACCGGCGGAGCTGGAACAATCTCGCGGTTGACGTTGACGGTCTCGGGGTCCGCGCGACGACTACGAATCACGGACAAAGCGACAGGCTTACCCGAGGGGATTGCGAGCATTGCATTGATTTGAACTAGGTTGAGCTCGCGAGTGGTCATTCCATCGATAGATTCAAGAATGTCACCGGAATTCAATCCAGCTTTCGCCGCTGGCCCGCCTGCGATTGTGGTAATGATGACCGGATAACCCAAGCGTGGCGGCTTTGCCAAAACGGCGCCTATACCGGCAACCTTTTGAGGATTAGCCGTGTAATCTTTGTAGAACGCGACATCCCTGGGAGTGAGGTACCCTCCGTACGGGTCAATGCTTTCGACTAATCCGCGAATGGCGCCGTCCACGGCATTTTTAACGTTCGGTTCATCGACGTAGTCGTTCTGGATCCGGCTAAGGACCTCGGTGAAAATAGACAGCTGCTGATACGATCCATTCTGCGCGCTGACGCGGCCGAGCATGCCGCCAATGATGGCGTATATGACAAGGACCGAAGAGATCAGCAGAATCACGTACTTACTCTTCGAATTCAAATTGGGACCTCCCAGGCGTAATGTAGGGTTCATTATAGCCCGGCAGTCACATGCGCCGGTATCATGAAAATATGCGCGTTATGGCCCTCGACGTGGGCGAAAAAACCATCGGCATTGCCATTAGCGATGCCCTTCTGCTAACGGCTCAATCTCGGCCGACCCTTCGGCGCAAGGACCTCAGGTCGGACCTCGAAGCGCTTCAACGCCTTGCCACCGAAAATGAGGTTCATGAGATTGTCGTCGGGCAGCCCCTTCATATGGACGGGCGAGAGAGTCGTCAAAGTCAGAAGGTGGCTTATTTCGCCACAGAGTTAAGGAAAGCGCTCGATCTGCCGATAGTCTTTTGGGATGAGCGCCTCACCAGCTTCGAGGCTGAACAACACCTCGAACAGATGGGGCTAAACTGGCGAAAACGCCGCGAACAGGTCGACAAGATCGCCGCCATGATCATTCTTCAAAATTATCTTGATAGTCGTTCGGGCCGTAACGCATGAGGAAACTGTTAATCGTCATTGTGCTTCTATTAATCGCCATCCTAGGCGGCGCGGAATACGCGCGCCGAGAGTGGCATGTTGTAGGAAGCTCGGCGGAGGGAGTGATTGTCGAGATTCCTCACGGTCTCGGCGCACGCGAGGTGGTTGGACTGCTTCAGGAAAGAAAAGTCATTGTGAACCCTTATGCCGCCCTTGCTTACGTCTTTTACAGCGGCAACCGGCATAAGCTCCACGCTGGTGAGTTTATGTTCGATCATCCGATGACGATTCCTGAAGTCATCGAGAAGATTGCGAGCGGCTCCGTCTACCTTCACAAATTTACGATCCCTGAAGGACTGACTGCATTTGCCATCGCCCGGAAATGGCAGGACGAAGGATTCGGTTCACCAGATGAATTTATGAAGGCTGTCGAAGGCGAAGTCGGTCTTGTCCGGCGTTTTGATGGCACTGCGTCATCTGTCGAAGGATATCTCTTTCCGGAGACCTACTCGTTTCCGAGGCACACATCTCCGAGACGTGCCGTCGAGACGATGGTCGCGCGCTTTCAGCAGGTCGTTGAACGGCTTCGCCAAACCGTCCCGGCTGAAAAGTGGCCGTTGAATCTGCACAACACTGTTATTTTGGCGTCACTCATCGAAACCGAAGCCGCACAATCGGAGGAACGTCCAATAATCGCGTCTGTCTATTTGAATCGGCTGAACCGTCACATGCTCCTTCAGTGTGATCCAACGGTTATTTACGCCCTCGCGCAAGTGGATCGTTATCGCGGCACACTTACACTCGCGGATCTTCGCTTCAAATCGCCTTACAACACTTACGTCAATTCCGGTCTGCCTCCAGGTCCGATTGCGAATCCTGGTTATGCGTCACTCGTCGCCGCAATCCAGCCAGCCACAACGAACTATCTTTTTTTTGTCCGAACAGTGGAATCGCGGCACACATTTTCCGAGACGCTCACCGCGCACAATCGTGCTGTCGCCGCGTATCGAAAATTGCGAAAGGCCTCGTAGGAGCGTTTCGTGAAGCCGGTTTATCTCGCCGTGGGTTCGAACCTTGGTGATCGTGAGTCATATCTTCGGGCGGGCGTCCACGGTCTTTCAGCTCGTGGCATCGAAATCATTCGTTCAGCCTCAATCTACTCCACTGAGCCCCGAGAAGTGCTCGACCAGCCATGGTTTCTTAATACCGCCATCGAAGCGAGTACCGATCTCGAGCCCAGCGCTTTGCTACGAGCGTGCCTGGAGGTCGAACAGGAAAACCGCCGTCGCCGAGGCGCGGTCAAGGGTCCGCGGACACTGGATATCGACATCATCTTTTATGGGAACGCAATTGTCCGCGCCCCCGGGTTGACCATCCCGCACCCAAGTTTTTCGGGCCGACGGTTTGTACTCGTACCGCTGGTTGAAATCGCTCCCGATTTCCTCGATCCCCTTAGCGGCAAAACGCTGAGGGAGCTATTACAAGCTTGCCCCGATCAAGCGCAAGTCCTTCGTCGATCCTGAAAAAACGCTAATTATTGCCAGAGAATCCGCCGATGAGATAAGCAAAAGGAGGAACCTGTGGATAGGGTCTTATTGAGTCGGCAGCCAATCTATCGATCCAACATGGAAATCTTCGGTTACGAATTGCTGTTTCGTGATGGAGATGCAGACCAAGCCAGGTTCCGAGATGAAGACGAAGCGACGGCGCAGGTCATCGTGAACACATTCATGGAGACCGGACTCGATGAAATGGTGGGGAACCAGCGCGCATGCATTAATGTCTCGCCCAAATTTGTCCTTAGTGACTTTTGTGAAGCGCTTCCGCCAGAACGTGTCGTGTTGGAATTGGTCGGGCCAGTCGAACTCGACGCAATTATGGTGAAGCGTCTGCAGCAACTCGCAGCGCAGCGCTACGACATCGCGGTGGGCGGTTTCGCTCTGTCTGGAAAATTCAGGCCGCTGCTCGATCTGGCTGCAATCGTCAAATTCGATATGTTGGGCGGCAATTGGGGTGAAATCGAGCGCGGAGCGAAGCAGATCGACCGCCGCCGCCTTAAACTTGCCGCCGAAAGAGTGGAGAATGCGGAACAAGTCCGCTTCTGTCGCGATCTCGGATTCGATTATTTTCAAGGATATTTCTTTTGTCGGCCCGAATTCGTTCGCGCCCCGCGCCTGCCCCTAAGCCGCCTCATTACCCTTCGACTGATCGGAAAGCTTCATGATCCTGACGTAACACTCGACGAGTTGGAACAAGCGATCCGCCAAGATCTTTCCCTTAGTTACAAGCTATTGCGATATGTGGGATCCGCCGCGTTATCTCTCCGGGGCCAAATTAAATCGATTCGCCACGCTGCTGTGCTTGCCGGCATCGACCGCCTCAAGATCTGGGCAGGACTGATCCTGTTTTCAGGCATTGAAGAGAAGATGAGCGAGTTGACGGTTACCGCCGTTACGCGCGCCCGTATGTGTGAGAAGCTTGCGGAGGCGATGAAACTGGGAAACTCCGCGGATCAAAGTTTTCTCGTCGGCTTGTTTTCGGTTCTTGAATCCATGTTGGGGCGGCCGATGCAGGAAATCCTCGATTCCCTTCACTTGGCCCCTGAAATCAATGAGGCTCTCCAACGCCGAAAGGGTGAACTGGGAGCCATACTCGAATGCGTTATGGCATACGAGCGGCGCGATTGGGAGAACGCGCGTTGCGGCAATCTGGATGCGGAAACTATTCGTAGCGCCTACGTGAAGGCCATGGCGTGGTCTATTCGCACATTAAATGGATTTTCGGATGCGATTCCCGACGAGACCATCAAGAGGGTCAACCAATCACATCTGGTACTCCGAGGATCTACAGTAGCTCCCTAATTCGACGTTCGAGCCTTTTTCCATCCTTCTCCGAACGGGTAGCAATAAACACGGTGTTATCGCCGGCAATTGATCCGATCGCTTCCGGCCAACCGGCTTCATCCAAAGCTTGTGAAACGGTGGAAGCGTGTCCTGAGCCGGTCTTCACAACGACAATATTGTTTGCCACAGCAACGTCGATCAAAAATTCGCGAAGGATTCGCCGCGAAGATTCGTCAGACGGTTTCGTGCCCGGTTCGGAGTCCACAACCGTGTAGACGCCGCCGGTTTTCGCCAGCCGCAACTCTTGAATATCGCGTGAAAGCGTCGACTGTGAAACGTCGATATGGCGGGTTTTCAGGCCGAGCATAAGCTCCTCTTGGCTGGCAATTTCTCCGGACCGGATAACCTCGAGAATTGCTTTGTGCCGGAGCCGTTTCATGGCGCGGGATTATAACAACAAAACGATTGACCCCTCCACGTACACCGTGCATACTTATGCACTTATATGAATAACTATTCAGGCTCGACGACGGTGCCTCATACCGACTTTCTATCGATCACGCAGCTTCGCCGCCAAGATTTGTCATCGCTCCTTGCGCTCTGTCGAGCCTTGCGTTCGAAAACCCTGCTCGGTCAATCCCTGCAGGGCAAATCGGTGGCCATGATTTTTGAAAAGCCGTCGCTGCGGACGCGTGTGACTTTCGAAATAGCAATTCGACAGTTAGGCGGTTGGCCAATCATGTTGGGAACAGCCGAGAGTCGCCTCGGTGAGCGTGAGCCGGTGCAGGATCTCGCGCGCAATCTTTCGTGTTGGGTGGACGCCATCGTTGCGCGGGTTTTCAAACATGAAGATCTCGAAAATCTGGCGCTGTTTGCATCGATCCCGGTCATTAACGGCCTCAGTGATCGAGAGCATCCATGTCAGGCGCTTGCAGACCTGCTCACATTGTCTGAGATTTGGCCGACGTTTACTCGCCGGGAATTTGTTTACGTCGGCGATTGGAACAATATGTCGCGGTCTCTATGGCAAGTCTGTGCTGTAGCCGGGCTGAAATTTCGAGCAATCTGCCCTGAAGCCTACGGACCTTCTCAAGAAGAGAATGTCGACTGGTCCAGCAAAATAGCGGACGTGAAGGGTGCGGACGCGATTTACACCGACGTTTGGGCAAGCATGGGTCAAGAGGATGAACTCGCAGGGCGGCTCGAAATCTTTCGCCCGTATCAGGTCAACGAAAAACTGATGACGAAAACAGGCAAGCAGACCTTATTTATGCATTGTCTTCCGGCGCATCGGGGGCAGGAGGTCACCGATTCGGTTATCGAATCGGAATACTCCATCGTCTTTCAGCAAGCCGCTAACCGGTTGCCGGTGGAAAAAGCAATTCTCGTGACGTATATGGGTGTGGCCGCGCGAAGCGCCGTGAACAAGAGGGTTGGGGAGAAGGTATGAGTAAAAAAGTAAAGAAAGTCGTGCTGGCTTACTCGGGCGGCCTGGACACGTCCATCATCATTCCATGGCTGAAGGAAAATTACGGGTGTGAAATCATCGCAATGGCGGGCAACATCGGCCAAGACGACGAGCTGCACGGTCTCGAAGAAAAAGCGATACGCACTGGCGCTTCCAAATGCTATGTCGAGGACCTCCGTCAGGAATTCGTAACGGATTATCTGTGGCCGCTCGTGAAGTCTGGAGCCATGTACGAAGGTAAGTACTTGCTGGGTACTTCTATCGCTCGTCCGCTGCTGGCAAAAAGGCAAGTCGAGGTCGCACTCGCAGAAGGCGCCGACGCAGTGGCCCACGGTTGCACCGGCAAAGGCAACGACCAGGTACGATTCGAGCTGACGTACAAGGCCTTCGCTCCGCATCTCCAAATCATTGCGCCGTGGCGGGAATGGAACATCCAATCGCGGCACGACGCAATTGCCTATGCAAAGGAACGGAACATTCCGATTACGGCAACCGCCGAGAAAATCTACAGCCGTGACAGCAACATTTGGCACATGAGTCACGAAGGCGGAATTCTGGAGGATCCTTCAAAAGCCCCGCCGGAAGACCTATTCATGTTGACGCTCGATCCGCGGTCATGCCCCGAAGGTGAAAGTGAAATCACGATTGATTTCGAGCAAGGCGTACCAGTTGGTCTTAACGGCTACCGGATTCCGGCTGTGCAACTTCTCGAGGACCTGAACGAAATCGCCGGCACCAATGGGATCGGCCGAGCCGACTGCGTTGAGAATCGTGTTGTCGGAATGAAATCTCGGGGCGTTTACGAAACGCCGGGCGGGACACTGATCACCACGGCGCATCGCGAACTCGAATCGCTTGTTCTGGATCGGCAGACGCGATACCACAAAGATGTTCTCGCCATCACATACTCTCAAATGGTTTACGAAGGTCAGTGGTTCACGCCGTTGCGCGAAGCCATCGACGCGTTCTTCGATAAAACACAGGAAGTCGTGACGGGCTCGGTCACAATGAGCCTCTACAAAGGCACGATGGCTGTGAAGAGCCGCCTATCGCCATTCAGCTTATATCGACAAGACATCGCATCGTTTGACACCGGCACGTACAATCATCACGACGCCGAAGGATTCATCAATCTTCTCGGCTTGCCGGCGGCGGTGAGGTCTCGGCTGATGGTGAACCAATATGAAACTATGGCAAGGACGGTTTGAGGAGGAGAGCGATCCGGTTTTTGAAAAGATGAACCGGTCTCTCGGCATCGATGCAGTCCTTCTTGAAGTCGACATCCGCGCCAGCCGTGCGCATGCGCGATCGCTGATGGGTTGCGGTGTGCTCACTCAGGAAGAGTGGAAGGCCATCGATCAAGGCCTCGAACAAATCCTGTCCGAATACACGCCCGAGCAAGTCAAAGCCACGCCTTACGAAGATATTCATACCTTTGTTGAAGCGACCCTTGCCGCCAAAATCGGAGTTGTTGCCGGCAAGCTGCACACTGGAAGAAGTCGCAATGATCAGGTCGCAACAGATTTCCGATTGTTTGTGCGGAAAGCAATCGGGCTCGTCGTTGCGGACCTTGAAGCGTTGCAGCTAGCACTGGCGGAAAGTGGTACGAAGTATGCCAGCGTGATCATTCCGGCTTACACGCACCTGCGGCGAGCGCAGCCGATCCGGTGGAGTCATTACTGTGCTGCATATCAACAAATGTTCGGACGCGATGGGGATCGGTTTCAGGAATCGCTGAGGCGAGTGGATATTCTTCCACTCGGCTCCGGCGCTGTTGCGGGTTCGAACTTTCCGGTCGATCGGGAAGCAGTTGCGAAAGAATTAGGATTTCCGAAAATCTCCACCAGTGCTCTTGATGCGACCTGCGACCGCGACTTCGTTATGGAGTTCCTTTCCAATGCCTCCATTTTGTTGGTTCACGCGAGCCGCCTGGCTGAGGATTGGATCATCTATTCCACTGAGGAGTTCGGTTTCCTTGAACTTTCGGAAAAGATCACGACTGGCAGTAGCTTGATGCCTCAAAAAAAGAACCCGGATGGATTCGAGCTCATTCGAGCCAAAGCAGCGATGACGACCGGTTTGCTGACTGGATTTCTTGGTGTGATGAAAGGTCTCCCGACCGGCTATAACAAGGATCTGCAAGAAGACAAAGAGGCCTTCCTCAAAGCGTTCGAAAATGTCCGGCTTTGTTTGAGCGTGTTGCGATTATCAGTCCGAACGGTCACGCTGAGAACCGAACGGTTGGAACGCGCTGCTTCTGATGCATTCATGGGTGCTACAGATCTCGCGGATTTTCTCGTCATGAAAGGTGTGCCCTTCCGGACTGCGCACGAAATCGTGGCGCGCGCAGTGCGGCAGGCACTGGACGAGAAGAAACAGTTGAACGAGATTGATCTCGCGGCGTTTTCATCTTTCTTCGCAGATTTGCCTGCGGACTATCTCGCTGCGGAGAACATCGTTGCGCGCAAATCCCATGATTGACGCCGGCTAGATGAACAAGCGTACGGCTTACTACGGGCTCGCCGTCGTTACGCTCCTCAATTTCCTGAACTATATCGATCGTTACATCATCGCCGCCGTTCTGCCGCGCATGCAGAGTGAACTAGGACTCTCCAACGCTCAAGCGGGCCTGCTGGCAACGGCCTTCTTGATTGCGTATTTCATCACATCTCCCGTTTTTGGCGTGTTGGGAGATCGTCTCTCGCGCACGCGTTTGATGGCTTTAGGTGTCAGCGCCTGGAGTATAGCGACTGCAGCCACGGGCATCATGCGCAATTTTGCTCAACTGATGACGGCGAGGTCGTTTGTCGGAGTTGGCGAAGCCGCGTATGCAACGATCTCGCCGGCTCTCTTATCGGATTATTTTCCCCAATCACAGCGGGGCCGTGCTTTCGCGGTGTTTTATCTCGCAATTCCTGTCGGTGCTGCCGTCGGTTATCTATTAGGTGGTCTAATCGAGCCGGCTTTTGGCTGGCGCGTGGCTTTCTATTTGGTCGGTTTGCCCGGCATCATCATGGCACTTTTCGCACTCAGCGTGCCCGATCCGCCGCGCGGGTCAATGGAAGATTCCTCGCCGTCGAGCCCCGAACCGCTTGTTTCAACCCTGCGCGCTTTCTCCCGAAATTTTCCCTACATCGGAACCGTGTTTGGATATGCCGCATATACGTTCGCGCTCAGTGGACTGGCCTTCTGGATGCCGGGATATCTCGAGAAAGTGCGCGGCGTGGATTTAGCGCGCGCGAACTTTCTTGTCGGTAGTGTAACCGTCGTCGCTGGGTTAGGAGGCACTGTCGCCGGCGGCTATCTAGGGGATTTATTCGCCGCCCGCATTAAGCAGGGTCAGCTTTGGATCTGTGGGCTGTCAAGTCTCGCGGGAATCATTCCAACTTGGCTGGCATTGACTACGCCGACGGCGCCTGCATACGTCGTATGGCTCTTCGCGGCCGAGTTGTTCTTGTTCCTCAGCACTGGACCGGTAAACGTCGTCATCGTGAGTGTCGTCCCCATAGGTGCTCGCGCAATGGCAATGGCAGTCAGTATTTTCATAATCCATTTATTTGGTGATGCGATCGCCCCGCCGATCATTGGGATGTTAGCGGATCGTAGCAGCTTGTCCCGTGCTGTCTTGATCGTGCCGGCCGCAGTTGCACTTTCCGGTTTCCTTTGGACCGCAACGGCACTAAGAACGAAAGAAGGACGGTAGGTTATAAAGGTAAAGCCAGCTAGAGCGGCTCAATCATTCAGTTCAGATCCAGAACCATGGCAATCTCGTCGCAATTGCCGTATTTCGGACACGCAACACAGTCTTTCCACACTTTCATTGGTAGATCTTTGTGCTCGACTGTACGGAAACCCATTTTTTGAAAAAAGGCAGGTGCGAGGGTGAGAGCAAATACCTGCGGGATCTTTTCGGCCCGAGCTTTCTCGATTAACGCCTGGACGATGGCGGTGCCCGTGCCGCGAACGGATTTGCCGGGAGACGTCGCTAGGCCGTAAATTTCCGCAGTGTCTTTGGAATATTGTTCCAGGCCCCCACAACCGATGACCTCGCCGTCCACATCGGCAACGAGGTAGTGCGACAGGCCTTCTTGTAATGCCCCGTGCGATCTTGGGAGCATCCAACCCTGAGACGCGTAGTGCGCGATAATTCGGACAATCGTGTCGATGTCTGCGACTTCGGCGGGACGAATGTTCACGATACCTCTCCAAACACTGTGCGACCCACGCGCACGATACCGATCCCGCCGTCCATGGCAGCTTTGACGGCGCGAAGTTTCGGAATCATTCCGCCGCTGACGAAACTCGCCCCGAGCAGATCATCCGGTCTTGCGGACCGGTCAATAACAGTGCCTTCGCCGTTCTTGACCCCTTCAACGTCCGTCAAAAAAACCAGCTCGGTGCACTGAAGCGCTACCGCGACCGCCGCGGCGGTTTCATCACCATTCACGTTGAGCAATGAATCGGGACCAAGAGCCAACGTCGGAATGACTGGAATCCCGCCGGAATCGAGCAACGCGTTGAGAGCTGCCGCATCCGCACGCACGTTCGTTCCAACGAAACCCCACGGCCCGGTTTTCTTGGATGCTTCAACAGCACCAAACATCCCGGCGGCCGGCAGTCCTTGCTTCCGAAGTTCTCGGACCAATGCCGTGTGCACTTCACCAAGCAATGCCGCGGCAACCGCCGTCAATGTGTTTTCATCCGTTACGCGCAATCCGTCGATGAAGACCGACTTCACGTTCATTCGCTCGAGCATTCGGGTAATCTGCACACCGCCACCGTGCACGATGGCAGTGCGGCCCGTTGCCACCCCTGTAATGGCTGCGACCGCTTTTCCGGGATCTTCGAGAAGGACACCGCCAACCTTTACAACCTTTGTCATGAAATCAGTCCCGCCGTAGGTTCGCAACCAAACATGAGATTCAGGTTTTGTACAGCCTGGCCGGCCGCGCCTTTCACAAGGTTGTCGATAACGGAAACGATAACGGTATTCGCGCCCTTCGAGACCACACCAATAGAGCAGAGGTTTGTCCGTGTCACGCTCTGGACATTCGGTAAATGGCCAGGCGGCAACAATCGGACAAAAGGGGACTGCGCATACGTTTCGGCGAGTATCGAATGCGCCGAAACTCTGTCCGCGGTACGCAACGTGATCGTATTCAGAATTCCGCGAGTGATCGGAATGAGGTGCGGAGTGAAGACGAACCGATCGAGGGTTGCGCCCTTAAGTTGAGCAACCATCTCAGGAGTGTGACGATGCTTGAGTACGCCGTACGCGCTGAGGTTCTCATTGACTTCACAGAAATGCGTTTCCGGTTTGGGCGTGCGGCCGGCCCCCGATACGCCGGATTTTCCGTCGACGACAACCGTGCACGCGGGGTCGATGGCATTCCCCGTGTACAGAGGAATCAGCGGCAGCACCGCAGCCGTTGCATAGCATCCCGGGTGTGCAACGAGCTTTGGGCCGCGACTTTGCTCTTATTAGAATTCCGGCAGGCCGTAGACGGCCTCTTTTAAAAGGTGCGTCGACGGGTGTTCAAACCCGTACCATTCCTGATATTGGCGCGGATCTTTCAAGCGGAACGCGCCACTCATGTCGACGACTCGATAGCGTTCGAGCAGTTCGGGAACAAGGTGCATCGAGAGTTCGTGTTCGGTGGCTAGAACCACAGCGTCCGGCGAGAACGAATGAAGGCGATCGATACTGAGGGCTTCTGCCCCTGATTTTTCATCGGCCTTGGATGCGAAGCGCCCGGCAATTTTAAAGGATGGGTGAGCTGCGAGGAT
>JACXTT010007459.1_pt1 | contig 15392 bp, 15 predicted proteins | sample 9270951 | NCBI WGS metagenome assembly JACXTT01 (sample SAMN15532306, study PRJNA645909) | rock metagenome | isolation source: weathered quartz diorite | place: Puerto Rico | collected 2017-06-21 | reverse complement strand
GCCGCGCTTTGGCCCTGAGCGCGAGGGCTTTTAAGCCGCCTCCGGCGCGCCTTTCTTTGGTTACTTTCTTTGGCAAGACAAAGAAAGTGACTCGCAGCGCCCGAAGGGCGATGTGAAACAAGCCTTTGGCCCAAAGAACCAACACCCCAATCCAGCAAACAACCCACTGGGTTCAAACAACGCCAAAGCAACAGAAAGCCAGCAAGAAAACCTACACGCCGCCCGGATCGCGCTCGATTTCCTCCAGCGTCGCGTCCAGCCACTCCACCAGCCGCGCCTCCAGCGACTGCGTCAGTTCGGCCGCCAGTTGCGCGACGAGCGGCGCCAGCCGTGCCTGCAGCGCGGCCTCGGCATGCGCCTCCACCACCTGCGGCCATTCCGTGCGGAAGCGCATCATCACGCGGGTCAGCAGCTCGGTGCGGACCGCCCGCAGATCGTCCTCGCCGGGCTGGTACGCGGCGGGACCGGGAGGCACGGCGGCTGGACCACGTTCGCCGATCTCGCCGCCGTCACCGTCCCCGATATCTCCGACCTGCATCACCAGGCCCGATGACGCCATCCCGGCGGTGTCGATCACCGCCGCCTGCGGCGACGGCTCGGCTGGCACCCCGGCCTGATCCTGCGCCTCGTCGTCCGCCGGCAGATCGACCACCTCGGTCAGGAGCGGAATGCTGTCGTGGCTCTCCAGCCGCGGGATCACCCGTGACGTGGTCCTCTCGCTCATGTGGATTCCTCCCCCTGCCCGGCCGACTGGCCAAGATCGTGATGTGTCAGAGGATAGCCGCGCTCGCGATAGAAGCGATAGCGTTCGCGCCCCGCCTGGCGGTCTTCGGCACCCGCGCCCACGATCTCGATCAGCCGCTCGAAGCTGGCGAACTGCGCCGGCGCCTGGACATCCAGGTTGATCAGCAGTTGATGGTGCGGCAGCCCTTCCAGCGTGGCCGCCAGCACGATCGGGGTGACCGACGCGTTGGGGCTGTCCAGCCCGCAATGCGGCAGGAAGTCGAGCGCCGAGAACGTCCACAGGCGCGCATCGAGCTGCGACAGTTGCTGTGGCGTGCCATGCACGACCACCTTCTGGCCCGCGCCGTAGGCCTTGCGGATCAGCCGGCAGACATAGGCCAGCGGGTCCGGCACGTTGCTGTGGAAGTCGATGCGCGTCATGGCGGCGATCCGGCGCGGCGTCTTACGACGCGCGGTCCATCAGGAACTGCGCCAGCAGCGGCACCGGGCGGCCGGTGGCGCCCTTGGCCGCGCCGCTCTTCCAGGCGGTGCCGGCGATGTCCAGGTGAGCCCAGTCGTACTTGCCGGCGTAGCGCGACAGGAAGCAGGCCGCCGTCACGCTGCCCGCCGGGCGGCCGCCGATGTTGGCCATGTCGGCGAAGTTCGACTTGAGCTGGTCCTGGTAGTCGTCGTCGAGCGGCATGCGCCAGGCGCCATCCATGGCCTTGCGGCCGGCCTGCAGCAGCTCCTCGGCCAGCGCGTCGCCGCGCGCGTACAGGCCGCTGTTGACATGGCCGAGCGCGATGATGCACGCGCCGGTCAGCGTCGCCACATCGATCACCGCGGCCGGCTTGAAGCGCTCCACGTAGGTCAGCGCGTCGCACAGGATCAGGCGGCCCTCGGCGTCGGTGTTCAGGATCTCGATGGTCTGGCCGGACATGCTGGTGACCACGTCGCCCGGCTTGGTGGCGATGCCGCTCGGCATGTTCTCGCAGGTCGGCACCACGGCGATCACGTTGAGCTTCAGGCCCATCTCGGCCACCGCCTGCAGCGTGCCGAGCACCGACGCGGCGCCGCACATGTCGTACTTCATCTCGTCCATGCCCTCGCCCGGCTTCAGCGAGATGCCGCCGGTATCGAAGGTAATGCCCTTGCCGACCAGCACCACCGGCGCCTGCTTGGCGCCCGCGCCCTCGTAGCGCAGCACGATGAACTGGGGCGGCTCCACGCTGCCCTTGGTGACGGCCAGGAACGCGCCCATATTGAGCGCCTCGATCTGCTTGCGGCCCAGGACTTCCGCCTTGAGCTTGTGGCGCTTGGCGATGCCGCGCGCAGTGTTGGCCAGGTAGGTCGGCGTGCAGATGTTGGACGGCAGGTTGCCGAGATCGCGCGTGAGCTCCATGCCATTGGCGATGGCGGTGCCGCGCACGGCTGCCTGGGTAGCCGCCTTGGCATCGGCGGCGTCCACGGCCAGCACGATCTTGCGCAACTCGGTTTTGTCGTTGCCGGCCTTGCCCGCGTTGCCGTTGCCGCGCTTGAGTTCCGGGTGGCGCTCCAGCAGGCGGTAGGCGGCGTCGCGCACCAGCGTGATGGTGGTGATCACGCTCCAGGCGATATCGCGCTGCTGCGGCGCCACGCGGGCCAGGCACCAGAGCGCCGAGGTGGCGCGCGTGGCGCTCAAGGCACGCATGGCCGTGCGCACGGCGTCGGCAAAGGCCTTGTCGCCGAAATCGGCTTCCTTGCCCAGGCCCACCAGCAGCACGCGGGCGGCGCCCACGCCAGCCACTTCATGAAGCATCAGTTGGGTGCCGCGCTTGCCGTCGAAGTCGCCTTGCTTGACGATGCGCGCCACCAGGCCCTTGGTCGCCGCGTCGAGCGCCTTGGCGACGCCGTCCAGGCTCTGGCCTTCAAACAGGCCGACCACAAGGCAGTCGGTCCTGGTCGCCAGGAAACCATTTTGGCCAGCTTTGCTCCAATCCAGGGCTTTTGTGCTAAATTCCATCGCGCTTCCTTCCAGGGGCTCGTCCAAACGAAAGCCCCCATTATCCGCGATTTTCATCCGCGACCTGCCGCCGCCGATACGCCACGCTGACAGCCCGCGGTCCTGCCAGTCTCTCGGCCCCCCGGCACATCGCCCGCTCCGGCCGGCAGCCCGGAACCGACACGCATGATCTTTCAACAAGCCCTGCGACGCGAGCTCGCCTACACCGCCGGAGCGGTGTTCCTGGTCATGCTGACCTTCATGCTCACGTCGCTCGTGATCCGCATCCTGGGCATGGCCGCCAATGGCCAGGCCAGTCCCAACGACGTACTGATACTGATTGGCCTGGCCACCATCGGCTACCTGTCGATCCTGCTGTCGGCCACGCTGTTCATCTCGACGCTGATCGTGCTCACGCGCTGGTACAAGGACTCCGAGATGGTGGTCTGGTTCTCGGCCGGCCTGTCGCTGCGCGACCTGGTCAAGCCGGTGCTGCAGTTCGCGGCGCCGTTCATCGTGCTGTCGTTGTTGCTGGGCATGTTCGCCTGGCCCTGGGCCAACCAGCAGAGCGCGGAGTTCCGCGACCGCTTCGAGCAGCGCGGCGTGCTGTCGATGATCGCCGCCGGCCGCTTCATCGAGCCGGCCAACGCCAACTATGTGCTGTTCATCGAGGGCGTCGACGCCGACATGAAGCACGCGCGCAACGTCTTCGTCGCCAACGCCGAGGCCAACAAGGTCGGCGTGGCGCTGGCCCACCAGGGCCAGTTCGAGACCATGCCCAACGGCGACCGGCTGGTCGTCATGGAAAACGGCCGCCGCTACGCCGGCACGCCGGGCCAGCTCGACTACCGCATCGTCGAGTTCGACCGTTACGCGGTCAGGGTCGACAACAAGCCGCCCGAAACCGACGCCGGCGTGCCGACCAAGAGCCGCCCCACGGCGGATCTCGTACGCAACCCGACGCCCGAGAACCTCGGTGAGTTGCTCTGGCGCCTCTCGCTGCCAATCCTCGCCTTCAACTTCGTGATGATCGCCATCCCGCTGGCCTACGTGAACCCGCGTCTTGGCCGCTACACGCCGCTGGTGTTCGCCGTGCTGATCTACCTGACCTACAGCAACCTGATCAACCTGTCGCAGTCCTGGGTCCGCACCGGCGCGCTGCCATTCTCGCTCGCCTGGTGGCCGATCCACCTGACGATGTTCGCGGGCGCGATCGTGCTGTTCCGCTACCGGCAGAACCGCAGCCTGGGCGGCTGGCGCGCCGTCTTCGGCTTTGGCCGCGCCCGCGTGAAGGGAGGCCAGGCATGAAGCTGCTGTATGTCTACGAGCGCTATTTCGGCCGCCTGATCTACGGCGTCTTCGCCTTCATCCTGTTCGCGGTGCTGGCGCTCTTCGTGTTCTTCGACATGTTGAGCGAGCTGGAAAGCGTCAACGGCCAGTACACCTCGCTGATCGCGTTCTTCCACGTGATGCTGCAAGCGCCGACGCGCATCTACGAGGTGCTGCCGATCGCCGTGCTGATCAGCGCGATCTATGTGTTCTCGCAACTGGCCAGCCAGTCCGAGTACACGATCTTTCGCGTGGCCGGGCTGAACACCCGGCAGGCGCTGTTCTCGCTGTTCAAGCTGGCCATCCCGCTCGCGCTCGCCACGTTCATCTTCGGCGAGTTCATCGGCCCCAAGGCCGAGCAGTTCGCGCAGAAGATCAAGCTGGAGTCGATCGGCGCCACCGTGTCGTCGGGCTTCCGCTCGGGCGTGTGGGTCAAGGACCGCGCCAAGGACGCCGATGGCGGCGGCGAGGTGACCCGCTTCGTCAACGTTGCGGGCCTGCGCGCGGACCAGAGCATCACCGGCATCACCATCTACGAATTCGACCCGGCGTACCGCCTGCGCGTGATCCGCGTCGCCAAGGAAGGCCAGTTCCAGGGCGGCCAGACCTGGCAGCTCTCCGACGTCAACGAGACCCGGTTCATCGAGATGGCAAACGCCCAGGGCCCCCAGCGCGACACACTGGCGCCAAACTTCCGCGCCGAACAGGTCAAGTTTCCGACCATGGCGATGCAATCCGAGCTGACACCGCAGATTCTTTCGGTGCTGCTCGTCACGCCGGAGCGCATGTCCACGCTGGACCTGTTCCGCTACATCCACCATCTGCGCGACAACAAGCAGGACACGCAGCGCTACGAGATCGCGTTCTGGAAGAAGGTGGTCTATCCGCTCACGCTGTTTGTGATGGTCGCGCTCGCGCTGCCGTTCGCGTACCTGCACGCGCGCGCCGGCGCGGTGGGCGTGAAGGTGTTCGGCGGCATCATGCTCGGCCTGTCGTTCCACCTCTCCAATACGCTGTTCTCGCACGTCGGCCTGCTGCACACCTGGCCGCCGATCATCTCCGCGCTGGTGCCCGGCACGCTCTACCTGCTGTTCGCCTTGGTGGCGCTGCGCTGGGTGGACCGTCACTGACAGGCGCAGCGACATGAACCGCGGCCTCGTCCTCTTCGCCCACGGCGCCCGCGATGCGCGCTGGCGCGAACCGTTCGACCGGCTGCAGCAGAAGCTCGCCGCCCTGCTGCCGGGCGACGTCGTGCGCCTGGCCTTCCTCGAACTGATGGCACCCGACCTGTCCGGCGCGCTGGCCGAACTGGCCGCCCAAGGTGTGACGGCGGTCACCGTGGTGCCGGTGTTCTTCGGCCAGGGCGGCCACCTGCGCAGCGACCTGCCCGTCCTCCTGGACGATTGCCGGACACGCTTTCCGGACCTCACCATCCACTGCGCGGGGGCGGTCGGAGAGTCGGATGCCATCCTCAACGCCATTGCGGCATACTGCGTGACGGCGTTGGATTGATACGGCAGAAGGTGGCTTAAGAATCACAAGTGGTTTTCCGACCACACAAACCTGCCGACATCCGGGCCTCTTGGTCGGCGAGCATGAGGGTGCAACCACACGGAAACCACAACATGAGTGAAGAAAATCTCGATCAGCGCGTCGCCCTGACGACGGTTGGTGCCATCGTCAGCGCCCTGCTGATTGCCATCGTCATCTATGCCGTCCGGCATGTCACCGCCACGGCCCCCACCACCCAGGAAACAGCACCAACGGCCGCCTCCGCGCCGGGCGAGCGGGCCTTCTCGCTGGGCACCGTCGGCCTGTCGGGCGATGCCGGCAAGATCGTGCTGAGCGGCGCCGTCCCTGACCAGGCCACCAAGGATCGCCTGCTCAAGCCGGCCCGCGTGCTCTGGGGCCGCGACAACGTGGTCGACAACATCACCGTCAAGCCCGACGCCGCCCCGCTCTGGTGGCGCGCCCGTCCGGTCGACGTGTTGGCGCGGCTCAAGCAACTGACGCACTTCGACCTCAGCACCAACGGCGACGCCCTCCAACTGAAGGGCGCGGCGCCGAGCGAAGCCGTGCGCGGCGCCACGGCCACCGGTGCCACGCTCTGGTTCGTCGAGCAGGTGAAGGCCAACGTGGACGTTGGCATCGACAGCGCCGGCGGCAGCAATGTGGCGCCCTCCAATGCCCTGCTCAATGAGCGCATCGAGTTCGCCACCAACCAATCCGAGCTGCCGGAAGCCGCCAAGGCGCGACTGGCGGAAATCGCCTTGCTGCTGAAGGACGACGATCGCGTGATTGTCATCACCGGCCACACCGACAACCAGGGTACGGACGACGTCAACCAGCCGATCTCGCTGGCGCGCGCGGAGTCGGTGCAAACCTTCCTGGTGAGCGATGGCGTGCCGGCGGCGCGCCTGCAGGCGAAAGGGGCCGGGTCGAGCCAGCCGATCGCGGACAACGGCACGGACGAAGGCCGCCAGCGCAATCGCCGGATTGCCTTCGCTGTCGCGCAGTAAGAAAAAGGAAGAAGCGGCTGCCGGCCTCAGGCAGCCGCGCGATTGGCCTGGGCGTGCGCCACCACCTGCGTGGCACGCTGCCCCAGGGCCTCGCCGATCATCAGCAGGCTAGGCTGCTCCGGATGAATCCACGCCGCCGCCACGCCCGCCGCCATCTGGCCGAGCGTGAATTCGCGGCTGCGCTGCCGATCCGTGCTGGCGGCTTCCACCACCCACGCGGGCGTCGACGCCGGCTTGCCGTGGGCGATCAGTTGCGCGGCAATGCCCGCCGCCTGGTCGCGGCCCATGTAGTAGACCAGCGTGTCGGCCTTCACATCCTGCTCGATGTCGGCGGACGCGGGAACCTCTGTGCCGTCCGCGGCCTTGGCCTGCGTCGCGAACGCCACGCTGCGCGCCACGCCGCGCTTGGTCAGCGGCTTGCGGATCGCCGATGCGGCGGCCAGCGCGGCGGTGATGCCGGGCACCACCTCGTACTCGATGCCCGCCGCCTCCAGCGCCTGAAGCTCCTCGTCGGCGCGGCCGAACAGCATGGGGTCGCCGCCCTTGAGGCGCACCACACGCTCATGCTTGGTGGCGAGATCGACGATCTGGCGATTGATGAACAACTGCGCCGTGGAGCGCTTGCCGCAACGCTTGCCGACCTCGACCAGCTGCGCCTGTGGGCACCACGCCAGCATCTCGGGCGACACCAGCGCGTCGTGAAGCACGACCTGGGCTTCGCCCAGCAACCGTGCGCCGCGCACCGTAATGAGGTCGGCCGCGCCGGGACCTGCACCAATCAGGTACACCTTCCCGGCCGGTTTGCGCTGCGAATTGTCCATCTCCAGTTCCTTGCCTTGCGTTTGCCTGTGAGGGCCACGCTCAGGAGTATGCACGGATCATGCCCGCCGCCACCGTGTGGTTGGTGGCCTCGTCGATCAGCACGAAGGCGCCGGTGGCGGGGTTATCGCCGTAGGCATCGCACACGATCGGCTTTTGCAGCGAGATCTGCACCGAGCCGATGTCGTTCAGGCGAATCTCGTGGCGACCGGTTTCGTGCGACAGCGTGTGCACGTCCAGCACGCGATCGACCGCCGACACGCGCGCGAACACGCTGGCCGTGGTGTGCTTGAGCACGTACTTGCGCGCCGGGTTCAGCGATTCATCGTCGAACCAGCACAGGTCGGCCTGCAGCTTCTTCGCCGACGTGGTCGCCGCGTCAAAGGCAACGAACATGTCGCCGCGCGAGACATCCACATCCTCGGACAGACGCACCGTCACCGTGTCGCCGGCGCTGGCGGACTGGGCCGCGCCGTTCGGCGTCAGCACTTCGGCCACCACGGCCTCGCGGTTGGCGGGCAGCACGCGCAGCGTCTGACCCACGCGCACGGTACCGGCTTCCACGCGGCCGGCGTAGCCACGGAAATCGTCCGACTGGGAACCATCCTGGCGGATCACCAGTTGCACCGGGAAACGCAGGGCAGCGTCGCCCTCGGGCGCGGCTTCCTCCACCGGCAGTGCTTCCAGCAGTGGCAGCAGCGATTCGCCCTGGTACCAGGACATGGCATCGCTCTCATGCACGATGTTGTCGCCGCGCAGCGCCGACACCGGCACGTAGCGCACGTCCTTCAGGCCGAGCTGGGCTGCCAGTTCGGTGTACGCCGCACGGATCTCGTTGAAGCGCTGCTCGCTGTAGTCGACCAGGTCCATCTTGTTGACGGCCACGATCACGTGCTGGATTTCCAGCAGCTTCAGGATCGCGGAGTGGCGCTTGGTCTGCGCCAGCAGTTCGGCACGGCCGTCGGTGACGGTCACGCGCGTGGCGTCGACCAGCACGATGGCCGCGTGCGCGGTCGAGGCGCCCGTCACCATGTTGCGCGTGTACTGCTCGTGGCCCGGCGTGTCGGCGATGATGAACTTGCGGCGCGCCGTCGAGAAGTAGCGATACGCCACGTCAATGGTGATGCCCTGCTCGCGCTCGGCCTCCAGGCCGTCGGTCAGCAGCGAGAAGTCGATCTGCTCGCCGGCGGTGCGCTTGTTCTTGGCGTTGGCGAGCGCGGTCAGCTGGTCGGACAGCACAGCCTTGCTGTCGTACAGCAGGCGGCCAATCAGCGTGCTCTTGCCGTCGTCGACGGAGCCTGCGGTGATGAAGCGCAGCAGGCCTTGGTGGGTGGCTTGGTGAGTCATGTCAAATCCTTTGCGGCTGCGCTTAGAAATAGCCTTCTTTCTTGCGGCGCTCCATGGACGCCTCGCTGGTCTGGTCGTCCATGCGGGTTGCGCCACGCTCGGTGATCTCTGTCACGGCCGTCTCGGCGATGATCGCCTCGGGCGAATCGGCCGTGCTGGCCACCGGGCACGTGCAGCTGATGTCGCCCACGGTGCGGAAACGGACCGAGAGCACCTCGCTCACGTCGCCATCCTGTTTGGGCGTGATCGGCGTGACCGGCACCAGCAGGCCGTTCTTGCGCACGACTTCGCGCTGGTGCGCGTAGTAGATCGGCGGCAGCGCCAGGTTCTCGCGGGCGATGTACTGCCACACGTCCAACTCGGTCCAGTTGGAGATCGGGAACACGCGCATCTGCTCGCCCTGCGCCATGCGGGCGTTGTACAGGCTCCACAGCTCGGGACGCTGGGCCTTGGGATCCCACTGGCCGAACTCGTCGCGGAACGAGAAGATGCGCTCCTTGGCGCGGGCCTTCTCTTCGTCGCGGCGCGCGCCGCCCATCAACGCGTCGAACTGGTGCGCCGCGATGGTTTCCAGCAGCGTCACGGCCTGGGCCGCGTTGCGCGAATCGGTCTCCTTGCGCAGGCGCACAGTGCCGCGCTTGATCGAATCCTCCACATGGCCCACCACCAGGCGCGCGCCAAGCTCGGCCACGCGCTGGTCGCGGAAAGTGATCACTTCCGGATAGTTGTGGCCGGTATCGATGTGCACCAGCGGGAACGGCAGCTCGACCTTGCGCTCGCCGAGGCGGAAGGCCTTGAGCGCCAGGTGGAGCATGACGATCGAGTCCTTGCCGCCCGAGAACAGCAGCGCCGGGTTGCGGCACTCGGCCACCACCTCGCGGATGATGTAGATCGATTCGGCTTCCAGCCGGTCGAGGTGATCGTTCTGTACCTGCAGCAGGTGCGCCACGTTGCTGGCCACGTCTGCGTTTGCGATGTCGTTCATGATGCCCATGTCGTGTGGCCTCAATGCTTGATGTTTTGTTCGTGCAGTCCGCACTCTTTGGAATCCTTGGACTCCCACCACCAGCGCCCGGCGCGCACATCCTCGCCGGCGCGCACCGCGCGCGTACACGGCTCGCAGCCGATGCTCGGGTAGCCCTTCGCGTGCAGCGCATTGACCGGGACGTCATGGCGCTGCAAGTAGGCCCACACCTCGGCCTCGGACCAGTCGGCGAGCGGGTTGAACTTGGGAATGCCGCGCGCCTCGTCCAGCTCCTCGACGGGCAGGTCCGCGCGCGTCACGGCCTGCTCGCGGCGCTGGCCGGTCAGCCAGGCGTCCGCGTGCGACAGCGCGCGGTTCAGCGGCTCGACCTTGCGGATGCCGCAGCATTCCTTGCGCGCGTCCACGCTGTCGTAGAAGCCGTTCAGGCCATGCTTCTTCAGGTAGTTCTCGATCGCCTCGGCATCGGGGGTGAATTGCTCGATCGTGTACGCGTAGCGCGCCTGCACCTGGTCCAGCACGGCCAGCGTTTCGGCGTGCAGGCGGCCGGTGTTCAGCGTGAACACGCGAATGCCGGCACGCACGGCCTCACCGCCGCGCAGGATCGCGTCGGTCAGCACCATGTCCTCGGCGGCCAGGCTCGACGCAAAGCGGGCACGGAAGAAACGCCCGGCAATGCCTGCCAGCGTTTCGGCCAGCGCGCGCTCCTTGGCTGCCAGCGCCTCGGTCGTGCCCGTGTACGCGGGCACCGTCCACAGCGCGGGCGGGCGCAGCGACGACACTGACGTCGCTTCCACCACGCCGATCTCGGAAAGCGTCGTGCTCATGCCGTTTCCTTTTGCGTGCCTGTCACGTCGGCGCGCGCACGGCGGAACAGCGGCAGCGGCTCGTCGACGGACGCCTGGTAGGCAACGGTGAACTCGGTGAAGCCCTTGATGGCGTCATCGATGTTCTTGTCGGCGCGCACCGCGAAGGCGTCGAAGCCGCAGCGCTTCATGAAATTGAGCTGGTCGCGCAGCACGTCGCCGACCGCGCGCAACTGGCCGTTCCACTGGTAGCGGGTGCGCAGCAGGTACGCGGTGGAGAAGCCGCGGCCATCGCGGAACACCGGGAAATCCACGGCCACCAGCGACACGCGATCGAAGATCGCCTCGGCGTCGCCCGGCTCGTCCTCGGGCGCCAGCCACACGCCGGTGATCGCCTTGTCGCGGCCGGCCAGCAGGCCTTCATGCGACTTCCACACCGCCAGCGGAAACAGTACGGCGTCCTGGCCTTGCACCGCGGCGGTAATCTGCTCGTCGGTCGGCGGCTGGCCTTCGGCGCCACGCAGCACCGTCCAGTTGTCCTCGACGATGACCGGGCCGACCGTGTCGGCGTTGCGTTGCAGTTGAATGATCTTTGCCATGTCTGAAATCTCTCCGGTCCTCAGGCTTCCGCGCGCTCGCGCGGCTGCTTGTCGGCGTAGACGCGTTCCTTGAACGGGCCGATGCCGACGCGGCTCACGGTCTCGATGAAGCTCTCGCCCTCGACGCGGGTGGCGACGAAGGTGTCGATGATGCGGGTCACCACCTCGGGCATTTCCTCGGCGGAGAACGACGGGCCGATCACCTTGCCGAGCGCGGTCTGGTTGCCCTGCGCGCCGCCCAGCGTGACCTGGTACCACTCCGAACCGTCCTTATCGACGCCCAGCACGCCGATATTGCCGACGTGGTGGTGGCCGCACGCGTTGATGCAGCCGGAGATGTTCAGCGAGATCTCGCCCAGGTCGTGCAGGTAGTCGAGATCCTCGAAACGCGCCTGAATGGCCAGCGCGATGGGGATCGACTTGGCGTTGGCCAGCGAGCAGAAGTCGCCGCCCGGGCACGCGATGATGTCCGTCAACAGGCCGATGTTGGCGGTGGCGAGGCCGGCCGACCTGGCGACTTGCCACAGATCGAACAGGTCGCGCTTCTTCACGTCCGGCAGCACCAGGTTCTGCTCGTGCGCCACGCGCAGTTCGCCAAACCCAAAGCGATCGGCCAGGTCGGCCACCGTTTCCATCTGGGCGTCGGTGGCGTCGCCCGGGGGCGAGGCCGCACCCGGCTTGGTGGACAGCGTCACGGCTGCGTAGCCCGGCACCTTGTGGCCGTGCACGCTGCGGCTCACCCAGCGGGCAAACGCCTTGTTCTCCAGCAGGTGGTTCTCGAACGAGGCATCGGTATCGGACAGCTTCTCATACGCGGGCGGCGTGAAGTACTGCGCCACGCGGTCGAACTCGACCTGCGTCAGCGTGGCCGGGCCGTCCTTGCTGTGCTGCCATTCCTCTTCCACTTCCTGCGCGAACTTGTCGGCGCCGATCGCCTTCACCAGGATCTTGATGCGCGCCTTGTACTTGTTGTCGCGGCGGCCATAGCGGTTGTACACGCGAATGGCCGATTCCACGTAGGTCAGCAGGTGCTGCCACGGCAGGTCGTCTTTAATGACGGTGCCCAGGATCGGCGTGCGGCCGAGGCCGCCGCCGGCCAGGATGCGCAGGCGCGTCTCGCCGTCGGCATTCTTGTAGGCGTAGATGCCAATGTCGTGCATCTGCACCACGGCGCGGTCATCGGCCGAGGCCGAGATGGCGATCTTGAACTTGCGCGGCAGGAACGCGAATTCCGGCTGGAACGTGCTCCACTGGCGCAGCAACTCGGCCAGCACGCGCGGGTCCACGGACTCGTCCGGCGCCACGCCGGCAAAGTGGTCGGTGGTGATATTGCGCACGCAGTTGCCCGAGGTCTGGATGCCGTGCATCTCCACGCTCGCCAGCTCGTCCAGCACGTCGGGCACGCGCTCCAGGTCCATCCAGTTGTACTGGATGTTCTGGCGCGTGGAGAAGTGGCCGTAGCCGCGGTCGTACTCGCGCGCGATGTGCGCGAGCTTGCGCATCTGCTTCGAGGCCAGCAGGCCATACGGAATCGCCACGCGCAGCATGTAGGCGTGGCGCTGCATGTACAGGCCGTTCTGCAGGCGCAGCGGCAGGAACTCTTCCTCGGTCAGCTCGCCGGCCACGCGGCGGCGTACCTGGTCGCGGAACTGGGCTACGCGCTCGTTGACGATGCGCTGGTCGTATTGATCGTACTGATACATGGTGTGGGTCCGTTCAGTATTCGGTGAATTCAGGAGACAAGCTTGATCGCCACGAGCGTCAGCGTGGTCGCAAGCGCGGCGCGCACCAGCCGCTCGGGCAGCGCCCGCGACAGTTGCGCGCCCAGCCAGATGCCGGGGATCGAACCCACCAGCAGGGCAAGCAGCAAATTCCAGTTGACGGTGCCAAGCCACACGTGGCCCAGCCCGGCCAGCGCCGTCAGCGGCACGGCGTAAGCGATATCGGTGCCGGCCACCTCGGCCGGCTTCATGTGCGGGTAGAGCAGCAGGATCAGCGTGGCGCCGACCGCGCCCGCGCCGATCGACGACACCGTGACCAGCACGCCGATCACGGCGCCCACCACCACAGTGGCGATCACCTGCGCGCGACCTTGCAGCTGGAAGCGCGGGTTGCGTTCCAGCCAGGCGAGCATCTGCTTGCGGAACAACAGCGACGCCACGGTCAGCAGCACCGAGATGCCGATCGACAGGCGGATCGCGTGCAGCCAGCGCGCGTCGAGTTCGCCCGCGCTCTTGAGCACCAGGATCGCGACGACGGCGGCCGGCAGGCTGCCAATGCACAGGCGACGTACCACCTGCCACTGCACGTGCCCGTGGGCGCGGTGCGCCAGCGTGCCAAAGCCCTTGGTGATGGAAGCGAACGCCAGGTCCGTGCCGACCGCGGTTGCCGGTGAGAAGCCGAACAGCAGCGTCAGCAGCGGCGTCATCAACGAGCCCCCACCCACCCCGGTCAGACCGACGAGGACGCCTACAAACAGACCGGATACGGTATAGGCAACAGACATGGGGGACTCGACTGGGGCCTGGCCCGTGGGTCTCGCATCACATCCTGGCTGCTGCGAGAAGGCGCACTGAGGGCAGGCCGTTCATTAACAAAGTTCGAGAATCGTAATAAACTGGCCTCATACCTCAAACTAATAAGAAGTTGTTTGTTTATACGACCCGAGTTATATGAACCTGCACCAGTTTCGCTTCGTGCGTGAGGCCGTCCGGCAGAACTACAACCTGACTGAGGCGGCAAAAGCGCTCCATACGTCACAACCCGGCGTGTCCAAGGCCATCATCGAGCTGGAGGAAGAACTGGGCGTCGACATCTTTACCCGCCACGGCAAGCGCATCCGCAGCCTGACCGAGCCGGGCCGGCGCATCCTCGGCTCCGTGGAGAAGATCCTGCAGGAGGTGGAAAGCCTCAAGCGCGTGGGTATGGACTATGCGGCACAGGACCAGGGCAACTTCACCATCGCCACCACCCACACGCAGGCCCGCTACGCGCTGCCGCGCGTGATCGGCGAGTTCACCAAGCGTTACCCCAAGGTGCGGCTGTCGATCCAGCAGGGCAACCCGTCGCAGATCGCAGACATGCTGCTGCACGACCAGGCCGACATCGGCATCGCCACCGAGGGCATCACGGACGGCAGGGGGCTGGTCTCGCTGCCCGGCTATCAGTGGCAACATGTGATTATTACGCCACCAGATCACCCGTTGCTGGAGAAGAAGCATCTGGCGCTCGAAGACCTGATGGGCTTCCCGCTGATCACCTACGACCCGAACTTTGCCGGCCGCCCCAAGATCGACAAGGCCTTCGCGCTGCGCCACCTGGAGCCGGACATCGTGCTGGAGGCCATCGACGCCGACGTGATCAAGACCTACGTCGAGATCGGCCTGGGCGTGGGCATCGTCGCCGGCGTGGCCTTTGACGCCGAGCGCGACCGCAACCTGCGCGGCATTCCCGCCGGCCACCTGTTCGGCACCAACGTGACCCACCTGGCCGTCAAGCAGGGCGCCTACCTGCGCAGCTTTGTCTATACCTTCATCGAACTGTTCTCCCCGACCCTGAACCGCAAGCTGGTGGAACAGGCCATGTCGGGCGAGCACGAGGCCTACGAGCTCTGAGCGCCGCCTCTCTCTATATAAGAACTATGTCTTCCAGCACCTCCCTCCCGACCACCATCCACTGGACCGAGGACGGCGCCGAGCGCGCCGCCCTGTGGCGCTCCGAGGCAGGCCTCACGCCGCCCAAGCGCGTGGTCATTGCCGACGACCAGACCAGCGCCGACACCGCCTATCGCCTTGCCTGCGAAGGCACCGCGCTGCTGTGGCGCGGCGACTTCCAGAATGCCCGCCAGTTGCTGCAGGCGATGGCGCGCCGCGCCGACCGCAAGCCGAAGCACGCGCCCAAACCCGCAGCCACCATCACGGAAGCGTTCCACAAGCACCGGCTGGCGCAGTCGCAGCGCGCCCGCACGCTCGGCATGCTGTTGCTGCCGTTCGAGCCCGGCCACAGCGTGCCGCTGCGGCGCGCGCCCGACGTCCACGCCGCCTGCGAACAGGTCTACGGCCCCGCCGATGCGCCCTATGTCACGTCGATGCGCGAGTTGCTCGGCATGATCGGCGCCTATGAATGGCGCAAGAAAGGCGTGCCGATCCCGGCGCTGGGCGGCGCGCACATCCACCCGTGGTACGGCGTGTTCTCGCCGGTGCGCGGCGAATACATCGACCTTGTGGCCGCCCAGCCGCTGCCCACCGGCCCCCGCCCGCTCGCCTTCGACCTGCGCCCCGGCCCCGG
>JACXTT010007458.1_pt1 | contig 15394 bp, 16 predicted proteins | sample 9270951 | NCBI WGS metagenome assembly JACXTT01 (sample SAMN15532306, study PRJNA645909) | rock metagenome | isolation source: weathered quartz diorite | place: Puerto Rico | collected 2017-06-21 | reverse complement strand
CCGCGAACCCCAGACCCAAGCCCCTGGCCGTAAGAAAGGGCGGCAATCCTGCTCGTACCCCGCTCACCGTCCTGTTTTTACCATCAGCGCGTCGAAATCAATCAAAGGGAGGCGAGATGATCTGGTCTACAGACTTCGCCGGCCCGGTTCTCTCCGGCATCGGAGCTGAGCTCACTCCCACGACCGGCGCCAACCTCTGGGCCTGGTCGTCGCAGGAGAAGACGGGATTTCACCCAGCGCCGGCCAGCTTTGCCTGGTGGCAGTGGTCAAACCCGCTGAACACCACCGAAAAGTGGATCGGCTCGGTTGACGTCGGCGCTCAGCCAGGGGCCCATGACGTGCAGGCCTATCGGAGCATCGCCGATGGCTGCGCGGCCACTATCGCCACGCTGCTCACCCCGATCCCTGGTGTGCTCCCAAACGGTTACGACCGCATCGTCCAGGCGCTGCGCAACAACCTGCCCGCCGCCTGGTGGGACGCCGCCACGCGGGCGCAGCTGGACACGTGGGGTACCGGATCGATCTGGTGCGATTTCACACCCATAGGAGCAGATCTAATGTCACAACTCGACGACATCCTCGCCGGCGTCAAAGCCACCAACTACGCACTGCTTTATGGCCGGGGAACGTCAAATGCCGACCCCTCCGGCTACGCCTCTGTCGACCTCGACGCCAGGCTCGATGCGGCACTGAAGCCTGTCCTGGACGCCATAGGCAAACTGCCGGGCGGAACGGCACCCGCCACATCATCGCAGTTGGGTCAGGCGGTGACCGACCTCAAGGCGGCGATCGCTGCCATCACGACCTCCCTCAGCCCGGCGCAAGCGCAGCAGCTCACCGAAGCGCACGACGCAGTCATAAAGGCTGTGGCCGCCATCGCCGATGTCCAGGGCCACGTCGACCAGGACCTGAAGTAGGAATTTGACCGGTGGGGCCCAAGCTCTACAGTCAGGACGAGCTCGAGGAGATCTTCCGACGCCGGATGCGGGAGCAGGAAGACCTCATCGGTAAGGTCGCCGACCGCGCCGTCGAGAAGCTCCGTACTGAGTTCGAGGGGATCAATACCCGCATCGACAGCCTCACCGAACAGGTGAAGGAGACGAACGGCCAGGTCAGCCAGCATTCGAGGCTGCTCGACGAGCTGGGCGTGGCGGAGCTGAGCCAGACAGAGCGTGCGGCGCTGCCTGAGGTCCTCGTCGAGCACGTCCAAAGCAAGGGCGAGCGCAAGCAGCTCGAGCGCCGCAACGACCGGCTCCTGACCCTCTGGCTGGTCGTAGCAACCGCCGGCGGATCCCTCGCCGGTGCGGTCCTGGCGGCGATCGCCGTGGTCGCGTATCTGAGCCAAATCCACATCACAGGAGCGCATTGATGCCAGACGACGACGCAGCAGCCGTTGCCGCTCACGCTGCGGCTCAAACCCATCACTACGTCATCCACTACCCGCCCCACCCCGCGCGGACATCAGACCCGCATTACAAGGACTTCAATCACCTCCACGAGCTCTGGAAGAAGGACCCTGAGAAGTGGCAGTGCGCAGTCGGCAAGCACCGCGGCGATTTCAGCGAGTGCGACCTCGAGCACCCGTTGGAGCTTCACCACTCCCATATCGAATTCAGCCTCCAGAACGGTGTCGACCTGAAATGGCTGGAGGCGGATTATCCAGGCGTCAGCAACCCGGACGAGGTCGGCGCCTGGGTCGAGTCAGCCGCCAATCTCGAGGTCCTTTGCGTTTTCCACCACCGCGCCGCTGGCGGAAAACACACGGCTGCGTTCGCTGATTTCGAAGCGGAGCAATACGTGAAGGGGCTGATCGGCAAATGATGGATCTCGTCTTCACCGCGGTCGCTGCAATCGTCGCGGCGTACTTCCTCGGCGTGCTCACCGGCCGCGTGGTTTGGGGACCGCCGCTCGAACCGCCCGACAAGCCTTAGCGCTCAGCCCGCCGCCACACATCTCTCAGGAGGTCATATGTCGCTCGACAACGTTCTCGCTGCAATCGCTTCATTCGTCCATCTCCATTCTCCGGTCTTCACCGTGGCAACCATCGTTGTCGTCCTCGCCACGCTGCTCGGCGACGCGCTCGACCTGGCCATCTTCGCGATCAGGAAGAAGACCTGGCGGGCGTTGCTCTCGATCAACGTCGTCTTTTCTGTCCTTGCTGCGGATCCAGCCAACACCACCGCAGCCGGGGCAGCCACGATCGCCTTCCTCGGCGCGCTCGGTGCCGGCGCGAGCTACCGTGACGCGGCCGTGGCAGCAATAGCTGCGATCGGGACTGTGAACGCCGGCTACTTGCTCGGAGCCGACCGCTCGAAATTTGCCATCGTCGCGACCGCGCTCTTCAATCCGCCCAGACCGGCATGACCTGGTAGCTGCTTCCTCCTTCCTCTTCGCCCCGGCTGTTCTGTGGCAGCCGGGGCTCTTCGCTTTCCGGTGGAAACTGGCCTACTGGCCGTTGCGTTGGCAATAGGCGCGAGCGAAATCGAGTGAATCCTGCGACCCCGCGATCGCCCATACCTGCCAGTTGACGCCCTGCGAGAGTGTGTAGTGACAGACCTCGACGAGGCCGGACGGCAACGAAGAGATCCTGTGCGAACCGGCATCGTCTGCGCCAACACTTGTCGGGTCAACGTTGTCAGATCTCAGATATGCAATTGGACTGCCGCTCAAGTCGACCTCGAGCGTGATCCCCGGGCTCGGCGGCTCGGTGCGAGCGCCGCTGGCCGCCCCGCTGGAATCGCCACCGCAGGCAGTGAGTGTCAGCAGGCTGAAGCAGAATCCGACGAGAAGGCCCTTCATTTGGCTAGGACGCCTCCTGGGTTAATGCCCGGCCCGACCCGTTGACTGCGGCGTCCAGCCTTGATACGGCCTGGCGCCGCTTCTCCATCGCGACTTCCGCATAGCCCTGGATCGCCTGCAGGCTGCGGTGGCCGAGGTGCTTGGCCGCCAGGGACACGTCCCCGCTTTCCCGCAGGATGGCGGTGGCGCAGGAATGACGCAGCTGGTGCGTCGTGAAGCGCTGGACGTCGAGCGCACCGGCGAGCACGTCCCAGCCGTTCTGGACCTCCCGCTTGCGCAGGGGATGGTTGAGCCGGAACGATTCCAGGGAGGCGAACAGGCTGGGCACCGTATCGACTCGCCGCGCCTGATAGTCGAGCAGGGCCGCCCGCGCCCGTTCGCTGATCACCAGGACGTGGCGGCGGCCGCCCTTCTGGATCACAGCCGCGGTGTCGCCGCCCTCGAAGGCCCCGCGCATCAGGGAGAGGGCTTCTGAGATCCGGCAGCCGCTGCTGTAGATCAGCCAGAAGAGCGCTCGCGTGCGCAGACGCCAGAGCTGGTCCGGGTCAACCTCGGCGAGGGCTTGCTGGATCACGGCCAGGTCGGCCATGGGAATCGGCCGAGGCAGCGGGGGCGGCACCCGAGGCGTGGCCACCCGGAGCCACAACGTCGGGCTGGCCAGCTCGAGCTCCTGGTCGGCGGCCCATTTGAGGAAGCCTCGGAGCGCCGTCGCCGCCACGCCTTGGGTGCTCACCGCCTTGCGTTTTTGGAGGTCGTCCTGCCAGGACTCGACATGGTCACGCCTCAACTCGGGCAAGCCCCGGACCCGCTGCTCGAGCAGCCAGGAGCCGAAATCGTCGAGTTCGTTCCTGTAGGCGACCAGGGTGTTCGGACGCCGGGCGTGCCGGGACAGCGACCGCAGGTATCCGTCGCTCAGCCCTCCCCACCACCGCGGCACCACGCGAGCCACTTGGTTACCCATTTTATTTAACACTTAACGCTAAGCGGCTCTTTTCACATAAGAAACCCAAGGTTTCTTGAGGAAATGCTGAACCGCTCCTGAGGTCAGGCCGGCGGCTCGGCCATAACCTCGCGGCATGGGCCAGCTTCCAGACCTCCAAGACGCCAGGCGCCGGCTGGGGTTGGCCCTCAATGCCATCTGCCACGATCGCTGGGTCCTCGGGTACCTGCGCGATGGCTGGCTTCAGCCGATCGCGACATCGGAGATCTCGCGACGCTTCTTGCAGGGCCGTCCGCTGATGCCGTTGTCGCGCCGCGCCCTCTATGAGAAGCGGCCGCTGGTGCTCAACTCGGTATTCGAACGGCCCGAGGCCGCGAATGCGTACGACTGGGAGCTCGACTGGCCCGCGATCCTTTACGCGCCCGTCGGCGAGATGGGGCACAGGCCTATCGGTCTTTTGGTCGTCGGCTGCCGGCAGGACCACTGGTACACAGAAGAAGATGTCGCGTACGCGCATACGCTCGGGATCACGCTCGCCCCCCTCGTGGCCGCGCTGCGCGGGCCGTTGGGCCAGCTCAACGAGAGCGAGGGTGAGGTCGCGCAGCTTCTCAGCTACGGACTTTCCATGCAGGAGATCGCAAGGGCGGTCAAGACAGACGACCGGCATGCGCGACGGCTGGTCGAGAGCGTGGCGCGAAAGCTCCACTCGATCAACGCCGACGACCTCGAATTTCCGATCGTCCAGATGAAGCGGCGAGCTTTCCGGCTGTGACCTGGACCTAGTTCGGACCGAAAAGGAACACGGTGGTGCCGCGGCCCTCCGTACTGACAACCTCGAGCCTGCCGCCAATGCCGGCTGCCCTCTCGCGCATGCCCATCAGGCCGTAGCCTTTTGCGCCGCCGGCGGCGAATCCACGACCTTCATCGGATACCTCGATCAAGAAAGGACGCGCCGCGAATCCCATCTTCACGCGGCAGATCGCCGAACCCGAGTGCCGGCGCACGTTGGTAAGCGCCTCGCGCACGACCTGTGCCACGACCTCGCGCTGCTGCGCCGAGATCATGTCCTCGGTCCCGTTGCTCGACAGCTCGACCCGGATGCCGTAAATTCGCGCGAATTCCTCGGCCTGGTGCCGGAGGTCGCCCACCAAACCATCTGCGCTGATCGCGGCCGGTCGCAGGTCGGCGAGCGATTCCCGCACTCGTTTCAGGGAAAGCTCGAGGATGTCGAAGACGTCTTTCAGCGTCTCGTCCGGTTGGCCCTTGTGTCGTTCCAGATAGACCTTGAAAAGAGACACCGCGCCCGCAAGCTCGGTCGCGACGCCGTCGTGCAGCTCCCTCGCGATGCGCGCGTGCTCCCGCGCCACCGCGTCCTCGACGGCCTGGTGGGCGAAACCCTCGTTCACCGAGCCGCGGCTCGGCGCCGGGCGAGCGACTGCATGAGAGCGATGGTGAGCGGATGGCGCAGCCAGCGCAAGAGCCGGCGGTAGGGCTGCCACAGGACCTGCGTCTCGGACAGCGCCGCTTGCAGGCGCTCCACGTCTGACCTCAGCCGGGCCCGCTCAGACGTCAGGCGTGCGCTGAGCGCGCGGGCTTTTCTGGCCAGGCGCACGCTCCACAGCCCAACCAGCGTCCCTTCCAGCACGATCGCACCGACCGCAACGACCAGCAGCCAGATGCCAATCGAGGCGACCTGGATCACTCCTTCGAGTCGCCTTCCTCGATCCCCGCCACCGGCGCGATCGCCACCACCTGGTCGTCCGGCGCCAGGCGCATCACGATCACGCCCTGCGTCTGCCGCCCGATTCGCGAGATCGCCCCTACGGCGGTTCGCAGCACCATCCCGCTGGCGCTGATCACGAGCACCTCTTCTTCGGGATCGCTCACGACACGCACCGCCGCAAGCTTGCCGACCCGGTCGGTCACCTTAAGCGTGAACACACCCTGCCCAGCCCGGTGCTTGATCGGATATTCGGCGAGGGGCGTGCGCTTGCCGTAGCCGCGTTGGGTGATGGCGAGCAGGTCGCCACCCTTGATCACCGTCGCCATCCCGGCTACGGCGTCACCCTTGCCGAGCTTGATGCCAATGACGCCCTGGGTGTCGCGGCCCATGGCGCGGACCTCCGTCTCGCTGAACCGGATCGCCTTGCCAAGCTCGGTCGCGATCACGACCTCGTCCGACCCGCCGGTCGGAGTAACCCAGTCGAGTTCATCGCCCTCCTGCAGGTTGATGGCGATCAGCCCGTTGCGCCGCACGTTCGCGTACTCCGCCATCGCCGTCTTCTTGATGTAACCGTTCTTCGTGACCATGAGCATGTAGTGCGCCTCGCTCTCGGTCTCGGGACGCACGAATACCGCGGTGATCCGCTCGTTGGACCCGATGTCGATCAGGTTGTTGATCGGCATGCCCTTCGCCTGCCGCTCGCGCTCCGGCACCTCGTGCACTCGGAGCTGGAACACGCGCCCGCTCTGAGTGAAAAACAGCATCGACGCGTGCGTGTGGGTCGTGAGCAAGTGCAGTGCGTAGTCCTCCTCGCGCGTCCCGCTCGGCGCCTCGCTGCCCGCGGTGGGTTTGGCACCCTTGAGGCCCACGCCTCCCCGTTTCTGCGCCCGGAACACCCGCAGCGGCTGCCTCTTCACGTACCCGCGGTGGGTGAGTGTCACGACGACGTCTTCTTTCGGCACGAGGTCTTCGGCCGAGAGGTCGGTGGCCTCCTGGTCGGTGATCTCAGTGCGCCGGTCGTCACCGTACTTCTTGGCGACCTCGTCCATCTCGTCTTTGATCAGCAGACGGACCTTGTGGTCGCTCGCGAGGATGCTCTCGAGGTACGCGATGGTCTTGATGACCTGCTCGTATTCCTCATCGACCTTGCTGCGCTCGAGACGGGTCAGCCGGCCGAGGGTCAGGGCGAGGACCGCCTTCGCCTGCCTCTCGCTGAGGCCGAACCTGGACTGCAGCTGAGCGGCTGCGACGTCCTGGTCGGACGCGGCGCGAATCGTCTTGATCACCTCGTCCAGGTGATCGAGGCAGATCTTGAGACCTTCGAGGATGTGCGCCCTTTCCTGCGCGCGCTCGAGGTCGAATCGCGTCCGCCGCAGGATGACGTTGCGGCGGTGGTCGATGAAGAGCTGCAGCGCCTGCTTGAGGCTCAGCACCACCGGGCGCCCGTCGACGATGGCGAGCATGATCACGCCGAAGGTTGTCCGCAGCGTCGTGTGCTTGTAGAGGTCGTTGAGCACGGTGAACGTCTTGGCTTCGCGCTTCAGCTCGATCACGATTCGCATGCCCTGGCGGTCGGACTCGTCGCGCAGGTCCGCGATGCCTTCGAGCTTCCGCTCCGACACGAGCTCCGCGATCTTCGCCACCAGCGCGGCCTTGTTCACCGCGTAGGGAAGCTCGTCGATGATGATCCGCTCCCGGCCGTTGGCGGCCTGCTCGAAAGTGTGGCGCGCCTGGACGATGATGCGGCCGTGGCCGGTCGAGTACGCGGCCTTGACGCCCGAGGTGCCCATGATCAGGCCGCCGGTCGGAAAGTCGGGTCCCTTGATGAAGTCGAGAAGGTCTTCCCCGGTCGCATCGGGGTTGTCCACCAGGTGCTTGACGCCCGCCGCGACCTCGCGGAGGTTGTGCGGCGGGATGTTGGTCGTCATGCCGACCGCGATCCCCGACGCGCCGTTGATCAGCAGGTTGGGGACGCGGGCGGGGAGGACAGTCGGCTCCTCCTCCGAGTTGTCGTAGTTGGGCGCCATGTCCACCGTTTGCTTTTCGATGTCGGCCATCAGCTCGCCCGTGATGGCGGACAGCCTCGCCTCGGTGTAACGCATCGCCGCCGGCGGGTCGCCGTCGACGCTTCCGAAGTTGCCCTGCCCGTCGATCAGCGGATAACGCAGCGAGAAGGGCTGGCCCATGCGCACCAGCGCGTCGTACACGGCCGCCTCGCTGTGGGGGTGGTAGAGCTTCAGCACATCGCCCACGAACGCCGCGCACTTGCGCGTCTTGGTGCCGCTCGTCGCTCCGGCGCGGTGCATCGCGTAGAGGATGCGGCGCTGCACCGGCTTCAGTCCGTCTCGCACGTCGGGCAGGGCCCGGCTGATGATGACGGACATCGCGTACTCCATGTAGGAGGTCTGCATCTCCTCCTGGAGGTTGCGAGGGAGCACCGTGCCGATCGTGTCCTCTGCCAATCGTTACTCCTCGTATCGGGCCAGGACCACGACCGCGTTGTGCCCTCCAAAGCCGAAGCCGTTCGAGATTGCGATGCGCACATCCTTGTGGCGCGCGTGGTTCGGCACGTAGTCGAGGTCGCACTCCGGGTCGGGGTTTTCGTAGTTGATCGTGGGGTGGATCATGCCCCGGTTGATGGTGAGCAGGGTTGCGATCGCTTCGACCGCGCCGGCCGCGCCCAGCAGGTGACCGATCATCGACTTGGTGCTGCTGATCGCGACTTTGTGCGCGTAGTCACCGAGCGCGATCTTCAGCGCCTTAGTCTCACCGGCGTCATTAAGCGGCGTCGACGTTCCGTGCGCGTTGACGTAGTCGACGTCTTGCGGTCCTACTCCCGCGTCCTTCAGGGCGAGCGTCATCGCCATCGCCGGCGCCTCACCGGTCTCATCCGGTGCAACCTGGTGGTACGCGTCATTGGTCGTGGCGTATCCCAGCACCTCTCCATAGATGCGGGCGCCGCGATTGATCGCGTGTTCTCGCGATTCCAGGATCAGCGTGCCCGCGCCTTCGCCGGGCACGAAGCCGTCGCGGTCGCGGTCGAATGGACGGCTGGCTTTCTCAGGCGCGTCGTTGCGCGTCGAAAGAGCGCGGATCGCGTTGAACGCCCCGATCCCCACCTCGCACAGCGAAGCCTCAGTACCCCCCGCCAGCATGACGTCGGCCTCGCCACGCTGGATCATCCGCGTCGCGTCGCCAAGGGTCTGCGTGGACGCGGCGCACGCGGTTGTGACAGTCGTGTTGGGACCGCGGAGGTGGAACTGCATGGCGACGGACGCGCCGGCCATGTTGGGGATGACCATTGGCGCGTAGAGCGGGTTCATCCTGCCTTTGTTGAGAAAGGAAGCCGCGCCGACCGTCATGTCGTCGAACGCGCCGACGCCGGTACCCATCGCCACGCCGACTCGGAAGCTGTCCTCCTGCTTGAGGTCAAGGCCGGCATCTGCCAGCGCCATGCTCGACGCTGCCACGGCCATCTGGGAGAAGCGGGCCATGCGCTGGGCCGCCTTGCGCTCGATGTAGTCCTTCGCGTCGAAACTGTTGACCTGGCACGCAAACTTCGTGGCCAGCCGGTCGGTCGGAAAACGCTCGATCGGGCTCGCGGTGCTACGACCCTCGATCAGGCCGTGCCAGTACTCCTCCAGATCCTTACCAAGTGGATTGACCGTCCCCATCCCCGTCACGACCACGCGCGTCCGGCCGTTTTTGCCGGCAGGCCGGACCAGGTTGGGACTCACTGAATTCACGCTTTCCCCACCTCGGCCCGAATCTTACCGACGAGCTGGTTTTCGATTGCGTCGCGTGTCACCCGGATGGCGTTCTTCATCGCTCGGGCGTCAGAACGGCCGTGGGCGACCACAGCCACGCCGTCGATGCCGAGCAGAGGCGCGCCGCCAAACTCCCGCCAGTCGATCCGGTCCCGAATCTGGCGCACGCCCGGGCGGATGAGCAGGCCGCCCAATTTGCCGGTCATCGTCCGGGGGATCTCCTGGCGCAGGCTGCGGAACAGGAACTCGGCCGTCGCCTCCGCCATCTTGATCGCGACGTTGCCGACGAAGCCGTCGGCCACCACGACGTCGGCGCGCGCGGCATAGATGTCCTTCGGCTCCACATTGCCGATGAATCCCGGGAGGGACCCCTTCAGGCGGCGCGCCGTCTCGCGCACACGCTCGTCGCCCTTGCCCTCCTCCTCGCCGTTGCTGAGCAGCCCGACGCGAGGTTCCGGCCGGCCGAGCATCTCCCGCGAGTAGACCGCGCCCATCAGTGCGAACTGCGTCATGTACTCGGGTTTCGAGTCGACATTCGCCCCGACGTCGAGGAAGTACGCAAAGCCGTCCTGCGTCGGAATGATGGAGCCGAGCGCCGGCCGCTCCACGCCCCGGATCCGACCCTGGATCAGAAGCGCGGCCGCCATGATCGCGCCTGAGTTTCCGGCCGAGGTCCAGCCGTTCGCCCGTCCCTCTTTGCACAACCGCGCGCAGACGGACATCGAAGAGTCGGGCTTGGCGCGCACCGCCTGCGCCGGGTGCTCGTCCATGGCGATGACCTGGGTGCAGGGGACGATGTGCAGGTTCGGGTGGGTGTCGAGCAGCGGCTGCACCGTCTGGGGCAACCCGACCAGCGAAATGTCGATCTTGAATTCCTCGGCCGCCTCGGCGGCGCCTTTCACGATTTCTTCAGGCGCGTAATCGCCGCCCATGGCGTCGACTGCTATTCGCATCTCCGGGCCGACCTAAATATCGAGGTTCCGGACGCTCTTGGCATGCGCCTGGATGAATTTCTTGCGCGGCTCGACGTCAGGACCCATCAATTTCTCGAACGTATCGTTGACCGCGGCGGCGTCATCGACCGTGACCTGCAGCAGGACGCGGCTCGCCGGGTTCATCGTCGTCTCCCACAGCTCCTCGGCGTTCATCTCGCCGAGTCCCTTCATGCGCGCGGCCTCGGCGCCCTTGCCCAGCTGGCGCATCGCCTTGTCGCGGTCAGCCTCCGATTGGCACCAGATCACCTTCATGTTCTTGCCCGTACCTTTCGACACCTTGAAGAGCGGCGGCTGCGCCATATACAGGTATCCCTTATCGATCACCTGCGGGAAGTAGCGGAAGAAGAACGTCAGGAGAAGGGTTCGGATATGACTGCCGTCGACGTCTGCATCGGTCATCGTCACAATGCGGTGGTAGCGGACCTTGTCGATGTTGAAGTTGTCGCCGACGCCCGCGCCGAGGGCTGTGATGAGGTTGCGGATCTCGTCTGACGTCAGCACCTTGTCCAGGCGCGCCTTCTCGACGTTGAGGATCTTGCCTCGCAGCGGCAGGATCGCCTGCGTGCGGCGGTCGCGGCCGCCTTTCGCGGTGCCGCCTGCCGAGTCGCCCTCGACGATGTAGAGCTCGGAGAGAGCCGGGTCGCGTTCCGAACAGTCCGCGAGCTTGCCGGGCAGCATGCTGGACTCGAGGAGGCTCTTGCGCTGGACCAGGTCTCGAGCCTTGCGCGCCGCCTCGCGTGCCCGGGCGGCGGTCAGCGACTTCTCGATGATGCGCCTGCCCTCCGAAGGGTTTTCCTCCAGGTACTGCGTCAGACCTTCGGTGAGCGCCAGCGACACGTGGCCCTGCACCTCGGCGTTGCCAAGCTTGGCCTTGGTCTGGCCTTCGAACTGCGGCTCGAGCACCTTGACGCTGATCACCGCGGTCAGACCTTCGCGCACGTCCTCACCGGTGAGATTGGGGTCCTGCTCCTTGAGGATGCCGGCCTTGCGCGCGTAGCGGTTGAGCACGTTCGTCAGCGCGGAGCGAAAGCCCGTCATGTGTGTGCCGCCTTCGGTCGTGTGGATCGTGTTGGCGAAGGCGATCACGTTCTCGACGAACGTCTCGTTGTACTGCAGCGCGATCTCGACCTGCGTCCCTTCGATCTCGCGGTCGACATAGAACGGGGGAACGTTGACCACGGTCTTGTCGCGGTTGAGGGCGCGAACGAAAGAGACGATGCCGCCTTCGAAATAGAAGGTGCTCGTGTAGCCCAGCGACTCGTCCGCGAGCGCGATCTCGAGGCGCTTGTTCAGATACGCCATCTCGCGGAGCCGGTGCTGGATCACCTCGCGGTCGAACGTGGTGTCGGGGAAGATCTGGGGGTCGGGCCAGAAGCGGACGATCGTGCCCGTGTGGTCGGTCTTGCCAGTCGCCTTGACCGGCGCCTTCGGCACTCCGCGCTCGTAGTCCTGCTGGAAGACCTTGCCCCCGCGATGCACCCAGACCTGGAGCTTCTGGCTCAGGAAGTTGACCGCCGAGACACCGACCCCGTGCAGCCCCGACGAGACCTTGTAGCCGCCGCCGCCAAACTTGCCGCCGGCGTTCAGCCTGGTCATCACGAGCTCGAGGGCGGACAGCCCCTCCTTCTTGTGGACGTCGACCGGGATGCCGCGCCCGTCGTCGTCCACCTGGATGCTGCCGTCCGCATGAAGGGTGACGACGATCCGCCTCGCGTAGCCGGCCAGGGCCTCGTCAACCGCGTTGTCAACCACCTCGTCGACAAGGTGATGGAGACCCGTCGTACTGGTGGAGCCGATGTACATGCTCGGACGCCGCCGAACGTGCTCCCGGCCCTCCAGGACCTGGATCTGCTCGGCGGTGTAAGCCACGTCCGCGCCTAGGGGTTTGGGCCGGCTCCGCTCACGCTCTGGAAGCGGTTTCCTAACCGCCATTACGGGTGCTCCGCGCGCCCGACCGGCGGCTCTTTTGGCCCTCCCAGCGTGGAGAACTCATGGGGGTCAACTGGGCAGAACTTCAGGACTTGAATTCTACCGGATTTTGAATACGAAAAAGGCCTCGGAGGGGGCCTTAACAGGCGTGTTCAGGAGGCTTCTTGGGAGGGACTTTGGGAGGCCTCCTGCGAGGGTCTTTCGGAGGGCGCTTTCCAGCGCAGCACGGGGTCCTCGCTCTGGCCCTGAAGATAGGCGTTGATCCGGCGTGCCGCGGCCACCTCGTCGAGCCTCCCGACAGGCAGATTTTTCGGCTCGTCGTGAAGGCCCTGGGGGTCTGTTTTCGCCAGGGCGACGATCTCCCTGATGGCCTGGGCAAACGAGTCCAGCGTGGCCTTGCTCTCCGTCTCGGTAGGCTCGACCATGATCGCCTCCGGGACGACGAGCGGAAAGTAGACGGTCGGTGCGTAGAACCTGCGGTCGAGCAGCGCCTTCGCGATGTCGAGCGCGCGGACGCCATCCTCGTTGAGGTTGTGGGCGCTGGCGACGAACTCGTGCATGCACGGCCCGTCGTGCGGCATCTCGAGGTCCGTGGCCACGAGCTTGCGGAGGTAGTTGGCCGACAACACCGCGTCCTGCGAAGCCTGACTGAGGCCGTCGCCGCCCATGGCCAGGATGTAGGTGTACGCGCGCACGAGCATGCCGAAGTTGCCGTAGAAGCTCCGCACCCGGCCAATCGACTGCGGCCGCTTGTGGTCGAGGATCAGGTGGCCGTTGCTGCGCTCCACGGTCGGGGCAGGCAGAAAGGGAGCAAGCTCCGCCTTGACGCCGACCGGGCCGGCGCCTGGGCCGCCGCCGCCATGGGGCGTGGTGAAGGTCTTGTGCAGGTTCATGTGCACGGCGTCGAAGCCCATGTCACCTGGCCGGCAGATGCCCATGAAGGCATTCAGGTTGGCGCCGTCGTAGTAGAGCATCGCCCCGATGGCGTGCACCATCTCGGCTATGTCCAGTATCTCCCGCTCGAACAGGCCCAAGGTGTTGGGGTTGGTCAGCATCAGGGCGGCAGTCTCTGGCGAGAGCTTGGACTCCAGGTCGGCCAGGCTGATCCGGCCATCCGGGCCCGATTTCACCTCGACGACGTGGAAGCCGCTGAGGGCGGCGCTGGCGGGGTTCGTGCCATGCGCCGAGTCGGGGACGAGCACTTCCGTGCGGCTGTCGTTTCGCGAGTGATGGAAGGCGGCGATCATCCGGAGGGCCGTCCACTCGCCGTGCGCGCCCGCGGCGGGCTGCAGCGTGACTCGGTCGACGCCCACCACCGCGCAGAGCGCTCGTTCCAGGCGCCACATCAGCTCCAGGGCCCCCTGCACCGAATCCTCGTCCTGGTAGGGATGAAGCCCAGCGAAGCCCGGCAGCGCGGCCGCTGCCTCGTTGACGACCGGGTTGTACTTCATCGTGCAGCTGCCGAGCGGGTAGAAGTTCTCGCTGATCGAGTAGTTCATCGAGGCGAGCCGGCTGTAATGGCGCATTATCTCCGGCTCGCTGAGCCGAGGGAGGCCGGGCGGCTTGCTGCGCAAGGCGTCTCTGGGCAGCAGGTCCGCCGGGGAGGGGCCGGCGACATCGGCCTCGGGCAACCGCGGCGGATCGACGGCCGGCCGGCTCAGCTCGAAACTCAGCGCCTCCGTCATGACCGGAGCGCCTCGACGAGTTCGTCCAGCGCGCGAGCATCGTTGACCTCGGTGCAGGTGAAGGTGACGACTCCCTTCAGCTCGCGGAACCACCGCCCGACCTCGAGGCCACCGAGGATTCCCTTGCGGGACAGCTTGCGCAGGACCGCAGACGCCTTCGGGACGCGCACCGGGAACTCGTTGACGAACTGCCGCTCCGGCAACGCGCGCTCCCAACCCGGCAATGCGGCGAGCCGTTCCGCCAGCGTGTGCGCCCGCTTGAACCCGACCTCGGCCACCTGGCGCAGGCCGTAAGGACCCATGTACGTCAGGTACACCGCGGCCGCGAGCGCACACAGCGAGTGGTTGGTGCAGATGTTGGAGGTTGCCTTTTCGCGGCGGATGTGCTGCTCGCGTGCCGCCAGCGCGAGGACGAAGCCGCGCCGCCCCTGGGCGTCGTGCGCGATGCCCACGAGACGCCCCGGAAGCTTCCGGACGAGCTCTTTTCTGCAAGCGATGAAGCCCACGTGCGGACCGCCGAAGCTGGGCGCCAGCCCGAGCTGCTGGCCCTCGCCGACCGCTATGTCGGCGCCGTACTCTCCCGGCGGCGCAAGGATGGCCAGGCTGATGGGATCCACGCAGGCGATCGCGAGGCCGCCCGCATCGTGCGCAGACGACGTGATGGCGCGCGGGTCGACAAGCAAGCCAAGGAAGTCGGGTTGTTGAAAGATGACCGCGGCGGTCTTCTTGCTCGGCTCGACATTCTTGCGGACCTTGATCCCGCGTCCGTCACCGAAGGCCCGCAACACCTCGACGTACTCGGGATGGACGTAGCCCGAGACGATGACCTCGTTCCGGCCCGTGTGGACGTGGGCCATCATCGCGGCTTCGGCTACGGCCGTCGCGCCGTCGTACAGCGAGGCATTCGAAACATCGAGCCCGGTCAGCTCCGCGATCAGCGACTGGTATTCGAAGATGGCCTGCAGCGTCCCCTGGCTCGCCTCCGCCTGGTAGGGCGTGTACGCGGTGTAGAACTCGGGCTTGGAGGTGACTGCCGCCACGGCGGCCGGGATGAAGCGGCGGTAGACGCCGCCCCCGCGGAAGCTCAGCCGGTCGGGGTACACCTTGTTGCGGCCCGCCAGGGCGGAGACCTGGGCCATCGTTTCCAGCTCGGACAGGCCATCGGGGAGCTGCAGCGCATCGATTCGCAGCGACTGCGGGATGTCGACCAGCAGGTCGTTCATCGACCTCACGCCGATCGTTTCAAGCATCGCAGCCCGGTCTTCGGGCGAGTGGACGAGGTACGGCACCTAGCCGGCCGCGGCCTCGGTCACTTTCTTGTAATCCGCCTCGTCCAACAGGTCCGTCGGCAGCTCGCCTGCCAGCTCCACCTTCAGGATCCAGCCGTCGCCGTAGGGGTCGGAGTTGATCAGCTCGGGCTTGGAAGCCAGCTTCTCGTTCACCTCCGTGATGCGCCCGGCCACCGGCGCGTAGAGGTCGCTCGCCGCCTTGACCGACTCGATCACACCGAACGTCTCGCGCGCCGCCAGCTTGCGGCCCGCACTGGGGAGGTCGAG
>JACXTT010007457.1_pt1 | contig 15395 bp, 11 predicted proteins | sample 9270951 | NCBI WGS metagenome assembly JACXTT01 (sample SAMN15532306, study PRJNA645909) | rock metagenome | isolation source: weathered quartz diorite | place: Puerto Rico | collected 2017-06-21 | reverse complement strand
TCGATAAATTGGTTAGCTCGCCTTCTTCATGACCGACTCAGCTACGCTGGACGGTACTGGCGAGTATTTTTTAAATTCCATCGTATAAGTTGCACGACCCTGCGACGATGAACGCAACGTGGTCGAATAACCAAACATATTGGCCAACGGCACTTCGGCGCGGATTAACTTCACGCCGCCTTGGCCATCTTCTTGACTCATGATGATGCCGCGACGCGAGTTAAGATCGCCCATGACGCTACCGAGATAATCGGCGGGCGAGGTAACTTCCACGTCCATGATCGGTTCGAGCAACACCGGATCGCCCTTGGGACCGGCTTCTTTCCAGCACAAAATCGCCGCCATCTTGAACGCGTTTTCGTTAGAGTCGACTTCGTGATACGAGCCGTAATGCAGTGTCGCTTTGACATCGACCACGGGGTAACCGAACTTCACACCGCGCAGCATGGCTTCATCCACGCCTTTACGTACGGCTGGAATGAATTCTTTCGGGATCACACCGCCTTTAATGGCGTCGACAAATTCAAAGCCCTTGCCCGCTTCTTGTGGCTCAAACTTAATCTGCACGTGTCCGTATTGTCCGCGGCCACCGGATTGTTTGACGAAACGATATTCTTGATCGACCGACTTGCGAATGGTTTCGCGATAAGCCACTTGCGGCTTGCCGACGTTAGCTTCCACGCCGAACTCACGCTTCATGCGATCGACGATGATTTCCAAATGCAATTCGCCCATGCCCGAAATAATCGTCTGGCTGGATTCTTCATCGGTATGTACGCGGAACGAAGGATCTTCTTGCGCCAAACGATTGAGAGCGATGCCCATCTTTTCCTGATCGGCCTTGGTCTTAGGCTCCACCGCTTGCGAAATCACCGGTTCCGGGAACTCCATGCGTTCCAGCGTGATCACCTTATCGGGGTCACACAGCGTTTCACCAGTGGTGACGTCTTTCATACCGACGCACGCGGCGATGTCGCCAGCGCGAACTTCATCGATCTTTTGTTGCTCGTTGGCGTGCATCTGCAATAAACGCCCGACGCGTTCTTTGCGACCCTTGATGGGGTTGTAAACGGTGTCGCCCGAATTAAGCACGCCCGAATAGACGCGGATATATGTTAACGCGCCCACGAAAGGATCGGTGGCGATTTTGAAAGCGAGCGCCGAGAACGGCTCATCGTCGGAGGCATGACGCTCGGCAATGGTTTCGGCTTTGTCGTCCAGATGGCCCTTGATGGCGGGACGATCGATCGGTGATGGCAAGAAATCCACGACGCCGTCGAGCGCGGCTTGCACGCCTTTATTCTTAAATGCGCTGCCACAAAAGACGGGCACGATTTCGAGCTTCAGGTTGCGTTCGCGCAAACCCTGCTTAATTTCTTCTTGCGTCAACGCTTGACCGCCAAGATATTTTTCCATGAGTTTTTCATTGGCTTCGGCCGCGGCCTCAACCATTTGCTCATGTAGCTTTTTGCATTGCTCGAGCAATTCGGCGGGAATTTCTTTTTCTTCATACTTCATTCCCTGGGTGGAGTCGTCCCAGTAAATCGCCTTCATCTTGATAAGGTCGACCACGCCTTTAAAGGAATCTTCCGCGCCAATCGCCATTTGCAGCGGCACGGCATTGGCGCCGAGGCGTTCTTTTACTTGCTGCACGACATTCAGGAAGTTAGCGCCAGCGCGATCCATTTTGTTGACGAAGGCGATACGCGGCACGCCATACTTATTAGCTTGGCGCCAAACGGTTTCGGATTGCGGTTGCACGCCACCGACGGCGCACAGCACGAAGATAGCGCCATCGAGCACGCGCAACGAGCGCTGCACTTCGATGGTGAAATCGATGTGACCCGGGGTGTCGATAATGTTGAAGCGGTGTTGATCGAGCTTGCCGTCCATGCCTTTCCAGAAGCAGGTGGTGGCAGCCGAGGTAATGGTAATGCCGCGTTCTTGTTCTTGCTCCATCCAGTCCATGATGGCGGCGCCGTCGTGCACTTCGCCGATTTTGTGCGACACGCCAGTGTAGAAAAGGATGCGTTCGGTAGTCGTGGTCTTACCCGCATCGATGTGCGCCATGATGCCGATATTCCGATATCTTTCGATAGGTGTTGTACGAGCCACGACTCTATTCCTCTTAAAGAACGATTACGCTATTACCAGCGGTAATGCGAGAAAGCTTTATTGGCCTCGGCCATGCGATGCACGTCTTCACGCTTCTTTACGGCATTGCCGCGTTTGTCCGCGGCATCCATCAATTCATCGGCCATGCGCGAAGACATGGATTTGCCGCTGCGTCCGCGCGCTGCTTCGACCACCCAGCGCATCGCTAATGCTGTCTGCCGATTCGAACGCACTTCGACCGGTACCTGATACGTGGCGCCGCCAACGCGGCGGCTTTTTACTTCAACCAGCGGACGCACATTGGTTAACGCTTGATTGAACATTTCAATCGGATCTTTTTTGCTGCGCTCGGCGATCGTGGTCAAAGCGCCATAGACGATTCTTTCGGCCACGGATTTCTTGCCGCTCTTCATCACAACGCTGATGAATTTCGCTACCGTCTCGCTGCGATATTTTGGGTCCGGCGTGACTTCACGCTTGGGGACCTCTCTTCGTCTTGGCATACGCTCAACCTGTCCTGCAAATTCTGTAAAAAATATAAATGTCCGCTAGCTTGCTGCGAACAATCCTGAATGCTTGCTACTTTAAGTCTTCGGTCGCTTGGCGCCGTACTTCGAACGGCTTTGTTTACGATCGGCGACACCAGCGGTATCCAACGAACCACGCACGGTGTGATAACGCACACCCGGTAAATCTTTCACGCGACCGCCGCGGATCAACACCACCGAGTGCTCTTGCAAGTTATGGCCTTCACCGCCGATGTAGGTGATCACTTCGTAGCCGTTGGTCAAACGCACCTTCGCGACTTTACGCAGTGCCGAGTTCGGCTTCTTCGGTGTCGTGGTGTACACGCGCGTGCACACGCCACGTCGTTGCGGGCAAGCCTCAAGGGCCGGCACCTTGCTCTTCACGCTTAGGCGCTTGCGCCCTTTTGCAACCAGCTGATTAATCGTCGGCATAAACCCGTTGCTTTATCTTTCAAGATTTAAAACAAAAATTTCTGCCTAAGCAGAAATCTCGCATTATGTTAGCTATCCAAATTTGTTGCGCGGTTGGCGCAGAAATTTCGGAGCCCGGCCGGACCTGTTGGCCGGAAAAAACTGAAAACTCGCCTTTTTGCAGAGGCTTCAACAAAGACAGGCCGGCGCAAAACCGGCCTGTTCTGAGGGGCGCGATTCTAGGGATATGGCTCTATTGTGTCAAGCCGTCCCTAGTTATTTTTGGCCATTTTTCTGGGTTTTTATCCCGTGCCTACGACTTCTTCATCGCTGCGCGCCGCGGGTTTGGCGCCACTAAAACCCGTCAAGGATTGCTTCAATTCCTTGGCCTCTTGCTTAGCTTCACCACGGGTGCGGCGCCGTTCTAAATGATAAGCCAGTCCAGTGCCCGCAGGTATTAAGCGGCCGACGATGACGTTTTCTTTCAGGCCGCGCAGCAGATCTTTCTTGCCCGTGATCGCCGCTTCCGTGAGTACGCGCGTGGTTTCCTGGAATGAAGCCGCCGAAATAAACGACTCGGTCGACAACGACGCCTTGGTGATGCCAAGCAACAGCGGCTCGAACGTCGCCGGTTTTTTATCTTTCGTTAAGCTCTCATTCTCTTCAAATAAACGCGCGCGCTCGACTTGTTCGCCGGGCAAGAAACGCGTTTCACCCGCGTCGTCGATGCGCACTTTGCGCAACATCTGGCGCACGATGACTTCGATGTGCTTGTCGTTGATCTTCACGCCTTGCAGACGATACACGTCTTGAATTTCATCGACGATGTAATTCGTCAGCGCTTCGACGCCGAGCAAGCGCAAGATATCGGAAGCCACAGGCGCGCCTTCGACAATCACGTCGCCCTGTTCCACGGTCTCGCCTTCGAACACCGTGATATGCCGTCCTTTCGGAATTAAATATTCGTGCTCTACGCCTTCCTTGTCATTAATAATGAGACGCTGTTTGCCCTTGGTATCTTTACCAAAAGAAATGACGCCGCTGATTTCCGCCAACAGCGCGAAATCCTTGGGCTTGCGCGCTTCAAACAATTCAGCCACGCGCGGCAAACCGCCCGTGATATCGCGCGTCTTGATCGACTCTTGCGGAATACGCGCGAGCACATCGCCCACGCCGACTTTAGCGCCGTCGTCCACGGTGATGATCGCACCCGGTGGCAACATATACTTCGCCGGAATTTCGGTGCCAGGAATGTTGACCGATTTTCCTTTGCCATCCACCAGCGTGATCACCGGACGAATATCCTTAGTGCCGACGCGATGCTTGGAATCGAGCACCACATAAGTAGACAAGCCTGTGATCTCGTCGGTTTGTTTGTTCACCGTCACGCCGTCGATGAGATCGCTAAATGTGACCTTACCTGCGACTTCGGTGATGATCGGATGTGTATGCGGATCCCAGTTGGCGACGACCGCGCCGACTTTAATTTTGGAACCGTCATGCACCGACAACACCGCGCCGAACGGCAGTTTGTAACGTTCGCGATTGCGGCCTTGATCGTCCTGCACGATGAGCTCGCCACTGCGCGACACCGCCACATAGTTGCCACTCGCGTGCTTGACCACTTTGAGATTTTTCAACTTGACCACACCCGAAGTTTTCACTTCGATGCGCGAAATCGCGGTGGCGCGCGACGCGGCGCCGCCAATATGGAACGTACGCATGGTCAGCTGCGTGCCCGGTTCGCCGATCGACTGCGCGGCAATAACACCGACGGCTTCGCCCAAGTTCACCAGATGCCCGCGGCCCAGATCGCGCCCGTAACATTTGCGGCACACGCCGTAACGGGTGTGGCAAGTCACCGGTGAACGCACCATCACTTGATCGATGTTGCGATCTTCGAGTAAGGATACGGCTTGCTCGTCGAGCACCGAACTGTCGGCGATCAAAACTTTCTTTTCATTGCTGGGATCGCGAATATCGCCGATCACCACGCGTCCCAAAATACGATCGCGTAGCGGGATCACGATTTCGCCACCTTCCACCAAGGCCGACTTGGCCACGCCTTCGGTGGTGCCGCAATCGTCTTCGGTTACCACCAAGTCTTGGCACACGTCGACCAAACGCCGCGTGAGATAACCGGAGTTCGCGGTTTTAAGCGCGGTATCGGCCAGACCTTTGCGCGCGCCGTGTGTGGAAATAAAGTACTGCAACACATTAAGGCCTTCGCGGAAATTCGCCGTGATCGGCGTTTCGATGATCGAGCCGTCGGGCTTGGCCATCAATCCACGCATGCCAGCGAGCTGGCGAATTTGCGCCGCGCTTCCGCGCGCGCCCGAATCCGCCATCATGAAGATCGAGTTGAAGGAATCTTGGCGTGCTTTTTTACCTTGCGAGTCGACCACTTCTTCGCCGCCCAATTGATCCATCATGGACTTGGCGACGCGCTCCGAAGTGTGCGTCCAAATATCCACGACCTTGTTATAGCGTTCGCCGTCGGTCAGCAAACCGGAGGCATATTGATTTTGAATCGCCTTCACTTCGCTTTCCGCTTGGCCAACGATTGTCGCTTTTTCCTCTGGGATGATCATGTCATCCATGCCAAAGGAAATAGCGCCGCGCGTGGCATACGCAAAGCCGGTGTACATGAGTTGATCCGCGAAAATAACGGACTCTTTCAAACCCACGCGCCGATAGCAGGCATTGATCAGCTCGGAAATGGTTTTCTTCTTCAACACGCGATTGATCAATTCGAACGGCAAGCCATCCGGCAAAATTTCCGAAAGCAGAGCACGGCCGACGGTGGTGTCGTAAATTTTGCGCGTCTCGATGCGCTTGCCGGCTTCATCGAAGCGTACTTCGCGTATGCGCGCCTTGACCTTGGCTTGTAGCGCCACGTTACGGCTGTTGTAAGCGCGATGCACTTCGGCCACGTCCGCGAACGCCTTGCCTTCGCCTTGCGCGTTGATGCGTTCGCGCGTCATGTAATAAAGACCCAAGACGATGTCTTGCGACGGCACGATAATCGGATCGCCGTTAGCGGGCGAAAGAATATTGTTGGTCGACATCATCAAGGCGCGCGCTTCCAACTGCGCTTCGATGGATAACGGAATGTGTACCGCCATTTGGTCGCCGTCAAAGTCGGCGTTGTACGGTGCGCATACCAGCGGATGCAGCTGGATCGCCTTGCCTTCAACCAAGATCGGTTCGAACGCTTGAATGCCCAAACGATGCAAAGTCGGCGCGCGATTAAGCAGTACGGGATGTTCGCGAATCACTTCTTCCAAAATGTCCCACACTTCGGGACCAGCTTGCTCAACCATCTTCTTCGCGGCTTTGATGGTGGTGGCTAGGCCTTTGGATTCGAGTTTGCTGAAAATGAACGGCTTGAATAATTCCAGCGCCATTTTTTTCGGCAGGCCACATTGATGCAGCTTCAACGTCGGACCGACCACGATTACCGAACGGCCGGAATAATCGACGCGTTTGCCGAGAAGATTTTGGCGGAAACGACCCTGCTTGCCCTTGATCATGTCGGCCAAGGATTTGAGCTGGCGCTTGTTGGCGCCAGTGATGGCGCGACCGCGACGACCGTTGTCGAGCAGCGCGTCCACTGCTTCTTGCAGCATGCGCTTTTCGTTGCGCACGATGATGTCAGGCGCATTCAGATCGAGCAGGCGCTTCAAGCGATTGTTACGATTGATGACGCGACGATAAAGATCGTTCAAGTCCGATGTCGCAAAACGTCCGCCGTCGAGCGGCACCAAGGGGCGCAATTCGGGCGGCAGCACGGGGAGAATTTCCAAAACCATCCATTCCGGTTTGTTACCAGAGTAAAGGAAGGCTTCCAGCACTTTTAAGCGCTTGGTGAGTTTCTTGATCTTGGTTTCAGAAGTGGTACCCGCGAGATCGCTGCGCAGCTTGGCCACTTCTTCATCGAGAACGATTGCCTTGAGCAAATCGCGAATCGATTCCGCGCCCATGCGCGCATCGAATTCATCGCCGTATTGCTCGAGCGCGTTCAGATAAGCGTCTTCCGACAGCAAAGAGCTGCGTTCCAACGGCGTCATGCCCGGATCGATCACCACATAAGCTTCGAAATACAACACGCGTTCGATGTCGCGCAACGTCATGTCGAGCATCAAACCCATGCGCGAAGGCAGAGATTTCAGGAACCAAATGTGCGCCACAGGCGAGGCCAATTCGATATGACCCATGCGTTCGCGCCGCACTTTGGACAGCGTGACTTCCACGCCGCATTTTTCGCAGATCACGCCGCGGTGTTTCAGGCGTTTATATTTTCCGCATAAGCATTCGTAGTCTTTGACCGGTCCGAAAATTTTGGCGCAGAAAAGACCATCGCGTTCCGGTTTGAACGTGCGGTAGTTGATGGTTTCCGGTTTCTTGACCTCGCCGTACGACCACGACCGGATTTTTTCCGGTGAGGCGAGCGCGATGCGAATGGCGTCAAAATCTTCCGATTTACCTGGCTGCTTGAAAAGATTAAACAAGTCTTTCAAGGTTCTATCTCCTGCGAGAAAAAATTCGTGTTTCGGGTCCGGTAAAACTCTATCCGGTGTTTACTCTTTTTCCTGCTCTAATTCCATATCGATGCCGAGCGCGCGTATTTCCTTCACCAACACATTGAACGATTCGGGCATGCCCGGTTCCATGCGATGGTCGCCCTTGACGATATTCTCGAACATCTTGGTACGGCCATTGACGTCATCGGATTTGACGGTGAGCATTTCTTGCAGCGTGTACGAAGCGCCGTAGGCTTCGAGTGCCCACACTTCCATTTCGCCGAAACGCTGACCGCCGAATTGCGCTTTGCCGCCGAGCGGTTGCTGCGTGACCAAGGAGTACGGACCCGTGGAACGCGCGTGCATCTTGTCGTCGACCAAGTGATTGAGTTTGAGCACATACATATAACCCACGGTCACCGGACGCTCGAAAACTTCACCGGTGCGTCCATCGGTGAGAAGGGTTTGGCCGGAAGCCGGCAAGCCCGCCATCACCAACAGTTCCTTGATTTCTTCTTCCGCGGCGCCGTCGAACACAGGCGTCGCAACCGGCAAGCCGTTACGCAAATTGCGCGCGAGCTCGACGATTTCTTCGTCGGTGAAGGATTTGACGTCTTCTTTGCGTCCGCTCTTGCCGACATGGTTGTAGATTTTGTCGACGAAGCGGCGGATGTCATCGATCTTGCGTTCTTCCTCCAGCATTTTGGATATCTGCGCGCCGAGCTCGTGCGCCGCCCAGCCCAAATGCGTTTCCAACACTTGACCGACGTTCATACGCGAAGGCACGCCCAAAGGATTGAGCACGATATCCACCGGATTGCCGTCGGCCAAATACGGCATGTCTTCGACAGCGACGATGCGCGAGATCACGCCTTTGTTGCCATGACGGCCGGCCATTTTGTCGCCCGGTTGCAGACGGCGTTTCACCGCCACGTACACCTTCACCATCTTCAACACGCCCGGAGCTAAATCGTCGCCCGAGGTGAGCTTGGCTTTCTTTTCGGTGAAGCGTTGGTCGAACAATTCTTTTTGCTTAGCGAGATAGCCGCGGATCTGTTCCAAGGCTTGCGAGGCTTCCTCGTTTTTCAAGCGCACGTCGAACCACTTGTGGCGATTGAGTTCCTCGAGATAGGCCTTGGTGATTTTGTCGCCGGCTTTCAAGCCGGACGGTCCGCCGTCGGCAACTTTGCCGATAAGCTGGCGTTCCAAGCGCGCGAACGCGTCGTTCTCGAGAATGCGGAATTGATCGTCCAGGTCTTTCTTAATATGTGCTAGCTCAGATTCTTCAATCGCTTGAGCACGCGCATCTTTCTCTACGCCTTCGCGCGTGAACACTTGCACGTCGATGACGGTACCCGAAATACCCGAGGGCACGCGTAAGCTTGTGTCCTTCACATCCGAAGCTTTCTCACCGAAAATCGCGCGCAATAGTTTTTCTTCCGGAGTCAGCTGGGTTTCACCCTTGGGTGTCACTTTACCGACCAAGATATCGCCCGCGTCCACTTCGGCGCCGATATAAACGATGCCGGATTCGTCGAGCTTGGCCAAGGCGGCTTCACCGACATTGGGAATATCGCGTGTGATTTCTTCGGGTCCGAGCTTGGTGTCACGCGCCACGGTTTGCAGCTCTTCAATGTGGATCGTGGTGAAGCGGTCTTTCTCCACGACGCGCTCGGAAATCAAAATCGAGTCTTCGAAGTTGTAACCGTTCCACGGCATGAACGCGACCAGGATGTTCTGGCCCAACGCCAATTCACCCATGTCGGTCGACTGGCCGTCGGCCATGACGTCACCCTTGGCGATCAGGTCACCGACTTTCACCAACGGCCGTTGATTGATGTTGGTATTTTGGTTCGAACGCGTGTACTTGGTGAGGTTGTAAATATCCACGCCGACTTCGCCCGGCTTGGTTTCATCGTCGTTCACGCGCACCACGATGCGCGAAGCATCGACGGAGTCGACCACACCGCCGCGCTTGGCGACCACGGTGGCACCCGAATCGATCGCCACGATGCGCTCGATACCAGTGCCGACCAGAGGCTTCTGCGTCTTTAACGTAGGCACGGCTTGGCGCTGCATATTCGAACCCATGAGCGCGCGGTTGGCGTCGTCATGTTCCAGGAACGGAATCAGCGAAGCCGCGACCGACACGATCTGCGACGGTGCTACGTCGATGTATTCGACTTTATCCGGCGTCGACAATAAAAACTCATTCTTGTAACGGCAGGAAACCAATTCGTCGATCAGATGACCGCGGCTATCTAAAGTAGCATTGGCTTGCGCAATGACAAACTTACTTTCCTCGATCGCCGATAAATAATTCACTTCATCGGTCACCTTGCTGTTATTCACCTTACGATACGGTGTTTCCAAAAATCCGTATTCGTTGGTGCGCGCATACACTGCGAGCGAGTTGATCAAACCGATGTTCGGACCTTCAGGCGTTTCAATCGGGCACACGCGGCCGTAGTGCGTCGGATGCACGTCGCGCACTTCGAAGCCAGCGCGTTCGCGCGTCAGGCCGCCCGGTCCGAGGGCCGAAACGCGGCGCTTGTGCGTGATCTCGGACAAGGGATTGGTCTGGTCCATGAACTGCGACAACTGGCTGGAACCGAAAAATTCCTTGATCACCGCGGAAACCGGTTTGGCGTTGATCAGCTCTTGTGGCATCAAACCTTCGGATTCGGCCAGCGACAAACGTTCTTTGACAGCGCGCTCGACGCGCACCAAGCCGACGCGGAATTGATTTTCCGCCAGTTCACCGACGGAGCGCACGCGGCGGTTACCGAGATGATCGATGTCGTCGATTTCGCCCTTACCGTTCTTGAGTTCGATAAGAATCTTCATGGCATCGACGATGTCATCTTTGGTCAGAATGCCCGGGCCTTCGTCGCTGCCGCGGCCGACGCGGCGGTTGAATTTCATGCGTCCCACCGCGGACAAATCGTAGCGGTCGGGGCTGAAAAACAAATTATTAAAGAGTGTCTGCGCGGCGTCGCGCGTGGGCGGTTCGCCTGGGCGCATCATGCGGTAGATTTCGATTTGCGCTTCGAGCGGATCGCGCGTGGCATCCAAACGCAAGGTATCGGCCACGAACGGGCCCTGATCCAAATCGTTGGTGTAGATCGTTTTCACTTGGCCGATGGAAGCTTCGAATAATTTTTCGATCAGTTCCTTGGAAACCAAATCGTTGGCTTGCGCCAACAGCTCGCCCGTCTGCGGATGAATGATGTCTTCGGCCAGCGCCTTGCCCATTAAGAATGTCGGCTGCACCGTCAATTGCTTGAGCTTGGCTTTTTCCAGCTCGCGCACATGGCGTCCGGAAATGCGGCGACCGGCTTCGATGATGGTTTCGCCCTTGGGCGTTTTCAGATCGAAGTCGAGCTGCATGCCGCGCAAGCGCGTGGGAATCAAATCGAGACGAATTTCATTTTTGACCAGGTGGAAAGTATCGGCTTCGAAAAAGGTCGCGAGAATTTCCTGCGTGGTCATGCCGATGGCGCGCAACAGCACCGTCGACGGTAATTTACGGCGACGATCGATGCGCACGTATAAATAATCTTTCGGGTCGAACTCAAAATCCAACCACGAACCGCGATAAGGAATCACGCGCGCGGAGAATAAAAGTTTTCCGGAAGAATGGGTCTTGCCGTAGTCGTGCTCGAAAAACACACCGGGCGAACGGTGCAACTGCGACACGATGACGCGTTCCGTTCCATTGATAATAAACGTGCCGTTGTCAGTCATGAGCGGAATTTCGCCCATGTACACTTCTTGTTCTTTAATATCGCGCACGGTCTTGGCGCCAGTCGCTTCGTCCTTATCGAACACCACCAAACGCAATAAAGCGCGCAGCGGCGCGGCGTAAATCAATCCGCGTTGTTGACACTCTTTCACGTCGAACGGTGGAATACCGAGGCGGTAACTCACGAACTCGAGCGCGGCATTGCCGTTGTAGCTCTCGATCGGGAACACCGTTTTAAAAGCGGCTTGCAAGCCTTGATCGATCCGTTGCTCCGGCGGCACTTCGGCCTGCAGGAACTGGTGATAAGACACCTTCTGGATTTCGAGCAAGTACGGCACTCGCAACACAGTGTGGCGTTTACCAAAATTTTTACGGATGAGTTTTTTCTCGGTGAATGAGTAGGTCATGCTTTCCTCAGCTCTCGGTTAAGAGAAGTAGCGACACGAACCGAACAGTCGTTAACGTTGCAAAAAAATACATACAGGGGGCCGGCAGATATTCCACCGACCACCTGCATGGATGGCATAGCGTTCATCCTTTGCAGGACAAACCTGAACTAACACCAGGCTTACTTAAGATCAACCTTGGCGCCAGCTGCCTCAAGTTCCTTCTTCATCTTCTCGGCATCCGCTTTCGGCACGCCTTCCTTCACGGTTTGCGGTGCGCCTTCCACCAAGTCCTTGGCTTCTTTCAAGCCAAGCGTGGTGACGGCGCGAACCGCCTTAATCACGGCCACTTTGTTGTCGCCAGCCGCGGTCAAGATAACGTCGAAGGCATCCTTAGCTTCCGCCGGAGCCGCAGCAGCGGCTGCGCCAGCGGGAGCAGCGACGGCCACAGCCGCCGCGGATACACCGAACTTGGTTTCCATCTCCTTGATGAGCTCGGAGAGCTCCAGCACTGACATGCTGGCGATGGTGTTAAGAACTTCTTCTTTAGAAACTGCCATGATGAAATCTCCTGAAATAAATCTTAAATGTTTAAAAGTTAAGCGGCCTTTGCTTTAGCGTCGCGTACCGCGGCAAGCGCGCGCACGAATTTCGTCGGAATCTCGTTTAAGGTCTGGACGAATTTCTGTGTAGGCGCTTGCATGGTGCCGAGGAGTTGCGCGAGCAACTGCTCGCGTCCTGGCAACACGGCCAAGGCTTGGATCTGAGCCAAGGACATGAGCTTGCCGCTCATGGCGCCAGCCTTGATCTTGAGCTTGTCGTTGTCTTTCGCGAACTCGCTCAGAATCTTGGCCACCGCTACGGGATCGGCCGAAGCCGCGAACGCTAGCGGACCGGTCATTTCGTCCTTCAAGCAATCGAAGCTCGTGCCTTCCACGGCGCGGCGCGCCAGCGTGTTCTTGACGACGCGCAGAAAAACTTGGCTGTCATGCGCCTTGCGGCGCAATTTAGTCATCTGCTCGACGGTAAGACCACGATATTCGGCCAACATAGCCGCCTGCGCGCCCGTGATCTTCGCGGACACTTCAGCAACCACCGCTTTTTTCTCTTCTAACGTCAGACTCATGTGAGTCACCTCAAGTTAAGAACCTTCGACGACAAAAATCGTCTCCGGTTCGCTGCCTATACCACGGCGACCTAATCAGGAGTCATCATCCTGTTTCGGGGCACCGTCTGCGCAGGCTGTTTCAGCCGATTAAGCTCCGCACAACTGACATCGTTGTAACAGCGCACCTGCGGTCTTTGACAACATCCAGCATCGAACAACAATGCCAGATGGCCCAAAGTTCTTTGTTACAAAATTCTTTCCTACAACCCCGACGTATCCAGACGAATGCCCGGACCCATCGTGGTGGAGATCGTTACCTTCTTTAAAAAAGCGCCTTTCGAGGACGCGGGTTTAACTTTGCTCAAGGCCGCGGCCAACGATAAGAAATTTTCTTTCAGCGCCTCGACTTCAAACGAAGCCTTGCCGATAGCGCAATGCACGATGCCAGCCTTGTCGGTGCGGAATTGCACTTGGCCGGCTTTGGCGTTTTCCACGGCTTTAGCTACGTTCGGTGTGACCGTGCCCACTTTGGGGTTCGGCATCAAACCGCGCGGACCGAGAATTTGGCCGAGCTGACCGACGATCTTCATGGCTTCGGGCGTGGCGATGGCTAAATCAAAATCGATTTTTCCTTGCTTGATCTGATCGGCCAAGTCTTGGAATCCGACGATGTCGGCGCCCGCTTTCTTGGCGGCTTCGGCAGCGTTGCCTTCGGCGAACACCGCGACGCGCACTTTTTTGCCCGTGCCGCGCGGCATCACCGCGGTGCCACGCACGTTTTGATCGGATTTCTTGGCGTCGATGCCAAGGTTGATCGCGACATCGACCGATTCGTCGAACTTGGCGCTGGCGGTGCTCTTGAGAATTTTCAAGGCATCGTCGAGCGGATAATTCTTTTGACGATCCAATTTGGCGAGCTGAGCTTTTAAGCGCTTACTCATATCAAACCCCCTCGACTTCCACGCCCATCTGGCGTGCGCTGCCCGCGATAATTTTCACCGCAGTGTTCAAATCGTAACAATTGAGATCCGGCATTTTGATCTTGGCGATATCTTCCACTTGCTTGCGCGACAGCTTGCCGACTTTTTCCTTGAGCGCATTGCCGCTGCCCGATTCAAGTCCCAAGGCTTTCTTGATCAACACCGACGCGGGTGGCGTCTTGGTGATGAAAGTAAAACTCTTGTCGCTGAACGCGGTGATGATGACCGGAATCGGCATGCCCTTTTCCATCTTCTGGGTGGCTGCATTGAACTGCTTGCAGAACTCCATGATGTTCAAGCCATGCTGACCGAGCGCGGGGCCCACGGGCGGCGAGGGATTCGCCGAACCGGCTGGCACCTGCAACTTAATATACGCAGTTACTTTCTTTGCCACGGATTACTCCTTACGGGTGCAAGCGGCTGTTGTCAGCCTCCCCGCGGTTAATGAAACTTCAAGCCTTCTCTACTTGACTGAACTCCAGCTCCACGGGCGTTTGGCGTCCAAAAATCGACACCGACACCTTGAGCTTGTTCTTTTCGTAATTGACGTCTTCCACCGTGCCGTTGAAATCTTGGAACGGTCCGTCAATCACGCGTACTTGTTCGCCGGCCATAAAAGAAAATTTCGGCCGCGGTTTTTCCACGCCTTCTTGTACTTGCCGCAAAATCGCGTCGGCTTCTTTGTCGGTAATCGGCGTCGGCTTGGTGCCAGAACCGCCGATGAATCCGCTCACCTTGGGCACGTTCTTCACCAGGTGCCAAGTCTCGTCGTCCATTTCCATTTTCACCAGCACGTAGCCGGGAAAAAATTTACGTTCGCTGGTGCGCTTCTGGCCGCTTTTCATTTCCACGACCTCTTCCGTCGGCACCAAAATTTCGTCGAACTTGCCTTCCATGCCCGTGTTGCGAATGTGTTCTTTCAGCGAACGCACCACCTGCTTCTCAAAGCCAGAATAGGTGTGCACGACATACCAGCGCATCGTCATGTATTCGCTCCTATCCCGTGTATCCAGTAACCACTTGCACAATCTTGTGCAGACCCCAATCGATCATCCACATATAAACCGCCACCAGCACCACCATGACAGCGACCACTAAAGTCACTTGCATGGTTTCTTTTTTCGTTGGCCAAATGACCTTGCGCAATTCCAGGCGCGCACCTTTGATAAATTCCCAAGCGCTGCGCCCTAAAGCCGTCGGCGCCGCCAGAATAATGGCGACGATAATGGCTGCTAACAAAACCGCCCAACGAATCAGCTCGGCTTTGTCGCCAAAGTAATAGAATCCCCCGATGCCGCTTACTACGATCAGCATCGCGAGAATTAGTTTTAATTTGTCCGCTGTCACTGCAATTCCTTTAGGTGCCAGTTATCTGGCAGGCCAGGAGGGTCTCGAACCCCCAACCTGCGGTTTTGGAGACCGCCACTCTACCAATTGAGCTACTGGCCTAAATCATCGATACGGGCAACGCCCGTATCTCAAAATTACTCAACCACCTTCGCCACCACCCCCGCCCCCACCGTCCTGCCGCCCTCGCGAATGGCAAAGCGCAAACCTTGCTCCATCGCGATCGGGTTGATCAGGGTGACGACCATCTTGA
>JACXTT010007456.1_pt1 | contig 15396 bp, 15 predicted proteins | sample 9270951 | NCBI WGS metagenome assembly JACXTT01 (sample SAMN15532306, study PRJNA645909) | rock metagenome | isolation source: weathered quartz diorite | place: Puerto Rico | collected 2017-06-21 | reverse complement strand
CCCGTCCCTCACCGCCGAAGCCGCTTCCAGACGCGCGCCGCCACGCGCGCGGGCCAGGCGCCCTCCGCCGGCGCGGCCAGGGTGGCGTAGAGCCACAGGACGGTGGCCGCGAACACGACGACGCCCGCCGCGCCCAGCGCGAGGTTGAGCCTTAGCCCATCGACGGCGCCCCACGAGGCGGTGAGGATCGTGAACAGCGCGTTGTTGACGACGTGGCAGACCACCGCGGGCAGCGCGCTGCCCGTCAGCTCCGTGATCCAGCCGAGGTAGAGGCCGAGGATCAGCGCCAGGAGCCCATGGAGCCAATCCAGATGGAAGGCGCCGAAGCAGAGGCCGGTGACGAACACGGCCGCGCCTCGCGGCAGGCGCAGCGCGAGCCGCGTCTGCATGTAGCCCCGGAAGAAGACCTCCTCGGCGGTGCCCGCGAGGAGGCCCACGACCAGCACGGCGAGGAAGAGATCGGGGCCGGCCGCGTGGGAGAGCGCCTGGCGGATCATCACCATGCTGCCGTGCTCGGCGAGTCCTGCGAGCACGGTCAGCGAGTCGAGCGTCTGGCCGAGGGCCAGCATCCCAACGACGCCCAGCACGAGCGTGAGGCCGCTCTCGCGTCCCGGTACGAGACGAAGCGCGGCCGGCGTCGCGCTGCCGCTGGCGATCAGCGCGGTCAGCAGGAACGCGGTCGACGACGCGATGCTGCCGGCGAGGAGACCCGGGAGGCCCTCGAGCGCGGCGCGCTCGGGCAGGTCCGGATAGAGCGACCGAACGACCGCCACCGCCAGGAACGAGAACGCGACGATGGCGACGAAGGCCGCGAGGCAGGACAGCCACACCGGCCACAGCCGCGGACGCTCGACGACGTCCTTGCCCGCGTCCGTCAGAGCCGCGGTCCCTCGAGGTGCCACGAGGTGGCCAGCTGGTACGCGTGGCCCAGACGGAGGGTCGTTGCCTCGTCGAACGCGCGCCCGACGATCTGCAGCGCCAGCGGCCGGCCGTCCGACGACGAGCCGCACGGCACGGTGAGCGCGGGCAGGCCGAGGGTATTGAACGGCCGCGTGAGCCTCGAGAATCGGCCCATCCGCGCGACGAACTCGTCGACGGAGCCGGCCCTGACCGCCTCCAGAGCAGGTGCCGGCTCGGGGATAACCGGGACGACCAGCGCGTCGACCTCGGCGAACACCTCGGCGACGAACTCCCGTGCGAGGCGCGAGCGCAGGCGGAGCGCCTGCAGATAGTCGTACGCCGAGATGTGAAAGCCGATCTCGAGCCGCGCCCGCACCGCCGGCTGCAGCTCGTGCGGTCGCTCGCGCGCCAGCCGCGCGTGGAGCGCGGCGGCCTCCGAGCGCGAGATGACGTTGCCCACGTCGATGAGCGCCCGTGGGTCGGGGACGCGGACCGGCGCGACCAGTGCGCCGAGGCCGCCGAGGACGCCTGCGGCCGTCCGCACCGCGGCGGCCATCTCGGCATCGATGCCGTCGAAGTAGTAGTTCTCCGGGACGCCGACCCGCAGACCGCCGATCGGGCTCTCGAGCGTGCGCTGATAGTAGGGCACGCTCCGGCGGCTCGACGTCGCGTCGTGCGGATCGTGGCCCGCGACGATCTCGAGGACGAGCGCCGCGTCGGCGACCGTGCGCGTGAGCGGTCCCAGGTGGTCCATCGACCACGACAGCGGCATCGCCCCGGCGCGGCTCACGCGCCCGTAGGTGGGCTTGAGACCGACGACGCCGCAGCACGCGGCCGGCAGTCTGATCGAGCCGCCGGTGTCGCTGCCGAGCGTCGCGAGCGCGAATCCGGCCGCCACCGCGGCGGCCGAGCCGCTGCTCGAGCCGCCGGCGCAGTGGCAGGGTTTCCACGGGTTGTCGACGTCGCCGTGATGGGCGTTGTCCCCGAAGGGGCCCATCGCCAGCTCGGTCATGTTGAGCTTGCCCAGGGTGACGGCGCCGGCTTCGCGCAGTCGCGCCGCCGCGGTGCACTCGACCGGCGCGACGAAGTAGTCGCGCGTCTTCGTGCCGCACGAGGTCGGCAGGCCCGGCACCTGGCAGAGGTCCTTGTAGGCGTGCGGCACGCCGTGCAGCGGTCCCCGGCTCCGTCCGGCGGCGAGCTCGGCCTCGAGGGCGCGCGCCGCCGCCAGGGCGCCGTCGGCGTCGAGCGTGATGAACGCGTGGATGCGCCCGTCGAGCCGCGCGATGCGGTCCAGACAGCTCCGGGTCGCCTCGACCGGCGAGATCTTGCGCGCGGCGATCGCGCCCGCCAGAGTCTGGATCGTCCAGTCAGTCACGAGGCTCGGCGGGGCTCTCGCCCTCAAGCGCCAGCACGAAGCCGGACGGCTCCTCGGCGATGGCGAGGTCGGCCGCGATCCGCTCGACCGCGGCCGCGAGGCCCGCGACGTCCGCGCTCACACGGTTCTCAGGGGCGTTCATAGGCGCGTCGACGCGGATCATAGCACCGAGTCACGGGCGCAGGCCGAACGCGGACGGCGGCGGGCTCTCGAAGCTCGCGCGCCCGCCCCGCGGATGCACGAACGCGAGCCGGGTCGCGTGCAGCGCCAGTCGTCCCATCGGATCCGTCCGGCTCCCGTACCGGGCGTCGCCCGCGATCGGATGGCCCGCCGCGGCGAGCTGAGCCCGGATCTGAGCGCGGCGGCCGGTCGCGAGCCGGAGCTCGAGCACGGTCGCAGCCCGCCGGCGCTCGAGGACGCGATAGCGCGTGATCGCCTCGCGCCCGCCCCCCCGCTCGGCGATCCTCACGCGCAGCGCGCGATCCTCGACGAGGTGCTGCGTCAGCGAGCCCTCGTCCCGACTGACCACGCCCTCGGCGAGCGCGACGTAGACGCGCTCGGCCGTGCGCGCGGCGAACTGGGCCTGCAGGTGCTCCTTGGCCGCTACCGACTTGGCGAACACGATGAGGCCCGAGGTCTCGCGGTCGAGCCGATGCACGATGAAGAGCCGCGCCGGGCGCGCGCCCCGCCCCGCGACCCAGTCGCGCAGGAGCCGGTAGGCGGTGCGCTCGCGCTCGCGCTCGGTCGCGATGGTCAGAAGCCCGGACGGCTTGTCGACCACCAGGATGTCGTCGTCCTCGTGGACGAGCCGGATAGGTACCGGGCACGGGGCCGGGGCCGGCGCGGCCAGCTCCACGCGGTCGCCGGCGGCGATCTCGGCGTCGCCGCGCGTGACGACGGCCCCGTTGACCCGAACCCGCGAGCGGGCGAGCCACTGCTTGAGGCTGCGGCGGGAGGCCTCGGGGAAGAGCACCTGCAGCCGGTCGATGAGCCGTGACGCGGTCACGGAGAGCCGCCCGGAGGCGCCTGACGAGGGCGGTCACCCGCCCTCCCGAGCGTTGCCAATCCGCCCTGCCCTGATCGTCCAGGACTCCAATGGAATCCGAGGCTTATTGGTGGCCCGAACGATGCACATTGCCCGGCCAGCGGAGGTGCTCCCATGACGAGGTGCCGATGCGGTGGACGGCTTGCCCTGGACAAGTCGCACATCTCCGAGGCTCGGCGGTTCGCGTGTCTGGCCACGACTCGACTCTTGTGGAAGTGCTGTCTTTGCGGCCACTCCCTCTGGCTCGACCAGGACACGACGCCCGAGGAGCTCCAGGCGCCCGCCGAAGCCGAGGCGAAGCCGGTCGCAAGCATCTGAGAATTCCATAGCTTCGCGCCTCTCTCAATCCCCTTAGGACGGCGGGGCCGCAGGAGCGATAATCGTAGGGCAATGCGCGACACGCGATCAACGGGCCGCATCCTCGTGGTGGACGACGAGCCGGACCTCGTCACGATCCTGACGAAGTACTTCTCCGAGGCCGGCTACGCGGTCGACGCCGCCGCCCACGGCGGCGACGCGCTCATCGCCGTCTCGCAGTACCGCCCGGACGTGGTGGTGCTCGACGTCATGATGGAAGGCCTCAACGGCGTCCAGGTGCTCGAGCGCATCCGGGCTCTCGATCCCGCGATCCGGGTCATCATGATCTCGGGTAGCCCCGACGTGACCCTCAAGCCCAAGGCCATGGAGATGGGCGCCTACGCGTACGTCGCCAAGCCCGTGGGCCTGGGTCAGCTGCACCAGACCGTGGCCGCGGCACTCGGTGCGCCCGATCCTCTCGCTCCGCCCCGCTCCTAGTCGGCCCGTCCGCGCGGCGGCGCCGTAGGCCGTCGAGCCTGATAAACTCGGAGTGGCAGTGATCGCGCAATTTCGCCGGTGGAGACTCCTGGTTCTGGGCGTGGCGATCGCCGCCGCGGTCTCTACCCCGTTCGTCTACTCCGCGATCGAGCTCAACCGATTCGAGCGTGCCGACGCCCGCCGCGCGACGTTCATCTACGCCGCCGCGCAGCCGCTCGCTCCCGGCGTGCACGTCCAGCGCATCGGGCTGCCGGCCACCCTCGCTCGCCTGGGATACGTCGAGACGCGCGCGACGCCGCCCTCGCCCGGACTCTTCCGGCGCGCGGGGGGCAGCTGGGAGATCTATCTTCACGCCCGCGAGGATGCCGGCGCCGCTCTCGTCCGATTGCAGGTCGTCGACGATCGGATCGCGAAGGTCACGCGGGAGGGCCAGGACGTCGCGTCGGTCACGCTCGAGCCCGAGGTGCTCGCGAGCGCGACGGACCGGCCGGGCGAAGACCACAAGCCCGTGCGCATCGAGGAGACGCCGCGGGTCCTGATCAACGCGGTGCTGGCGGCCGAGGACCATCGATTCTTCGAGCACGGCGGTGTCGACGGGCGCGCGCTGCTCCGCGCCGCGTGGGCCAACCTCCGGGCCGGCCGCGTCAAGGAAGGCGGCAGCACGATCACGCAGCAGCTCGTCAAGGTCCGTCTGCTGAGCCCCCAGCGCACCTTCTTCCGCAAGCTGCGCGAGGCCTGGCTGGCGGCGCTGATCGAGTGGCGCTATTCCAAGGAGCGGATCCTCGAGGCCTACCTGAACGAGATCTATCTGGGGCAGCGCGGACCGATCGCGATCCGCGGCGTGGGGTCGGCGTCGCGCGCGTACTTCGGCAAGGAAGTGCATCAGCTGACCACGCCGGAGGCGGCCCTGATCGCGGCGATCATCCGCGGCCCGAACATCTACTCGCCGGCCGTCGACCCCGATCGCGCGCGCGAGCACCGCAACGTCGTGCTCGCCCAGATGCGCGATCTCAAGATGATCACGTCGGACGAATTCGAGCGCGCGCGCCGCGCGCCCGTGCAGGTGCGCTCGCTGGTGACTCCGGGGCAGGCGGCGCCGTATTTCGTCGACTACGTGCGGCAGGAGATCGAGCAGCGCTTCGAGGGCATCTCGCGCGTGCGCGGCGTCCGCATCGCGACCACGCTCGACCTGTCGCTCCAGCGCTTCGCGGAGGCGGCGGCCGTGCGCGGCCTCGATCGGCTGGAGTCGAGCCTGTCGCAGGGCGAGCGGCGGGACCCCCGCCGGCGGCTTCAGGTCGCCGTGCTCGTGGTCGAGCCCGCGACGGGCGAGATCCGCGCGCTCGTCGGCGGCCGCGACTATCTGGCCAGCCAGTTCAATCGCGTCACGTCCGCCCGGCGCCAGCCCGGATCGGCCTTCAAGCCAATCGTCTATCTCGCCGCCCTGCGCGCCGGCGACGGCACGCCGTTCTTCACGGCGGCCTCGCGCGTGGAGGACCTGCCGATCACGCTCGAGTCCAACGGCGAGCCGTGGAGCCCGCGGAACTACGACGAGCGCTACGAGGGCATCGTGACCGTGCGGCAGGCCCTCGAGCAATCACTGAACTCGGCCACCGTCCGCATCGCGCAGACCGTGGGGCTCCCCAACGTGATCGAGACGGCGCGCGCCCTCGGGCTTCAGGGCCAGCTGGCCCCGGTGCCCGCGATGGCCCTGGGCGCGTTCGAGGTCACCCCGCTCGAGCTGGCCCGTGCGTACCTTCCCCTGGCGAACGGCGGCATCCGGCCGGCCGCCGTCTCCGGGATCCGCACGGTTCAATTCGGCGACGACGAGGTCAAGCCGGCGGGCGCGGAGGAATCCGCGCGCGTCCTGTCGCCCGCCGAAGCCTGGCTGGTGACGTCGCTGCTCAAGGGGGTCGTCACGTCGGGCACCGCCAGCGCGGTGCGCGCCAGCGGGCTTCCCGACGTCGTCGCGGGCAAGACCGGGACGACCAACGACGGCCGCGACGCGTGGTTCGTGGGCTACTCGCCGCGACTGCTGGCCCTGGTGTGGGTGGGCTTCGACAGCGGCGAGCCCCACGGCATGAGCGGGGCCAAGGCGGCGCTCCCGATCTGGCTCGACTTCATGAAGCAGGCGCTGGATGCGTATCCGCAGACGGATTTCGAGGTGCCCCCCGGCATCTCGTTCGCGGACATCGACGCCACGAACGGCAAGCGGGCGGCCCGAGCGTGCCCGGTCATCGTGCGCGAAGCGTTCCTCACCGGGACGGAGCCGCCGCTCTGCGACGAGCATCGCGGCGTCATCGACCACGTCGTCAGTGGCTGGAATCGCCTGACCGAGTGGTTCCGGCGTCCCGCGCGGGAGCCCAAGGAAAACGCTCCGCAAGGCGATCGCTGACCTGTCGCGATCCTGACGGGTCGTCCGACGTTCGTGTAATTCTTACAAGGTATTTCTTGCTCGAACCCGCATGGATTCTGCTCGATTGGTGGGCTTCCATCGGGTCGGATTCGTGAAGACTCAGCTAGTTAGCACCATCCGGCGAACCCCTGGCACGGCCGATGCTCACCCCGCACGACACCTGTGTAGAGATTCATTCGAAAGGGAGGCAGCGTGCGCGCACTGGCCGGGCTCGTGGCCGTTGTCGTGATGGTGACCATCGTCGCCGTCTCGCCGGCCTTTGCCCGCGTCGTCCGCATGCAGACCGTGGTGAACCTGACCGATCGCTCCGATCCGGCGGTCAAGCGGGCGCTGCGGGAGGCGTTCGATACCTCGCTGCGTGGCGCGGTCGCGATGGGCTTCTCGCGCATCCGGGTGGACGCGATCCAGGTCTTCGAGGACACGGTGGTTCTGGCGACGGTCGCGACGGACGAGGACGACGATGACGAGGCTCCCGACAACACGAGGAACCAATGAACCCGACAAAGACGATGATGTGCGCACGCTGTCACGCTCTGCGGTGGGTCGAGGATTGGCAGGAGAATCGCGACGAGATGATGTCGATCGTGCTCGGGCCCTGTGGTCACCGGGTCGAGCTCCAGGCGCGGCTCGAATGGACGATCCCGTCGTGGCGAAATCCGGACTTGCGGCTGGTCCACGCCAGGCCGGCGCGCGTCGGTATCGCGACGTCATGAGTAAGAGCCCGCTGGGGTACACTGAGGCCTCCAACGCCGCCCCGCCGGGCGGCTCGCGCCCCGACGCGAGCGCCTCGTCCGAGGCGGCAGTCGCGACGGAGCGCTTTGGCCATGCGGATCGGATGAAGGACCATCGCATCCTGGTCGTCGACGACGAGCCCGCCTCGCGCAAGGGGCTGCAGGAGCTCCTGACCGTGTGGGGCTACGACGTCTCCGCGGCCGGTGACGGCCAGGAGGCACTCGAGCGCTCCGCCGTCCGCGCCCCGGATCTCGTGATCGCGGACCTGGTGATGCCCGGGATCGACGGGCTCGAGCTGCTCACCCGGCTCAAGCGCGACTTTCCGACCACGGCCGTGGTGTTCCTGACCGGCCAGGGCAGCATCGAGACCGCCGTGCAGGCCATCAAGGACGGCGCCTACGACTATCTCACCAAGCCCGTTGACCCCACGCGCCTGCAGCTCCTGCTCGACCGCGCGCTCGAGCGCTCGGAGACCGCGCGCGAAGTGCAGCTCTTGCGGCGCCAGCTCCGTCAGCGCGGCGCGTTCGGCCGGCTCCTTGGCAGCTCGCGCGGCATGATGGAAGTCATGCGCCAGGTCGAGGTCTCGGCGCCCACCGACGCGACGCTCTTCATCGCCGGCGAGAGCGGCACGGGCAAGGAGCTGGTCGCCCGCACCGTCCACGAGCTCTCACCGCGCCGCCGCGGGCCGTTCGTGGCGGTCAACTGCGCCGCGATCCCGGAGACCCTGCTGGAGAGCGAGATCTTCGGCCACGAGCGCGGCTCGTTCACCGGCGCCGTCGAGCGACGTCAGGGCTGCTTCGAGCTCGCGGACGGCGGCACGCTGTTCCTCGACGAGGTCGCCGAGATGCAGCCGGGCACTCAGGCCAAGTTCCTCCGCGTGCTCCAGGAGGGCCAGTTCCGCCGGCTCGGCGCCAAGGCCGAGATCCACGTGAACGTCCGCGTGGTCGCCGCGACCAACAAGGAGCCCGCCAAGGCCCTGGCCGACGGCACCCTGCGCGAGGACCTCTACTATCGGCTCAATGTCTTCGCCATCTCGCTGCCGCCGCTGCGCGACCGGCTCGAGGATCTCGCCGATCTCGCGCAGGCCTTCGTCGAGGAGTTCAACGACCGCCACGGGCGCAACGTCCGCGGCGTCGACGAGGCAGCGCTGGACGTCCTGCGGCGCCACCGCTGGCCGGGCAACGTGCGAGAGCTGCGCAACGTGATCGAGCGCGCGGTGATCGTCTGCTCGGGCGACCTGGTCCGGGCCGAGCACCTGCCGCCGCTCGGCGCGCCGAGCGAGCCGGTGACCGCGGCGAGCGGGGCGGACCTGGTGCTGCCGGTCGGCACCACCGTCGAGGACGCGGAGCGCGAGCTGATTCTCCGCACGCTCAAGCAAACCGGCGGCAACAAGACCCGCGCCGCCGAGATTCTCGGCATCAGCCTCAAGACGCTCCACAACAAGCTCCACAAATACAACGCCTGAGGCGCATGCGTCTGACGCTTCGCGCGCGGCAGGTCCTGGCGCTCGCCGTCGTGGTCCTGCTGGTCGTGGTGGCGTCGACGGTGGCGCATCTCGCGAACGTCGCCCGGCTGGCCCTCGGCGCCGCGACGGACGAGGGCGAGCTCATGGCCCGCCAGCTTTATCACCAGAGCGCGCGCGTCGTCGCCGCCTCGCCGGCGCCCTCGCCCGCCCTGTTGCAGCAGGACCCGGGCATCCGCGCCCTTCTCGAGGGGATGATCGGCTACTCGCACACGGTGGTCTACGCGGCCGTGGTCGATCCGGCCGATCGCATCCTCGCCCACAGCAACCCCAAGCTCGAGGGCGAGATCTTACCGCCGCGCGACAGCCTCGAGCGTCTCAAGGCACGGTCGACCCTCGGGATCGTCGCCTCGCTCTTCGGCCAGCCCGAGGTGTACGAGGCGCAGGTGCCCATGCGCCAGGGCGAGCGGCCCTTCGGGACGGTCCGCGTGGGCGTGTCCACCAGCCTCCTCAAGCAGGAGCTGACGCAGGCCGCGCTCTACAGCCTGGCCGTCGCGCTGGTCGCCCTGGGCGTCGCCGTCGCGGTCGGGCTCGTCATCGGCCACCTCCTGATGCAGTCGCTGCGCAAGATCGCCAACGGGATGGATCGACTCGCCCGCGGCGAGTACGGCGCCACCGTCGAGCTGACGCGCGACGACGAGCTCGGTGAGCTGGCCGCGCGGGTGAACCGGCTGGGCGAGCGTGTCCACACCGAGCAATCGCACTGGCAGAGCGATCGCGCGCGGATGGAGGGCATCCTCGACAGCCTCGAGGACGCGGTGGTCGTGCTGAACGCGAAGCGCGAGGTGGTGTTCTGCAATCAGGCGGCCGAGGGGCTGCTCGATCGGGCGCTGGACTCGGGCGACGGCACGCTCCTGGGGATGGTCCCGGTGGATCATCCGCTGGCGCCGCTGGTCGCCGAGCTGTTCGACGCCGGCATCGAGCGCCGGAACGCCGCCGTGAAAGTCCGCGCGCCCGACGGGCAGTCGCGGGAGCTGGCGGTGTCGAGCTACCGCATCCCCGACGGCGAGCGCGCGGGCGGCGGCGTGCTCGCGCTGCGCAACCTGGAGCCGGTCCGCGCGGTGCAGTCCCTCGTGACCTACTCGCAGAAGCTCGCGGCCCTCGGCCGGCTGACGTCGGGCGTGGCCCACGAGGTCAAGAACCCGCTCAACGCGATGCGGATCCACCTCGAGCTCTTGAAGGCGCGCCTGGGCGGCAGCCAGCCGGCGGTCCGCGAGAACCTGGACGTGATCGCGCAGGAGATCGTTCGGCTCGATCGCGTCGTGCAGGGCTTTCTGAAGTTCGTGCGGCCCGACGAGATTCGCCTGGCGCCGGTCGGAGTCGAGGCGCTCCTGGCCGAAGTCGCGCGGCTCATGGCTCCCGAAGCGGGGCGTGCCGGCGCGCGCATCGCCGAGGACGTCGTGCCCGATCTGCCGCCCGTCGCCGGCGACGCCGAGCTTCTCCGGCAGGCGCTCACGAATCTCGTGTCCAACGCGATCCAGGCGATGCCCAAAGGCGGGACCGTCACCCTCGGCGCCCGCATCGGCTCCGACGGCTCGGTCGAGATCCGCGTGACAGACGAGGGCGTCGGCATTCCGGCGCAGGACCGCGAGAAGATCTTTCGCCTCTACTACACGACGAAGTCGCAGGGCTCGGGGATCGGGCTCTCGATGGTCTATCGCATCGTGCAGATGCACGACGGCCGGATCGACGTCGAGTCCGAGGTGGACCGCGGCACGGTGATGGTCGTCACCTTGCCGGTGGCGCCGAACAGCGTGCCGATGTGAGCCGGCGAATCCTTCTCGCCGCCCTGGCGCTCTGGCTCCTGTGGGGCTGCGCCACCGAGACGGTGGTCCAGAAGCCGGCCGTGCCCGCGCCGACGACCACGGCCAGCCCGACGCCGTCCCCGGCCGCCACGGCGCCGCCCAAGGCCGGCCAGACCCCGCCGGCGGGTGCGCTGCGGCCGGAAGTGCCGGCGGCCGAGGAGCAGCGGCTGCTCGAGAGCGCGCGCCAGAACATCGGCGACGTCAGCAAGACCGTGGCCGAGCTCGAGGGACGCCCGCTGAAGGCACCTCAGCAGGAAACCCTCAAGACCGCCAAGAATTTCCTGGACCAGGCCAGGAGCGCCCTCGACCAGCGCGACTATCAGCGCGCCGCGAACCTCGCCAGCAAGGCGCGCGCGCTGACCGACGACATCACGGGCGCGACCAAGTAACTCGTACACGGTAGTTGCTTCACGCGCCGGCCCGCGGCACGCCCGGCCCGAGCCGGGGCGAGGCCCGCGGTTTCGGCTAGTTGGCGCCCAGCGGGCCGTGTGGGCGGTCCGGGCACGCTCGTTGCTCGAGCGATAGGCCGGGAGTGATCGATGTCGCTCAGCATTCTGGTGGTCGAGAGAGAGCGTCACGCGCGGGAGGGCCTCGAGGCCCTCCTCGGCGCGGACGGCCACGACGTGAAGGCGGTCGAGGACATGTGGGCCGGGTTCGCGTCGATCTTCTCGCAGCCGTACGACCTCCTCTTGCTGGACGACAACGTCCAGTCGGACCGGCACGTCACCCTCAACGTGCTCGACCTGCTCCGCTTCGCGCGGCGCTACGAACCGAACACGTCCGCCATCGTCATCACGAGCTTCGACGAGAGCACCCACGGCTATCGGATGGAAGAAGGCGTCGTGGCCGTGCTCCGAAAGCCGGTCGAGCTGACCCAGCTGCGGGGCGAGCTCGAAGCGCGCTCGCGCTAGTCCACGCTCCCCCGCCCCCGTCGCCGCCGCGCGCTCCTCGTCCCCTTGACTGGCGACTCCCCGCCCGGTTAGGCTCGCGCCGATCGCTCGCGGATATCGCCCGCCGACGCGACCTTTCCGACGCTGCTGAGGAGGCAGACGATGCTCTCGCGAAAAATCCCGGCGCGCATCGGCGCGGTCGCCGCCGTCGTCCTCGTCGTCCTGGCACTGCAGGCACTCGCGGCGCCGGCGGGCCCGCCGATCCGGATCGGCGGCACCCTCGCCCTCACCGGGCCCCTCGCGGCGACCGCGCTCCTGCACAAGATCACCGCCGAGATCTACGTCGAGGAGCTCAATCGCGCCAGCGGGCTACTCGGGCGGCCCGTCGAGTGGATCGTGCTCGACGATCAGTCCAAGCCCGAAGTCACGCGTAACCTCTACGAGAGGCTCATCACGGTCGACAAGGTCGATCTGCTGATGGGGCCCTATGCGACGGGCGCGATCATCGCGGCCATGGCCGTGGCGCAGCGCTACCAGAAGCTCCTCATCCACCACAGCTTCGGCATGCCGCACCTGGCCAAGTACGACATGCAGTTCCCGGCGGCGCCCTTCGGGCCCGAGCCCAACCACACGGTGCCCGGCATCGTCTTCGACGCGGTGGCCGCGACCGCCAACCCGCCCAAGACGATCGCGATCGTCACCAGCAAGTTCCCCTCGGCCCAGTTCCAGTCCGCGGGCGCGCGCGACGTGGCGCCGCAGCGCGGGCTCAAGGTGGTCCTCTATCTCGAGTACGAGTTCGGCACGCGCGACTTCGGCCCGATCGCCGCGCGCATCAAGGACGCGAACCCCGATCTCTTGTGGGTCGGCGCGCTGGGCCTCGACGGCAACCTGGTCCTGGAGGAGCTCAAGCGCCTGGACTACACGCCGCGCCGCCACTATCACCTCTTCCCGGCGCCGGGTCCCATGGCGACGTCTCCCGACGCGAAGCTGGCGCTCTCGAACACGTTCTTCGAGGAGCACCCGCCCTTCATGAGTAACCCCGCCGCCGTGAAGTTCGCCGCGGCCTACCACGAGCGCGCGGCGAAGGCCGGCGTGCCCTACACGAACGTCGACACCCAGGCGGCCGGCTCGTACGCGGCGTGGCAGATGCTGGAAGCGGCGGTGACCGCGACCAAGAGCCTCGACGACAAGGCGCTGGCACAGTGGCTCCGGAAGAACCAGGTCCAGACGATCGTCGGCCGCTTCCGCTTCGACGGCCCGAACAACTACGGTGACGATCTTTCCAAGGTGAAGCAGGTGCAGGACGGCAAGTGGGTCGTGGTGTGGCCGAAGGAGTTCGCGGCGCCCGGCGCCCGCCTGCTCCCGCAGTGACCGTGACGCGGTGACGAAGAGAGGACGCGGCTGATGGGCGAGTACGGCATCGGACAGGGCATCAAGCGGGTCGAGGACGTCCGGCTCCTGCGCGGGCGCGGCCGCTACCTCGACGACGTCAACATCCCGGGCCAGACGCACGCCGTCATCCTGCGCTCGGTGCACGCGCACGCCCGCATCCGCGCGATCGACGCGGCGGCGGCGCTGCGGGCGCCGGGCATCCTCGCCGTGTTCACCGGCGCCGACGTCGCGGGGCTCGGCACCATGAGCATGACCCTCAAGCGCAAGCGCCCGGACGGCGGCCCGATGTTTGCGCGGCCCCACCACGGGCTCAGCCGCGACCGCGCCCGGTACGTGGGCGACCCGGTGGCGATGGTCGTGGCCGAGACGCGGGCGCAGGCCGAGGACGCGGCCGACCTGGTGCAGATCGACTCCGAGCCCCTGCCGTCGGTGACGGCGACGGCGGAGGCCGCCGAGGCCGGGGCCGCGCCCGTCTGGGACGAGTGCCCGGACAACATCAGCAACATCTTCGAGTCGGGCGACCGCGCGGCGACCGAGGCGGTCTTCGCGAAGGCGCATCGGGTCGTCCGCCGCCGCTACGTGATCACGCGCGTGCACGCGCAGTTCATGGAGCCGCGCGGCTCTCTGGGCGTCTACGATCCCCACGAGGACCGCTACACGCTCTACGCCGACGTCCAGTACCCGCACCGCGTGCGCAACGCGCTGGCCAGCAACATCTTCAAGGTCCCCGAGCACAAGATCCGCGTCGTGGCGGGCGACGTCGGTGGCGCTTTCGGCACCAAGGGCTGGCAGTACCCGGAGCACAAGCTGGTGCTGTGGGCGGCGCGCAAGCTCGGGCGCCCCGTGCGCTGGCAGTGCGAGCGGCGCGAGGCGATCCTGGCCGACGAGCACGCCCGCGACAACGTGAGCGAGGCCGAGATCGCGCTCGACGCCGACGGCCGCTTCCTCGGGCTCCGCGTACGGACGCTCGCGAACGTCGGCGCGTACGTCTCGTCGGACCGGAACTTGTTGGCGACGTTCAGCAACGTGGTCACCCTGGTCGGCGTCTACAAGTTCGAGGCCGCCTATGTGCACGTGACGAGCGTCATGACCAACACGAACTCGACCGCGCCGTATCGGGGCGCCGGCCGGCCCGAAGCGACATACGTCCTCGAGCGGCTGATCGACGACACCGCGCGCGAGCTCGGCCTGGATCCGATCGAGCTCCGGCGGAAGAACCTGATCCCGACCTCGGCCCTGCCGTACAAGAACCCGCTCGGGGCCACCTACGACTCGGGCGATTTCACCACGAACATGGAGAAGGGGCTCAAGCTCGGCGACGTGGCCGGCTTCGCGGCGCGCCGTGAGGAATCCCGTCGGCGCGGCAAGCTGCGCGGGCTGGCCATCGTCAACCCGATCGAGCAGGCGGCCGGCCCGCAGCCCGAGTTTGCCGAGATCCGCTTCGCGCCGAGCGGGAGCGCGACCGTCCTGATGGGCTCGAAGAACCAGGGCCAGGGCCACGAGACCACCTTCAAGCAGATCCTCCACGAGCGGCTCGGCCTCGATCCCAACGACGTGCTCTACGTCGATGGCGACACCGACCGGGTCGCGTTCGGCATGGGCACGATGGGCTCGCGGTCGACCGTGATCGGCGGCACCGCGCTGTGGCAGGCCGCCGACAAGGTCATCACCAAGGGCAAGAAGATCGCGGCGCGTTTGCTGGAAGCTGCGGAGGCGGACGTGACGTTCACCGACGGCAAGTTCGGCGTCGTCGGGACCGATCGCGCCGTCGGGCTCCGCGAGGTCGCGCGCGCGGCCTTCCAGCCCAATCAGCTCCCGCCCGGCGTCGAGCCCGGTCTCTACGAGACCGGCACGTTCTCGCCCAAGCAGGCCACGTGGCCGAACGGCTGCCACGTGTGCGAGGTGGAAGTCGATCCCGACTCCGGCGCGGTGTTGATCGTAAGCTACAACATCGTCGACGACGTCGGCACCGTCATCAACCCGGTGACCCTCAAGGGCCAGATCCACGGCGGCGTGGCGCAGGGGGTGGGCCAGGCGCTGATGGAGCAGGTCGTCTACGACCGCGAGTCGGGGCAGCTTTTGACCGCGTCGTTCATGGACTACGCGATGCCGCGCGGCGACACCTTCCCCGACATGCACATCGAGAGCAACCCGGTGCCGACGAAGCTGAACCCCATCGGCGCCAAGGGCGCGGGCGAGGCCGGGACCGTGGGGGCCCTGCCCGCCGTGATGAACGCGGTCATCGACGCGCTCGCCTCGGTGGGCGTGCGCCAGCTCGACATGCCCGCCACGCCCGAGCGCGTGTGGCAGGCGATCCAGGACGCGAAGAAGAACTGACCGGGAGGGACCCACGTGACCTTGGACGAGAAGGCTCTCGATCTGCTGTTCCTGAAAGCCCGGACGCAGAACGGCTGGCTCCCGACGCCGGTCACCGACGATCAGCTGCGGGCGATCTACCGGATCATGCGGTCCGGGCCCACGAGCGCCAACTCGTCCCCGGCGCGGATCCTGTTCGTGCGGACGGCCG
>JACXTT010007455.1_pt1 | contig 15397 bp, 11 predicted proteins | sample 9270951 | NCBI WGS metagenome assembly JACXTT01 (sample SAMN15532306, study PRJNA645909) | rock metagenome | isolation source: weathered quartz diorite | place: Puerto Rico | collected 2017-06-21 | reverse complement strand
CGCCGCCACAAACTGATGGGCGGAATGCTGGCCATCGACGAATTAGAGTTGGTATCAGACAATGCTTCTCGCCGGTTGGCCTCGCGTGACGCTCCAGACCAGCAGTCGGGCCAAAGCGTTGACTACGATCGTGACCAGGAACAGCGCCAGGCCAATCTCAATCAGGGCAGAAAGGTAAACGTCGCCCGTAGCTTCCGTAAATTCATTCGCCAGAACGCTGGCCATGGTGTATCCGGGGGCGAACAGCGACTTGGCAATCTCGGGGCGATTTCCGATGACCATCGTGACCGCCATCGTTTCCCCAAGGGCTCGACCGAGGCCGAGAATCACCCCACCCACGATGCCGGCGCGCGCGTTTCGAAGAACACCCATCCGAATCATTTCCCAGCGTGTCGCCCCAAGAGCCAAAACGCCTTCCCGCTGATGCTGCGGGACGACGGTTAGCACTTCACGGGTAATGGAAGAAATGATCGGGATGATCATGATTGCCAGGATCACTCCCGCGGCCAGCATGCCGATTCCGTAGGGGGGACCACTGAACAGACCGGTCCAACCCAGGGTCGTGGATAAGAAGGGCTGGACATAGGTCCGAAGCAGAGGAACGAGGACGAAAATCGCCCAGAGTCCATAAATCACACTGGGGATAGCCGCCAACAGTTCGGTAGTAAACGAAAGAATCCCGCGTAGCGCGACCGGGCACATCTCGGTAATGAAGACTGCGACGCCGACGGCCAGAGGCACGGCAATGATGAGCGAGAGTATGGAAGATATCACTGTGCCATAGATAAAAGGCAACGCTCCAAATTGTTCTTCCACCGGGTTCCAGTCCGATTGCACGAAGAACTTCCAGCCGAAGGCGTGCCACGAGAGCTGCGAGCGGACCACAAGCTCATAGACGATCAAGGCGAGCAAACTCACCACGGCCAGCCCGCACAGGCGCATGGACCAACCAAAGATCTTGTCGGGAAGTTCACTGACTCTGCCTTGCAGCAGAGGCGCCGGCTTGGCTTCGACTTTCAGGGAAGCTCTCGAAGCCCGCTCCGGTTCGGGAGCGTTGAAACTCGGCCGGGGCAGGGCTTGATGGGACATTCCTTCCGAGGCTAGCAAAGGGTTGTTAAAGGACGATTAAAAGACTGGATACCGGCAACTCGCCACAGAGGGCCAGAAGAGACTCAATCGCACGTCACGGGGACCCCTTTTTTCCGCAGCGAATTCGCGGTTGCACGACGCTCACGGTTGTAAGATGTGTGATCGCCGCACCCTATGCCCACACTTGCCGCAGTCGATATCGGCTCCAATTCCGTCCGCCTGAAGATTGCCCGGTTGCAGGGACGCCGCTTGAAGGAGATCCACGAAGACCGCGAGGTGACGCGGCTGGGCGAAGGCGTATTCAGCGGTGGGCTGCTCTCGCCGGAAGCGATGTCGGAAACAGTGCGCGTGCTGCGGCGCTTCCATCGCGACACCCAGGAATGCGGCACTGACACCGTGCGGGTGGTGGCCACAGCGGCGTTGCGCGATGCCCGTAATTCGCGAGCGTTTCTGGAATGGGTGCGCTCCACGACGGGATGGAATGTCGAAATCATTTCCGGACTGGAAGAAGCGCGCCTGATTCACCTCGGTATTATTTCCAACGGCAGGCTAGATGCCGATCCCGTGCTGTTGGTGGACCTGGGTGGCGGCAGCTGCGAGCTCACGGTGTCACGCAAAGGGCAAATCCGCGACACGGTCAGCCTGCCGCTCGGAGCTGTGCGTCTGACAAGCGAATTCCTGCGTCACGATCCGCCGCGCAAAGGCGAGCTGGAACGACTGCGAGGCTTTGTGGGCCGCGAGATGGGGCGCATCCAGGATCGGATCAAGTCGGCTCGGGTGCGAGCGGTGATCGCAACCTCTGGAACCGCTGCGGCGCTGGCAGGTGTTTCGGCGCACCTGGCTCGCATCAGGAAGCAGCGGCCGGGTTCCAAGGTCACGCGTGACAGCATGCGGCGGATTGTAAAGCAGCTCACCCGCATGCCTCAGGATCAGCGAAGCAAGGTACCCGGCATTGGCCCGCGCAGGGCGGAGATCATCTGCGCCGGTGCGGTCGTCTATTGGGAGCTGTTGGAACGGTGCCATCTGACGGGCTTTCGCTACTCCTCGTTGGGATTGCGGGACGGCATCCTGGCCCAGATGGCGGCAGAATACGATCGCAGCACGCGCTCCGGCCGGGCCATCGAATCGGAGCGATGGGAGTCTATCAGGCACGCGGTTGAACATTACCGGGTGGAATTGCCTCATGCGCTGCAAGTGCGGGATGCGGCGCTCCTGCTGTTCTCGAGTCTGAAGTCTGTTCACCAGCTCCCCACCGAATATCGAGAGTGGCTTTCAGCGGCGGCCATGCTGTACGAAGTCGGAGACTACGTGAATCGCAACGGGCGTCACCGGCACGCGTACTACATTATTTCGAACTCGGAACTGTTGGGATACACACCGCAGCAACGTCGCATCATTGCCGCCATCGCGCGCTACCTGGGTAAGTCCAGGCCGACTCCGGGCGATGTCCCCATGGACGCTCTGACCCCGGAGGAGCGCGAGCACGTTCTCAAGGCTTCGATGCTGCTCCGTCTGGCGCGAGCGGTGAATCTCGGAAGAAGCCAGTCCGTGGCGCGCATTTCAGTTTCGGCGCGCAACGGGAAGGTCGCATTGAAGTTGATCCCGCGCCGTAGGGCCAGCGTGGACCTGGAATTGTGGGCGATTGAAAAGGATCGCGACTATTTCCGGGAAGTCTTCGGGCGCGCGCTCTCAGCGGCAGCTGCGTGAACCGTGCGCAGGATCCGGGGTGTAATACACCAGCTTAGCGAACCTGAGCTGCGCCGCGTTTCCACCTTCGCGACCGCCCCTTTCTTGAGTTCGACGGTGGCTTCACATCCGCTGCTACTGATGACGCGTCCCAAAAATTCGCGCAAGTTCGGATTGTGGCCAACCAGGAGAATGGAATCCTGGCGCGCATATTTGGCCAACATTTTCTGAAAGTCGGAGAAGCTTGCCTCGGGACGCAGCGCATTTTCGAGCACCAGCTTTCCTTCGTGCCCCATCTCATTTCCGACCAGTGAAGCGGTTTGAGTGGACCGCTTGAGTGGGCTCGAGATGATGACGTCCACCTGCACGCCTAAAGCGGCCAGCGCGCGGCCGATATAGCCGCATTGCTCGATGCCATCCTTATCGAGGCCACGCTTCTCGTCTTTCTTCGGATTTGGCACCGCCTGTCCGGCGCTCGCGTGACGCAAAAAATAGATAAACATTCCGGGGCGACTATTCCTTTCCCACTAGAACTCGAGATGAGCGCCGGTGTGTCGGCGCGGGTATCGTTTCCGGCGTCTCCTTGCCCTCCGCCAAGCCAATGAAAAAGTCCTGCGCATTGAAGGCCGCGCGTCCAGTTGGAGACTTTCGGCTGCGTCCTCGGTGCGATTGCCATGAACGCAGGTAGCGGCCGTCTTTTTGCAGGAACCTGGCTTTCACATTGTCGGCCAGATAAGCCGTCAGGATTTCGTGAGTCACGCGGTCGCGCAACAGCGGATTCCTCAGCGGGAACAGAACTTCGACGCGCTCGTGCAGGTTGCGGGGCATCCAGTCGGCGCTTCCCAGATACACTTCCGGCTCTCCACCGTTTTCAAAATAGTAGATGCGGCTGTGCTCCAGGAATCGGCCCACGATGCTGCGCACGCGGATGCGGTCACTGACGCCGCGAATCCCGGGACGCAACGCGCAGATCCCGCGCACGATGAGGTCGGCCTCCACTCCGGCCTGAGACGCACGATACAGGGACTGCACAATGTTCTTGTCGAGCAGCGAGTTCATCTTGGCGACAATGCGCGCCGGACGACCGGCTCGGGCATGCTCGGCCTCCCGCTCGATGAGTGCCCTGCACTTCTCAGCCAGATCGAGCGGTGCGACCAACAATGGACCGTAGTTCGGGTGCTCGGCATAGGCGGTCAGGAAGCTGAATACGTCGTGGACGGCGCAGGTGATTTCCGGATCGGCAGTCAAGAGGCTGAGATCGGTGTAAATGCGCGCCGTCGTCGCGTTGTAGTTCCCGGTCCCCAAGTGTGCGTAGCGGCGGGTTAGGCCGTCGGGATCACGGCGCACTAGCAGGGACAGCTTGCAGTGCGTTTTCAGGCCAACTAGGCCATGGAAGACTTGCACGCCGGCATCTTCTAGATCGCGTGCCCAGCGGATGTTGGAGTCCTCGTCAAAGCGCGCTTTCAGCTCCACCACGGCAGTGACTTCCTTGCGCGCGGCAGCAGAGATCAACGATGGGACAATCAGCGAGTGCTCACTGGTGCGATAGAGGGTCTGTTTGATCGACAGGACACGCTCGTCCTCGGCCGCTGATTTTATGAACGACACGACCGCATCGTAGGAGTCATAGGGGTGATGCAGCAGAATGTCGTGCCGGCGCAGCTCCTCGAACAGATCCTTGGACTTCGCCGTCAGTCGTAGCTCGCGCGGCGAAAACGGACGGAATTTCAATTCCGGACGCGCCGCTTGATCGTAGATGTTGAACAGACGCGACAGATTGACCGGACCGTTGACCGGGAACACTTGCCAGCGATTGAGTTCGAAGACCGTGCGCAGACGCTCGATGATCTCCGGATCGGCGTCGGACTCGATCTCCATGCGCACCGCGTCGCCCTTGCGGCGATTGTGCAACTCAGCCCGGACCGATTCCAGAAGATTGCGGGACTCTTCTTCCTGCAAGTAGAGATTGCTGTTGCGGGTGACCCGGAATGCCGCTGAGGACACGATGTCATAGCCGTGGTACATGCGGGCGGAGTGATAGGTCACCAGATCGGCGAGGAAAATGAAGTCGATGGTGCCCTGGCTCGGCAACCGCACGAGGCGAGGCAGCGCACGCGGCACCGTCACTACGCCCGTATACGTCAGCGACGAACGACGACGACGACGTAGCAGCAGAGCCACGCACAGCGCTTTGTTGATGACCCGTGGAAAGGGATGCGCGGGGTCCACCGTGACCGGGGTCAGCAGCGGATCGAGTTCGCGCTCACAGTATTCGTCGATGTACGCCCGGACGTCGTCTTCCAGCTGGTCCACCGTCAGAACGCGAATCCCCTGGTCCGCTAACTGCGGCCGCAGCCGCTCATTCCAGCAGGAGTACTGCTCGTCCACAAATTCGTGCGTCTCGCGGTTGATCAACTCCCGCTCTTCCACCATGGTGAGGCCGTCGGGAGTGGTGGCGTTGTAGCCATCTTCCAGTTGTTGCAGCAATCCCCCAACTCGAACCTCGAAGAATTCGTCGAGGTTACTGGCGGAGATAGCCAGGAACTTTACCCGCTCGAGCAGAGGGTTGTGCGGATCCGCGGCCTCTTCGAGCACACGCCAGTTGAAGTTCAGCCAGGACTCTTCACGATTGATGAAACACGCGGGGCTATCGAGACTCGGTCGGACCATAAATTCGGGACAGAACGCTTCAGCGTGACTTTTCAGCACGGAGCGTGGAACGCTTCAGGATGATGAAACGGATCTCGGCCCCATTCGGGCGTTTCAAAAATAAGCTGTGACCCTTGACGCGGCCCTGGACTTCCACTCCCGGCTTCCAGAACACGGGCAGTGTTTCCCATGCACTGCTGGGCTCGTATTCGGCCTCCAGCACTTTGTCACCGGCGCGCACGGCGACGGCGAAATAGGGATCCTCTTGGTAGATCGGAGTGTCATTGACCCAGGCCACTACCCGGTCGTGCATTTTCTGCTCCGCCCGGACGATGGTCATGGTCTGTACGCCACTTTCGACCGCGTACGAGACTGCCCCCAGCCCAACCAGTAGAAACAGCGTCACCTGCAAGCCTGGGCGCATACATCAATCACCAGTATAACAAGGCAAAAGCGGCGCCGGTTTTTGGCCGGCGCCGCTTGGGAAATCCTCTGATCGCAACTTCTTGCGAGTGCGATTAGAAGGTGTAGATCAAGTCAAATTGCAAGCGGTTCAGCCAGGGGTCGCTTTGTCTGGCTCCTGGATTAAGAATTGCCCGACCATTCGGGTCGGTAGTGATCGTTGTGCCGGGAGCAAGCGACGCGTTCTGTAGGAACGGATCCAGGGTGCGCCCATGCCACCAGGTAAATGCTGCCGTAGTGTTCTGTCGAATCCGCCACAGGGCGTAAATGCGATGTTGCAGCGTATTCGTCGGCGCGCGCTGGTCGCTTTCCGAGAAGGAGGCAATAACCGAGTCCTGCTCTTGCCGCAGGTAGGCGTATCCCACCTGAAGGTCGCCGCGATTGCGCTGCTGGCCAATACTGATGTCTGCCAGGTAGGCGTGTGACTGCTTGCCCAAATCTGTTCTGGTGGCCGTTCCAGGATCGGCGACCATGCCCTTCACGGTGTAGTCGAACGGGTGCTCGGAAGCATTCAGGTTGTTTTCGTATTCCGCGAGCAAATTGACCGGAAGACGCGACCACCCCGTCTTGAACGTGTTGTTCAGGATCAGGTCGGCGTACAGGAAACCCGAGAGGAAGTGCAAGTGTCCGGCCGCGTCCACGTACGTCGAGTTGGTCATGCCGTTGGGCGCGAATCCGCAAGCCTGCGAGCTCTGCAGACCGCTGCTGCCCGGCGTCCCGCAGCCCGGACCTTCTCCGGGCACCGGGAAGCTGATCACCTTACCGTTGGCATCAACGACGTTGATGTTATTGGTGCTGGTGGCTTGGGTCGCGAAGAAACTGGCGTTCAGGATTGCGTCCGGATAGCGCCAGTTCATCACGAGGAAGGATGGCGTCATGGTCCAGAACTTCGTCAGCTGCAACCTTCCACCGATCTGGCCGCCCACGGCGTAAGAATCGTGTCCGTGATACAGGCCGCCTGTGCCGCTAGCTTCGTTGTAGAACAGCTGCATGAATTGGATGTTGGCGTTCTTGAGGAACGGGACGCTCGAAAAGTCCTGCGAGAATTTCTCCACGAAGCCTTCGGGATTAAGGTCCGGGTCGAAGGTCACCGACGTCCGCTGCCAGGTGTAGGCGAACTTGCCGCCTGTCAGCGACAGCCACTTGTGGGCGACCGGGTTGTAGGTGATGTAACCCTTATCGAGAGCGATAGTCTTACGGTCAAAGAAATTCGTGAGGGTTTCGTTGGTGGTGGTGGGGTCGCCCAGTGATCCGGTAGCGAGAGCCACGCCCGCAGTGAAATCGTCGTTCAGCTTGCCTTCAAACCCGAAGCGAATACGGATGCGGGCCCGGTTCCGGTCGGCGCAGGCGGTACAGCCGCTGTAGCCCTGGAAGAAATCTTCGCCACGGACGCGGACGTCGCCAGTCCAACGGAAGCGCCCGAGGGTAGCCTCGAGAGCTGACATCCGCTTTTGCTCATCCTGCGTGGAGACGGCATTGTTGGTCAGGGTTGTCTGAATATCGGCGTACTGGGCATTTAGCTTGTCGACTACCTCTTTGGGAGCTGCTGAGGACTCAACCGCTGCCGCTTTCTGCTGAGCGTCGGCCGCCGCCTGCTGTGCCTGTTGAAGCTGCTGCTGAGCCTGTTGGAACTGCTGCGAGGTCTGCTGCAGTTGCTGATTGGTTTGCTGTAGTTGTTGCTGCAGGGCCTGAAGCTGCTGCTGCTGTGCTGCCACGGCATCTTTGAGGGCCTGGATGTCCGAAGCCGAGGTGGAAGCCGGCTTGCGTGCCGTTTTCTTGGCCGGCGCCGCCGTCTGAGCCAGCAGCGAGGATGCCAGAAGCAGGATACCGCCTACCTTGAGAACCGCCTTCATTTTGTCTCCTTTTGCGAAATACCCCATAATCCCTACTAATTTACTAGACTAATACGAGTGTCGCAGCAATTCCACTGCCAGCCTGGAGGCCCACGGTCCAGCCCAAGTACTCGATTTTGCGTTGAAACCGGCGAACATCCCGGCCCCAAGCGTTACGCGTGCGCAAACTTTTTCGCCCGAGCTCCGAGCCAGTTCCCTCCTCCGCACGGGGGGACAAGCCTGCATCCAGATCTTTCATGCAGCCTCAATGGACCTGCTTGATGGTTGCCTTTACCTTTTCTGCCACGCTGTCCGGCAGGGGCGCGTAGGCGAGCTGGGTGGTCATCTTCTGACCGTCGTTGACCATCCAGCTCAGGGAGTCGGCCAGGATTTTGCCGTTCTTGGGGTCCTTGGCCTGTACTGGGATCAGTAGCCAAGTGAAACTGGAGATGGGATACGCGGTCTTGCCCGGTGCGTTCGTGATCGAAACACGGAAGTCGGCCGGCATGCTCTTTACCGACGCGGCCGCCTCAGTCACTCCCTCCAGGGTCGCCTTCACAAAGGTGCCGCCGGCGTTTTTGACCGATCCGTACGGAATGTTATTTTGCACGGCATAGATCAGTTCGACGTAGCCAATGGAACCTTGCAGCTGGCGAATCTGACCGGCCACGCCTTCGTTGCCCTTGCCGCCGAGACCGATGGGCCACTTCACAGAAGTTCCCTTCCCTACTGTCGAGTCCCACTCCTTGCTTATCTTGGATAGGTAGTCGGTGAAGATGTACGTCGTTCCGCTCCCGTCCGAGCGGTGGATCACGATGATCGGCTGATTGGGAAAATTCACTCCGGGGTTGGCCTTGGCAATGGCGGGATCGTTCCAGTTCGTGACCTTATTGAGAAAGATGTTTGCCAGAATGTCCGGCGTGAACTTGATTTCACCCGATACGCCCGGCACGTTGTAAGCCGGCACGACCGCGCCCAGCACGGTCGGAATATGCAGGATCTTTACTTTGGCTTGCCCCAACTGTTCGTCGGTCATCGGCCCGTCGCTGGCTCCGAACTCCACTGTGCCGGCGAGAACCTGGCGGATACCCCCGCCGCTGCCAATCGACTGATAGTTGATCTGGACGTCGGGGTGCAGCTTGTTGTACTCACTGAACCACTTCGAGTACATGGGATAGGGGAAAGTTGCGCCGGCCCCGTTCAGGGTCACGGTCTCCGCCAAGAGGGGCAGCGCCAAAGCCACACACCCAAGCAACAACGCTATGCGGCGTATCACTCGATAGTCCTCCTGATTTGGAATTCATTTCCGTTCTATGGGGTGAGTATTAAAGGAAGGTTACAGAGTGGTGAATTTCTAATGAACGCGCTTGACGCGGCAAGTACTTAGCGCATCTTGGGCTTATCGAGGCGGGCCAGTTCCAGAGGAAACAACTGATTGTTTGGGAAATCTTTCTGTAGCGAAAGCAAGACTTCGCGGGCGCGTGGTGCATCCTTGTCGCGAACGTAGGCGATCGCAAGGAGTATCCGGGCAAAGGGCGCCAGCAGGCGGCCGTTGGTGGCGGTGGTCTGGAGTTCGGCAATGCCGCGAGCCTTGTCGCCGGAGACTCCTCCCATCCGCAGTAGCCAGCGCACCGGTGCTGACATGGAGCCCACGATATAGCGGCTGATTCCCCCCGCAAGATGGCCGTCGTAGCAAGTAGGATGCGCCGCCAGCAACCGGTCGGCCCACGCGGACGACTCCTTGGTGTAGTGCAACGATGAAAGGCCGCGCTTCTCAATCAGAGCGGCGTAATCGGCACGCAACCCGCTGGCCAGTGTCATGCCAAGCAGCGCATCCTGGTCGCGAGGATCGTGGCTGAGCCGGGCCTTCCCAAGAGCTTCAGCGCGGGAAAGATCCTGCTCGAAGAGCGCGCGCTGGTCGGCGTCGGGTTCATACCTTCGGCGCGCGGCGAAGGCGGAATCGTTCACGTAGAACTGAGCTTCCAACACACCCAGCCGATTGAATTCCGAAAACAGAATGCCTGCCGCCTGGCTGACCGGACCCATCGGATTGTCCGGGTTGTCCTGTTCCCACGACTGAAATTCCTTCTGAGCTCCGGGAAAGTCGAGATCATAGAGTCGCTGAAATCCCCGATCAATGCCAGAAGAAGTCGTTTCGGTGGCGTGCGCCACCCCCAGGGCCAAGAACAGCGCCAGGATTAGTCGAAGTCCAGTCGCTCGATTTCGGGTGACAACTCGAACTGGTGGGCGGGTTCGCATATTGCTCTTAAATGTTAGATGCGTATGGCCAGAATGACTTGTAACGAAAGTGTCAAATCTCCCACTCGCGGCTCGGCAGAAGGCCGTATACGGAGTAGCGCGGCTACGGTTGAGTGGACAGACTCCGCCTGGAAATATCTCTGGAGAGTGCCCACCCGCACGCCACTGCGATCGCCAGGAACATAACGCCCTTTCCTCGCGGTCCCAAGAGCAACCAGCCGCCGCCGAACAAGGCTGAATAGACCATGGCGCAGCCGAGAACCCAGGAGAGCAGGTTTCGCCCGAGGTCACGGGTGGGTGGAACCTCAGGGGCTAGACGCGCAATGGGAGTCCAGCCGCCAACATGAGGACGCACCTGCCGATAGAACTTCACCAGAAGCGGCTCGGGCTCAGGAGAGGTCAAGTACGTGACCAGCACCCAGACCAGCGTCGTCACCGCAGTTGTCGTCAGTGCGGTCTTGGCGAAGACGACGGGCTGTTTTCCTGCAAACGGCGCCCACCAGCGCAACGCTACCGACGACACCAAAGCGGTTGCCATCGCGGAAATCTCGCTCCAGGCGTTGATCCGCCACCAGTACCAGCGCAGTAGGTAGACGCCACCGGTGCCGGCGCCGACTTCCAGAACAAATTCCCATCCCGAGCGAATTGACGCCAGCTGTGCCGAGACCCATGCCGCGACAATCACGAGCACCACGGTGGCAACGCGCGACATCGTCACGTAATGCGCGTCGCTGCCGTCTTTTTTCAGGAAGCGGCGATAGAAGTCCGCCACCAGGTACGAAGCACCCCAATTCAACTGCGTTGCGAACGTCGACATGAACGCCGCCATGAACCCCGCGACGACGATGCCGCGGAGCGCCGGCGGCACGTGTTGCGTCACGACCATCATGTAGCCGCTTTCGGGATGCTCCAGCTTGGGATAGAGAACGATGACCGAGAGAGCAGTGAGAATCCAGGGCCAAGGCCGCACAGCGTAGTGCGCAATGTTGAACCAGAGCACAGAGAGCAAGCCGTGGCGCTCATCTTTGGCGCTGAAGATGCGTTGCGCGATGTAGCCGCCGCCACCGGGCTCCGCTCCCGGATACCAGAAGGCCCACCATTGCAATCCCAGATTCACCACGAAGGTGAGGGCAGGCAGGGTCCAGAGCAACTCTGTACTCAGCGGTTTGGAGAAATCCGGGAAGAACGACGTGGCATCGCCCGCATTCGGGCCCGCCGCCGCGCGCATTTCCGCAAGGCGCGCCAGAAGGCTGCTCATGCCGCCGCAAGCCATCACCGCGAAGTATGCCACTGCGGTCACAATGCTCATCTTGAGCACGAACTGGAACAGATCTGTCCACAGGACTCCCCACAAGCCGCCGAGTGCGACATAGAGCCCGGTAAACGGGATCAAGAAGAAAACGCAGACGGCGAGTGCTTTGCTGTCGCTGAGTCCCAGGGTTACAGCGACGATGCTGGTCATGGCTTTCGTGACCCAGCCCAGAATCAGGCAATTCATCAGCATGCCGAGATAGATTGCGCGGAACCCGCGCAAGAACGCCGCCGGCTTTCCGGAGTAACGCATCTCGGCAAACTGCACGTCGGTGAGCAGGCCTGAACGCCGCCAGAGCCGCGCGAACAGAAAGACAGTCATCATCCCTGAGAGTAGGAAGGCCCACCACAACCAGTTGCCGGAGATTCCCTGTGTGTAGACGAGGCCGGTTACGACCAGCGGAGTGTCGGCGGCGAACGTGGTCGCGACCATCGAGGTTCCGGCCAGCCACCAGCTCACGCTCCGTCCAGAGACGAAGTAGTCGTCCATACTCTTGCCGGAGCGGCTGCGGAAGTAGAGACCGAGAACCAGCGTGATGAGCAGGTAGCCGGCGATCGCCGTCCAGTCGAGGATGGTGAAGTTCATGGATTGGGAAAGGATAATGCAAGACAGTGGTTGGTGGTTAGTGGTTTGTGGTTAGAAACGATCTCTTGAATGCATCGTTCTCCGTCACGCCGCCTCAAATCACACGCAGCAGGGCTGCTACACTCTTCTGTTTACACCACGATGTTCCCGAGGTGTCCATGCGCTCTCTTTTCCTCTTTGCTATTGTCATACTGATGAGCTCCGTCGCCCAGCCACAGACGCTGCCCGCTCCCCAGGCCGTTACCGATCCCAAGCAGGTCACCTCCAAGCCCAATGCACAGGTGGAGAAGAATCTCACCATCGAAAAGCTGTACATGACGCGGCAGGTGGGGAGTCCGGACTGGTCTCCTGACGGAAAGACCATCGTGTTCGTCAGCAATCTGAGCGGGCGCAACAATCTCTGGCTGGTGCCATCCGAGGGCGGCTGGCCGATGCAGCTTACGGTCAGCGATCAGCGTCAGACCTCGCCGGCATGGTCCCCCGATGGCAAATGGATCGCCTACATGTCGGACTACGACGGCGATGAGCAGTGGGACATCTTCTTCGTGTCGCCAAAAACCGGCCAAGTCGTAAACGTCACCAACACGCGCGAGATCGCGGAGGAGAGTCCGGCGTGGTCTCCCGATGGACGATACCTCGCCTACATGGTGAAGCCGAAGACCTCGTCGGTATTTGAGATCGACGTCTACGACACGCTCATTCGCGAGGTGAAGCACATTACGACTGGCACGGCGAACGACCGCATGAATGTTGCGCCGATCTGGTCAAAAGACGGGAAGTTCATCGTCTATACCCAGGAGCAATCCAAAGGAACCGATTCGAATGTGTTCGTGGTGGATGTCGCCAGCGCGCAGAGTACGCTGCTTACACCACATGACGGCGAGCGTCTTTACTCCTCGAGCGACGTATCTCCCGACGGCAAGCACGTCCTGATCACGTCGAACGCCGCCAACGGCTATCAGAACGTCGGACTGTTGGAAATCGCGACGAAGAAAGTCCGCTGGCTCACGCAGGACAAGTGGGAAGTCTCCGGGAGTAGTTTTTCTCCCGATGGACGACACCTGACCTACACCGCCAACGTGGACGGCAACACCGACATTTATCTATACGTCCTCGCGACCGGGAAAGCGCGCGCATTACCGCTTCCGAAGGGGTTGAACGATCCTGCAGGCCGCACGTCGCCGTTCAGCCGCGACGGCGCCCGCCTGCTCTATTATCACAACGGTCCGACGGCGCCCGGCGATCTGTGGGCCTATACGCTCGCCGACGCTAAGTCGCGACAAATCACGCACGCGCTTGTTGGCGGTGTGCGGCCCGAGGACATGGTTGAACCCTATTTGGTCCACTATCCCAGCAAGGACGGCAAGTGGACGATCTCGGCCTTCGTCTATGTGCCCTATAACCTGCCGCGCAACGGACAGCACCCGGCGATTGTTTATGTGCACGGCGGGCCGACCGCGCAGACTCTGAACATATTCAACCGCTTCATACAGTACGTGGCGAATCAGGGATACGTGGTGATCGCGCCTAATTATCGCGGGTCCACCGGATATGGAAAAGAATTTCAGCAGGCGAATTTATTCGACATGGGGGGAGGAGACTTGCAAGACGTTCTCGCGGCCGCTGACTGGATCAAGCAGACCGGCTACGTCGATCCCAAAAAGCTCATTCTCATGGGCGGAAGTTACGGTGGCTATTTGACCATGATGGGAGTGACCAAAGCGCCGGAACTGTGGGCAGCAGGAGTGCCGATCGTGCCGTTCGTGAACTGGTTCACCGAAATCCAGAACGAAGACCCGGTGTTACAACAAAGCGACCTCGCGACCATGGGTGATCCAGTGAAGAACAAGACGCTCTACGAGGAGCGGTCACCGATTAACTTTGTGGATCAAATCAAGGCGCCGCTCTACCTGCTGGCGGGCGGCAACGATCCGCGCTGTCCAAAGACGGAAGCGCAGCAAGTGGTGGATGCCATCAAGAAACGCGGTGGAGTCGTCGAATACAAGATCTACGAGAACGAAGGACACGGTTTCGCGCGCGTGGAAAATCAGATTGATGCCTACAAGAGGGTCGCCGACTTTCTGATCGCGCACGTGCCGCCCGCTGATTGTAGTTGTTCGCTGAAGGAGTAGAGCGGCTACTAACCGCTGGCTTCGAGCGAACCCAGTTCCAGCTGACTGTTAGCTGGGTTACTCTCTGTGAGCGGTCCCTACCCCGCTGTTTGTCGTTCCCTCGCCACCCGGCGCTGCTCTGGGGCGTCCAGTCGCAGATAGAGCATGTAGAGCACGATGACGAGATTCACGACCAGCACCAGCAGCCGAAACCAAGTCGGGCGGTGAAGCAGGTCCGCCACTTCGAACGGGATGTAGATCGTTCCCGAAGCAAACGCCAGCCACTCTGCCCAGGGCAGTGCGTACCACAAACCATAAGCCTCGACAAAGCGCAGAATCGTATAAACGCTCGCCACGACCGCAACCTTCCACAGACGCACGTCGCTGATGCGGTACACCAGGTCGATAAAGACGCCCACATAGTGGTGATAGGGGTTGACGTGGAAGAATTCAAGGAAACTCTCAGCGATTCCCCAGATGTCCCGGTGCCGCATGGAAAAGAGGCCGAGCCCGGCCAGAACCACGATCATTCCCTTTGTGAATTCGATGGTGGCGACCGTGCGCAGGCCTTTAATGTGTTCGGGATCGTGAACGTACGGATGCATGGCCAGGGTGAGCGAGTCGATCTAGCTTATCAACAGTGCGCCGCGCGCCGCGCTATCCGCGCACGCCGGCACGTAACTCTTCGACGATCTCCTGTGCGGCTTTGTGAGCAGCGTCGCTCTGGGTGACATCGAACGAGATGGCGCCCACGCGGGCATGGCCGCCGCCCCCGTAGCGCTCACAGACTTTGGCGAGGTTCACGGTCGGCTCGCGTTTCGACCAAGGGTTGGAGCCGACGGAAACCTTGACCCGAAATGAGCTCTTGCTCAAGCCGACGCTGTAGATCGACTTGGGATGAAGGTAGTACGGGACAAACTTGTTGTAGCCTTCCAGGTCGAGGTCGGTGATGTCGAAGAAGATCGTGCCATCCTTCTCTTCCGTACGCTTGCGCAAGACCTCGATGGAACGCTGATGCCGCTCCAGCAGGGGCGGTAAGGCAGACGCCACAAATGGTTCTTCCAAAATCTTCCCCAGAGGCTGGCTGGCCAGCAGCGGAATCAACCGCTTCACGAAGTTAGGATCTTGGACGGACTCGATCGCCATCGTCAGCTTCATGGCCGGCGCTTTCATCTCGACCGCTGCCTGGGCTGTTTCGTAGAGGGCGCCATCCACGATGTCTGTCCAGTGGACCAGTTCGGCCACCGGACGTGAGTCAAAGCCGAAGCGCTGCTCGGCGACCATCGCAATGAGGCTTGTGCAGGATTTAAAGCCGGGATCGTAGAACTTGCGGTTGCTTTGGTCCTGCTCAAACTGGGCGGCGTCGGCGGGCGACAGGAACGCGCTCTCGTGGTGGTCAAACCACCAGGTAA
>JACXTT010007454.1_pt1 | contig 15398 bp, 11 predicted proteins | sample 9270951 | NCBI WGS metagenome assembly JACXTT01 (sample SAMN15532306, study PRJNA645909) | rock metagenome | isolation source: weathered quartz diorite | place: Puerto Rico | collected 2017-06-21 | reverse complement strand
GCCGAGCGTCGCGCCGTCGCGGAATTCGTCACCGGCAAGTCGCTTCAGCGGCCGCTCGTCACCACGCCGTCACGGGGATCGATGTGTGGACCCAGAACCGCCTTCGCCGACCCGTTCGCAGGACCAGGCTGGAACGGCTGGGGTGTGAGCGGTTCCAACGCGAGGTTTCAGGATGCCGCTGGCGCGGGGCTTACCACCGCAACCGTGCCGCGTCTGAAGCTCAAATGGGCCTTCGGGTTTCCCGGCGACATCGCTGCGGACGCGCAACCGACGGTCAGCGGCGGGCGTGTGTACGTCGGCAGCCAGAGCGGCAATGTCTACGCGCTCGATGCCGCGAGCGGCTGCATCCACTGGTTCTTTCAAGCCGCCGCTCCTGTGCGCGCCGCTGTCACGGTCGGGCGCATTGACGCTCCGGCAGGATCGACTTACGCGGCCTTCATCGGCGACCGCGCGGCCAACGTCTACGCCGTCGACGCCGCAACGGGCAAACTGCTCTGGACACGAAGAATCGACGACCATCCTGTCGCAAGGATCACCGGATCACCCGCATTCCATGACGGGCGTCTTTATGTGCCCGTGGCCTCCGGCGAGGAGGGAGCCGGCGCACCGTCCGACTACAAGTGCTGTAATTTCCGCGGCAGTCTCGTCGCGCTGAACGGCTCAACGGGCGACCAGATCTGGAAGACATACACCATCGCCGAGGAAGCGCGTCCAACGAAGACGAACAAGGTCGGCACGATGTTGTGGGGCCCGTCGGGTGCGCCCATCTGGACCGCTCCGACGATCGACCCGTCGCGCAACGCGGTGTACGTGACCACGGGGGACAACTACAGCGATCCACCGACACCTACGAGCGACGCGTTCATGGCCTTCGCGCTCGATTCCGGGAACGTTCTCTGGGTGCGTCAGGCGCTGGCGGCTGACGCGTGGAACTCGGCCTGCATTCGAGAGGACACGACGAATTGTCCCGACTCGCAGGGACCCGACTTCGACTTCGCGTCTCCGCCGATTCTCGTGGAGCTCGCTGGTGGCAGACGCGCGCTCGTCGCCGGACAAAAGTCAGGCGTCGTCCACGCCGTCGACCCCGACCGTCAGGGCGAGGTGATCTGGCAAAAGCGGATTGGCAAGGGCGGCGTCAACGGTGGCGTGCAGTGGGGCTCCGCCGCGGATCAGTCCAATGTCTACGTGGCGCTCTCCGACATCGGGCGCATCGCCGTACCCCACAGTACGGTGACGCTTCCGGATCCAGAGGTCGGCGGTGGCCTGTTCGCGCTCCGTCTCGACAACGGCGAGCAGGCCTGGTTCAAGGCGCCACCGCCGTGTGGGCAGCGAAAGCGTTGCAGTCCGGCTCAATCGGCTGCGGTCAGCGCCATCCCCGGCGTCGTGTTCTCCGGGTCGGTCGACGGGCATCTGCGAGCGTTCTCCACGAGGAACGGAGCCCAGCTCTGGGACTTCGACACGGTCGGTTCCCAGAAAACCGTGAACGAGGTGCCGGCCCGCGGTGGATCGCTGAACGGACCCGGACCGGTGATCGTCGGCGGAATGGTCTTCGTCGAATCGGGATATGCCTCGAACGGCATCCCGGGCAATGTGTTGCTCGCCTTTTCAGTGGACGGTAGGTAACGAGCACTTCATCAAAGAGCGGAACCCCGCCGTCGCGCCGCCCTTTTGACACGTCAGGCGGAAGCCACACCTGCACAGAGCGGTGCGCTCCTCGATGACGGCGGGAGCCCGTCAAGCGCTGCAACAGCCTTACGCCGGCGTGAACGTCACCGTGTGCATATGGTTGTTGTTGTTGGTTGAATCCTTCGCCACCGTCGTGCGGTTCCGCAGCGAGACGAGATCGGCCTGCGTGAGATCGACGGTGTGCGGATGTGTTGCGGTGCCCATGATGTTCAGCGACAGTGCGCTCCCCGCGGTGATCTGCGCAGCGGTGATGACCGCCACGTGGCCGTGATTGGCGGAGACCGACCCGTTCACGTCCGCCGATGGGGGAGCGGGCGTAGGCGCCGGCGTAGGCGCAGGCGTAACGGAGGGGCTGGGAGAAGTCGACGATCCTCCGCATCCATCCACGGTGATAACCACACCGGCAAGAATCGCGAGCGCGGATTGCAGCGTAAACTCCCGGCGACCGATGTCCTCGGGTTCATCAGTTCGGCGATCAGACATAAGTCCTCCTCGCTAGTCAAAAGTGGGGGGGGCGGTCGGTTCAGCAAGGGGAGTGCCCTTGTAGAGTGCGCGGTACTGGTGGAATCAGCGGGAAATGTGCGAGGTGGCGATACGAAACCAGTAAGCGCTCGCTACAAGACGTAACCGTCCACCCCGTCTATCCGACTCGCGCCCGCACGCCTCAGCTTCGCCACCTGAAAGGTCGGTCGGAAGCACAGTAGCCGCTCGTATTAATCGGGGTTTTGCCTCTAAGGCCTCAGCACGTACCCAGGCGCCGTCGTATTCTGACCCTTATCGCAGCAGCCGGCGAGGAAGTTCGGCCGGTACGGATTGGCGAAGCTGTTGTTCCCCTGAGGAAGCCGTCCGACCTTCGGCGTCCCGTTGATGCGCGCGAGCACGCGCTCACGTGCCTGCTCGATCTGCCGGAGCAGCGCATCGACGTTCCACCCTACCAGCTTCCCCTTCCAGTACACGACCTTCCCTGCGATCAACACGTCCCGTACATGTCTCGGATTCATCATCGTCACGATCGTCCCGGGCACGTTACTCATCGGCCATGTGTTGATGCTGCGCGCGTCGAGGATGATGATGTCGGCCTCCTTGCCGGGAGTGAGCGTGCCGACCTTATCGAGAATGCGGTTCGACGCAGCACCCGCAATCGTGGCCATCTCGATGACCTGCCGTGACGTGACGGCCTGCGGCACCGGCAGACCACCCGGATTGCTCTCCGGAAACGCGAGATCGTTGGCCAGCGCGCGCTGCAGGCAGAATGCGCCGCGCATCAACGAAAACGGATCCGTGGTCATGTTCGTGTCGACGTCCGGGCTGAGACTGGGCAGAATGCCGTAATCGAGCGCCTGTTGAAACGGCGGCATTCCATGCCGCATCTGCATCTCGATCAGCACCGCGATTGACACGTGAGCGCCTCTGTCGCGCCAGATCTCCCACGCCTTCGATCGGTTCCCCTTTGGATAGCCATGCGAGGCATAACTGACTTGCGCAAGCGGTTCATCCTGCCATCGTGTGCAGTGAATGAACGTGACGTCCGACCAGTCGTTCCCATTTCTCGGATCGGCTGCCGCGTCGATGACCACTTTCGGGCCGCCGACATTGTGGTTGTGCATCGACGCGCCGAACGCGCGCGCGAGCTGCCAGCCCGTAAACTCGGCGCCGGGTGCGGCAGGGCCCGGACCGCCACCGAATCCGAGCGTCACCAGTTGATCCTTCGAATTGAAATATGTTTTCGCGATGCGACCGATTCCCTTCGTCGAATCGTTCATCGCTCCCGGAAATTCGTACGGAATCCCTTCGCTGCTGCGATTGATGCCTCCCGTGTAGGCGAAGACCATTCGCCGGCCCGAATCCATCAGGCCCTTGATCATCGCGTCCGTGTGTTCCGGCGTATGACCCGACTGTGAGGTGTCCGTCCCCGTCGTGATCCCCTCGCTGATTTCGCTGAGGCACGCGACGAGCTCCGAGATGTAGCAATCCTCCGGGTCGTACGGCACTCGACCGAGGTCCCAGATGACATTATTTGGATTCGCAGCGTCGGTGATGCGGCCGGCGGTCCAGATGTTCTGGACAACCGACCCGTAGCTCTCCTGCGGCCACGCACCCGCGAGCAGACCATCGGGGATGACGCTGCGCTGCAAGGTTTCGTACTGGTGATGGTGCGTGGTGATGAAGCCCGGCATGACGATCGTTCCGGTGCAATCAACGACTTCGGCGTCGCTCGCCGAGACCGTTGGCGCGATCTCGGCAATCCTCTTTCCGTCGATCAGCACGTCGGCCTTTTCGAAGTCGCCCACCTTCGCGTCGAGGCTCAGCACGACGCCGCCGCGCAGCAGAATTCGGCGCTGCCGGCCGTCGCCGACGAGGCCCTGAAGATCCGCCGGCGTCGCCGAACGCAGGCTGTCCGGTTGTCCCGCACTCGCGCTGTTGTCCGATCCTCTGCTGCAGCCGGCGGCAGGAATCGCGGCGGCTGCCAGCCCCGCTGTGCCCGCTTTGATGAAATCGCGTCTGTTCATAGGTGCGATAGGTGCGAATGGTGCAATGGGTGCGATTGGTGCGCGGGTGCGACTCGTGCGTGGGTGCGACTGGTGCATGGGTGCGACTGGTACATGGTGCGATCTTGCACCTGTCGCACCTGTTGCACCGATTGCACCTTTCGCACCCTTCGCACCTTCTTCCTACCTCCGGTACCAGTCATTGAGCTTCTCACCAGGCGGGACCTTCCGCGTGATGTCAACGATGATGGTGTCTCCCTCCCAGCGCTTCACCAGTTGCTGTTTACGCAGATTTCCATACAGGAACTCTTCGACGAATTCGATGCAGCGATACTCCATGAGCTGCGCGTTCGCCTCCAGGCGGCGATAGAGGGGCATGGCGATTCGCCACGGGCGAGTAAAGACTTTCGGATCTTCGATCGTCACCTCGTATTGAATGGCGTCGGGCGTAATGGGTGTGAAGCGCTCCACCAGATGCAACGCGTCGCTGTGGAAGTTCCCGGCTCTGTCGAACCAGTTCTTGCCGTTGAAGTGGGTCACGTCGACAACCAGTGTGTCCCCCTCCCAATGGCCGACCGAGTGGCCCATGTAGGTGTCGTCGGGAGGTGGTTCGACTTTATCGAGATGTATCGTGCGGGCCGTGCTCGTGAACTCGTACGCCATCTGGATCTTGTTCGTGCTCTGAACGATTTCAAACGGGTACGGCATGTACATCGCGCGCGGAATCCCGGGCAGATAACATTTGAGCTCCGGGTCGCGGTCGATCCAGTGTTCGGCATTCTCCTGCTTGATTTTTGCGGCATCCGGCGTGTACGGAATCTGACCGTCGCCGGCAACGACGCCTATCGATCCGGGGACGCCACCCGCCGCGCCGAGCGCGAGCACCGGTGCCGCCGGCACGCGCGCGTAGTCATAGGAATAGACGCCCTGCTGGGTCACCGCTCCGGGGCGCGCGTCGTGCGCCTGCAGATCCCAGTTGGCTTCGTTGAGCGCCTGCCAGATCCCACTGAAGTTCGGCTTGCCGTCCGCTGTGCGTGCCGGCCGTGAAGCCTGACCGGACGTGCGCGTCACCGAAACGGAGATGATGGCGCCTACGGTGGCGGAGACAATGGCCACGGTCACCATCGAGCTTCTGAACACGTGCCGCATGATGACCGCTCCTTATCTCGCCAGCGGATTGGCGTCCTCGCCGGTGTCCGAAAATCCGAAAGCAAATCCTCCGCATCCGGCCGTGCACTCCGTGGCGGGATCGGGACCGCGCTTTTCCGCAAAGGCTCGCTCCTGCTCGCGCGCGCCCAGAAGCAGCGCCGGCATCCCGTAGTTGCCCTCGTGGCAACGCGGCTCCTTGTAGATCCGGTTTTCCTGGTCGCTCTGCTTGGTGTATTCCTGCTTGACTGTCCAGGGTCTGGTCCACGTCGTTGGATCCTCGATCGTGACGGCGTACTCGATGGTGTTCGCGTCGAGGCGCGTCCAGCGTTCGACCAGATGCAAGTTCTCCTGCGCTCCTTGGAAATACGTCTTGGGGCTGAAATTGGTCACATCAACCACGAGTGAACGGCCGTCCCAGCGACCGCGCGAATCGCCCCACCACTGGCGGACGTGTGAGGGTAGATGCGGTGCGTTGGTGACGGGAACGATGCGCTGCCATCCCTGTCCCTGTCCTGTGTCATAGAACATCGACAGACGGCCGGGCGACTGGATGATCTGGAGATAGAAACCGGCGTTGCCGCCGAAGTCCGGCAGTACCGCAGCCATGCAGCGCTCGCCGAGGCCGCGATCCTCCGGATTGTCGGCTCGATTGATCGCACCACCGCCAGCACCAAGGCCGCCGGCCGCGCCGACCGTTACGTAGTACGGCGGCGGTTCGGATCGTCGTGAGGAGGGCGGGCCGTACTTTCCGCCTTCGCAACCGGGTAGTTTGTTCTTGCACAGATCCGTGGCCTGAATGAGAGCAAGCTGGTACTCCCGCATCGCCGCTCTCTTCTTCTGAGCCTCCGGCGTGAGGGGAGGAATTTTCCCGTCCGGCGGATCGACGACGAGGGATGTCCGGCGACCCATGCGTTTATGTGTGGAGAACACCGCCGCGTTGTACGCGCCGCCGACATCCTGCTCCGACCCGCGGTCGCGACGGTCAGCGGCAGCTTCCCGACCGATGGCGTCAGCGCGCTGCTTGTCGAGTTCAGCTCGCTCCTCGTCGGTGAAGAACTCCCGGTTTGCGTATTTGGCTGGACGCTGCAACGGGATCTCGCTGTCGCTCGTCCAGATGCCCTGCAGGTCCGGTTCACCCCACGGAGTGCTGAGCGACTTTGCGGTGTCGCCTGGGCGCATCCTCAGCAGCGCAACGACAAACAAGAAGACGATGACGACCGCGGTCATGACTGCGAGAAGTCGTCTGCTCATGGGTGCCTCCTGATGACGGCCCGAGATCCTACCGCATCTCAGAACACCGTCGTCGTCTTTACAAACAAGGTATTGCCCTGTGTGGAGCGTTCACCGAATCCTGCGGTGCCGCGTTGGTACGCGACCTGGAACGTCCCGAACGGCGGCAGATACCGCCACACGAACACCGCCTGAACGTTGTTGCGCTCAATCGCGGAATTCGTCTGGAAGAACAGTTTCAGAAACAGATCCTTCGTGAAGGACTGATTCGCGCGAATGACGTGTATCCACGTGCTCTGGTCCCGCGGGTCCGGATCCAATTCCAGACGCTCGAGCGAGTATTCGGCCGACAGCGCCTCCGTGACCTTGTAGCGCGCCGATCCGGTCCACAGCCAGTAGTCCGAATCGAAGTTGCGCCCGAATTCGAGTCCCGTGGTAACCGATTGATACTCTCGCGTGTTGTACCCGACATCGAGCATCACCTGCCGGTTTCGAAAGGGTTTCTCGAACTCGATCATTTCCTCTGCCCACGAAAAGCTCGTGTTCATCCGGTTGCGGAACTCGAATGCCACCGCCTGGTTGCCCTTCCATCTCCTCAACGCGCCGGCATGACTCCAGTAGGCGTTGTAGTTCGAGTCGTAGCGGAATTGCTCGAATGCCCCTTTGCGAATCCAGACGATCTTCGTGACATGCGAGTCCAGCTCGCGCCGATCGTCGTCGACGATTTGCCCGATGACGTTCAGGTTCTCTGCGACATGGGTGCCGATATCGCCATAGCGCACGTGGAAGTGGCCCGTCGATGAATCGTACGAAGGGCGGATCAGGAACGCCATCGTTCCATGCCCGAAGGGTCCGTACGTCTTGACGGCTTGCGCGGTCATGCTGAACGTTCGCCCGAAGAACAGGCTGGTGTCGGCGCTGAACGCGCCCTGGTCCGCGCTATTGAATCGTCTGTTGGACGCCATGACGGCAACAGTGGACCGCCCAAGAATGTCACGTTGCGCTCGGCCAACGCTGTAGTTGGCGGACTGTTCCGCTCCGGAGGGACTCGATTCGGCGGAAATGAAGGAAACGGCCCAGGGACCCTGCTTGCCCAGGAGCTTCCCACCCGTCGAGATGTCTGCGATGCGGCGCGAGTAGAACGTCGGGTACCGGTTCGGGAACCGTTGGTTGAATTGATCCTGGCCCTCGAGGAAGAACTGTCGCTTCTCGGGAAGCGTCAGCTCGAATCGTGTGAGGTTGATCTGTTCCTGGTCTGCCTCCACGGTCGCAAAGTCGGGATACAGCGTTCCGTAAATCGCCGTCGTGGCCGTAATCGCATAACGGGCATCTATGCCCGCATCCCAGTTCGGCGGCACCCCGTCCTGCGCCTGTGCGAGCGCGTACGGCACGACTTGAATGCGATCAACGGGCGCCGGCACGCTCAGTTGTGTCAGCCGGCCCGCCTCTGACACGCGCCACTGATTGTCGAGCGGACCGCTCCAGAAACTCAGCTCGAGATTACGGCGGCGGCTGCGACCGAAGTTGATACCCCACGTCTGACGATCACCCGATGCGTATCTGATCGACGACAGCGGGATGCTGAACTCGGCCGACCACCCGTAGTCAGTACGCATCGCCGCGGACTGCCACGGGGCGTCCCATGTCGCTTCCGACGTGCGCCCATCGTCGGAAATGCGTCCGTCAGCCTGGGTACCGAGCGCGTTGGTGATGAAGTAGTAGCCGGAGCGGCGGTCGTTGGTGCTGTCAACGACCACCACCACCGCGTCATCACGAAGGAGATCCGCGTCGCGCTGCGTCAGCTGCGCAGTGACGGGTTCGGGATCCCACGCACGAAAGGCTACGTACAGGTGTCCTGCGTCGTAGAGAACGCGCGCTTCCGTTTGAAGCTGAGAGCGCTCGCCTCGCTGCGGCTCGTACTGGATAAAGCCTGCGACCGGCGTGGCCGTCTGCCATTCGTCCTCACCAACGCCGCCGTCGATGACGGGCGGTTTGGCCGCCTTCACCGCGTCGATCGCCGCTGTTGAGATCGCGCTTCCACCGCCTTGCGCCCACACACCGGGCGCACACGTGGCGACGAATACGCACGCCAATCGCGCGAAGCGGGCGGGACGCTGCATTGCGGACGTGACGGGCAGAAGCATACACGTCAGGCGAACGTGCCGTGCTGACTGCGTGCGTGTTGTCGGGCACTCGCGTTGCTAGAGCGCCCCGGGCCTCTCCGGCGGGAAGAGTCAAACAACCCCGTTTGACTCCTGGCGGGACTTCTGCCCCGCTGATCAGGTTCGCAGGACGAACCAACCGACGAGAAAATTTCGGGGAGAGGCCCCGGCCGAAGGCCTCTCCACCCCGCCGAATCAAATCTATTTACGAGACTCCCCCTCTGCAGTAGGATTCGCCCAATACGACCCTTCCCTTCTTGCTGCGGCGGCCGCGTAGGGGTTTCCTGACGAGGTAAACGCGTTATGAATATCCAGCAGCAATCGCCCTTCGAACCCAACGGCGTTTCACGGCGCGCGTTCATCAAGATGGTGATCGCCAGCGGCGCTGCCGTCTCCGCATCGGCCTACTTGTTCCGCGGATCGACGCTCGTCGGGCAGGGTTCGCTGCCGGGCGCCGTCGAGCGACTGATGACGCTGAACGTCAACGGTCAGATGCGGCGCGTCGACGTCATGAAGCAGGAAACGCTCGCGATGACGTTGCGCTACAAGCTTGGCCTCACCGGCACCAAGCTCGGTTGCGACCGATCGGAATGCGGCGCCTGCACGGTCCTCATCGACGATGTGCCGCATTACTCGTGCTCGATTCTTACGCACACGGTTCGCGCCCGGAAGATTCAGACCATCGAAGGGCTGGAGCAGGCGGACGGCACCCTGCATCCGGTGCAGCAGGCGGTCATCGACGAGCAGGGATTCCAGTGCGCGTTCTGCATGTCGGGCTTCATCATGTCGGCGGTCGGGTTCCTGAAGGCGAACCCGAACCCCACACGCGAGCAGCTCGCCCACGGCATTTCCGGCAACCTGTGTCGCTGCGCCGACTACGACAAGATCCTGCGCGCGATGATGCGCGGCGCCGCGTACATGCAGAAGACGACGACGTAATTAAAGGGAGACGGAGATGGCAATCATCCACGACGTAATGCCCGTCTTCGAGCTGTTTCAGCCGACGAGCGTCGAAGACACCGTCGCGCTGCTCGAGCAGTACGAGAACGATGCGTGGGTACTCGCCGGCGGCCTCGACACCTTTGACTGGTTCAAGGACCGCAACAAGCGCCGCAAAGTCGTCGTCGATCTCAGCGGCGTGGACGCATTGCGGGGGGTCAAGAAGGTCGCTGAGGGTGGCATCGAGATCGGCGCGGCGACGACACTCACCGACGTCGCCAACGATGCGCAGGTCAAGGCGAGCTTCCGGCTGCTCTCGCAGGCCGCCGCACTGGTCGCCTCGCCGCAGATTCGCAATCAAGGGACGCTCGGCGGCAACGTGTCGCAGGATACGCGCTGCTGGTACTACCGTTCAGGGTGGACCTGCTACCGCGCCGGCGGCAACATCTGCTACGCCGACACGCCGACCGCCATCAATCGCGAGCATGCGATCTTCGACGCGAACCGCTGCGTCGCCGTGAATCCGTCGGATACCGCGCCAGCGCTCGTCGCGCTCGACGCGCAGATGGTGATTCGCTCCTCTGGAGGCGAGCGGGTCGTCAGCGCACAGGACTACTTCATCGGACCGTCGGTCGACATCACACGAATGACCGTTCTGCGGCCAGGCGAGTTGCTGACGTCGATTCGTATCCCGGCGACATGGGCTGGCGCGGAATTCTACTTTGAGAAAATCCGCGAGCGTCAGGTGTGGGATTTCCCGCTCGTGAACATTGCGGCGGCGTTGAAGGTGTCAGGCGGAACCATTTCCGGTTCGCGCTTCGTCGTCAATGCCGTGGCCGCGCATCCGATGCGGTTGACAGCGGTCGAAAATGCGATTGCAGGCAAGCCGCGGAACGAAGAGACCGCGGCAATGGCTGGTGATCTCGCGGTGCAGGGCGCGCGTGCGCTCGCGCACAACGGATACAAGATCCCGCTGGTGAAGAGCCTGGTGAAACGCGCCATCAGGGGAGAGGCGCAGGTATGACGAACTTCCTGGTGCAGTGGGGCATCAACCCCTGGGGCGAGGACACACTTATTCACGCGCAGTGGGGACTCGTCTACGTCGCCCTGGCGTTTGGCATCGGCTTCATGGTGGCGCATACGCTCTTCGTGAAGTTCTGGCCGAAGCCGGAGGGATCCGCCACTGCGCCGGTGAACGAAGCCGCAGCAGCCAGAGTGCCCGAGAAGGTGGCGCGACACTCGCTCGCGGCCCGGACGTTCCACTGGATCATGGCGGCCTCAATGCTGACGCTCCTCGGCACGGCGTCCGCACCGGTCTTCGGGCTGCAGTTCAACTGGATCGAGATCCACTGGATCGCGGGCCTCGTGCTCACTGTTTCGATCACGTACCACATCATCCATGCGAGCTTCTGGCTCGACTTCTGGTCGATCTGGTTGAACAGGGAGGATGCGCGCGAGGCGATCACACGCCTCGAGAGAGCCTTCGGCCGGAGCGCGCCGGCGCCGCGCAAGGCTGCGAAGTATCCCTGGGACAACAAGATGTATCACACGGCCATCGTCCTGGCGGCGCTTGCCACGGTGCCCACCGGGCTCTTCATGATGAACCGTGTGGAGACACCGCTGTTCGTACGCAATCCATATCTCTTCAGCGACACGACGTGGGGCGTGATGTACGTCCTCCACGGTCTGTCGGGTATCGGCCTCGTCGGGCTGACCATCGCGCACATCTATTTCGCAATTCGCCCCGAGAAGCTGTGGATCACCAAAGGGATGATCTTCGGCGATATCAGCCGCGAGGAATTTCTCCACCATCACGATCCGGAACGCTGGATCGTTGACACCCACGCACACGACGAGGTGTGAGCATGGCTGACAAGAAACTCGTCGGACAGAACTATACGACCCCGGATCTGAGAGCGAAGGTCACAGGCCGCTCGAAGTACGCGGAAGATTTCCGCGCCGAGGGGATGCTGTTTACGAAGCTGCTCCTCAGTCCCTTCCCTCATGCGCGCGTCCGGAGCATCGACTCGAGCGCGGCGCTCGCCATGCCCGGCGTCAGGGCGGTTCTGACCGCTGACGAAGTGCCTGGACCGAAGGATCAGGTCAGCGACGCCGGCGTGCTCATCAGAGCGAATCCGAGGAGCGAGAAAGCGCTGACCAACGAGCCGCTCTATCAGGGCGAGCCGGTGCTGGCCGTAGCAGCGGTCGACGAGCTCACCGCGGCCGAAGCGATCGAACGGATCAAGATCAAGTGGGAACGACTGCCCCACAGTACCGATCCAGTTGCGTCACTGCTGCCGGGTGCACCAAACCCGCGCGTCGAGGGAAACGTCTGGATTCGACCGACGGCGCCGCCAGGACAGCCCGCTCCAATTCCCGAAGTGATGGATTTGAAGTGGACCGAGGCCGAGGCCGAGGAATACAAGGCCGGCCGTCTCCCGATGGGGAAGGACACCGATCCGAGCTGGACGTACGGTGATCTCGAGGCTGGCTTCAAGAAAGCCGACCTCGTCCTCGACGAGACCTTTGTCACGCCGAACACGAGCCATCAGTGCCTCGAGAGCCGCACCTCGATGGCCTACTGGCAGAACGGCAAACTCTACATCCACTTGTCCACTCAGAGCACGATACAGACGGTGATGTCAGTCGTGCGCTGGATGGATATGAAGCCGGAAGACGTCGTGCTCGTCAGCGAGTACTGCGGCGGCGGCTACGGCAGCAAGGGAACAGGCTCGGTCACCGATATCATCCCCGCGCTGCTCTCCAAGAAGACCGGCCAGCCCGTGCAGATGCGCGTCAGCCGCGAGGAAGAGCACGGAATCGGCGGCGCCCGTCCCGCTGTACACGGCCGAATGAAGATCGGACTGACAAAGAACGGCCGCATCACCGCGCTCGACATGTTCACGGTCGTCGAAGGCGGACCGTACGGACCGGGCAACGACGGCAACACGGCGAGCCGATTCGCGTCGCTGCTGTTTCAACCCGAGGCGATGCGGTGGCGCGGCGTGACGGCGATTACCAACACGCCGCCTCGCCGGGCGCAGAGCCAGCCTGGCGGCATGCAGGGCATCGTGCTGATGGAGCCGCTGATCGCCAAATGCGCTCGGAAACTCGGCGTCGACCAGGTTGAAATTCGCAAGATCAACGGGCCGGCCGGCAAGGCGAAGTTCGGTCCCGCTGACGCACGCGGCAATCGAACCTACTCCACCAGCTGCTTCGTGAAAGAGGCGCTCGATAAGGGCGCGCAGATGTTCAAGTGGGATGAACGCAAAGCGCGAAGCGGGGTGCGCGAGGGCAACAAAGTGCGCGGCAGCGGCGTCGCGATCAGCGCGTACAACGCGGGGTCCGTCGGCTTCGACGGCCTTTTCATCATCAAGCCGGACGGCCGGATGTACATCCAGACCGGCATCGGCAACCTCGGCACCGAATCGTTTTCGGATTGTCAGCGCGTCGCTGCCGAGATGATCGGCATGCCGTGGGAGAAGGTCGTGCTCACTTGGGGCGACACGTCGAGGAATCTGCCCTGGAGCTGCGTCTCCGGCGGCAGTCAGACGACGCATGCGATGACGCGCGCGGCGCACGCCACGGCGACCGATGGGATCAAGAAGCTGCAGCAGATTGCGGCGATGGATCTCGGCGGCCGACCCGAGGACTATGTCGTCGCCAACGAGCGCGTCGCCCGTCGCGGCGGCGGAGCCGGCATGCCGCTGGCGCGCGCCGCGCAGCGGGCGATCGAGCTCGGCGGAATTTACGATGGTCATCAGGTGCCGGACGACGTCAACGCGTTTACCAAGCGTTCTGCCGCCGCGCTGGCTGGCCAGGGCTTGATGGCCGTCGCGAAAGACAAGTACCCGCGCGACGGCACGTCGTTGTCGTTCGTCGCCGCGTTTGCGGAAGTCGAAGCGGACGTCGAGACCGGCGTGTACCGCATCCTCGACTATCTGTGCGTTGCCGACGTCGGCACCGTCATCCACCCGAACTCGCTTGGCGGTCAGGTGCTCGGCCGGTCGATCCTTGGCATCGGCCACGCGCTCGGCCAGCGATGGGTGTACGACCAGCGGTATGGCGTGCCGCTGGCGCGCAGGTTCTACCAGAACAAGCCGCCAACGATTCTCGACATTCCGGCCCATATGGACTGGGCGGCTGTCGAACTGCCGGATCCGGAAACCCCGGTCGGCGCACGCGGCATCGGCGAGCCACCGGTCGCCGCGGGCTGCTGCGCCGTGCTGAACGCGATTTCCGCCGCGGTCGGTGACGAGGTGTTCGTGCGCGCGCCTGTCACGCTCGATCACATCGTGACCGCGTTACAAGTGGGCAAGCCGACGCAGGCGCGATTGACCGCGAACGTCTAGACGTTCGCGGTCGTTCGGATCGTTTGGATCGTTCGGAACGTTCGTCGTTCACGCAGCAACACCAATAGCGTCTCATTCTCTTGCAAAGGGTCATGCCGATGCGCTTTCTTGTGATTCTGCTATTCGCCTGTTCAGTCACGCTCGCCGCGCAGCAACCGGCCGCTGGCCAGAGGGCCGGCGGTGCGCCACCGCCCGCACCGAAAAACCTCAAAGTGCTGGCGCCGAACACCGACATGATGTTCACGATGCAGTTGTTCAACGAAGCGCTCGGCGTACAGTGCATCTACTGCCATGTGCAGGGCGACATGGCGAGCGACAACAATCCCAAGAAAGACATTGCGCGAAAAATGATCGGGATCGTGCGGCAGATCGACGGCAGCTTCCCGAGCAGCACTGGAGTGTTCCCGGCCGGCTACCACGAAGTGGACTGCACCACGTGCCACCGCGGCAGCGTCAAGCCCGAGACCGAGCCAGCCAAGGAGTTCTACAACCGCAACGAGTCGCTCGGCGGGCCTGCTCCGCAGATTACGCCCGCTGTGAATTTGAAAGTGCTGCCGCCCGGCACGCAGGTGCATGGCGGCGGCGTCATGCACGTGTTCCGCAATTCACTGCACGTCGACTGCTCGTTCTGTCATGGCGGCGGCCGGCCGTTCGAGGCGGAGGCGAATCCGCGCAAGGACATCGCCCGCAACATGATTCTGCTGGTCCGGCAGATCAACGCCAATTTCCCGGGCACCGGTGTTTTTCCGAACGGAGAGCAGGCCGTGACGTGCTGGACGTGTCACCGCGGAGAGCCGCACCCAACGGCCGCCAACAACAAGGACTACGGTGCGCCGAAGTGAATCAAGGGGTTAAGGGGGAAGGGGGAAGGGGGAAGGGCTGGTCTAGGCAGGAAGTGATCAGTCATCAGGCAGGAGCCTTGGCAATAGTTGCGAGGTCCAAGGTGGTGTCCCGCTAGAAACCAGCAATTCATCGCGGCATTCCACATGCGTGTGTCCACCGCATGGCAAAGCTCAATTCCTACCGCGAATTACGTGTGTGGCAGAAGTCGATGAACCTCGCGGACCGATGCTACCGAATGACGCGCCGCTTCAAGCGCGACGACCAACTGGTCCTCGGTAACGAAATTCGGAAATCGTGCGTTTCAATCCCCTCAAACATCGCGGAAGGGTTCGGGCGCCATTACACGCCCGAGTACATCCACCATCTCCGTTTTTCGAGCGGTTCAGGCAACGAACTGCAAACACAGGTCGAACTGTCGAAGCGTGTCGACATTGTCGGCGCCGAAGAAGCTGCGATGCTGATTGCTGACGCCGAGGAAGTCGGCCGCATGTTGCACGGCCTGATCGGCTCTCTGGAACGCGCGAGCCGGTAACGTCTGTTGCCTATCT
>JACXTT010007453.1_pt1 | contig 15399 bp, 12 predicted proteins | sample 9270951 | NCBI WGS metagenome assembly JACXTT01 (sample SAMN15532306, study PRJNA645909) | rock metagenome | isolation source: weathered quartz diorite | place: Puerto Rico | collected 2017-06-21 | reverse complement strand
CCTGCTTGAGCACGCCAATGATCTGCTCTTCCGTATGCTTGCCCTTCTTCATTTCGAAGCTCCTTTCCTCGCTGGAGCTTCTCAATTATGGCTGGACGAGATTATCGAGGGCAGGTCAGGACCTTGCGAAGTCCAAGCAATTTTGGATGTACGCCCTAGCTGGGATAGTGCTCCTGTCACTGATTGTGTCAGGTATCTTCATATGGTCATTGCAGTACGTAACTCAGTACAATGCCGCATTTTATCTGAAGCTGTCAGTTTCATTGCCATTGGTTTATGCGATCGCGTTTTGTAGCATCCAATACTCGCGTGAAAGACGGCTCGAAGAGGAATACGCTTTTAAGAGCAACATCTCGATATCGCTCGATCCGTACCAAAGGCTGGTTGGCCAGTTGGTGGACAAGCAAAAGCCAGAGGAATTGGCCAAGTACACGGCATTTGTGATCGACTCGATTGGCCGCGTGTTTACCTCACCGACTGAGCGCATCTTCGAGGATCACCCTGGCGATAAGAATTCTGCGGAGAAAATCATCAAGGCAGTCGGCGACGCGATTGAGCCCGTTGTCAAGGCTGTCCGCAAGTAAAGTGCCGGTTGACCGGACCCATATGGTCTAGACTCACCGATGCGGGCGCGGAGTTTGGCGGCGTCCTCCGATTTCCATCGGCGATGGCAGCGTGCAGGGGTCGCGCGGCGACGGCGATTGTTACTTGGGTTCCGCGACCACGCGGAGGTAGGGTTTCAGGGTCTTCCAGCCGCCGGGATATTTTTGCTTGGCTTCGTCGTCCGAAACGGCGGGAACGATGATAACGTCCTCGCCCTTTTTCCAATTCACGGGCGTCGCCACCTTGTGCTTGGCGGTGAGCTGCATGGAATCCAGAACGCGAAGAATCTCATCGAAGTTGCGCCCGGTGGTCATCGGATAGGCGAGCATCAGCTTGATCTTTTTATCCGGGCCGATGATGAAGACGGTGCGCACGGTGGCATTGTTGGCGGCGGTGCGGCCTTCGGATGTATTGCCGGCGTCGGCGGGCAGCATGTTGTAAAGCTTGGCCACGCTAAGCGCCGGGTCGCCGATCATCGGATAGGTAACCTTGTGGCCTTGAGTTTCTTCGATGTCCGCAGCCCACTTGCCATGACTGCTCACGGGATCGACGCTCAGGCCGATGATCTTGCAGTTCCGTGCGGCGAAGTCAGGCGCGAGTTTGGCCATATAGCCCAGTTCCGTTGTACAAACAGGAGTAAAGTCCTTCGGATGCGAAAACAGGATGGCCCACCCATCGCCCATCCATTTGTGAAAATCAATCTCACCTTGCGTGGTTTGAGCGGTGAAATTGGGTGCTTCGTCATTGATGCGTAAAGACATTTGCTTTCATCTCCTTGTTTGCCGCCGAGCGGTCTCCGTTGAATTGTAGGCCGACGGCCCCTGGTGGTGTCAAGGCGGGGCCTAGTCAAGTCAGGTTTGCGAAATCACGGGCAGCCGTGCAGCATCCCAAGCGGCGAGGCCGCCGGCCATCTCGATCAAATGGGTGATCCCGTATTGATGCAGGATGCTGGCGGCGATCGAAGAGCGGTAGCCGCCCGCGCAATGGACGGCAATGCGGCGGTCACGGGGGACTTCGGCGATGCGCTCCTGCAAATGATTGAGCGGAATATTCACGCTGCCGTCGATATGCCTGGTGGCCCACTCGCGCGGATTTCTGATATCCAGCAACAGCGGGGGATTGGCGCTGGCCAACTCCTCGGCCACCATGGGGGCGCTGATGCGCTCGGTTGGCCACACTAAGTCCGGGCGGCCGGCGAGCGCTTCCATGCCTCCCTGCAGGTATCCTTTGACGTGATCGAAACCGATACGGCCCAGGCGCAGGGCGGCTTCCTGCTCGCGGCCGGGCTCGGCGACGATCACGATGGGCTTGGCGCGGTCGAGTACCGTGCCGGCCCAGGTGGCGTATTGTCCGCCGAGCCCGATGTTAATGCTGCCGGCGAGGTGACCCTTGGCGTACTCGGCGGGGTCGCGGACATCGAGAATTTGGGCGCCGGCATCTCCCATCCGGAGGACCTCGGCGAGATCGACGGGATGAAGAACCTGTTCGAGATTCTTGTCCAGCGTGGCGCGCTCGCGGGTGTTGAGGATGGCGTCATAGGTGAAGTACGGCGGAGCGTCGGGTTGGTCGGCCGTGACGAGACGAATAAATTCCTCCTTTGTCATGGGCTGCAGGGCGTAATTCAAACGGCGTTGATCTCCCAGGGAAGAGACGGTGTCGGAGGAAAGCTTCTTTCCGCAGAGGGAGCCGGCGCCGTGGGCGGGGTAGACGAGGGTCTCGTCGGGAAGCGGCAGGAGTTTGTTGTGGAGCGAGTCGTAGAGGTGCGCGCCGAGGTCGTTGGCTGTCCAGCCGAGTGAAGCGCGCAGGTCCGGGCGGCCGACGTCGCCGATGAACAAAGTGTCGCCGGTGAGGACAGCGTGAGGTTTTGCGGAGTCCTTCTGGAGATCGAAGACCAGGATCGAGATCGACTCGATGGTGTGGCCGGGGGTTTCGAGGACTTGCAGGCGCAGACCCGGGAAGTCGAGGGTATCGCCGTCTTTCATGGCGACGAAGGCGTATTCCGCCTGGGCGCGGGAGCCGAGATGGATGATCGCGCCACAACGATCGCGCAGTTCCAGATGGCCGGCGACGAAGTCGGCGTGGAAATGGGTCAGGAAGACGTGGCGGATCTGGAGGCCGAATTTTTCGGCGTCGGCCAGGTATTGCTGAATGTCGCGCTGGGGGTCGACGACGATGGCGGTCGAGCTGGCCTCGTCTCCGACGAGATAAGAGGCGTGTGCCAGGCAGCCCAGGTAGTACTGTTTGAGAATCATAGAAAACTCTCGAGTTTGCAGTTTAATGCGGCAGCCGCGGCCTCAGAAATCCGTAGAGCCAGGTTCCGGCCAGGTCGGCGATGTACCACGGCCATGGGGCGGAGAAGAAATCTGCCATTAGGTGATTTAGTCTACAACCCAGGGTCGGGCGAGTCCAGAAGAGTGGGCGATTGCAATTTGGTCGAGCCGCCATCGCGACCTTGCCGTTGAGAGCGGCGCTTTGCGCCTAAGGTTTCCGTTTTCCGCCGAACACGTCGAGCCCGAACTTAGGCTCCGATTTGGTACCGCTGATCTTCACTGGAATCTCGGCTCCTCCGCCTTTTTTCTTAAAGAAGGGCACTGCCTTCAGCAGGACGGACAGCAACGGCGAGGAGACCATGTGCGAGAGCGACGCCTCGGTCCGGAGCTTCCCGGCAAACTCGAACTGCTGGCCATCCAAAGAATAGGTCCCCTCCAGATTCGCGCGCGCGCCCGGCATGACGTACTCGATTTTGCTGAAGTGGATGGAGCCTTCATTCAACGAGAACGTTCCCGTCATCCGGGAGTTTACGTCCTTCGCTCCGGGCTTGGCCTTCTCCGGCTCGCCTTGCGCGCGCAGGCTCAGCATATCGACCTTATCCTGCACGCTTGGGTTGCTGAAGTGAATGCCGATCAGCGTGAAGTTCCCCTGCAAGCTTAGCCTTTCCGCGACCTTTTCTTTGCCGGGGCGGATATGCAGCTTTGCCTTGGTGCTGATGACGCCGGTCATAACGGCCGGTTCCGACTTGACAGCGAGATCGAGAAAATCCTTAACCTGACTGTGGGGAACGTCGAGATCCAGCTCGATAGTGTGGCCCCGGCCTTTGATGTTGATCACGGCGCCGCTCGCCGAGAAGGTGGATTTTCGCAGAGTTGCGTTCACGGGTTCCAGATAGGTATCGCCGCTTGTACCGTCTACAATCGCGTGAAACCGGGTGTGCAAAGGCATTGGATGATTGGAGGTGTCCAGGGAGAAGTCCGGCGTCTCTGTCGTTCCGTCTACGACAATTTTGTCGAGTTGACCTTTAAACTCACCGACCGACGAGAGGATGCCGCCGATACCCTTGATTGTGTTCAGGTCGGCATGGTCGAAGGTGTAGTGGCCCGCCACGGAGGAATCGCCGGGGCTGTCTGTCTGCCACGGTCCGAAGAAACCGGTGGCATGGATCTTGCCGCGAGGGATGGCGTTGGTGAGGGTCGCATCATACTGCCAGGGCTGGCTTGGGCCGACATCATGCAACTCGATATGTTTTAGCTCAAAGTCCTTAGGGTCTTTGTCGGGTTTGGCCGTTTCGATGATCAGCCGCGAATTGTCGCAGACGATCTTATCGACTACGATCTTGATCTTGCCATTGTGTTTCCTGGGTTGTTCAGCAGCCTGCCGCCGCATTTCGCGGGGAGGGATGTTGATTTGGAGTCCATTGGCCTGCACCAACCCTACATGCATTGGCTCGACGAAAAGGCCAGTCAGTCCCGAGTGAAAGGAGAAGTGATCGAGGGCGATGAGCGGCTGACTGGCGCCGGCGGCGACCACCTCGTTGGTCGGGTAGATGCGCAGGCGATCCCCGGAGACTTCGAGTCCGCGAAGAACGGAGACGTTCAAGTTATCCAACTCAACGCGACTGTTGAATCGTGTGCTTAGAGTTTCGATGACGCGACCCTTCAGAATGGGCCCGGCGCGACGGATCATCACTTCGGCGACGACCGCGAGAGCTGCCACAATGATGAGCGAGGCGATAGCGACCCAGGTCCACACGCGCCTTCGAGGATTCGTTTGTTCCGGAATTTCGCTCACCCTCTGACTACGAGCTTACCGGGAGGGAGCTCTATCTTTGCAGGAATGTTGGGGAACGAGTGTGTTCTATCACAATCTAGTCACGCGGCAGATCGCGGGCGCCGCGGGCGCGAAGTTTCGCGGCCACGCTCTGATTTCCATTGGCGAGGGCGGCGTGCAGGGGGCTCGAGCCTTCACGATTGCAGAGATTCGGATCGGCTCCTTTTTCGAGGAGCAGGATGACGACGTCGTCGCGGCCGAGGGAGGCGGCGGCGTAGAGAGGCGTGGTCCCGGATTCGGTTTCGCGGGCGTTGATGTCGGCGCCGTGCGCAAGCAGGATAGCGACGGTCGCGACCTTGCCGTTGAGCGCGGCGTCGTGCAAGGGCGTCCCGCCGGAGCGGTTGAGCGCGTCGACTTTCGCGCCTTTGGCCAGGAGAAGCCGGACGATTTCCTGGTTGCCCTTGAGAGCGGCGTCGTGGAGCGGGGTGGAACCGGACGGGAAATGGGCGTTTGCGTCCGCGCCGTTCGAGAGAAGCATATCGACCATATCCGGCTGGCCTTTGGCGATGGCCTCTTCGAGGAGCCCGGGGGTTACCGCGCCGGGCTGGCGGGAGATCAGAATGCGCGCGACATCGGTGCGATCGAAGCGGACGGCGTTATCGAGCGGCGAGAATCCGGTTTTGTCGCGGATGGCGGCGTCGGCGTTATGGGCGAGCAGCAGTTCAACCACCGCGATCTGGCCCTTGAATGCCGCTTCGTTGAGAGGCGTGGCGCCGGTAGTGGCTTGCGGGCTGTCGATTTTCGCGCCGGCGTCCAGGAGCAGAGAGACGATTTCGCGGTAACCTCCCCAGGCGGCTTCATCGAGCGGGGTGGTGCCGGCATGGTCGCGCGCGTTCGGGTCGGCGCCCTTCTGGAGGAGCAGCCGCGCGATTTCGGTGGTGCCGTTGGTGGCGGACATGTGCAGCGAGGTTCTTCCGTCGGGATTGGCGGTGCGGACACCGGCGCCGCGGTCCACGAGTAGAGTGGCGAGCCGCAAATAGCCGCGCACGACGGCGAAATCGAGAGGTGTCGAGCCTCCCTGCTGCGTTCGCGCGTTGACGTCGGCTCCGTGGTCGAGTAGAAGGGCGGCTATCTCCGGACGGTTGTTAAAGACCGCGTAGTGCAACGGGGTGGCGCCGAAACTGACGGCATTGGCCTGCGCCTGGTGGTCGAGGAGAATCACGACCATGCCGGGGCGGTTGTTGAAGACGGCGCGGTGCGGCTGCGTGGCGCCGAGGGTGTCACGGGAATTGGGGTCGGCGCCCACGGCCAGAAAGGCCTGAGCCGCCGCGAGATCTCCGTTTTTGACGGCCCAGCTTAGCCCACCGGCCTGGGCGAGCAGGAGCAGGATAAGGACAGCCATTGCTACGGCTATGGTAGCGCGGAGATGTCGGGTGGCGACGTGATACCATCATGAACGCTCTGGCAAAACGTGTGATACCAGAGGTTGGACTTCAAGGAGACGCCTTTATGTCGACGTTCCCTCTCGCCGCTCGCCCCTCAGTAACGTGGCACCCGAATCCGACGAACACGCATTTTGGCGCGCCCCGTGGAGGCGGGTTTCCGGTTCACGGCGCTTGTGATTTGGTTGCGCCTGCCGGCACGAAGGTTCTGGCGGTGCAAGACGGCCGGATCATCCGCGGGCCTTACAAATTTGTCACATACTGCGCGGGCACCGAACACGAGACCACTACGTACGCAATTGACGTGGCACATGATCATTTCATGTTGCGTTATGGTGAAATCTCAAATTCATTGGCTCAGGACCTCCACGCCGGCAGCACTGTCTCCGAGGGCCAAGTGATTGCATTCGTAGGAATGCAATGCAACGGCACCATGCTCCATTTTGAAATGTTCGACGACCCGGGCCGGCTCGACTATCTCACCGATAGTTCCAACAAAAAGTATCTATACGTACCTCCGGACAACTACCAGCGACGCGGCGACTTGTTGGATCCAACGTGGCTCTTGGACAGTTGGTATTCAGCAATGCCGGCCACGTGGTAGCCGCGTCCGGCGGACAGGGCAACGGGACGCCATCAGTAGGGCGGCTAGGGCGAAGGCCGCGGGAACTTTGGGTGTGACTCCGTAGAGGATCAAAAGTGATTAGTTGATCGGCAGACTGGCCGCAGCCGAGGCGACGCCGTTAATGGTGAGCACGACCGGCTGCACGCCCGCGGGAATGTTGGATGGCATGGTGACGTTCACGACGTACAGACCGGTGATGCCCGGCGTGAGGCCGCTGAACTGGACGACTGCGGGCTGGCCGGCGACGGTGACAATAGGGAGCTGAGTGGTGCGTGCCAGAGGCGAAGACGGCGCAGGCTCGCCGGTGGCGGGCTGGTTGCTGACTGGGCCAAGGCCGTTGGCGTAGAGCGAAACGATTTCCCCGGCGGTGGCGGGGTTGGCGGAAGAGATCAGTTTGCCGGAGCGGGCATCGCGGGCGGCAATAAGGGTTTTACCGGTGCTGCTCTCGGGGTACACGAAGAACGCCGGCGCATAATCAGCCAATGGCAGGGTGAATAGGGGCCCCTGACTGTCCTCGATGGTGACTTTGACGAGCGCCGAAGTTTGCCCGTGCAGTTCCCAGGGTACTTGCAGATTTATCAATCCAGGGCTGACGTAGTAGAGGCGGCCGGGGAGGCTCAAGCCGGCGCTGGGGACGTCAAAGCTCACGTTGACAAAGTCGATGGCCAAGGGAAGCGAGGCAGTGGTGGCGGTGCTGGTGGTGTCGCTGAGGCCTGTACCGTATAAAGACATATACGATCCGGGAGCTACCGGCGCTGGTTTGCCGCCGGCCGCGCCGATCGCGCCCTTCGGCGAGATGGTGGGTACCAGCCGTGATGTTACATCGAAGAGCACGTGCTGCCCGGCCGCCTGGGCGCCGAATTCCTGGATGCCGGTCGTGGAGCCGCATACAGCCTCGGCCCCGGCGATGCCGTTCGAGTCGGTCACTTTATCAGGATTCTTGATGGCGCCGCCGCCGAAGTTGACGCTGAATGTGACGGGCGCGTTGGTCACAGGCACGCCGAACTGATCGATGAGCATGAACGCGACCTCGCCCTCCGCGGTATCCTGACCCACGGAGCAATCATCTCCCTGGCCCAGCAGCGGAATCATATTGTTGGCCACGCCGTCGCCCACCAGGTAGAGATAGGGCACGTGCAGCGGCTTGGCGCCGCCAGTGATGTTAAGGACGCCCTCGTATTCGCCTGGGGTGGGCGTGGTCCCGGTGAGGGATACGGTAATGGAGGCGGACGCGCCGACGGCGAGAGTGAGCCCGGACTTGCTCAGCGAGAGGTGCGCATGAGCATCCGGGGTGCGCGGAACCAGCGTGAGGATGAGATTCACGGTGGACGAGCCGCGGTTCGTGATCTGGAGCTGCTGGGAAACGGGCAGAGTCTTGCCGTTCAGGACGCCGAACGAAAGGGTGGCCGGTGCAATCGTGACGGTGGTTGCGACGGCAGCGGCGGCATCCAACATTCCGGCGCCGGCCGACAACACCGAAGCTGGCGTTTCATTCTCGTCGGACAGGAGCTGCGTGTTGGCGGTGTTGACGATGGCAGACTTCAGGTCGGCGGCGGTGAAGTCGGGATGCTGCTGTTTAACAAGTGCGGCGCCGCCGGAAACGAGCGGCGTCGAGAAGCTGGTGCCATCCGCCTCGGTGTATCCGGTGACGCTGTAAAGATCGCCGTTGGGATCGAAGGTCTCGGCGGCCATATACATGTCGGTGCCCACGGCGGTGACGTCGGGCTTCATTGCGCCGATGATGGATGGTCCGCGCGAGGAAAAGCTCGCGATGTCGTTGGCGGTTGAAGGCACGTTGTCGAGGGCTGTATCGATAGTTACCGGATAGTTTTCGTGCCCATCAATGAACGTCTTCAGGGCCGTGCCGCCGGTAACGCCGATCATGATGGCTGGAATGTTGGTGCTGGCGAGACCCGAGGGGAAGTCGGTGGTATCGACGGCCGGATCCCAGAAGATTACGCCAACAGCGCCGGCGTTCTGGGCGTTGGTCACTTTGAGCAGGAATTTGCAGTTATTGCGCTCGATGAGGGCGAACTTGCCGTTGAGTGAGCCCGCGGGCAGAGCTGCGCAGCCGAACGGATCGGTGGAGATAGCGCCTACATCCCGCAATGGCGCGGTGACCGCCCCGGAAAGGAAGGGACCATCGCCGAGCTGGCCTTCGACCTTCTGCGCGGCGGAAGGCACGCCGCTGCCGGTGACACGCACGCCCGAATTCCAGAAATGCGAATTGGTGCTGGCGCCGACGGCGATGGCGGAGGGCGCATCTCCGGGAGAGCCGACGGTGTTGAGGGTGGGCGTGAGGTTGCCGGTATCGCCTTCGTTTCCGGCGGCGATCACGACCAGCATGCCGGCATGGACGGCGTTCTCGACAGCCGCGGCCTCGGGATCGCAGGGAGTGGTGCCGGTCTCGCCGCAGGCGGCCCCCTGATCGAGCGGACCGGAAAACGCGGGGCCGCCTAAGGAAAGCTCGGCGATGTTCATGCCATCGTTGAGCGCGTCTTCCACCGCGGAGATGATGACATCGCCGCCGGTAAAATCGTTCACCTCGGGAGAGCCGAAGACCTTGTAGTTGCCCAGGTATGCTTTGGGCGCCATGCCCGTGATGGTGTCGGAGGGTCCGGTATTGGTCTTGCCCGCGGCGCACATGGCGACGGCGGTGCCATGGCCGCTGCGATCGCGCGCCGAGTAATCATCAGGCCGTGACGTGGCGGCGGGATTGGGCGGAAAGCCCGCGGCCAGCAGCGAGACGTAACTGCGGGCCACGATTACTTTGTGGTTGGTGAAATTACAGTCCGATGGGACACCGCATTTCGGGAAGCCGCTGGGCACGGAAAGAGAATCGTCCTGAAAAGCGGGGTGCGCCTGGTCGATGCCCGTATCGATCACGGCGATTTTCACTCCGGCGCCGGCATTTCCCTCGCCGCCTACGAGATTCCATGCGGCGGGATTGGCGTTAACCAGCTTCACGGCAGCATCCAGGTTGCGGTGGAAACGCCGTAAGGGCCGCACGGCTTGCACGCCAGGCAGACCGCGCAGTTCGGCAACCTGATCGGGCCTGGCGACGACAAAGACCGCATTCAGCACGTTCTGTACCGAGCCGGTGATTGTGTACTGGCGGCGCTCGAGCTCGGAACGGAGCGATTCCTGCGCTGATCTGATCTGCCGGTGGTGATCTTCGACGACGGCGAGTGGCGCGTTCTCATGGGACCGCGAGAACTCCGACACCGGTGGATCGTTGAGGATAATGGCATACCGGCCGTAAGGCGCGGCCGCGTTCGCACAGGTGATCGAGAAAAAGGCAAGAGTAAGGAGCCAGGGGCCGCGTTTCATAATGAGACTAAGTTATGGCGACGCGTATTACTACGCCGCGGTTACATCGAAGTCGCCTGTTTCTATGAGAATAGCGTACGCCAGACGGTCACCACCAGCGCGTGAGTGACCATACTGGAGCGAATACTCGCTGTTTTGTAATAGGCCATACCATAGAACCAGCCGGCGATGGCGGCGACGGCGGCCATTCTCCAATTAGGAAATGCGGGGAATGGCAGGTGCGCGGCGCCGAACAATAACGACGCGACAGCCAGCGCGAGGTACGGCCTGCCGGTCCAATTGGCGAGCCACTGTTGCAGCAGCCCGCGAAAGAAGAACTCTTCGGAGAGCGCGATTACCCACAGAGCGCCGAAGAAAAGAGCGAGAGCTTTCCAGAAAAGGAATCCGGTGAAGGTGAGGTGTACGACGCCCAGCCACAGCGCCAGCGGAAATCCCACGGGAACGAAGTAAAAGAAGTAGCGGACGCCGGCGATCCACTCGTGCTGCGTGGGCATGAAACCGAATTTGAAGCCATCGAGGCCGCGGATCTCGAGCACGGCGAGCGCAGCCGTGCGGATGAGCATCAGCTTGCCGAGAATGTCGATGCGCACCGGGATCGGGGATGAATAGATGTGGTCGAGGACGCGGCTCAGCCGGATCGCCACCAGTAACGCCAGAAATAAGATATCGAAGACCGGAGAAGGACGGAGCGCAAGATACCAGAACGAGATGGCGGCGATGAGGGCCGCCAGCAGAGCGCAGGCGGTCCAGCGGAATTGACCCGTGGGGATGCTATAGGCCAAGTACGGCGCGGCGGCGCTGATTGCCAGTGCAAGCGCCAGCCGCGAGCGGGTAATGTGCGCGCGCAGCCACTCGCGAACGGGCTCGAATCCGGGAACCAGATAGAATGAGTATTCGAGAAGGAATGCGGCAATGATCGGGAGAGCCGCCCACAGAGGAATGTTTTTCTGGCGGGCGTACAGGATACCAGCGGCGCTCAACCCAATCCAGCCGGTCAGCAGGGCCGCCCGGAAAGCGCCGAGCCTCTGGTGCATCGGCATCATTCTAGCATCGGGCCTGGCTCGCGCCGATGAACCGCCGCCCGACCTGGCGCGCAAGGCGGCGCATCTGGAAAGCGAGACGCAACGGGCGCGCGATCATTACACCTACAGGCAAAGCGTCACCATCGAAGAACTCAGCGATCGCGGGAGCATGGTGGGGCAGTATCGCGAGGAACGCGACGTAATTTTCTCGCCGACCGAAGAACGCACGGAGCAGATGATCGGCCGGCCGCTGCTCTCCCTCAAGAATCTCAAGCTGACGGAAGAAGATTTCGCCGACATCCGCAACATTCAACCGTTCGTGCTGGTGGAGGAGCTGTTGCGCATCTACGAAACCAAGTTCCGCGGTGAGGAGAAAATCGACGAGGTGGATTGTTACGTGCTGCAGGTGCGGCCGCGCCAGATTCTCTCGGGACAGCGGCTGTTCGACGGCATGCTGTGGATCAAAAAAGATGGCCTGGCGATCGTTCGATCCGAAGGGAAGGCGGTGCCGGAGATCCGCAGTATGAAACAAGAAAACCTGTTCCCGCGGTTCACGACCGTGCGGCGGCCGATCGACGGCCAGCACTGGTTTCCGATATATACCTACGCCGACGACGCGCTCGACTTTCGCACGGGACCGCAGCGGATCCGGCTGAAGATCCGCTATAGCGAGTACAAGAGGTTTGGCGCGGAATCGTCGATCACGTTCGAGAAGTAGAGTTACGGCAGTTCCTTGACGCGCACGTTGCGGAACCACACTCGCGCCGGGCCGTGGCCGAGAAAACCCACGTGCCCGCTGGCGCGCGCGAGGCCGGGATGTTTCTTGAGCACCGCCGGATCGGTGATGGAATCCAGGTTTGCGTCCACGATGGCGTGGCCGTTCAGCGTGACCGTGATCTGGCGGCCCTTGGCGGTAATTTCTTCTTCATTCCACTGGCCGGTAGGTCTTAGGAAGCCGGTCTTAGCTGGGACCACGTCGTAGATCGAGCCGTGATACTGCGCCGGATGCAGTTTGCCGCGGTATCGTGGCGCGTCATGGTCCAGGATCTGGATCTCCATTCCCTGATAGGCCGCGTCGCCTTCAAAGGGCGCGCGGATGCCGATGCCGTTATTGGCGCCCTCCTCGAGTTTAAATTCGAAACGGAAGACGAAGTTGGCGTATTCTTTTTCGGTGAAGAGATTGCCGCCGCCGTCGGCAGGGCACTCGATGAGACCATCCTCGACGATATAGCCGCGGCCTTCCTGGCCGACGATTTTCCAGCCGGCGAGATCCGTGCCGTTGAAAAGTGCGGTGAAGCCTGGCTCGGCGGGGGCGGCCAGCAGGAGGCCGGTCGCGAAGAAAATTCTAAACATCGACTTCCGCCCATTCGACTACTCGCTTTTCGTAGATCGACTTGCGGCCCATCATGGCGGTCAGGGTGGAAATGCGTGCGGAATCGGCGTTATTGAGCGGAGTCTTCCGGCCGCGCGCGTTATCGATGAAAGCCGCGAGCGACAGATAACCGGAGTCCTGGCTGGCGTCGGGGACTTCGAGCTGCCTGGGCTGAGCTTCTTTGCCGAGCTCAGTCACTGTCGCGGTGGCCAGATCGACGGCGGCTTGCGAGCCGTAGACGCGTTCCTTGATGCCGGAGAAGTGCGGCGGATCGAAGTAAATGTGGCTGAATTCGAAGCGCACGTCGTTGGGGAACTCGTAAATGACCGCGTAGTTGTCCATGGTGGTGCGGCCGGGCGGCTCGTTCTTGAAGAGATTGATGCCGCCGGTGCCGAAGGCGCGCAGAGGATGGTTGCCGGCGGCCCAAACCATCAGGTCGATAATGTGGCAGGCCTGCTCGACGATATTGTCGCCGGAGCGCGTGCGGTCGAAATACCACAGCGTCTGGCGGGGCAGGTCGCTGGTGTGACGGTAGGCCTGGAGGAACAGGACTTTGCCGATGCCGCCTTCCTTGATGAGTTTCATGGACGCCGCGCGATTAGGATCGTGACGCAACTGGAACCCGGCCTGGAAGATGCCCTTGGCGCTTTTGGCGGCGTTGGTGACCATGCGGCACTGCTCGGGATCGAGCGCCATGGGTTTCTCGCAATAGACATGCTTTCCGACCTCGAGGGCGGCGATGGCCATTTCCTTGTGGAGATCGACGGGGGTGGCAATGACGACGGCATCGATATCCTTGCGGTCGAGCATCTTGCGGAATTCGGCGTAAGGCTCGGGGGTGTTGCCGGCGGCGGTTGCGGCGTCCACGGCTTTCTTCAGGGCTTCGGGATCGATGTCGCAGATGGCGACGATCTTCACGCCGGGCACTTTGAGCATGGTCTTCAGCAGATAAGAGCCGCGGTTGCCGACGCCGATGAAGGCGACGCGGACGGTGTCATTGGGCGACTGCGCGGAGAGCAGAGCCGCGCTGGAGGCGACGATAGATGATTTCATGAAAGTACGGCGAGTGTGATGGTTTGTCATATGGATTTCCGTTGAGACGCGATGGCGCGGCCGATATCCATCAGCAGCGCAATTTCTTCGGGTGAAAACGTTCGCGGGGCGCGGTTGGCAATGCCCAATGCGCCGACAGCTTCATTACCCTGGATGACGGGCACGACTAGCGCGCCTTCCATGCCGGTGGCCTTTGCGCCGGGGCGGGCGTCGCCGCTGGCGTCGGTCTGCAAGTTGCAGACACTCACGGGTTCTTTTCGCTGCGCGGCCAGGCCCGCCATTCCTTTGCCGATGGGGACGAGCTCGACCGCTTTGAGCACCGGCTCGGGAATGCCGGCGCTGGCGGCCTTCAGGTGCAACACACCGTCAGGTTCGAGCAGGTGGATGGTACCGGTATCGGCGTGGAAGTGTTCCATCGTGAGGCGCAGCACTTCCTGCAAGCTGCCCGCGTCGAGCGCGGAATGGATCTTATCGAGAAAGTTCATTTGTGCCGGGTGAGATTTTCGAACAGGAACAGGCCGCTTTTGCCGGCGACGACGAAATCGAGATCACCATCGCCATCCAGGTCCGCGACCGGAATCTGCATGCCGCCGCCGGTGCGTGAGCCGTAGTCGATGACGTGTTTCACCCATTCGATCTTACCGTTATCGCTCTTTAGGTATTCGTACCAATAGATGCCGAGCGGCTCGCGCTCGCCGGGGTCGCGGCCGTTGTGGGCCATGTAGCGCTTGCCGGTGATAAAGTCCATGCGGCCGTCACCGTTGAGATCGACCAGGGTCATGGCGTGGGCCTGCGACCAGCTCTCATCGATCGCGTGGCGGGTCCAGTGGTTGGCGTCGCCGTGCTCGAGCCAGAACAGGCCATAGCCGTGCGCGGCTGATGTAACGACATCGTTGCGGCCATCGCCGTTGACATCGAGGACATACATGAAGCCTACGGATTCGAGGTCCCAATCGGGGTGAAACTTCCAGTCACCGGAACGCGGATCGGGCGGGGCCTCGAACCAGCCTTTGGGCGTCAGAATGTCGGTGCGGCCGTCGCCATTCACATCACCCGCGCCGATGCCGTGGCCGTAGCTGCGCGGGCTGACGATGTGCCGGACGAAGGCGCCATTTTTGAGCTCATACCAGGCCAGCGGCGCTTCGGTCTGGCCGAATTGCGGAAGCAGCTCCTGCTTCTTGCCGTCGTTATCGATGTCCACGAGAAATACGAACTCGACCGACCAGCCGTTTTCGATAGCGTGTTTCTTCCAATCGCCCAAACCGCGGCCTGGATTCTCGATCCAGTAGAGTTCTTTGGTGAAGTAGGAGCAGCTCACGATGTCGGGCGCGCCATCGCCGTTGACGTCGATCGGCAGGTCGCTGAAGTTATCGATGTAATTGTCGCTGTAATTGATGTCGCGGAAGTGGTGCCTGGTCCAGCCGGGGGCCTCGTACCAGTTCTCGCCGGAGATGATGTCAGGCTTGCCGTCGCGGTTGAGGTCGGCGACGGCGCACGTTTCGTTGGAGCCGAGATCGATGGTGTGTTTTTCGAAAGGAATATCAGGCGTGCGGGAGATGCTCCACGCGGCAATAGCACCGGCCAGGCACAGAACGACTGCGATACAATGCCGCGTCATGCGGACGATTTTACCTCTTTTGCTGTGCGCGTCAGCGGTGAACGGGGCGGTGCGCTTTCGCGCGCAGGAGATCCAGAAAGATTTCGGCGTGGTCTATGCGGTGCTGGTGGCCGATATCAACGGCGACGGCAAGCCGGACATCGTGGCCATCAATCCGACGCAGGTGGTGTGGTTCGAGAACCCCTCATGGCGGAAACACGTGATTCTGGATGGCGCAACCAAGAAAGATAACGTCTGCATGGCGGCCGCCGATATCGATGGCGACGGCAAGCTTGACTTGGCCTTGGGAG
>JACXTT010007452.1_pt1 | contig 15403 bp, 10 predicted proteins | sample 9270951 | NCBI WGS metagenome assembly JACXTT01 (sample SAMN15532306, study PRJNA645909) | rock metagenome | isolation source: weathered quartz diorite | place: Puerto Rico | collected 2017-06-21 | reverse complement strand
GGAACGGCAGGTATTGCTACGGATTTGTGGGACTGGAAGATCGGCGAATGGCGCCGCTGCTGAGGCCGGGAAGTGTGGTGCTGGTTGACACATCGGTGCGGCAGATGGAGGACGATTGGTGGACTTGTGAACACGACAGGCCGATGTATTTCGTTGACGTGCGAACCGGATATCGGTGCGGTTGGTTCCATCAAGACGGGTCGGTGCTGGTAATGCAGCCGCACACATTGTCGCGCTGTTTGCAGGAATCCTGGAAAACGCCGGAGCAGGCGGAAATTGTAGGGCGAGTAGTCGGCGTCGTGACGCGGCTGAATGAGCCGTGGCAATTCAGGTTTGCAGAATCTCAAGGAGAGCGCGGAGGTTCGAGCAAAAGAGCTCTTTGAGATAGTCGGGCGAGTCTTCCGGCATCAAAACACGATAAGCCTCCATTTGGCGCCAGTGAGACACGGTATCGCTGAGCGGGCCTTCCATCCCTTGCAGACAACTTTGCAAATCCCCCTCTTGGAGTGAGAGAGGGGTCTCCAAAATCCGCTGAAAAACTTCCTCGTGACACTGCTTCAAAGCTTGCTGAATCGCCTCGGCCGGATAGAGGGCGGCCAAGCCGGCGTGTTCGTAACGACCTGTCGAGAGATCGCGCAAAGAGGTTATGTAAGTGAGCCGGCCGAAATCGTTGGGAATGACTGCCAGAGTGTTGACGGCAAAATCGTGAATGATGTGACGGTTCTGTTCCAGTTGAGTGTGAATACTCACAGTCAGTGTTCCGAACGTAGAACGTTTTCCACCAAAATCACGCCGTAGAAAAACCCAGAACCATGATGGCCTCAGGAGGTGTCCATCATGGAGCACAAAAAAGCAAGAGTGAGACTGGGTCTTTCCCTCTTGGCAATAGCAATCGTAGTTCCGCTGGCCAGCGGGGTCAATCATTTCGCAAAAGTAACGAAGCAAGGGACAAAAGTCCGGAGCTTGCGAGCCGACGGGACTCCAATTCCTCCCTTGCCGCCGCCGAAGGGCACGTTGGTGGCTGACGGCACGCCGATTCCGCCATTGCCACCGCCAAAGGAAACGTTCGTAGCAGACGGCACGCCAATTCCTCCGCTGCCCCCACCCAAGGGAGCTGCAAATAGCATGGAAGCATTAATCGCTGACGGAACGCCCATCCCGCCACTCCCGCCGCCAAAAGGAATGAGTGAAGAGAGCAGTGCGTTGAGCGCCTAAGGGCATTCGGGTTAGTCAGCGAAGTCGGTGAAGCCGCGATCATTAGAATCTGCTTAAATTTGGTTACAGTACCGATTGGCTAACAGAGAGGCGCATCCTGGCTATTTACCGTTGTCTAAGAGAATGCTAGGATGCGCTTCTAGGTACTGCAATGGCCGACACAGTAAAAATCTTGTGGGCCCTCGGGATCGGAATTCAATTGGCCGTTTTCCTGACGATGACCGGGAAGAAACTCTACCGCGACTTTCCGGCAATCTTCTTCTATTTGCTGATTGGCTTAGTCCAAACCCTGATCATGTACGCGATCTACGCAGTGAAGGGTTACGGATCGTGGACGGCATATTGGGTCGGGTGGACTTCTCAGGCGATTGTTGTGATAGCGCGATGGGTCGCTGTGTGCGAACTCTGCAGGAATGCTTTGGGACAATTCCAAGGAATTTGGGCGCTAACGTGGAGAGTCCTGGCTGTGCTGGGAAGTCTGGCATTGTTCGTCGCGTTGGCCCTGGGCGGTCACGATTTTGTGAGGCTGATTAGTACATTCGATCTTGGTCTCGAGCTTTCCATGGCCACAGTGCTCGTAGGGTTTTTCATTTTTGCGCAGTATTACAGAGTGTCAATCCAAGAGTCACTCAGGTCAATTGGGGTTGCATTTTGTCTGTATTCGATTTTTCGGGCATTCAATGACCTGGTGTTGCAGACGTTTCTCAGGAAATATGCCAACACGTGGAATCTCGTGGACGAAGTGACGTACATCGCAACTCTGACTTTGCTGGGGAGTGCGGTTTACGTGTTGCGCTCCGAGACCGTTCGGAAGGTCGTGCTGCTTCCACGAACGGCTTATGCCGACCTTGCGCCTCAAATGAATGAGAGGCTGAAAGCGCTAAACGAACGCCTCGATGACCTCCTAAGATCTAAAGAAGCAGGCAAACTATGAGCCTGGTGCTGATAGGCATGGGAATTCTGGTTGCGAGCATGGTGGGACTGCTGTTTTGGTCCACGAGCCGGAAAGCTTCGGAGCGCAAGCCGGCGCAGGACGAGATCGGAGACCTATACCTGGCAGGCAAGCATGTAATCAACCTTCCACAAATTCGGCAGGCCCTTGAACCCGCAGATTTTGATTACCTCTGCGGAAAATCGGATGCAACGTTGGTGCGAAAGGTTCGGAAGGAACGGCGACGGATTGCCTTAAAGTACTTGGAGGGACTGCGCGAAGATTTTAAGCGTCTAGTGGATGCGGCGCAGGCCGTGGCGGCGCTTTCTCCGGAGGTGGAAGCGAAGGAAGAGTGGAAACGCTTTCGATTGGGCGTGGAGTTCAGGATCAAATATCAACTGGTTTGGGTGAAATTTGCCCTTGGGGCGCCGACATTCCCTGGCTTGGAAGGAATCGCGACGATGGTTAGTTCCCTGGCGCTTGATCTGGAGCGGGCCGTGTCGAAGGCAGCGAAGACAGCGATGGGGCAGGGGATGCCTACATCAGCGCAGGGATGAGAGCTTGGCGCGGCCGAGAACAGAATCAATAGCGGAAAGAAGCTGAAGCGGGTCAAAGGGTTTTTGAAGGACGAGTTCGGAGTTAGTCTCCGGCGCGTGTAAACTCTCCGCCATAGCGCTCATTACAATAATGCGATCCGAGAAGGCGGGCCGCTCGCGCTCCAGCCATTCACGCAAACCTTTGGCGCCTTTGCGGCCAGCGACCTCAACATCGGACAAGATGAGGTCAAATTCACGAGCGCGAATCTGGGCCTGCGCCTCTTCTATACTCCTTGCAGAAAAAACCTGGTGCTCGCGGTTCCGCAGCATGGCCTGGATGGCCTCAAGAACCGATGTCTCCGGGTCAACGACAAGAATTCTGGCGTGTTCAGCTGTGGAAGGCCGCTTGGTTTCGCCGGATTCCTTGACGGCGGCGACTTCCTGGCATGGAATTTCAATTACGAAAGAAGCGCCGTGCGGAGGGTCGTTCTTCACGCGAATCGTACCGCCGTGTTCGGTGACGATACCGTAACAAATGCTGAGGCCCAAGCCGGTACCTTTGCCGACTGGTTTTGTAGTATAGAACGGATCAAAGACGCGAGACGGATCCTTAACTCCCGGACCGCTATCGGTAAATTCAATAAAAAGCTTTTGCTCTCCGGCGCCGGTGCTGACCCACAAATCGCCTTCAGTGGATTTTTCGAGAATGGCGTCCACGGCGTTGTTCACCATATTGAGGAAAACCTGTTGCAGCTGATGGGGATCGGCAGCGGTCACGGGCAAGTCCGTCGCAAGATTGAGATGAACGCGGATATTGTTCATGCGCAAATCGTAATCGCGGAGAGCGAGCGTATCTTCGACAATTTTGTTGAGCGAAACAGGAATGCGCTCGGGCTTATGCTGACGCGCAAAACTGAGCAAATTCTGGACGATGCGGTGAGTGCGCTGCGCTTGCTTGTAGAGTTTTTCTGAATATTCGAGACCCTGCGCGCTCATTTGCCCATTCGTGCTCAACAGCTGGCTATACCCAAGGATTGCGGTGAGCGGATTGTTTAGTTCATGCGCGACGCCGGAAATGAGCTGGCCAACCGCGGCCATTTTTTCGCTATGCAGGAGCTGCTCCTGCGTTTTTCTCAGGTCGTCGTATGCCTGGCGGGTCTGTTCATAGAGCAGGGAACGTTCGATGGCGTTCGAGGTCTGGCTGCCCACAGCGATAAGAAGATTCACATCCGACGGTGAAAATTCGCGGGGGGCGCGGCAACCAATCACAAGTGCGCCCATGATGCGGTCTTTGGACCAGAGAATGACCAGATATGCGGTTACGATTTGTTCCTTGCGCTGAGCGTCACGGAAAACCTGGGGCAGCGGCAGTCCCTGCGCGGAAAGAAACGTGGCGTGGACCGCCTTGATGTGATGCAACAATTCCTGTGGAACTTTGGTGTGCGGAAAGTTGCGGGCAAATTCGGAACGATGGCCGACCGCCGCGACGCGGCGAATGACTTCGCCGCCCTCGTCAAAAAGGTAGAGAGAGGATGCGTCCAAACCGAACAGTTCCACGATCTGACGCAAAGTACGGTGCAAGGAATCGGAAAGGTCCAAGGATTCGGTCAGTGTTTTTGAAATCGAGTTGAGAACCAAAAGTTCGCGATTGCGGCGGCGAATTTCGTGCTCGGCGCGTTTGCGTTCGGTGATGTCAAGGAGGAAGCCTTGATAGGCAGTAATGGTCCCCGAAGCCTCGCGAACGGCAATCGATGATTCCATCACGGTACGAATTTCGCCGTCGCGCGTGCGGAGTTCGAATTCGTAGTCCGCAACGGAACCATGATCTTCCAGAAGTTTCTTCAGCCGTTCACGGTCCGGCGGATTGACGTATAGCGATGGAATATCGATTGCCAAGAGCGATTCTCGCGTGGGATATCCGCAAATTCTAAGGAAGGCTTCATTAAAATCGAGGAAATGGCCCTGTGGTGTGGAGATGAAGACACCTTCCTGGACGTTGGAGACGAGTGTGCGGTATTTTTCCTCGGCGCGTTTTCGCTCGGTGATGTCTTTGAGAACGTGGACCGTGCCTAGAGCACGGCCAGTCGGATCCGAAAAAGTAGAATTCGAGGCAAGAAAATACCCCGGAAGCCATGGATCGGGATTGTCTCCTTCACCGGCGCGGCCTTCGCAATAAGGACAGTTGTCGAAGTTGAGATTCTTTTTGGGAAAGAGATCACAGACGCTGCGGCCAGCATGAGCGGCCGAATCGCGTCCAGTGAGGTGACGAAGGCGCTGATTCAACCGGACGATGCGGAATTGCTGGTCGTGCACCAGAATCGGATCGCCGATGGAATCGAAAGTATATTCCCATTGCCTATGAACGCTATCCACCTGTTCGAACAAGCGGACATTTTGCAGAGTAAGTCCGAGAAAATTTGCGATGTTGGTGAGGTAAGCGACCTCATCGGCTTCATATTTTAGCGAGCCATTGGAACCGAGGGCGAGGATGCCCAGAGTGCCATCTTTTCCGCGCAACGGGAGAGCGATGATGTCCTGCACATTGCTCTCCGCCATTCTGCGGCGTTCTTGCTCGTCTTGCTCTTCCTCAATTCGGAGTATTTGATAGTCCTTATGAAGCACGCGCTTGGCCCAATTCTCTTCGGCTGAAATTGAATGATGCTGTTTAAGGTAGCTTTCCTGGAATCCGACGGCGGCGCGAACAACGAGCTTGGCCTTGTTGCGGTCGCCTTCAAGAAGCCGGACAATGCCGTGACTTGCATCGACGCTTTCGACAACATGCTTCAGCACGCTGTCGAGCAATTCCTTTGCAGAAAGAGTTTGCGTGCCGGCGGCGGTCAGAAGAGTCAGACGGCGAAGTTTTGCGTTGAGCTCCTCGTTTCTCGAGCGGGAGCCTTCCAACACGATGACGATCATGGCGATACCGAGCGCCACGCTGAGGAGATCGTCGAAAGCAATGCGAATGAAGAAGTACGGACTGCCCGGCCAGTGAGGCCGGTCAACGCCGTGGATTGCACTTAGAAAAAATAAAGCAGAGAGAAGGTGTAGACCGTAAGCCTTGCCGGCGGAACGCCACAACAGCCAGCCCGAAATCAGGCTCAGAACGCAAAGCAAGATGGAGGTTTCCCACCGGGTGGTGCCGAAGCTAGCCGGTACCGAACGTTCCAGATAGATCAACGTCAGTATGGAAACAACGGAAAGCGGCCAGATGGCAAGGAAGCGCTTCTTGGTGCCGACGCGAAAATTCAAAACGGTACTGAGGAATGCGAACGAAGCAGCGATACGAAATCCAAGGCTCAATGTAGAAAGCCAATCAAAGGACAAGCTCAAGTAGAACAGGTCGGCAATGGCCGAACCTGTTAGCATGAGCCAGCCCGTCAGCCAGAAACGGAAATAAGAAGCGCGGTGATCGCGCTTCAGGAGGGCGAAAAGAACGAGGAGAACGACGCAGGCGGTCGCTTCAAAGAAGGCGATGGCGGGCAAGCCCTGATTTTGCGGCACGATGCGCTGTCTCCCGGTTACAAAATTCCGCGGGCAAGCGCCTCCGTACCTGAGGGACAGCCTTGCACTGCGCGTTGCCTTGAGAGAGAACCGTTAATTCTGACGCTAACATGCTGTTTTCTGAATGGGCAAGGATGCCCCTAGATGCGTGTGACCTCTCGTATAATGACGGCTGGGAGCCGCCCCACTGTGGAAACCGAGAAAATACTGGTTGTCGACGACGAAGAAGCAATTCGCGAAGTTGTTTCAACGATGCTGCAGGCAAAGGGGTACGACTGCGCAGCGGTGAACAATGGCCGGGCGGCGCAGGAGTTTGTGAAGCGGACCACGCCGGACCTAGTGCTGAGCGACATGATTATGCCGGAGATGGACGGCATCAAGCTTTTGGATTGGCTGCGCGAATATGATCCGGAAGTGCCCGTGATCATGGTCACGGCGATTCATGACATTTCCACGGCACTCGAGGCGATTCGACGCGGGGCGTACGACTACATCCTGAAGCCGTTCGAAAAGGATCAGTTGTTCTTGGGCGTCGGCCGAGCGCTGCAGCACCGGCGCTTGATCATGGAGAACCGAAACTACCAACGCAATTTGGAACAATTGGTTGAAGAACGCACCGCACAATTAAGTGGAACGCTGGCGCAGCTGGAACAGTCGTACGATGACACACTCGAAGCGCTAGGCAGCGCGCTGGACTTGAAGGATGCGGAGACGGAAGGACATTGCCAGCGCGTCACGGCGTTTACGATTTCCATTGCGAAAACCATGCCAGTTCCCAATCCATATTTGCCCGTGCTGGCACGCGCGGCTTTTTTGCACGATATCGGAAAGATGGCGATTCCGGACATCATTTTGCGGAAGCCTGGACCGCTGAACGAGGAAGAAAAGCAAGTCATGCGCCGGCACTGCCAGATTGGCTACGATATGCTGATCCGAATTCCCTTTTTGCGCGACGCCGCGGAAATTGTTCTGGCGCACCAGGAATTTTTTGACGGGAGCGGGTATCCGCGCAATCTAAAGGGCGAACAGATTCCGCTAGGCGCGCGCATATTTACCGTGGCGGATTCTTTGGACGCCATGATCAGCGATCGTCCTTATCGGAAGGCTTTGCCGATCTCTCACGCTCGCGAGGAGGTTCGCAGATGCGCGGGAACGCAGTTCGATCCGAAGGTCGTGGACGTATTCTTGTCCATTCCTGAGCAACACTGGATGGACCTGCGCGAAAACCTGGGCTCGCCCTTCCGCCTGGCCCACTTGAAGAGCCTGCAGACGCACTAATTTCACACCAATAAGATTTGTAGAAAGAAAAAAAGGAGGCTGAAGTTCAGCCTCCCTTTTTCCTTTGTGAAAACTAGTTGCCGTTAAAACTGCAGCTTCAACGCAAATTGCAGCTGCCGCGCGCCAGAAGTACCGTCCGGGCGGCCAATCTGCGACAGCGACTCGCCAAATGTTCCTGTATTGGCGATGGCGTTGCCAGGTTGACCGAAATTTGCATGATTGAAGAGGTTATAGGCCTCGGTTCGGAACACGAGCTTCATTCTCTCTCTGATCGTTGTCGTCTTTTGGGCTACGGCGTCGAAATCAATGAAGTCTGGACCATAGAAATGGTTGCGGCCCAGATTCGACGCCGTGTCAAAAGCAGCGAAGTCGAAGTCGCTGCGCGGCAGCCCAGTAAACGTTTTGGGTGTGCCGGCTGGCTGCTTGGCGGTTGCAATCAACTCGGCGCGGTCACTCAATCCGGTGTGCTGATTGTCTTGATTTCCGAAGATGTCGTATGGAATTCCTGTCTGGAACGTAGTAATACCGCTCAGCTGCCAGCCCTCGAAAGCCTTTCCAACAAAGCCTTGACTGAGCCGCGCCTTGCCATGGCCGAATGGCAGTTCGTAGAGGTAGTTGATGACGCCGCGATGGCGGATGTCGAAGTCCGAATTGCCACGCTCCGCTCTCAGGTTAAATGAGTTGCGGGGGAAGCCGCGGTTTCCTGCAGCGGGTGTAAGTGGATCGGAAGCATCGTCCATGGCGTGCGAGAAGGTGTACGCGCCACCAAGCTGTAAGCCGTGCCACATCTTCTGAGTGACTTTCACCTGGAGGCCGTGGTAGCTCGCGTTCGCAATCGACTTCTGCAGGAACGCCTGGAAGAAAGCGTTGTTGTTCACAGCATTGAACGGAATGTTTCCAAAGAAATCCGCTCCGAACCAGAGAGTAGAGAATTGGAGCGTGCTGGAATCGCAACCGAACGCGTTGTTAGGATCAGAGCAAAACGCCACCAACTGAGCCACCAAAGCTGGTTGAGGCGGATTTCCATCCACTTCGCGGAACAGATGAGTGGAGTGAGAACCGACGTAATCCACTTCGATCGTGGTGTTGGCCAGCCATTCGCGCTGAATGCCGAGATTCCAGGACTGCGTTTCCGGCGTACGGAACTTCTTGTCGAAGAGAATCGGCGTGATGCCAGTTTCGTCCGGAACGATGGCTGAAGGTGTTTGTGTGCCAGGAACTCCAACATTCCCGACCAAATCGCCCGGGAAAGTCTGGGAATCCTGTTCGAACGGCGGATTGCCTCTGGCGTTTCCTACCAAGTTTCCAAAAACGCGGTCATGGAAAATGCCGTACCCCGCGCGCACGGACATCTTGCCGCTTTTCGTCGGATCCCACGCGATTCCGATTCTGGGCTCAAAGTCCTTGTAGTAATCGTCAAAGAGCTGAGCGTTCGCCCCCGGTCCGACAACGCTGAACGTAAAGGGCGCAGGCCCGCTCGGATCCTGGAAGAGGTTTGAAAGATTATTGTTTACTTCAAAAGGCACACCGTAGTATTGCCAAGCCAGACCATAGCTAAGAGTCAAATTTGGTTTGATCTTCCAAGCGTCTTGCACAAACAGGCGCAGCTCTCTCTGGCGGAATCCACGCAGATCGTTTGCCGTGCGTGTACCAGCTTTGTCGAAGAACTGACCTTGGAACTGGCTATCAACGACACCTGTGAGCATCCAGCCCATGTTCTGGAGAGTCGTGGAGCCGCACCAAGCAGTAAACTCTGCGTTGGTCGCGGCATTGTTACATTCATGGCCGGGTGTGGTGTCGAGATTGATCGATGCCACTCCAAAAGTTGAAAATACGTTAAAGGAATCGGCCGCTCTCGAAAAGAAAGCATTAAAGCTGTTCGAATACACGCGGCTGTGGGCAGCACCGAACTTGACGTTGTGATTTCCATGAATCCAGCTGAGAGAATCCGCTATGGTGTAGGTTCCGGTGAAACGCGACTGGCCGTTGCTATCACCGAGCGTCCCGCAGCCAAAGGTGTTCAGTCCAGCTAGAGCGTAGTCAAGGCCCCGACCAAATGGATCGGTCGGGCCAAAGCTATCGAAAGTACTCGTGCCGGCACAAGTGAAATCGAGGTGTGTCCGGTTACCCCCAACGTGGAATTCGTTCACCAAGCTCGAATTGAGCGTCGAATTAAGGCTGACAGCTAGGTTCTGTGTCCGCTGATACGTGCCAACCGCATCTAGGCCAGGAAGGAAATCCGAGTGGAACGGATTGGGATCCTTAAATCGATTGTACGTATAGCGGACATTCAACAGTTCGTTCTGATTGAAGTTGTGATCAACCTTCACAGTGAAATTGTCAGAATTTGAACGCGAAGAGCTGCCGAAAGTGTAAAGCCCTCGGACATCGTCCACTGCGGTCGCTCCAGCATTTGCGGCTGGATACGCAGCCAATATCGCCGCAGTTGTGGGATCAAGGGCCATACCAGTATTGTTCTGCGGAGAAGAAGGCGTACTGATGTCGACGGGCGTCCCGTTAAAAGTGAATATTCCCGTTTTAAATGCAGCAGCGGGAACAAAAGTCGTGTTCGTGATATTGGTTACGAACCGGCTGCCGTCATAATTGCCAAACCAGAATGTCTTGTCCTTGATGAGTGGGCCGCTTGCCGAACCGCCGAAAATATTGCGCACATACGGATTCTGAGGGCCGCCCGAAGGGCCATTGGCCGGATTAAAGAAGTCGCGTGCACCTGTAGCGTTATACCGTCCAAACCAGTACGCATCTCCATGCAAGCTGTTCGAGCCGCTCTTGGTAATGACTTCAATGATCGCGCCGGTGTTGCGACCATACTCCGGGAGGAAATTGTTGGTGATGACGCGGAACTCCTGCGTCGAATCGGGATTCAGCGCAGTAATACCCCCTGGAATGCCGGGAACATCCGTATCGTTATTGTCCACGCCGTCCAGCAAGAAGTTGTTGTTGCGATCTCGCTGACCGTTCACGGAAAAACCGCCGTTGGATGTGTTGCTCTGAATAACTCCGGGTGACAAAAGAACCAGCTGATAGGGATCTCGAGTGATTAACGGCAGATCCGTAATATGCCTTTCGTCCACTACGTTGCTGATGGACGCGTTATCCAACTCGATCGGAGGCAGTGTTTGTCCGCTAACCTCGATCGTGGTCATTTGCGAAGTCACTTCCATCTTCAGGTCAATGGTCAAAACCTGGCTGACCGTCAGAATGACGTCGCCATAATGCATCACCTTAAAGCCTGCCTTCTCAATCGTTACTTCATATGGGCCAGGTTGAAGCTCAACAATTCGGTAAGCGCCCGTCTCGTTTGTAGATGCCGAACGCGACACTCCAGTTTGAGAACTCTTTGCTGTGACATTCGCTCCCGCCACAGGCGCGCCCGAGCCGTCCACAACTGTGCCCGTAAGTGTCGCGTTTTGCGCCCTCGCAGAACTCACGCAAAGGAATAAGCCCAACCCCAACCAAACTGCGACCCCCAGAAACTTTTTCATGAACCCTCCACGTACGAATCCTTACATGCGGACCAACCTGAAATATTCAGTTGGACTTAATGCAAGTATTCAACCATGTGGAGGAGAAATATTGGGGAGCGTTCCACGATTATGTGTTTGAAATTGCAGTACTTACTGTACTAGTTGCACCAAAGCCATTCATAATTCATAAATTTAGATTCGGGTTTGTGGACTTTCTATCAAAATTAGAATATTTCGCGGGAATTTGCGGGGTTGGGGCGCGGCTTGTCGCTCGTCGGCGACAGAACTCGCGGATAGCGAACTTCCAATGGGCGTATACTCGAGCGGGGATTCAGCAACTGATGAGTTCACCAACAACTAGTGCTGCGGCTGCGGAGGCCATTAATCAGTTTGATTTGGGCGAGCAATATGCGGCGATAGGGGCTGAAGTGCGCGCGGCAGTGGATCGGGTGCTGGCGTCCCAGCAATTGGTTTTGGGGCAGGAAGGGCTGGCGCTGGAGAACGAGCTTGCCGTGTTTTGCGGCACGACGCATGGCATAGGCGTCGCAAGCGGAACGGACGCGCTGATCCTCGCGCTGCGCGCCTGCAATGTTTATGCCGGCGACGAAGTGCTCATTCCCACGCTGACGTTCGTGGCAACGGGAAGCGCTGTGAGCGCCCTCGGCGCGCGGCCAGTCTTCGCCGACATAGACCGTGCAACCTTGAATCTGGATGTTTCGGACGTCCGCCGACGAATTACTCCGAAAACGAAAGCTATCATCGCCGTGCACTTGCACGGGCTGGCCGCGGACATGGATCCATTGCGCGAAATCGCGAAAGAGCGCAGCCTCCCGCTAATCGAAGATAATGCGCAAGCGATTGGCGCGACTTACAAAGGCCGCCGCACCGGTTCTTTGGGTGACATTGCCTGCATCAGTTTCTATCCGACAAAAAATCTTGGAGCCGCGGGCGACGGAGGCATGATCGTCACGAATTCCGCCGATCTCGACGCGCGGCTGCGTACCCTTCGGAATCACGGGCAGGCTTCACGCTACATCAGCACGGAACCAGGATGGAACAGCCGGCTGGATGAAATTCAGGCCGCAATCCTGCGCGTAAAATTGAGGCACTTGCCGGCTTGGCAGAAAGCGCGGCAGATGAATGCCGTGAAATATTCAAAATTGCTGGCCGGAGTTTCTGGAGTTCGCGTGCCGGTCGTGCCCGGCGGATACGAGCATGTCTTCCATCAATACACGATTCGCTGTGAGCGGCGGGACGCGCTGCAGAAGTTCCTGGGCGAACGGAAAATCGGAAGCACGATCTACTATCCGGTGCCGCTGCACTTGCAGCCGCTCTATTCTGGGCTGGGACACAAGCCCGGTGATTTTCCAAATGCGGAGCATGTCGCAGGAGAGATTTTGTCCTTACCAATGTATCCGGAATTGAGCGAAGACAAGATTGAGCGAGTCGTCGCTACGATCGCCGAGTTTGCGCGGCAGTAGCTCTTGCTATTTTCCCAAGTACAAAAGCGCCAGCAAGAAGACCCAAAGCCCGTCCATGAAATGCCAATAATACGAAGCGACTTCCGCGGCAGCTGCTCGTGTCACTTCCGAGTGCCGGAATTTTCGCAAGCCTACGTAGAACAGCGCGCAAATTCCTCCGAATAGATGGACTGCGTGCGCAACTGTGAAGACATAGAAGAACGCAGCTGCGAGGCTCGTACTCCCGTAGATTCCAGCGGCCACAAGTTCCCGCCAGGCAATGATCTGGCCGAGAACGAAGATAATTCCGAGAGTCGTAGTCAGCATCCAAAACTTCTTGAAGCCATCCTGGTCGTAAACGGAGAGGCGCTTGCGTGCGAGTTCGAGCGTGGCGCTGCTGGAAAGCAACACGGCAGTGTTGAACCAAAGAAGAAGAGGCACGCGGAACGTAATCCATTTGTCGCTGGTGGTGCGGAGGACGAGAAACGCAGCGACGATGGCCATGAAGAACATTAGAATGGCGACCATCGCAAGCGCAATTGCAATAGCGTATTTCCGCGCGGAAGAACTTCCCGGAACGCGCCTATTGCCATCGCCGGAATCCCCGCCGTCGCGTCCGGCGGGCGGCTTCCCTCCCCCACCGATGTCTTCGATAATCAGCTCAATGTCATCCAGTACTGATGTTCCGCCCATATTCGTCTCTCGTTGGTAACCCGATTTCTCTAGCGCAACTTTGCCAAGCGCTCCGGCGTGAGATGCTGCGGCACGAAGTCCTCACCCGCAAGAGGCACGCCGAGTTCATAAGCGCCACGAAACACCACCGGCACACCGCCTTGGAAATTCTCACTGGGAGGGGGCGAAGCCACCGACCATTCGAGAGTAGTCGCGCGCCAGGGATTTTTGCCTCCGGCAGATTCGCCGCGGAGCAGGCTCCAGAAGAAGTTGCTCAAGAACAGAATTTGCGCGGAGACAGTCGCGATTGTGGCGAAAGCGATGAGCGTGCGCAATGTCTCGTGCCGGGATGCGGCAATAGCCGGAGTCGCTCGATCGAGCAGGCCAAGCCAGTGCATGGACATAAAGAGGATGTACACGCCCGCAAATGTAAGCCAGAAATGAAGCTTGCCAAGCGTTTCGTTCAGCCGGCGGCCGAACATTTTCGGGAACCAGAAGAATAGCGCAGCGAGAATCGCGAATGTTGCCGCGACTCCCATGACGAGGTGGAAGTGGCCGGTAACAAATGCGTCTCCCGTGGTGCCACCCGCAAACTCGCGTCGCGCGAGAAAAATCCCGGACAATCCGCCCGATAAGAAAAGAGAAACGAAACCGAGTGCAAATAGCATGGCGGTGGTGAGGCGGATCTTCCCGTTCCAAAGCGTGCCAAACCAGCAAATTACCAGCAGCAACGAAGGGGCGCCGAGAGAAGAGGCAAGCATCGAAAAAACGAGCGGTGTGTACGGGTTCAAGCCGCTTGCAAACATGTGCTCGCCCCAAACGCAAAAGCCAAAAAGACCGATGCCACACAATGCAAGGACGGCGAGCCGCTCACTCCAGAGCGGTTTGCGGGAATAAATCGAAAGCAAATGAGTGCCGATGCCGAGGCACGGCAGCATGGCCACGTAAACTTCCGCTTGTGCAAAGAACCAGAACCATCTCTGCCAAATGCCTGGCATCGTGGCCGGAACCTTAAACTCGACCCCAAAGAAGTGCGTCCCGAAAAGTCGATCGGAGATGAGAAGCGAACCGGACGCCAGCAACAGGCTAAAGATTAGAAAACTGAGAATAGCGGTGATGAACCAAGCCCACACTGTAATGGGCAGGCGCGGAAGAGTCATGCCTTTGGCGCGGAGGTGAATCACCGTAACGCAAATGTTGACTGAAGCCAGAATCATCGCTGCGCAGAAACACATGACGCTGAAAAGCCAGAACGTAGCGCCAGTACTTGGTGAGAACAAAAATGAAATAGAAATTCCCACAAGCGAGGCCGCCGTCATCCAAAAGGAGAGACCGCCCAGAAACGGAAACGCCATTTCGCGCGCGCCGATTTGCAGCGGCAAAAGAAAATAACCGAAGCCACATTGCGGCCCGGCGGTAAGTACGAAAAATACCATCAAGGAGCCATGCAAAAGCGTAATCGCGGCGTAGCCAGGATCGGCCGCAGTGACGCCAGCTTGATGCGCCAGTTGCAAACGCATCACCAGTGAAAGTGTCATGCCGAGAATAACGCTGAAAAGCGCAAGCCAAAGGAAGCGCAGGCCTACAGATTTGTGATCGTTAGAAAACACGGCGTGCAGGAAGCCGTGCGGTGATCGCACATATTCATTATTCGGCTGATCTTCGCGCGAATTCATGGCCCGGAGCTGCCACAAAACCAGGCAGGCAGATAGCATACATCCATCGCAATGCTACTGGAATTCGCGAACCTTTAGGTTAGATAGCGAGGAGAAGATAAGAACCTATGGAACAAATCTTGGTGCGGCAGAGAGGACTCGAACCTCCACGGTATTGCTACCGCCAGCCCCTCAAGCTGGTGCGTCTGCCAATTCCGCCACTGCCGCACTTGGGTGACAAAACTAGTTTAGCCGCGATGCGCGCGGCTCGCAACCGAATCAAAAATGCTGCAACCTACTTTTTCTGAGGTGGCGCTGGCGCTTGCTGCTGCGGAGGCTGCTGTTGCTGTGGCTGCGTCGCGGGCGACGATGTCCCAGGCGCAGGGGTCGTTGTGGGTGCCGGCGTCACAGGAGCCGGAGTCGTTGCCGGTGCAGTTGCAGGCTTCGACGCTGGCTTATTCGTATTGTAAATTACGGACCCGCCCGTTCCCACCGTGCGATCCACGCGCAAAACCAGCGCCATCGCGCAGACCATGAACATAATCGCGCACCACGTGGTCGCCTGCGAAAGAATCGTCGCTGCCCCGCTTGGCCCGAAAGCGGTCTGGCTCCCAGCGCCGCCCAACGACCCGGCAAGACCCGCGCCCTTTCCGCCTTCAACCACCCC
>JACXTT010007451.1_pt1 | contig 15404 bp, 9 predicted proteins | sample 9270951 | NCBI WGS metagenome assembly JACXTT01 (sample SAMN15532306, study PRJNA645909) | rock metagenome | isolation source: weathered quartz diorite | place: Puerto Rico | collected 2017-06-21 | reverse complement strand
TGTCCTCAATCGGAATGTAAAGTTGCGCGAGCACGCCACCGGTATCGGCGTTGCTCAGTTTCAATTCGGCGCGCTCGCCGTATGCGGAGCGCAGGCGTTCGCGAGTATTGGCGAGACCGAGGCCGGAGCCGGCGGACGCATGTTGGCCGAAGCCGACGCCGCTGTCGGCGACGCTGAGGCAGAGCGTGTCCGATCCGTTTTGCTTCACCATGCCGGCGCGCACCGTTATGTTTCCACCCTCGGGCTTGGGCTCGATGCCGTGCTGAATGGCGTTTTCCACCAGCGTCAACAACATCATCGGCGGAATGCGTCGTGCCGCCACCGAGGGATCGACCTCGATGGCGATCGACAGCCTGGTCCCCATTCGAATGGCGGCGATCTGCAAATACGCCTCGACCAGCTTGATATCTTCCGCAACCGTAGTGTATGCATCGCGCAGCGATTGCAAACTGGCGCGCAAAAAATCGGAAAGCTCATCGGCCATTTGCTCGGCGCGCGTTGGGTCGGTGCCGATGAGGCGACGCAAATGCGCGATGGTATTGAAAATGAAGTGCGGTTCGATCTGCGCTTTCAATGCCGACAGCCGCATCTCGGCCAATTGCCGCTCGGTCTCGGCGCGTTCGGCGCGCATTGCCAGGGTTTTTTGCTGCTCGAACCAGACCGCTTCCGTCAAGTGCATGGCAACACTCACCAGCAGGAAGCCGAACGCGGCGCGCGCGCCAGGGTAGCCCATGAAATCGGCAATGGGCTGCCAGCAGATCGTGGCAAAGGCGATGCCAAGCATCAGACCGTGCACGACTTGCCAGACGATGGGGCGCTTCGGCATGGGCTTGGACTTGATGGTCCGATAGATGCCGAATGCGCAGACAAAAATGTAGATCAGGGTAATGCCTTCGCCGTAACTGCCGGCCTTGTTTGGCAGGAACCAGGCGAAAACAAAAAAACCCAGGAAGCTGATATAGCTCAGCTGCGTCACGTATGGCTTCTGGCACCACTCGGCATAGTCGCTGCGCCGCGCCGCGCGAATGCCGAGCCCGCTGCTGATGGAGCGCAGCCAGAATCGTTCCGGCATGCTGCGCTGGCGTAACGCATGTGCGGAGGGGTGCCATGCCGCCGTAAACGTCTCCCAGGACGGCAAGCCCAGCGTGCCTGCCTCGTGGGTGTACGTCATGCGGATCGCCTTCGCGACCAGGGAGCCGGCAATCCCCGCGAACAAACTCACTATGACCATGGCCAGCAGGAAGCTGCCCCATTGCGCGGGACCTGCGTCGGGCGCACCTAGCAACGCGTACAGGCCCATCGCTTCCGCCAGCAGCCAGATCACGACCCCGCAAATCACCGTCAGAAATTCCCAGGCACCCTTGCTTGCGCCGAACAGCGGCGGCGGCGTATCAGGCTTGAAACGCAGATAAAAACGGTACCAGCGCGGCAGCACGCTGTCCGCCGGAATATCGTAGGCGGCGAGGACGTTTACGGCCAGCCGGTTTTTTTCGGAGGATGTCATGGATTTGCGCAGTCAGATTTTTGATGCTGCACAGTATCTTGCAGGCCGGCGCGGTTTGGGACGCGCTGCGACGGGATGGGGGAATTTGCGGATGAGTGCCGGGGTTAGGGGATGGGATTGGATGAGGCGCGAATCTTAAATATAAACTCAAGCACTGGCGCGGCGTTTGGAGCATTTTTGCCCCAAACACCGCGCCAAATGGCGTTCTACGATTTCCGCTTATCGCCTATTGCGCCCGCTGCGCAAAACTCACCCCATACGCCGCCGGCCGCATCAGCAGCACCGGATCGGCCGAGGCCTCGATGCCCGGCGGCAGCGACAGCGGATTGAACAGCAGCGCTTTTTGCGCGGCCGCCTGCTCCGGCGCAGTTTGCGTGAGGATGATGGTGCCGAGCTCAATCTGCTCGCGCTCATCGGGCCACACGGCGGTGGCATCGTTGATCTTGTCGCCCTTGCCGGCGAGTTGCGCCATCAGCCGGAACTTCACCGGTGCCCGCGCGATGCGCTTGGGCAGTTCGTCCATCAGGTAATTCGGCGCGGCCTTGGCGGCGTCGGCATCGCTGAGCGCATGCTCGCCGATCACCGGCACAATCTGATAGCGCGCGTATCTTGTGCGGCCGCCTTCGTTGGTGAACTTGAAGGCGTTGACGCCGTAGAAGGCCAGCGTGGCGAAACTCTCCGGCGCCGGGCGCGGCGTGCTCACAAATTTGGCGGCAGCGGGATGGCTGCCGAGAAATTTTTCGATCGGCGTGGGCTTGGCGGCATCGGGGCCGCTTTGCGAAACCGCCGTCAGCATGGCGAGGAAATCTTCCGGTGTTGCCACCGGAAACCCGTTCGCGGAAATGCTGACGATGTCGGTGCTGGCACCGCCCGGCAGTTGAAAGCGGATGGCGATGCCGTGCGGGCTGGCGTTGGGATCGGCGTCGGGCATGGTCGGCACGCCGGTGGCGTTGGAGAAGCGCACGAGGATCGGCACCTGCTTTTTGAAATGCACGGCCTTGCTGAGCGAGGGCGCGTTCTTGGCCGGCGTGAAGGTGCCGGACACGAGCACGCCCTTGGCATGATTGGCGCGATAGCCGGCATGCGGGCCGCCGGACAATCTATTGAGCGTCTCCACCAGCGCCGAGGGCAGCGGCTTTTTCTCCGCGGGCGTAGTGGAAGAGACGGGATCGGCGGCAATGGCGGTGGACGCCCAGGCAGCGGCGAAAACCGCGGCAAGCGCCAGATGCTGGAACGATATGGACAGGGATCCGGCTGCGTTCAATCGTGCATGCTTCATGATTTCTCCAAATGTCGCCGGCTTTCACCGGCAGGTTCAGAAATGGTCCGACTTTGAAAGCCGAACCGGTTCACGTCGACGCGCGCCACTGCTCCTTCCGTCCATGCCGCGATATTCGGCGGATGTCTTTTCATGCCTGCACCAGGACAAGTGGATGGACGCTGAGGGATTATCGTCAAAACCGGTGGCCAAGACAATTATTCGCGGCGAGGCAAATGCCGCTCATTTCATTTCCCGGGCATGCGTGGCAACATTGGGCCTCGCCGGCCAGGCCGATGTCGCCCATCCCGCCTGCATCACCACAACTTCGCCCACACACAGGATTCCCATGACGCAGCGCCTCTCGCTTGCCTTCTTCCTCGTTCTGTTCAGCGCAATTTCCAACGCACAAACCTTGCAGCAGCGTTTCCTGCAGCTGGTCGATACCCAGGGCGTGGCCGGCCATGAATCTGCGGTGCGCGAGGCGGTGCAGGCGCAATTGCCGAGCTGGGCAAAACCCAGGGTCGATGAGATCGGCAATCTGACGCTCTCGCTTGGCAATGGCGCGCCGCATATCGCGCTCATCGCCATGCTTGATGAAAGCGGCTATGTTGTTTCGCGCATTACCGACAACGGCTATCTGCGCCTGCACCGCCATACCGTCGCGCCGGCAGGTGCCGCGCAAGTTTTACGCGAGCAATTCATGGTCGGCCAGCCGGTGATGGTGCAGACGGCGTCCGGCAAATTGCTGCCCGGTGTGACGGCCACACCGTCGACGCACCTGAGCCGCCTCAACAGCGCCGCGGAAACTGCACGCATCAAGGGCTTTGAAGATTTGTATGTCGATGTCGGCGCGAGCAATGCCGCAGGCGTGGCGCAACTGGGCATTCGCATGCTCGATGCGGTAGCGCTGCGCGAGCGCGCCACGCCGCTGGCCAATGAACGCGTCGCCGGCGTGGCGGCGCAATTGCGCGGCGGTGCGCAGGCGCTGATTGAGCTGTTGCGCGGCTTTGCCAGCGCGCCGGCCGTTAACGGTACCGTGACGATTGCCTGGGTCACGCAATCGCAGTTCGGCGCGCATGGGCTGGCACGGCTCGCACAATCTGTCCAGCCGCAGCGCGTGATCCTGATTGGCGCCGCACCTGCCGCGACCGCGCCCAAAATTGCCGGCTGGGAAAATACCGCCATCGAAATGAAATCGCTGCCGACCACATTCGGTGATACGCCGGTGGAAGTGATCGATACCAATGACATAAACGCGCTGGCCAAGGAACTGGCAGAGCGCGTCGGCGGCAAGTGGGTCACCGATAGCGGCGCTCCGGCAACACCCATCAAAACGGTCGCAGCAGTCGCGCACAAACCTGCCGGCGCTTTCGCGGTGCTGAAGCCCTTGATCGAATCCTATGGCGTATCGGGAAAAGAAGCGCCGGTGCGCGATGCCCTGCTCAAGCTGTTGCCGCCATGGGCCAAGCCGACCATTGATGATGCCGGCAATGTCATCGTCAGCGCCGGCAGCGGTGGCAAGGAATTGCTGTTCATCGCACATATGGATGAAGTCGGCTTTGAAATCACCGCGATCCGCGACGACGGCAGCGCCGCGATCAAGGTGCGTGGCGGCGTTTATCTCTCGCTGTACGAGGCGCATCCGGTGCTGGTGCAAACGCCGGGCGGCATGGTTAACGCCATCATCACGCCGCGCAACGATTACGGCAATGCCAAACGCGCGCAGCCGGAAATCGATGCGCTCTCGGTGTACTTCGGCACCCGCACGGCAGCAGAGACGCGCGCCCTCGGCGTCGCTGAAGGCCAGGGCCTGACGGTGCGCAAGACCTTCGCGGAACTGGCTGCACCGCGCGCAACCGGACGTTCCATGGATGACCGCGCCGGCATGAGCGCACTGGTGATGGCGATGTCGCGCATCAATCCCGCCACCTTGAAGAATCGCGTTACCTTCGCCTTCAGTGTCGGCGAGGAAGTCGGCCTCGATGGCGCGGTGGCTCTGGCCAAACGCCTGCGTCCGCAGGCTGCGTTCGCAGTCGATACCTTCGTCTCCACCGATGCGCCGCTGGATGTGCAATATCTCGCCCATGCGCCACTCGGCAGCGGCGCGGTGCTGCGCGGCATGGACAACCGCACCGTGGTGCCGGCCGCGACGATGGACCGCATCGTCAAGCTCGCCGCGGAAAAACGCATCCCCCTGCAAATCGGCGTCACCCAGGGCGGCACCGATGCCTCCGCCTTCGCGGCCGGCGGCGCGATCGACGTCGGTATTTCCTGGCCGGGACGCTATTCGCATTCGCCGGTGGAAGTGATTGATGAACGCGATCTGGAATCGCTGGCGGCGTTGATTGCGGTGTTGGCGCAGCAGTATTGAAGGATTCGTTTAAGGCAATAACCAGAAAATCAAACCCCAGCACTGGTGCGGCTTTCCAGCCACTTTTGCCTCAAACACCGCACCAAATGGCGTTCTACAATTTTATCTGCTGGTTATTGAGGCGGAGTTAAACCCTATGCCGTCATCCCGGATTTAGTCCGGGATCCAATTTTGTATCAACGCGAGTGCAGAGAAAATTGGGCCCCGGACTAAATGGCCCTAGGCCACCCCGTCCGGGGCAACACAGTTTCAAGATTTTCGCGCGCACCTCGTATGACAGCCCTGCGCACTGCATGCCCATTTTCCCCTTGAGCTTCCCCCCAATTCCCGGCACGATGCCGTCTGCCGTTCCTCCCCAAACTTTCCAATCCACCTCCCACGGATCGCCATGAAATTTCTCTGCCTGCTCATTGCCGCCAGCTTCAGCATCACCAGCCTCGCCGCCCAGGACGCGCCTGCCGCAACCGACACCAAGGAAGCAAAGGACGGCAAGGACGCCAAGAAAAAATGGGACGTCAACAATCCGCCCGGCGACAAAATCAATGTGCCGATCGATGTGCGCACTGGCACTTGGATGACGGTGGATGTGAGCCCGGACGGCAAACAGATCGTGTTCGATGTGCTGGGCGATTTGTATTTGCTGCCGATCGAAGGCGGCGAGGCGAAGGCGTTGACGCATTCCATGGCCTGGGAAATGCAGGCGCGGTTTTCGCCGGACGGCAAACAATTGGCCTATATGTCGGACGCCGGTGGTGGCGACAATATCTGGGTGATGAATGTCGACGGCACGGGCGCGCACGAGGTGTCAAACGAAAAACTGCGCATGATGAACAACCCGGTGTGGCATCCCAACGGCCAGTACATCGCGGCGCGCAAGCATTACACCGGCACGCGTTCGGCGGGCTCTGGCGAGATTTGGATGTATCACGTCGGCAGCGCCGCCACCGAGGGCGTGCAGCTGAATGAAAAACCGAACTGGCAAAAGGATCTGGGCGAGCCGGCGTTTTCGCCGGATGGCCGCTATGTGTACTACTCGCGCGATTCCACACCGGGCGATACCTTTGAATACAACAAGGATTCGAACAAGCAGATTTATCAAATCTTCCGCCGCGATTTGCTCGAGGGCAAAACCCGCGCGTTCGTCAGCGGCCCCGGCGGTGCGGTGCGACCGACGCCTTCACCCGATGGAAAATACCTGGCCTTTGTGCGCCGCGTGCGCAACCAGAGCACGCTGTTTTTGAAAGACCTGAAGTCGGGCATCGAGACGCCGGTGTGGGGCGAACTCGAGCGCGATATGCAGGAGGCCTGGGCAATCCACGGTGTCTATCCGGCCTTCGCCTGGATGCCGGGCAGCAAGGAAATCGTCGTCTGGGCCAAGGGCCGCATCTGGCGCGTCGATCCCTTCGCCAAGGACGCGACAAAAAAAGAGCGCGAGATTCCCTTCCATGTCAAGGACACGCGCGAAGTGCGCAAGGCGCTGCGTTTTGATACCGCCGTCGCGCCGGAAAAATTCGATGTGCATCAGCTGCGCTGGGTAAATGTATCGCCACAGGGCGACCGCGTAGTGTATTCCGCGCTGGGCTATCTGTATGTGCGCGATTTACCGAATGGAACGCCGCAGCGTTTGACAAAACAGGCCGACCATTTCGAATACTTCCCGAAATTTTCGCGCGACGGCAAGACGATCGTCTTCACCACCTGGAACGACCAGACGCTCGGCAGCGTGCGCAGCATCGATGTGAAAAGCGGCCGCGAAACCATCATCAGCAGCGAGCCGGGCAAATATCTGCAACCGGCTTTTTCGCCGGACGGCAAACAGCTTGTTTACGTAAAAGCGCGTGGCGGTTTTCTCACCTCGCCCTGGTACGGCATCGATACCGGCATATATATCGCCAATGCCGATGGCAAGGGCGCGCCGCGTTTGCTCTCTGAAGACGGCAACGCCCCGCATTTCGGTCGCGAGAATGATTACGTTTACCTCACGCGCAATGTCAGCACGGGCGAAGTTGAGTTCAGCTCGCAGCTGGTGCGCTTGAAGCTGGATCGCACCGATGAGCAGGTGCTGGTGAAAAATGAATTCGCCACCGATTTTGCGGTCTCGCCCGATGGCAACTGGCTGGCGTTCCGAGAACGCTTCCACGCCTTCGTCACGCCGCTGCCGCTGGCCGGCAAGACCATCACCATGAGCCAGGAAATGAAGGCGCTGCCGGTCAGGCAGCTGGATGTGAATGCGGGCGAATATCTGCACTGGTCGGGCGACAGCCGCGCGCTCAATTTCTCGCTGGGCGATGAATTGTTCCGCCGTGAATTGAAAGATGCCTTTGCCTTCGTGCCCGACGCGCCCAAGGAATTGCCGAAACCACTGGAGAGCGGCATCAAGATCGGCTTCACCCAAGCCGCCGATATACCCGGCGCCACTACCGTGATCAGCGGCGCGCGCATCGTCACCATGCGTGGCGATGAAGTCATCGACAACGGGCGCATCGTGGTGCGCGGCAATCGCATCATCGCCATCGGCAAGGTGGCAGACATTGCCATCCCGGCCGGCGCCACGCAAATTGATGCGGCCGGCAAAACCATCATCCCGGGCCTGGTCGATGTGCACTGGCATGGCGGCATGGGTGAGAGCGGCATCATCCCGCAGCAGAGCTGGATCAACTATGCCTCGCTCGCCTTCGGCGTCACCACCCTGCATGATCCTTCCAACGACACGGCGACCATTTTCACGCAAAGCGAAATGCAGCGCGCCGGCATCGTCGTCGGCCCGCGCATCTTTTCCACCGGCACTATCCTCTACGGCGCCAAGGGCAATTTCAGCGCGGTGATCAACAGCCTCGACGATGCGCTCACGCATCTGAAGCGTCTGAAAGCCGCCGGCGCCATCAGCGTCAAGAGCTATAACCAGCCGCGCCGCGACCAACGCCAGCAGGTGTTGGAAGCCGCGCGCCAGACGCAAATGATGGTGGTGCCGGAAGGCGGCTCATTGTTCGAGGCGAACATGACGATGGTGATCGACGGCCACACCGGCATCGAGCACGCATTGCCGGTGGCCAATGTGTATGACGATGTAAAACAACTGTGGTCGCAGACGCAAGTTGGTTACACCCCGACCTTCATCGTCGGCTACGGCGGCCTCGACGGCGAGCACTACTGGTATGCGCGCACCGACGTCTGGCGCCATCCCATCCTCTCGAAATATGTGCCGCGTTCAGTGCTGGAGCCGCGCAGCGTGCGCCGCGAAACCGCGCCGGACGAGGACTTCAATGTGTTCAATATCGCCCGCGCCGCCACCGAATTGCAGCGCGCCGGCGTGCCGATCAATATCGGCGCGCATGGCCAGCGTGAAGGCCTTGGTTCCCACTGGGAAATCTGGACCATGGCGCGTGGCGGCATGACGCCGCTGGAAGCCTTGCGCGCCGCAACCTTGAATGGCGCGAGATATCTCGGCATGGATCGCGATATCGGCTCACTCGAAGCCGGCAAGCTGGCCGATCTGGTGGTGATCGACGCCGATGTGCTGAAGGATATTTACAAAACCGATCGCATCACGCAGGTGATGCAGAACGGACGCCTTTACGAGGTGGCCACCATGAACCAGATCGGCGCCACGCCGAAAGCGCGCAAGCCGTTTTTCTTCGGCGATGGTGCGAATGGTTCAGTGCCCGTGGACCAGCAACTCAACGAAGGCGCGCACCAGGATTGAAGCCGCTTGAAAACGCGCGTGAATTGAAATCGTAGAACGCCATTTGGCGCGCCTTCCGGAGCATTTTTGCCCCGGAAGGCGCGCCAATGCTGGATCTACGATTTTCGTGCCGTCGGCTGGCGCGCAAGCAAGGCCGCCGCAATACCGACCACCAGCACAGCCGCGACGATGCCGATCATCTTCCACTTCTCGCCGCTATTTTCCTGTGCGGATTGTTTTTCCATTTTCTGCATCGCCACATCCGCCTCGTAAACCGTACCGGCATCGGCGGAGGAGTGCAGCAGTGCCAGCACGTTCGTGACCATGTCGGCATCGAACTGGTAGGGGTCGAAGGTTTTCAGGCCGCGCATCGCCAGCAGCCGGTTCATCTCTTTCTCAAGCGGCACATATTTCATCGCCCAGTCCGGGAACGAAAGCGCATTCACCATCTTGCGCGACAGCAGCTTTAGATCCTGATGGCGGGTGTCGCGCATCAATTTTGCATAAAGCGTATCGATTGCCGATTCCTCGCCTCGAGACACTGGAAAAAACAGCCGTCGCAAAAATACAGCACGCCGACCAGCCCGTTCCTGCGGTTGTTGACGCGGGACTTGGCAAGAATGCGCGCAACATTGGGTTCAATCGCCATCGATACGCCCGAGGGCGTGAACGTGGAACGACTGATGTAAATAATCCAGACCAGATTTGGCATGTTCGGCTTTCCTTGAATTGGATTGGCGCGATCAGCGGGGGCATGCGCATGCCCCGTATTGGTGGCCGCCGGAATCAGGAGGGTAATGAGCCGCGAGGCGCGCAGCTTGATTTGGCGACGTCGCTGTCGCGAACGCAACAGCAGGCGCAAATATAAGGCCAGCGTCGCCGAAACTGCGGGCGAGCAGTACAGCTTCCTGATTCGTATCAGCCAAATTGACCGGAATTGACATTTTCCATGGCGCGCCTGCCGCCGCGCCGATGGTAAAATTCCGGCGCGCCATGAACACGCAAAAACTCCACATCGTTCCGTCCACCACCGCCTCGGATTCGCCCGAATGTGGCGGCGATTGCAGCGACAGCGATCGCCTCCCTTTCAGTTTCAGCTACGCCTTCCAGCCCATCGTCGACCTGAATGCCCGCGAATTTTTTGCGCATGAAGCCCTGGTACGCGGCCCGAATGGCGAAAGCGCATTGACGATACTGTCGCAAGTCAACGAAGCCAACCGCTATCGCTTCGACCAGGCCTGCCGCGTCAGGGCGATCAAGACCGCCGCGCGACTGAAAATGAAAACGCGGCTGTCGATCAATTTCATGCCGAATGCGATCTATCGCCCCGAAGTCTGCATCCGTACCACGCTGGAAACCGCGCGCGCCACCGGCTTCCCCATCGAGCAGATCATGTTCGAGACGGTCGAAGGCGAAGAAATCAGCGATGCCAAATGGCTGGCCGAAGTGCTGAGTGAATACCAGCGCATCGGCTTTCTCACCGCCATCGACGATTTCGGCGCCGGTTATGCGGGTCTCAACCTGCTGGCGGATTTCCAGCCGGATATCGTCAAGCTCGACATGGGCCTGATCCGCGATATCGACCAGCGTCCCGCGCGCCAGGCCATTGTGCGCGGCGTGGCCCGCATCTGTGCCGAGCTCGATATCCGCATCATCGCCGAGGGCGTGGAGCGCGCCGATGAATGCCGCTGCCTGCAGGACATGGGCGTGAGCCTGATGCAGGGTTTCCTGTTCAGCCCGGCGCTGTTCGAGACCGCCGCGACCTTCGATTCGCTGGGCTGGATGCCGCCGGCAAAAGCGCATTCCTGAAACACTGCACCGGCAGCTTACTTGCCGCTGACAGTCGCATCGCTTGTCGCTTGATTTCACTGCTGCAAATTTCGCCGCTTCGCGATATGCTGGCGCCCGCCTGCACTTGCCGCATTGCCGTTTCATTTTCTCCAACGCCACCCAGGAACCTCACGCCATGCCTTCGATGATTCGTCGCGCTGCTGCCCTCGCCCTGTTCACGGCCGCCGCCGCGCTCACCCCCTTGCTTGATGCCAAAGTGATTGATGCCGCCTATCCCGGCACCCTGACCCTGAAGGTTGATTTGAGCGATGCGGCGCGCAAGATATTTGCGGTGCGCGAAACCATGCCGGTCAAAGCGGGGCCACTGAAAATCGCCTTCCCGAAATGGATTCCCGGCGAGCACGGACCCACCGGGCCGATCGAGGGCGTCACCGGACTCAAGATCAGCGGCAATGGCCAGCGCATTGAATGGCGTCGCGATCTCGAAGACATGTATGTGCTGCACCTCGAGGTGCCGGCCGGTGTGTCGACGCTCGATATCGAATTCCAGTTCCTCTCGCCCACCGGCGGCGGGAGCTTCGGCGCCGGCGTATCGGCCACGCCGCGCATGGTGGTGCTGGAGTGGAACCAGGTGCTGTTCTATCCGGCGGACTACCACGGCGGTCGCGTGCAGATTGCGCCGAGTATCAAGGTCCCGGCCGGCTGGGAATTTGCAACGGCTCTTGAGAAAACCACCGCAACCGCCGACGGCGCCAGCTTCAAGCCGGTCAGCGTCACCGAGCTGATCGATTCGCCGCTGATGGCCGGGCGCCATTTCAAGCGCATCGACCTGGCACCCGGCGCCAATCCACCGGTGATGCTGAACATCGCCGCGGATCGCGCCGAGAACCTCGACATTACCGATGCGCAAATCAAGCAGCACCGGAATCTGGTCAAGCAGGCCGTGGCCCTGTTCGGCGCGCAGCATTACGACCATTACGATTTCCTGCTGGCGCTGTCGGATAAAACCAACCACTTCGGTCTTGAGCATCACCAATCCAGCGACGACCGCACCGTTGCGGATTTTTTCACTTCGCCCACCGCCTGCCTGGCCGATCCCGCCTTGTTGCCGCATGAATATGTGCATTCCTGGAACGGCAAATTCCGCCGCCCGGCCGGACTCGCGACGCCCAATGCCGGCGTACCAATGAAGGGGGAGCTGCTGTGGGTTTACGAAGGCCTCACCAACTACCTGGGCGAAGTGCTGACCGCGCGCAGCGGCATGTGGACTGCCGAGCAATATCGCGATTCGGTGGCGATGACCGCCGCCGCCATGGATCACCGTCCCGGTCGCGCCTGGCGCCCGCTGCGCGACACCGCCGACAATGCGCAGACGCTGTACAACACCGGCAACGCCTGGAGCAACTACCGCCGCTCGGTTGATTTCTATCCGGAGGGCACCCTGCTGTGGCTGGATATCGACACCAAGATCCGCGAACTCTCCGGCGGCAAGAAATCGCTGGATGACTACATCAAGATTTTCTACGGCAAGGACCCGGCTTTCGCCAGGACCAGCCATGATGTGAAGCCCTACGATTTCGATGAAGTTGTCAAGACGCTGAATACGGTCCAGCCGGCCGACTGGAAAGCCCTGCTGCACAGCCGCCTCGATTCCACCGAGGTGCGGGCGCCGCTGGACGGCATTGCGCGCGGTGGCTGGAAGCTTGTGTACACCGACACCCCGACCGAACTGTTCAAGGCCAGCCAGAAAGAAAGCAAGATGCTGAACCTGATGTATTCGCTGGGCATCATCGTTGCCAGCGACAAGGGACGCGGCGCGGAGCCGGGCGAGATTGTCGATGTGCTCTGGGGCAGCCCGGCCTTCGAAGCCGGCCTGGCACCCGGACTCAAGATCGTGGCGGTGAATGGCGAAGGCTTCGATGGCGATCAGCTGGTCGCGGCACTCACGCGTGCACAGAAGGACAAGGCGCCGATCGAACTGCTGGTGCACAACCAGGATTACTACTCGACCGTGAAAATCAATTACAGCGAGGGGCCAAAATATCCTCGGCTCATTCGCGTGGAAGGCAAGCCGGATCTGATGACGCCGATTGCGGCGGCGAAATAGGCCGGTTTCAGGCCGGTTTCGCCCTTTAAAACGGCCCGAAGTGCGGGCCGTTTTTTATTGTGCAGCGAGAATGCGCCTTTTGCCCGCTTGGAGCAGGCAGTATGGCAGGCGCGTTCGGCAAGATTTGCACATATTTCGGCGTTGTCGTATAGAATCAAATACATAAAAAGCAAAAAAGCATTTTCGGAGGAGCAGGCGTGTTTCGAAATCTGTCGATACTGGCGCTGGTGATAGCCATGTTCTTGGCGTTTGTATGGGCAACCGATACGGTTACCCTGCAAGGCGAGCGCACCATTTATACCGCACGTTGCGAGCAAGGCAACTGGCAGGGAGAGCTATGCACCGGCAAGCTGGTCGCGGCGGAGCGTTATCGCTATCGCGTCCTGAAAGCGCATAACGAGGTTTTTTTCTGGGTAGTCAGCTCGTCCGAACCCTCCGGCAAATTCACCGACTGCGCCATCCAGGATGGCCGCAACTGGCGCTGCCAGACGAATGCCGATGCCGCACGCTCAATCACCCTGGAAATGGCGCGCGGTTTTCCGGTCGCCGACAGTAGCGGCGTGACGCGCCCCTACCACGCGGTTTCCAAATTGACCTGGGTGTTGCTGGACAACGGCATTCCCATCACCAGCACCGCGATGAGCCCGCCGCGCCCGCCCAGCTCCGGGCAGGTGCATGTGCCAGGGCGGCGTTTGGCGCCATAGCCGGGCAGTGCAGCGGCTGCGCCGCGCCTTGCATCAAGCGGCTTGATGCACCTTCATCGCGTTCAGGGTGACGAAACGAAAGCCATGCGCCAGCATCCAGGCCAGCCCTTCGGCAAGGCCTTCCGCGGTATCCGAATTCGGCTTGTTCATATGCGCGATGATGATGTCGCCTTGGCGGGCCGCTTTCAGACGGGTGACGATTTCGCGGCGGCCCAGGGTGGCGCCGGCATCGGCGTTCAGGGAAAAACCGGCGATCTGATAGCCGAGCGATTTGATCACCGCAATCGACTCGGCGTCGTATTCAGCGGTCGCGCCGCGATACCACTTTGGCGTAGTGCCGCTGATACCGGCGACGGCTTCCGCACCGCCGTTCACTTCGCTCACCAGGTGCGCGACATCCGGCTGACCGGGGATACCGTAGACGCGGCGCCCCGCACCGATGACAGCCGGCACATGGTTGGCGCCATGGTCCTCGATCTCAAACAAATCCGGATGGGCAATCAGCATGGCCACACCGCGCGGGTTGCGATCGATCCAGCGCTTGGTGGCGAAAATCGTGGCCGGGATTTTTCGCGCAATCAGGTACTGGATCAGGTCCTCGTCGAAAGCGCCGCCACAGGCATCCAGCGTCAGGGCCGCGACTTTATCCTGCGCATCGGCAGCTGCCAGCGCAATATTCAGCGACTGGTGCAGCTCGACCGGGCGCGAAGTCGCCGCCGGCGTCCCAGCCACGGCTGAAGGCGATCCAGCAAGGGCCAGCGGGGTCAGCAACATGAGAATCAGCGATGTGAATATGCGTTTCATGCAGCAATAAACGCATGGTCGCGATTCCGGTTACAGGGAAATTTGCAAACTCCTGTCAACCGAATCGATAGAGCGGAACCAAATTTGAAGGTGCCCGTCGCGATTGCCGTTCAGGGCATTTTTGCCCTGGAAGGGGCGCCGAATGGCGTTCTACGTGTTTTTATTTCGCGCATTTCAGCCCTGCGGCGTCTTGCCCTTGTTTTCCACCGCGCGCAGAAAATCGAAGTCCACGCCCTTGTCGGCCTGCATCACGGTTTGCAAAAACAGTTTGCGATAGCCGCGATCTGCCGTCGGTTCCGTCACCGGATTGCCGCGCATGCGTCGCGCCAGTTCTTCATCTGACACCAGCAAACGGATTTCGCGATTCCGCACGCTCAGGCGAATCCGGTCGCCGTTCTGCACCTGCGCCAGCGGCCCGCCGACGGCGGACTCCGGTGTCACATGCAGCACGATGGTGCCGTAGGCGGTGCCGCTCATGCGGCCATCGGAAATGCGCACCATGTCCTTGACGCCGGCGCGCGCCAGCTTTTTCGGGATCGGCAAATAGCCGGCCTCGGGCATGCCGGGCGCGCCCTTGGGGCCGATGTTTTTCAGCACCAGGATATCGTCGGCATTCACATCGAGATCATCGCGATCGATGCGTGCGGCGAGATCGGCAGCGTTTTCAAACACCACGGCGCGGCCCTCATGCTCCATCAGCTTCGCGTCCGCCGCCGATTGCTTGATGATGGCCCCGCCCGGCGCCAGATTGCCGCGCAGCACCGCGATGCCGCCCTGCGGATAAATCGGATTGTCGATTGAACGCACTACATCCTGCGCAAAGCCCGGCCCGGCGGCGTCGATCTCTTCACCCAGCGTGCGCCCGGTCACGGTCAGCGCATCCAGATTCAGCAGCGGCTTCAGGGCGCGCAGCAAGGTGGCCATGCCGCCGGCGTGATGGAAGTCTTCCATGTAATGCTGGCCCGAGGGCTTGAGGTCGAGCAGCACCGGCGTCTCGCGGCCCATGCGGTCCAGCGCCTGCAGATCGATGTCGAGGCCGACGCGACCGGCGATGGCGGCGAGATGCACGATGCCATTGGTCGAGCCGCCGATGGCGAGCAGCACGCGCATCGCATTTTCGAAGGCGGCCGGCGTCAAAATTTTGTCGATGGTGAGTTTGTCATGCGCCATCTGCACCGCG
>JACXTT010007450.1_pt1 | contig 15404 bp, 17 predicted proteins | sample 9270951 | NCBI WGS metagenome assembly JACXTT01 (sample SAMN15532306, study PRJNA645909) | rock metagenome | isolation source: weathered quartz diorite | place: Puerto Rico | collected 2017-06-21 | reverse complement strand
TAGCGCGCCGGGAAGGTGCGGCCGTTCGCGAGCTCGCCGCGGATCATCATGGCGGCGACCTTGGCCTGGCTGTTGGCCGAGAAGCCCGACTTCGGCATGTCGCCCGGGATGCAGGCGTCACCCACGAGATAGACGTTGGCGTCCATGGTCGAGCGCATGTTCTCCGGATTGATCGGGCAGAAGCCTGACTGGTTGGCGAGACCCGCGTCGCGGGCGATCGCACCCGCCATCTGCGCCGGGATGACGTTGATGAGCTGAGCCTTGTATTCCCCGAGATCGGTCTTCACCGTCATCGCCTTGGCGTCGACGTTCTTCACGCCGCCGTGCATCTTCGGGTCCTGCCATTCGACCATGCCGGGATAGTGCTTCTGCCAGCCCTCCATGAACAGCGCCTGCTTGGAGAAGTTCTCCTTCGGATCGATCACGACAATCCGCGACTTCTTGTGGCCTTTGGCTTTGAGCACATGCGCCATCATCGAGACGCGCTCGTAGGGACCGGGCGGGCAGCGATAGGGATTGGGCGGCGCGATCATCACGATGGTCGCGCCATCGGACAGCGCGTTGAGCTGGCGCTTGAGCAACTGCGTCTGGGGACCTGCCTGCCAGGCATGCGGCAGCTTCTTGCTCACCTCCTCGGAATAGCCCGGCACCGAATCGAATTTGATGTCGATGCCCGGCGCGAGCAGGAGGCGGTCGTAGGGCAGGGTCTTGCCGCTCGCGAACTTGACGAGCTTCTTCTCGCGGTCGATCGCCGATGCTCTCTGGCGGACGTGCTTGATGCCGTAGGCCTTGACGATCTTGTCGTAGGAATGGGTGATCTCCTCCCAGCTCTTGAAGCCGCCGAGATAGAGATTGGAATGGAAGCATGTGGTGAAGCGCGTCGCCGGCTCGACCAGCGTGACGTCGATGCCGCCGTCCTTCGCGACGTATTTCGCGACCGTTGCGCCGCCCGGTCCGCCGCCGACCACCACCACCTTCGGCTTGGCCTGCGCCAGCGCCGGCATCGGAAATGCCGAAGCGGCCAGTGCACCTGCGCCACCCAGGAATTGTCGCCTGCTCGTATTCATCGTCGCCTCCCATGATGAACTGACCAGATGGATTCAATCAGCCTTGATGCCGGCCGCCGCGATGACCTTCGTCCATTTCTGGGTCTCGGCAGCCATGAACATCGTGAAGTCTTTTGGAGAACCGATCTTTGGCTTGGCGTTGATCTTGGCCAAGTTGGCCTCCAGCTCAGGGGACTTCATAATTTCATTGATGCTCACATTCAACTTCTCGACGACGCTTGCAGGAGTGCCTCGCGGGGCAACGACACCCGCCCAGAACGTCGACTGCAGCGTCGCAAATCCACTCTCGGTCGTCGTCGGCACCTCAGGCAGCTCGGAACTGCGCGTCTCGGCGGCCAGCGCAAGGGCCGTGAGCTTGCCCGCTCTGATGTGCGGAAGAAACAGCGCAACGGTGTCGAAATACATCTGCACTTCGCCTGCCAACAAATCAGTGACGGCCTGCGGCGGGCCCTTGTAGGGCACGTGCACGATGTTGACTCCGGTCATGAGCTTGAACATTTCTCCGAGCAGGTGAGGCTGCGTGCCATATCCCGGCGTCGCGAAGCTGAGCTTGCCTGGGTTCGCCTTGGCGTGGCTGACCAGCTGCTCCATGGACCTGACAGGAAGCGCCGGGTTGATCACCAGCATTTGCGGGATGCTGAAAACCATCGCAACCGGGGTGAGATCCCGGACCGGGTCATAACCGAGGTTCTTGTAGATGAGCGGTGCAGTGACCAGCGGCGCCGGAGGAATGAACAGCAGGGTGTGGCCATCCGGACTTGCGTTTGCGACCTGCTTCGTGCCGACCGTTCCACCGGCGCCACCCGGACGGTTTTCGATGATCACAGGTTGGCCGAGAGACGATGACAATCGATCCGCAAGGTGCCGCAGCACAAATTCGGAGTTCCCGCCCGGTGGAAATGGCACGACGATGGTGATCGGGCGCGTCGGATACGATTGCGCGGCCGCACCCGAAATGGCGGCGATGACGAAAGTGACCGCAAGTGCTGAAATTTGAATGGCACGCCTGACGATCATTTCTGGCCCCCGATCTGTCGCGCCCTAGTTTTTCGCTTTCAGGCTCCCGAAATAAGCGGCAAGCGCCGCGATCTCATCGGTGGAAAATTTGCCGGCGATGGTCTGCATCACCGGATTGCTGCGCCGTTTCGCGCGGTACTCGTCCATGATCTCGATGAAGCTTTGCTCCGGCCAGCCGACGATCGGCGGAATGCCCTGATAGCGCCCGCTGAGCTGATGGCATGTGACGCACTCGGAGGAGAGGTATTCGCCGAGCGCGCGGTCGCCCGCGGCGATCGCGCTGTCCCCGGATGCCAACTGCCCAAGCAGGGCCGCCAGAGCGACAACCCCTCCCTGTTTGAATGCGGACACGCATTCCCGTGTCACGATGCTGCTCCGCCCCGCGCTCCCTCCCGGCCTCATGGTGAGGAGCTTGCCGAAGCGTAGCGCAGGCAAGCGTCTCGAACCATGGGGCCGCCACCGTGGCCGCCCCATCCTTCGAGACGCATTGCATCGCAGCCAAGTGCACGCAGGCTGCGCCTGCTTTGGCAATGCTCCTCAAGGATGAGGCGAGGAGAAAAACCGTGCACGGCGCTCTTTAGTTGCCGACGACGCGGACCTGGCCAGACTCGCGCGGCGCGACGACGCGCTTTCGCTCGATGTGCCGCATCACCACGTCCCACACGGCCGGGCCTTCGGTGCCTTCGTTGACGCTGGCCCAGCCGGCGACAGTGTACTCCTTCGCGGGCTCAAGCGGCTGGCCGGTTCGCAACAATGTGATGCCGCCGATCCGCCGGCCCGCGCTCTGGCCGATATCGATGGTGTAGGCGAGGCCGCCGGTCCGGACCATGTCGCCGCCTTGCTGGTAGTAGGGATCGGGATTGAACAGGTTGTCGGCGACGTCTTCCAGCACCTCCTTCAGCCGCGCGCCGGTCATGGTGATGCGGTAGGCCGCGGGATAGGTCAGCGCCGTGGCGTTGTAGATGTCCTCGCGGGTGATGGCTTGGCCGGGCAATAGCGAATTGCCCCAGCGGAAGCCCGGCGACAGCGCGATCTCGGCATCGCGTTCGGCCATGAGCGCGTCGCAGATCACGTCGTCCAGCGTGCCGTTGAAGTTGCCCCGACGATAGAGCAGCGTCTCGGTCCGGCCGATCATTTCGCCGAGCATCTTCTCGTGCGGGGCGCGGACCGCGGCGATTTTTGCCGCCATCTCGGCGTCCGGGGCGATCGCGTCGGAGAACACCGGGATCAGCTTGTAGCGATAGTCCTTCACTTCGCCGCCGCGGACGTCGAGATCGAGCCTTGAGACGAACTTGCCGTGGCTGCCTGAGGCGATCAGCAATGTCTTGCCGACCTTGACCACGTCGGGCAGCGCATCGTGGGTGTGGGCGGTGAGGATCACGTCGAGGCCGCGCCCGCGCGCGGCGAGCTTCCGGTCGACATCGAAGCCGTTGTGGGACAACAGCACCACGAGTTCGGCGCCCTGCTGCCGCGCCTTGTTGACGTTGGCTTGCAGGTCGTCCTCGCGGATGCCGAACGACCAGGTGGGCATCATCCAGCGCGGATTGGCGATCGGCGTATAGGGGAAGGCCTGGCCGATCACCGCGATCCTGACGCCGCCGCGCTCGAGCATGGTCATGGCCTCGAAGGCCGGCTCGTTCCATTCGGTGTCGCGGATGTTCTGGGCGAGGAAGGGGAAGCCGAGCTTGGCTGTGATTTCCTTGACGCGCTCGGTGCCAAGCGTGAACTCCCAGTGGCCGGTCATGGCGTCGGGCTTCAAGAGCGCCATGCAGTCGACCATGTCCTGGCCCTTGGTCTGCATCGACGTGAAGCTGTTCTGCCAGGTGTCGCCGCCATCGAGGAACAGCGTGCGGCCGGAGCGCTCGGCGCGGATCGCCTTGATGACGGTCGCGATGCGGTCGAGGCCACCGAGCCGGCCGTAGCTGTTCGCGAGCGCCGCGAAGTCGTCCGAGGTCAGCGCATAGGCCTCTGCGCTCCCCGGCGGGATCCTGTAGAGGTCGAGGAGGTCGCGGCCGGTGAGATGCGGCACCTTCCCGCGTGCGTCGCCCACGCCGATGTTGACCGACGGCTCGCGGAACAGCACCGGCTTGAGCTGGGCGTGGAGGTCGGCGATGTGCACGAGCGTGACGTTGCCGAGCGGCTCGAAACGCAGAAGCTCGGCCTCACTCAGCTGCTGCTGCGCGAAGGCGCGGGTCCATCCGGCGGGCGTCAATGCCGCCGTCGCCGCCGCGACCTGGAGAAATTCGCGCCTGGAGATCATGTTGCCGCGCCGGCGGTGAACTCCCTCTCCCATGGGGAGAGGGTTGGGGTGAGGGGATTTGCTCTCTCGATGGACCGTACCCCCTCACCCGCCGCACTGCGTGCGGCGACCTCTCCCCATGGGAGAGGTGAAGAGAGGTTGTTGCGCCATCGGTTCATTCGGCGCCCCGGAATGACGCCGGTGGCTAGCTCACCGTGATCGTCTCTTCGCCGGTGATGGTTGAGCCGTCGTCATCGGTCCAGGTCAGCACCACCGGGCCCGACTGCTCGGCCTTGAACTTGAACTGGATATACGGGTTCGCCGAGATCGCGGTCTCGAAATCGGCGGCGAACACCTGCTTGCCGGCGACCGTGCAGGTAAACTTGTTGAGGATCTTGCGCGGCACGACGTTGCCCGAGGCGTCGCGGCGCTGTCCGGTCTCCATCACGTGCGACACCAGCGCCTTCACCTCGACGAGGTCGCCCTTCTTGGCTTCCTTCTTGTCGAGCTTGATGCGGGGTTTGACGGTGGCCATTGTTGTTCTCCTTAAGCTCAGCCGCCGCAGCCGCCGATCGTGACCTTGACCTGCTTGCTCGCCATGTAGAACGAGCCGTCGTTGAACCTTGCGACCGCGATCACGTCCTGCGTCGCGGCAAGCCGGATGCGGGTGTTGGCCTCGGCCACGCCGCTCGCCGGTGAGAAGTGGAAGATCGCGACGCCGGAGCGCGGATTTTCGTTCGCGACCACCAGCACGTCGGTGACGTGGGAGGCCTCGGTCATCGGGCTCTCGACCGTCACGGTCATCGGCACGGTGTTGCCGTTCTCGGCGATCTCGGGCAGGTCGAGCTTGACCTTGCCCTCGGTGGGCGTCTTGCCGCCGGTGAATTTCCTGATCGCCTCGTCGGCGTCGTTCTTGGCGAACGCCTGCGGCGCGCCAAGCGCCAAGGCGCCTGCGGCTCCCGCGGCGAGCGCCAAAGCCTCGCGGCGATTGAAAGTGCGGTGCATGGTGGTCCTTAGGTCCCCGAATTCGGCCGGGGGTTCATAGCCCATCGGGCGCCGGAATGGGAGCGCCTTCGGTCACGATGTAGGGCGCGGCAGGGGCTGCGGCAATCTCCGCGGTGCGGCGCAACAGCGTTCCGTCGGGCGCGATTTTGCGAGCTTTTCATGCTTTGATGCGCAACGATCCTGGCACAGACTGGTTGCGGCGGCAGGACGCTTGACTTGAGCCCCGCCGCCAACAATGTCACCGCACGAAAAGCGCCAAAGTGAAGGACTGCCGGAGGTCCCGTTGAAAAAGACAATCGTCGTTGCAATAGCCTGCTGCGCCGTTTTGACGCTCGTGCTCGGACAGGCCCCCCGGGCGCAAGCTCAGGCTCAGGACGACACCGAGAAGGCGGTCGAGAAGTATCGCCAGATGCTCAAGGAAGACCCCTGGAGCAATCCGGGCCTGCTCGACGCCGACCGCGGCGAAGCGCTGTGGACCACGGCGGCGGGGCCCAACAAGGCGACGCTCGAAAAGTGCGATCTCGGCAAGGGGCCGGGCGTGGTCGACGGCGCATTCGCTGAACTCCCTCGCTACTTCGCCGACGCCGGCCGGGTGATGGACCTCGAGACCCGGCTGATGTGGTGCATGGAGAAGCTGCAGGGCCTGAACCACGCCGACCTGGTGAAGAAGCCCTATCCCGCGGGCGGGCAGCCGGTGAAGGACCTCGGCGCGATCGCGACCTATGTCGCCAGCAAATCGAGCGGCATGAAGTTTGCGGCCAGGCTCGACCAGCCGCAGGAGCAGGCGGCGGTCGCGCTCGGCGAGGCGATCTTCTACCGCCGTCAGGGGCCGCACGATTTCGGCTGCACGACCTGCCACAATGACACGGGCCGCCGCATCCGCCTGCAGGGCCTGCCGTTCCTGTCGGAGCCCAAGGAGGCGAGGGAGGTGGTCGGGCAATGGCCGGCCTATCGCGTCTCGACCACGCAGGTGATGACCATGCAGCACCGGCTCTACGACTGCTATTGGCAGATGCGGATGCCGGAGCTCGAGATCGGCTCCGACGTCAGCGTCGCGCTGATCGCGTACCTGACCAAAAAAGCCGCAGGCGGCGAGATTTCCACGCCAGGCCTGAAGCGATGAGCTGGGATGGTGCCATGAAACGGTTTTTTCTAACTGTCGCAGTTTGCTGCTTCGCTGTGCCGGCCTTGGCCCAGGAAAAGCCCAAGAGCGATGCCGCGATCGAGACGGCGTTCCCGATCACGTCGCCCGAATGGCGCACGCGCCTGGATCAGGACGAGACGATGAAGCAGTGCTCGCTTTACCGGAGCGTGCCGCCGAAGGCCGTGGCAGAAGAAATCCAGAAGCGGGAGAGGGCGCGCATCCAATATCCGGCCGACGGCAAGCTCCTGGGCGACTGGAACTCCGGCGAGAAGATCGCGCAGTCGGGCTACGGCCTGCGCTTCACCGACTATCCGGCGCGGCAGCCGAACGGCGGCAACTGCTATGCCTGCCATCAGCTCAGCAAGGCCGAGGTGAGCTACGGCACCATCGGGCCGAGCCTCCTGAACTACGGCAAGAACCGCAAGTTCAGCGAGGCCGACACCAAGGCGGTCTACGACAAGATCTATGACGCGCAGGCGGCCTATCCGTGCTCGAACATGCCGCGGCTCGGCCTGCACAACGTGCTCACCATCGAGCAGATCAAGGACCTGGTGGCGCTGGTGATGAGCCCGGACAGCCCGGTCAACAAGTGAACGCTTCGCGACAAGGAGACCACATCATGCCCAAGAAATCCCCGACCACGAAAACCTCAACCACCAGCCGGCGTGGATTTCTCGGAGCGCTCGCGGTGTCGGGGGCGACGCTGACGGCAACGAAGCTCGCGGCCGCTCCCGCCAAGCTCGATCTGGGCGCGCTGAAGAAAGACACCGAGATTGCGTGTCTCTACCATTGCGACTTCGGCGATCCGGGGCGCTTCTCGCAGCTCCTCACCAACATCAACAATCACCTGAGCGTCTACGAGTTCGACACGCTGCGCGTGAAGCTCGTGATCGTGGCGCACGGCGCGGGCCTCAAGTTCTTCCTCGACGATCTCTCGGGAACGCCCTGGGCCAACGACAAGATCGATCCGGACCTCTACAAGCGCTTCGTCGGGCTCTCCAAGTTCGGCGTCGAGGCCTATCTCTGCGAGATCACCTACAAGCGCAACAACATCGATCTCGCCAAAACCAAGCCGGACGCGTTCCTGAAGTTCGTGCCGTCGGGGGTGGCGACGGTGGCGGAACTGCAGAGCAAGGGTTTTGCGTATCTCAAGGTCGGCTGAGCCGGCGAAATTTCAGGGACGCAATCAGCGCCGGTGATCGCCGGGATCGATTGCGCTGATCCTGCTCGGGATTCTCAAGCGCACGTGATCGCGCCTCCTTCGATCGTGTGACGTGCTTCACGGCGCGATCTGGTAGGGCGGCGCCACATGGCCCCGGCCATTTGCTGGCGTGCGTCCCAACTTAAAGGAGATGATCTTGGCTCATTTTGGAAGCTGCTTTTGCGGCGCTGTGAAATTGGAAGTCACCGGCTCACCGGAGGTCATGGGCTATTGCCATTGCCGGTCCTGCCGCTCCTGGTCTGGCGGCCCGGTGAATGCGTTCTCGCTGTGGAAGCCCGGCGCGGTGCGCGTCACCGGCGGCGCCGAGCACGTCGCCATGTACCAGAAGACGCCCGTCAGCGAGCGGCAGTATTGCAAGAAGTGCGGCGGGCACCTGATGACCAATCATCCGCCGCTCGGCCTGGTCGACGTGTTCACCGCGACCATCCCGACGCTGGACTTCAAGCCCGGCGTGCACGTCAACTACCAGGAGACCGTGCTGCCGATGCGCGACGGCTTGCCGAAATTCAAGGACTTCCCGGCGCCGTTCGGCGGCAGCGGCGAGACGATCGCGGAATAATTCGGGCTACTTGATGGAAATCGCCTGGACGTCTCGGACGTCCGGGCGGTTTCGCCATTCGCGCGGTGTCTGCTCGAAGCGCGCGCGGAACACCTTGTTGAAGTGCGACAGATCGTTGAAGCCCCAGCGGTAAGCGATGTCGGAAATGTTGAGCCCGCGCTGCTTCTCATCGCGCAGCGCGCCGCGGCAGGCCTCCAGGCGGTGCTCCAGAAGCCAGCGGCCGAAGGTTTCGCCGATCTGGGCAAAGCGCAGGTGCAGCGTCCGCACCGAAATACCGAAGCGGTCGGCGACGCGCTGCGGCGTGAGCTCGGCGTCGTGCAGGTTCTGCCGGCAGAAGGCGAGGATCGCCTCCATCTGCAATTCCGGCTGCAAGCGATTCGTCCCAGCATGATCGGCGCTGGCCAGCGCCAGAAGATTGCACAGATTTTCCGTGAGCAATCCGGTCGCGCCCTCGCTCAGCGTCGACTCGGGTGAAGTCAGCTCCAGAAGATGACGTTTGGCGAGATCGACAAAGGCGAGGCCCGCGGCAAGCTTGTGCAGCGGCTTGCCGCGCAGCCACGGCGCGCGGCGGTCGACCATCTCGCGGGGAATCACCGCGAAGGCGCGGCGGCCGTCGCCCGGCAGATCGCATTCAAACGGATACCGACCGTCGGAGATCGCGATGTCGTTGGGCAGATAGGCAAGCTGCTCGCCGCCTTGGTTGATCACCGTGTGCCCGCGCAACTGCACGAACACGGAATAGTGATCGGACGGAGCGGTGTCGATATCCCGGCGATGGCGGGCCACGCGGTAGCCGGTCGATTCCGATGTGGCAAAACGCAGCACGCCGGAGCTCCGCGATGTGATCCGCGCCGAGAAATTCTCCGGCTGCGCCTCGATAGTCAGGTTGAAAACCGCCTGGCAAAGTGCTTCGCGCCAATAGGAAAAGCGTTCGCGCTCGCGGATCGCGTCGGTCGACCAGACGTGCACCTGCGCTTTGGCGGCGGCAGCCTTCGATTCGGCGGTCGAACCGTTCTTTGCACTGTCGCCCAAGTGGACTGCGCTCCCGCCCTAGATCGCCGTTATCGGCTTGTGTAGTGCAATCGGTGTAGACGAATTTGCACCGCCGCAAGCGGCGCCTTTTACTTGAAAGCCGACCGTATTTACAGCCCGGACGCATTCAAATCTGTGATCCAGATCATCATCGAAAGTGCTCGCCCGGTTTAACCTTACGACCTCCTTATTGCGGGACCCCCGATGTACGAACAACGGAATCTGACTGAGCTCACCACGAGCATCTACGACGCTGCGCTCGATCAGGCCTTATGGCCTGAGGTTCTCGCGTCGATCGCCGAATTCACCGGTGGGCAGGCGGGCGGGCTCATCATCAAGGACAATGCGAGGCGTTGTGTGAGCGCCCACTTCCAGGCCGGCGTCGACGAGCAGTATCTGCAGCTTTACGCGGATACCTATTCACAGCTCGGCCCGATCGCGAGTTCGCCCTGCGGCGACGTCGAGCAGATCCTGACCGTGCCGGACCTCGTGCCCTATGACGACTTCCGCCGCGGCCGCTTCTTTCAGGAATGGGCCGAGCCGCAGGGCTGGGTCGACGCCGCCATGGTGGCGCTGACGCGCTCCGCGAGCTGCTGTGCCTATCTCAGCGTCGCCCGCCTCGAAAGCAGCGGCATGGTCGATCCCGAGATGCGGCGGCGGCTGTCGCTGATCGTGCCGCATATGCGTCGCGCCATGTCGATCCACCGGACCCTCGAATCGAAGGAAGCCGAGTCCGCGACCTTCGCCGGCATCTTCGATGGCCTCAACGCCGGCCTGTTCGTGGTCGATTCGAACTGCGGCATCGTGCACGCCAATGCGGCCGGCCGGGACATCCTCGGCACCGGCGATCTGTTGCGCTCGGTCGGCGGCCGGCTCGCCGCGGGCGACGCCCAGGCCGACCAGACCTTGCGCGAGACCGTGGCGGGTGCCGAACAGAGCGACGGTGAGGCCGCCGCCAAGAGCGTCGTGCTGCCGCTCTCGGCGCGCGATGGCGAGCGTTATCTCGCCCACGTGCTGCCGCTCACCCCGGTGGCGGGCCGGCGCGCCGGCGCGCGGGCGGCGGCTGCCGCGATGTTCGTGCGCAAGGCCGCGCTCGACGCGCCGTCGCCGCCCGAGGTGATCGGCTCGACCTACAAATTGACGCCCGCGGAATTGCGCGTGCTGTTCGCCATTGTCGAGATCGGCGGCGTGCCGGACGTGGCCGCGGCGCTCGGCATCGCCGACACCACGGTGAAGACTCATTTGAGCAGACTGTTCGAGAAGACCGGCGCCGCGCGACAGGCGGATCTGGTCAAGATCGTCGCCGCGTATTCGACGCCGCTGGCAAATTGATTGGAATGAATTCGAACTGCACGCGCGATCGCGTGCGACATTGTGGATATCGGCTGCGACATTGCGTCTCGTCACAGCGGCATGTGCGTACCGGCGCTGTGACATTTCGCACTGAATGTCGAGGCCGCTCACACGGAGTTGATTGAAGCACGCGGTGCGTTCCTCCAAATGGCGGATGCAAGGGAGCCGAGCCTCCGCCACTGTCCGCGCACTTTCGCAAGGGCGGAACGTAAAGACGGCTTCAGACGACGTTGTGCTGAATTTTTCTGGAAGGCGGATCATGATTAAGGACGATATTTCCAACACCGTTGATACTCGACTGGTCACCACGACCTCGATCATTGCCAAGCTTGTGGTGTGTGCCGTCCTGCTGGCCGGCATCGCCAACGCGAAAGCGGCCGAGCGGCCGCAGCATCAAACCAAGGCTCATTCGAATCTCGCCAAGCTCGAGCGTGACTGGAAACGGCTGCACAGCAGCGGCCAGCGCGCGATGCTCGGCAGGCTCGTGGCCTGCGGCGAGCTCGGCCGGTGCGAGGGCTTGGCGCTTCATCCGGCCCTCGCTGCGGCGCGCGTCCGCGCCGCAGCGATTGACGAGAACGATGGGGGCATCGCGAGCCCGCCGGACGGCGGCGCCGCGCAGGCCAGCCCATAGCGAGATCGGGGGCTCGCCGGTCGGTACGCATCCCCGCCACATCCCCTGTACCGGCCGGCGGCCTCCGTGTCCTTTTTCAACCCATGAGCCTGGGCCTGCGGCAGCTCCGCTGCGCGCGCCTGCACACTGAAGGAACAACGAAATGCGCAATCTCACGATTTGTCTCATCGCCTTCGCGGTGGCGTTCGCCCTGTGCGGCATCGCCTTCCGCTCGGTCGTCTCCGCCCAAGGCAAGCTCGAAGCAACGTCCGCGTCGAGCGTGCCGGCAAGGCCCCTGCCCGGATCTGGCGGCGTTCCCGCGGTTCGCGACGGCGAGCTTTATTGACGGTTATTGCCCGGCCGGCGAAGCCGGACCGTTGGACTTGAGGATGCCGTCGAGGCTGCCGCGCTCATAGCCGTGCTCGGCGACGAAACGGAAGGCAGCGAGAAACTCTGGCGGCCGAACGTAGCCCTGAAACCGCGCGACCTCGCGCTCGCGCGGGCTCTTGTCCTTGAGACCTGACGTGCTCTCGGGAAAGAACTGGAAGGTCGGCGCGTAGCGAACGCCGTATTTCCGCGCGAACGCCTTTTCCGAGAGCTTCTCGCCGTCGAAATCGACCACGTCGCGGGAGCCCACGATGTTGAGCTGCAGGATCTCGAAACGCTGCTGGATGTAGCCAGCGATCTCGGGCCTGGCGAAGTTGACCAGATGCGTTTCCTTGCAATAGGGGCAGCCGCGCAGCTCCCACATCAGCGCGAGGCGCTTGCCCTTTTCGGACGCCGCCGTGAGGTCGTCGGCAAGCTCGAGGAAGCTTTCGAGAAACCAGGGCTCGCTGTAGTAGCCGTCGTCGGTCATGACGGCTTGCGCCCACGCAACGCCGGACGGCCGCGCGATCAGCGCGGACGCGGCGGTGCCTGCAGTGAACGATCGGCGCGAAATCATCGGCACACCTGACGGCGGAAGACGTGCCGCCTTATATCGCGGCTGCGCGGCCGCGGTGCAAGGGCGGCCCGTCTCAGGCGTTGGCGCCGTGAATGGCGTCGACCACCGCGGCTGTGACGTCCGCGGTGCGGGCCTTGCCGCCGAGATCGGGCGTGTGGAAGCGCTTGTCTGCCGTGACGCGCTCGATCGCCTTCATCAGCCGGGCGCCTGCGGGCTTCTCGCCGAGATGCTCGAGCATCATCACCGCCGACCAGAAGGTGCCGATCGGGTTGGCGATGCCTTTGCCCATGATGTCGAAGGCCGAGCCGTGTATCGGCTCGAACATCGAGGGAAACGTGCGCTCGGGATTGAGGTTCGCGGTCGGCGCGATGCCGAGCGAGCCCGCGAGCGCCGCGGCAAGGTCCGACAGGATGTCGGCATGCAGGTTGGTGGCAACCACCGTGTCGATCGTCTCCGGCCGCATCACCATGCGCATGGTCATGGCGTCGACCAGCATCTTGTCCCAGGTCACGTCCTTGAACTCGCGGGAAATCTCAACCGCGATCTCGTCCCACATCACCATGGCGTGGCGCTGCGCGTTCGATTTGGTGACGACGGTGAGGAGCTTGCGCGGCCGAGACTGCGCCAGCCGGAAGGCAAAGCGCATGATCCGCTCGACACCGGCGCGGGTGAACATGGCCACATCGGTTGCGGTTTCGAGCGGCGAGCCCTGGTGAGCCCGGCCGCCGACGCCGGCATATTCGCCCTCGGAGTTCTCGCGCACGATCACCCAGTCGAGTTCGCCGCCGTTGACGTTGCGCAGCGGTGAGGTGATGCCGGGCAGCACGCGGGTCGGCCGCACATTGGCGTACTGGTCGAACGGCTGGCAGATCGCAAGCCGCAGACCCCAGAGCGTGATGTGGTCGGGGATCTCAGGGTGGCCGGCGGAGCCGAAAAGGATCGCATCGTGCTTACGGATCAGGTCGCGGCCGTTCTCCGGCATCATGCGGCCGTGCTTCTTGTAGTACTCGCCGCCCCAGTCGAAATGGTCGAACTTGAAGGCGAAGCCGCCGTCACGCTTGGCAATCGCAGTGAGCACCTCGAGGCCCGCGGCAACGACCTCGGTGCCGATGCCGTCTCCGGGAATAGCCGCGATCGAATAGGTCTTCATGCAGGTTCCTCGTTGAAATAAAACGACGGAGCAGCGCCGATTCCGGTCGCCGCTCCGTCCGATGGTCTAGTTGCTGCCCTTGACGCCGGCCGCCTTGATGACGGTGCCCCATTTCTGCACCTCGGCGGCGAGCTGCGACTTCAGCGCCTCGGGCGTCGCCAGCGCCGGCGCGACCGGCTCGGTGCCGAGGCTCGCGAAACGTTCGATCACCTTGGCGTCCTTCAGCGCGATCTGCAGCGCATTGACGAGCTTGTCGGACGCCTCCCTGGGCAGGCCCTTGGGCGCCCACATGGCGTGCCAGGCCGAGACCTCGAAACCAGGGATCGCGCCGCTGTCGAGCGTCGGCAGGTCGGGCACCGACGAGACCTTGAACTTGGTGGTGACGGCGTAGCCCTTGATCTTGCCTTCCTTGATCTGGTTGGTGGTGCCGGTGGTCTGGTCGCACATCACGTCGAACTGGCCACCGATCAGGTCGTTCATGGCCGGACCCGTGCCGCGATAGCCGACGCCCTCCATCTGCAGGCCGAGCGCGTTCATGAGATTAAGCATGCACAGATGCGAGGCCGAGCCGACGCCGGCGTGGCCGTAGGTCGCCTTGCCCTTCTGCGCCCGCATCCAGTCGATCAGCTCCTTGATGTCCTTGGCGGCGAGGCCGGTCTTCGAAACGAGCGTCATCGGCACGTCGGTGATGCGGCCGAGATGATCGAAATCGTTCACCACGTCGTATTTGAGGTTGTCGTAGAGGGCAGGCGCAGTGGACTGCGCGATGTGCCAGACCGCGACGGTGTAGCCGTCGGGCGCCGCTTTGGAGACGCGGCTCATGCCGATGGTGCCGCCGGCGCCGCCGATGTTCTCGACCACGACCATTTGGCCAAGGGTGCGGCTCATGGATTCCGCGACGAGGCGCGACACCGTATCGGTCGGGCCGCCGGCCGCAGCCGGTACCACCAGTGACAGCGGCTTGGTCGGAAAGGCGCCCTGAGCCGATGCGGCAGTCGGCGCCGCCGCGGCCATCAGCGCGGTTGCGCTGATCAAAAGCAGATAACGAATGAAACCCATGGGTCGCTCCCCGCTACGCCGTTTTGCATCATGGCGCGTCCATCCCCGGACTCTGGCTTGCCTTTAGATTGCTATCAATCCACCCGCAAGCGCGCTCGCGGCCGGACAGGCGAAGGACCTGAAGATGCTGCCGCGGCTGCGGCGTGGCTGCGCGGCTCGCGCGATCGGCTGCGCGAAGAGATGCTTGCGGCCTTGCGTTTGCGTCTCGCGCGCTACGCGGCGAAGGCGTGGGCAGACCCTGCGTCACTGCGCGACGGACTCGGAATCTTCGCGCTTCGTGCATGCCGAATTGGTTGCCGTTGGCATCAAACTGGTTGTCATTGGCATCGATGTGGCGATGCAAAAGCTCTCGCATCCTTGTGGTGCTCACAGAGCGGTGCAAAGGTATTTGGGCAATTACAAAATACTTCTGGGGAGGATCATTCATGAAATCATCAGTGGGAATTGCATTGGCTGCCAGCACCTTGTTCTGTGCAAGCGCTGCAATGGCGCAAGAGGGTGCACCGTGCTCTCAAGCTGGTTTGACCGTCCAGATCGGCAATAAGACCTTCGTGTGCGGCGGGGGCCTGGGTCAGGCTCACAAGCCAGACTGGGACGGTGGATCGAAAGACAAGACCATCCCGCGTGCGATGGGGCAGCCGGAAGGAATGCGGACACGAAAGGCCGCGTTTTCTGGCCTGTCGGATGATCAGTACAAAAAGCTGCAGAACTCAGCCAAGGGTCGGCAGTTGATTCAGCAGGCAGACAGCCTGCGAGCCCAGAGAGCCGAGGCGGAGAAGCAATTCCAGCGTGCGGCAAAATCGGGCAACGCCGAGCAGCTGAGGATCTCGAACCAGAACGTCGAGAGAATCAACCGCGATCTGAACAAGATGCAGGGCAGGGCCCAGCAGGTCCTCGTCGAGCTGCGATAAGCGCGACTGGTCGGCGGTCGGTAACCTCGCTGCCGGCGATCCCGGCGGGAGGACACGTCACATATCTTGAGGCGTTGGACCCGGAGCCGCCCG
>JACXTT010007449.1_pt1 | contig 15408 bp, 9 predicted proteins | sample 9270951 | NCBI WGS metagenome assembly JACXTT01 (sample SAMN15532306, study PRJNA645909) | rock metagenome | isolation source: weathered quartz diorite | place: Puerto Rico | collected 2017-06-21 | reverse complement strand
GCGCCGGTGGCGTCGACCGCGGCGATGCCTTCGCGCACGATCGGGACGCCGGCGGACGGCTGCCCGAGCATGACGAGCGCCCATCCCCGGTTGACGAGCGCCATGCCCCGCACGTGCGGGAAGCCGTGCTCCTCGGCGAGCGCCGCGGCGTCGGCCGCCAGGCGCTCGGAGGCCGCCCAATCGCCGAAGAGCTGCTGCGTGACGCCCGCGCCGTGGAGCGCCCACGCGAGCGTGAACGCATCGCCGTGCCGGCGCGCGAGCGCGAGACCGTCGGCGTCGAGGCGGGCGGCGTCGTCCAGCCGGCCGCGGAGCGCGAGCGTCCAGGCGAGCCACAGTGCGCAGGCGACGCCGGGGTCGTAGCCCCCGTAGACGGTCACGTGCGTCCGGTGCGTCGACGGGTCGTACTCGCGGAGCGCGGTCTCGAGGTGTGCGCTCGCGGCCTCGAGCCGACCCATGTGGAACAGCGTGGCCCCCTGGGCATAGTGCGCCTGCGCCCGGAGCACCGGATCGTGGGCGCTCCGCTCGGCGTGGCGCAGCAGGACTTCCCCGAGGTCGTGGGCGTCGCGCAGCTCCGCGCGCACGTGATGGTACGAGACCAGACCGCGCAGCACGGGATGGAGCTGCGGGCTCGCGGGCATCCGGTCGCAGAGCGCCCGGGCGCGGGCGAATGCCCGCTCGGTTTCCGGTGCCGCATAGCCGCGGATCGCCATCAGGAGCGTGGCCGTCGCGACGACGAGCGGCAGCTCGCGCGCGTGCCGCTTCGGGCGGTCCGGCTCGTGCGCGAGCGCGTCGAGCGCCAGCGTGAAGTGCGTGACCGCCTCGTGCGCGGCGTGGCGATCGAGCGCCGCCCAGCCGGCGATCGCGTGATACTCGAGCGCGCGCGTGCGGTCGCGCCCGTGCGTGAAGTGCATCGCGAGCTCCGCGGCGTGCTCGGCCACCCGCCCGGCGAACCCGGCCTCCTCCCGGAGTCCGACCGCGCGGTGGAGCCGGATGCGACGGGCTTCGCCGATGCCGTCGTAGAGCACGCGGCGATAGAGCGCGTGCTGGAACCGATAGCGACCCGAGAGCGAGCCGTCCGGCCATTCCGCGATGCTGGCATCGTCGATGAGGGCCGCGCGCGACACCAGCGTCTCGCAGACCTCCTCTACCGCGTCGGGATCCTCGCGGAGGGCGGCCGCGACCGCGGCGACCGTGAACTCGTGTCCGACGACGCTCGCGGCCTGGAGCACGCGACGATCCGCTGCCGTCAGCGCCCGCATCGTCCGGCCGAGGAGCTCCTTCAAGCCGGTGGGAATGCGCTCGCTCGCGCGCTCGATCGATCCCTCGATGCGCCAGTGACCGTCGCGCCGCGCGAGCACGCCGCGCGCGACGAGGTCGCTCACCACGTTCACCATGAAGAGCGCGTTGCCCTCCGTCCGCTCGTAGACGACGGAGGCGATCCGTCGGGTCGCGTCGGACAGCTCGATCCCGAAGCGACGCCCGACGTATGCGGCGACGTCGGCGGGCGAGAGCAGCGCGAGGGCGAGCGTCTCGCAGAGCCCGCCGCCGGCAAGGTCCTGCCGGAGCGGGTGCAGGGGATGGTCGCTCGAGATCGCGTCTGCCGGCCGGAAGGTGCCGATCAGCAGCAAGCGCGCCGGATCGCGACGCCGGGCGATGCGCCCGATCAGGTCGACGGTCGAGGGATCGCTCCACTGCATATCCTCGAGCACGAGCACGAGCGCCCGCCGGCGCGTGTACTGATCGGCGGCGTCGGCGAACTCGCGCAGCATCTGGGCCGGACGCGTCGCGATCGCCGGCGCTTCGCGGGGCGGCGCGGCCCCGGGCGGTGCGAGGGCCGGCAGCAGCGACATCCATGTCGGGGCGTAGCGGCGGAACACGTCCGCCAGCTCGCCGTGCGGATCGGCGTGGACGAGCCCGCCCAGCGCCTCCAGGACCGGGAGGTACGCCTCGCTCTCGCCGTACTGCTCGAGGCACTGCCCACGCCCGATGGTGAGGCCCTCCGCGCGATCGATCCCGGCGAGGAAGCGATCGATCACCGTCGTCTTGCCGATGCCGGGCTCGCCGGTCACGAACACGATCGTGCGTCGTGCGCCCAGCGCCCGGGCGAGGGCGGCGCGAAGCGTCTCGATCTCGCCCTCCCGGCCGACCAGGGTCGGCAGGGCGGAGGTCGGACCCGCGGGGGCGACGTGCGGCTCGGCTGCGTCGGCCCCGACGAAGCGGTACCCTTCGCGCCCGACGGTCTCGATGTAGCGGGGCGAGGCGACGTCGTCGTCGAGCGCCTCGCGAATGGCGCGCACGGCGACCTTCAACACCGCCCGCGTCACGTACGTGCCCGCCCACAGCGTCCGGATCAGCTCGTCGCGACTCACGACGACGCCGGGACGCGCCGCCAGATGGGCGAGCACGGCCAGCGGCTTCGGCTGGAGGGCGACCGGCTCGCCCGACTTCCAGAGCCGGGCTCGCGCGAGGTCCAGCCGATACGGACCGAACCGCATCTCGGCGTCCGATGCCGTCATGGCGCCGATCCCCTTGCTCACGATGATCGCCCTTTCTGGCAGGTCTCGCGGCCCCCGTGAAGGTGGGACCGGACGCAGGGATCGGCTGGGGTTCTCGAGGAGTGCCCGAGCATGGGCCGCCGGAAGGGCGATCTTCACATGAAGATTTGACGACGTGGGGGGCGGGACCTTGCGCCCGTCCGACGGCCCCATCTATTCGGTCACGCCGCGGGAAGCGCGGCGGCCGAGGAGCCGTCGGCGGGAGGAAGCATGAGCGCAAAAGTCGTGTGCATCTCACGGACCGTCGGGGCGGGCGGCGACGTCATCGGTGCGGGCGTCGCGCACGCACTGGCGTTTCGGTACGTCGACGAGGAGGTGGTGGTCCGCGCCGCCGCGAAGGCGGAGACGGGCCTCGACGCGATCCGGGCCGCCGAGCATCGGCAGCCGCTGGTCCGCCGCTTGCTCGAAGCCATCGGGCTCCCGCACGCGGTTCCAGACCTCCTGAGCTACAGCCGAATCTCGGAGACGAACTACGTCTTCCAGCTCCGCGCTCCCGTGGAGCCCACCGAATCCGACGATCCGCGGGTCTTCATCCGCACGGCGATCCACGACCTCGCCGCCGAAGGCTCGGTGGTGATCGTCGCGCACGCCGCGTCGTTGGCGTTGGCGGGCGAGCAGGGCGTGCTCCGCGTGCTGGTCACGGCGTCCGCGGCGAAGCGGGCGCAGCGGCTCTCCGGGCTGCTGCTGGAGCGCGATGCCGAAACGGCGGTCCGCGAATCGGACGAGGAGCGTCGCACGTACCTCCGGCGCTTCTACGACGTCGCCGAAGAGTTCCCGACGCACTACGACCTGGTCGTCAACACCGACTTCCTCACGCCCGAGCAAGCCGTGTCGATCGTGGTCGCGGCCGCGAAGAGCTGACGTCTCAGGGTGCGCTCGGTGGGATCGCGATCGAGTCGCGCGCGGCCGGATACGCGTCCACCATCAAGTAGGCGCGGACGGTGTCCGGGACGCGGTCGCGAGGGAATGCCACGCGGACGGTCTGCAACTCGCCGCTCGCCCCGACCGTGCGGGACGTGACGTAGCCGTAGTCGAGGCTCACCGGCTTCCCCGTCGCGACGTCGATCAGGAGCAGTCCGACGCTGTGCTCGGCGCCCCGGAGCGTGCTCCCGGTGAGCGTCGCGGTGACCCCGGTGGCGTCGGCCGCGAACGCCACCGCCCCGACGCCCGTCGGCGCGGTCTGGACGCCGCTCTCGTGCGGGCCGAGCTTCGCCCCGCCGAACACGTCGAGGATGTCCGTCTGCGGATTGCAGAACCCGAGCTGCTGCAGGAACGTCCCGTAGAGCGTGATGCACGAGCAGACGGCCAGCACGTTGATCGCCGGGCTCGCGAGCGCGGTCCCCGTCACGTCGACGCGGGTGGCGACGCGGAAGAAGTCGAACGGCAGGCGGATGCGGTTGAACTCGATCGCGAACCCCGCATCGTTCACGAACGTCACGAGGCCGCCGTCGTAGGTGGCCTCGAGCGGGAAGAGCACGCGCGTCGTCGGGTCGACGACACTGCGGTTCTCTCCCTCGGCCAGCTTGCCGCCGACGACCCACACCACTGCGTGCCCGGCTCCGTCGCCCTCGACGAGACCCAGCAGGTAGTGCAGCGAATCGAAGCCGATCTGGTTGTAGCTGGGCAGCACCGTCGGGAGCGGGGCCGCGAGCCGCGACAGCTCCCACACGCCGGCCGGATCTCCCGGCGCCGCCGGCACCGGGAGCGGCAGCGCGCCGCCGTCGGCGGCCGGCGGCACCGTGAACTGGTCCGTCTCGTCGAACGTGCCGCCCACGTGGCCGCCCGAGAACCGGAGCCCGGTGCGGTCGAGGTCGACGAGGTACTGCCCGTGGATCGATACCGACAGCGCGCCGCCCGCCGGACCCGCCAGCCGTCCCGACGGGACGATCGTGATGAACTTCCGGTCGCCCGACACCTCGGTCCGCACCGGCAGGGGCGGATCCAGCGTGACGGTCACGCTCGCGGAGTCGATCAGCGCGAGCTGCGTGTCCCCACCGTGGCGCACGTACAGCGAGTAGGTGAGCGGTTGGTTCGCTTCGATCTGCGCCGGCGGGGTTGCGAGCTGTCGCCCGAACGGGGTGGTGAAGAAGAGATGGGCGCCCTCGTCGGGGAGGTCCTCGCCCGGACCGAGCCGGCACCGGGTGTCGGCGGCGGCCTCGGGACGGAGGCACCAGTCGTACGGGATGCTGAACACCTCGCCGCTCTCGCCGGCGATGAGGATCGCATCGCGGCCGAGCGCCGGTGACGCGTTGAGATCGTCGCGCTCGGCGTCGATCAGCTTCATCGACCACCTCAGCGTTCCGTTGGGGTTCAGCACGAAGAGCGTTCCCTCGCCCGATCCGACGTACACGTGCCCGTCGGCGTCGACGGCGGGGGAGGAGCGGATGGCGTCGCGGGTGTCGAATTGCCAGACCAGCGTCCCGGTGTCGGGAGCGAGCGCATAGACGCTACCGTCGGCCGACGGCTGGATCACGGTGCCGTCCGGCAACGCCGCTGGGCTCGCGTAGATGTGGTCGCGCGCGCCGAACTCCCAGCGCAGCGCGCCGCTCGTCTGATCGTAGGCCCGGACGAACCCGTCGAAGCCGCCCACGACCACGAGGCCGTTCTCGGTGAGCATCGGGCTCGCCGCGATCGTGCCGTCGGTGCCGTGGCTCCAGAGATGGGCGCCGCTCGTCGCGTCGAGCGCGAACGTGTTGTCGCCGAGCAGCGTGAGCAGGTTGTTGTTGCCGACGAACACGCGCCCGCTGGCGACGTTCACCGCCGGCAGCGACCACGTCTGGTCGGCCGTCTTGAGGTGCCAGCGGACCGCGCGCGTGTCGCGGTCGAGGGCATAGGTGAAGAAGTTGTCGTTCGGCACGAACAGCGTCCCGTCCGCGCCGATCGCGACGTTGCCCTCGAACCAGTCGATGAACGCGCCGTTCGTGGACGGCGGATCGGCCGCGAACATCCACGCGGGCCCGCCGGTGGCCGCGTCGAAGGCATACAGGTGGCCGTCGCCGGAGCCGACGTAGACCCGGCCGCGATCGTCGAGCAATGCGGCCGAGTCGATGATCTCGCCGGTCAGCACCTGCCAGCGCACGGTGCCGTCCGCGGCGAGCGCGTAGAACGTCCGGTCCGCGGAGCCGACGTACACGGTGCCGTCGCCGCCGACGACCGGCGAGCTGAAGATGCCCTTGCCGGTGGGGAACGCCCACGGGTGGCCGCCGCTCGCGACGGGGTGCAGCGGGCTGCGGGCGTCGTTGGCGGAGTCGGCGCGGAACTTGGGCCACGGACTGCGCGGGTCGAGTGCCACGTCCCAATCGAACGGCGTCCGGGTCGCGGCGACGCGTCGGTGACGCGGGGCCGCGCCGCTCGTCGTGAGCGTGCCGGTGAGCGCGTCGCACGCCGGCGCGGCGATCGTCCCGCTGAACGACACCCGTCCCTTGAAGCCCGGGCACGACGCCCAGCGCGCGCGCACGCGCGTCCCGCGCGACGTCCTGGCGACGTGCACACGGGCGGATGGGCAGCCCCCCGCGATCGCCATCGTGCCCGGACGCCAGATCAGCGACGCGATCGTCGCCGTCCCGAGCGGTGTTGCGGCGTCGACGACGAAGCGACCGACCGGGCAGCGGGCCGGACGAGTCGCGCGCGCCTCCGTGCCTGATCGAGCGATCAGGACGAGAGCGAAGGCGAGCGCCGCGCGAGGAAACGTCATCGCGGCGGCCTTACCACACCGCGGGCGCTGACGTCAGCGTCGCTCGCTCGCGCGAGCACGACGGATGCACGTCGGAATCGCCACGGCGACGCGAGCGCTGCGACGTCGCGACGGCACGAAAGCTGCTCTCAGTCCGCCGAAAATCGCCGGCGCGCCCGAAATGCGCAGTGCATTCGTGCTCTCCGAACGCCTCTCTGGGCAGCATCGCAACGCTCTGTGACCTCGGTCGCGGGCCGCGATGCTCCCCGAAGTCGCAGCGACGATCCAACTGCAAGACCGACATATCCGACGTGGAATGTTCGACGAAGCACCAACCCGGTGACGAGAGGAAGAGGTCGATCGTGATTCGTGTCGCATTGATTGCCCTGAGCATGCTGGCGCTTGCCGCCGTCGCCCCCGCCGCGGCGCCGCCGAGCGGATTCCAGGATACCGTGCTGACGTCCGGACTCTCGAGCCCGACCATGCTGGCGTTCGCGCCCGATGGTCGACTCTTCATCGCCGAGAAGGCGACTGGTCGTATTCGGATATTCAAGAACGGCGTGCTGCTCGCGACACCCTTCGCAGACGTGAAGACCTTCATCCCGAGCGGCACGTTCCTCGACAGTTACTCGGAGCGCGGCCTCCTCGGCGTGGTATTCGATCCGGCATTCGCCAGCACGGGCTACGTCTACCTCTACTACACGCTCTGCAAGGTCCCCCATCCGGGCGGCACGCCCGGCACGAGCACGGGATGCGACTCCGCGGTCAATCGCGTCGTGCGCGTGACCGCCAGCGGTGACGCGATGGTCGCCGGCAGCCAGATCGTGCTGCTCGACGGCATCAGCGCGGCCGGCGGCAATCACAACGGCGGCTGGATGGCGTTCGGCCCGAGCGACGGGAAGCTGTACATCGCGGTCGGCGAGAACGGCACGCCGGCGCTGGCGCAGAACCTGGGGTCCCTGAACGGCAAGATCCTCCGCATGAACAAGGACGGCACGATCCCGAGCGACAACCCGTTCGTCGCCACCTCCGGCGCTCGCACGGAGGTGTGGGCGTTGGGCTTCCGCAACCCGTTCCGGTGTGCGTTCCAGCCGAACGGCAGCTTCACGCTGCTCTGCGCCGACGTGGGGCAGAGCACCTGGGAGGAGATCAACGTCGTGCGGAAGGGGGCCAACTACGGCTGGCCGACCACGGAAGGGATGTTCACGGCGTCGTCGTATCCGAACTTCACGAATCCGATCTACGTCTACGGCCATCAGAGCGGGCAGGGGGCCGCGATCATCGGCGGGGACTTCGGCGCTCGAACCAACTTCCCGGGCGACTACGGTCTCAGCTTCTTCTTCGGCGACTACGTCAGTGGGACGATCTCGCGCGCGATCCTCGACAGCACCGCGACGGTCGTACAGAGCACGCAGCCGTTCATCCCGAGCGCGACCTACAACGGCCTCGCCGGCATCACGGCCGGGCCGGACCGGAACCTCTACTACGCGGTCTACGCCAGCGGCGAGATCCACAAGGTCATCGCCGTCACGGCGAACCGGTCGCCGATCGCGCAGGCGTCGGCGACGCCGGCGCAGGGCGCGCCGCCGCTCGCGGTGCAGTTCTCGAGCGCGGGCTCCAGCGATCCCGACGGCAATCCGATCACGTATTCCTGGAGCTTCGGCGACGGCACCGCCAACTCGACCGCGGCCAACCCCCAGCACACCTACGCCGCGGAGGGGCTGTACACCGCGACGCTCACGGTCAGCGACGGCCAGTCGGTGCCCGGTCCGGGCACCGCGCAGGTCACGGTCACAGTCGGCACGCCTCCGGTGGTGACGATCACCAAACCCGTCGACGGCGACCTCTTCTCGGGCGGCGACGTGATCCAGCTCGCCGGCAGCGCGACCGACGCGGTCGACGGGCCGATCCCGAGCGCGCAGCTCCACTGGAAGGTGATCCTGCACCACAACACCCACACGCACCCGTACATCGACGATCTCGTCGGCGCGCCGAACTCCTTCACCATCACCACCACCGGCGAGACGGACCCCGACATCTGGTACGAGGTGCAGCTCTCCGCGACCGACCACGTGGGCCTCACCGGCATGAGCACCGTCGGCGTCGACCCCCGGCACGCCACGATGAATCTGGTGACCACCCCACCGAATCTGCAGCTCACCCTCGACGGGCTGCCGCAGGCCACGCCGGCCGGCATCGTCGGCGTCGTCGGCATCCAGCGCACGATCGGGGCGCCCTCGCCGCAGACGTCGGGTGGAAGCGCCGCGACGTTCAAGATGTGGTCCGACAACGGCGCGCAGACCCACGTGATCAGCACGCCGGCCGCCAACACGACGTACACCGCGACGTTCACCCTGAGCTCGCCGACCACGACCCTTTCCGCGACGTCGACGACCAGCACCACCCGTCCCACCACCACGACGACCAGCACGACGCTCCCGTCGTCCGGGTCGTGCGCGACGCCGATCGTGCTTCCCGCCGAAGGGGGCGCGTTCTCCGGCGTGACCAGCGGCAGCAGCGGGCTGACGGGCGCCTGCTCCTCGGCGACGAGCGCCTCACCCGAGCAGGTCTACCGGTGGACCGCGCCGCGCTCCGGCACCGCGACGATCCGCACCTGCAGCACCACGCAGACCACCTTCGACACGATCGCCTACCTGCGGACGGGATCGTGCACGACCGGGACCGACGTGGTCTGCAACGACGACACCACCGGCTGCGGCACCACGACCGACGTCTCGGATCCGCACCGCGGCTCCGTCCTCACGCCCACCGTGGTCGCCGGCCAGACCTACTACCTGGTCATCGACGGCTACAACGGCGCCAAGGGCAGCTTCGTCTTCACGCTCACGCCTCCGAGCGCACCGGCCACGACCACGACGAGCACCGTGACCACGACCACCACGTCGAGCACCACCAGCACCATCCCGGCGGGCACATGCACGAACCCGGTGGTGCTCCCGGCGGCGGGCGGCACCATCACGGGGACGACCTCGGGCACGGGCCAGCTCGCGGAAACCTGCTCGGTCGGCTCCACCGCGCCCGAGAAGGTCTACCAGTGGACCCCGACCAAGACCGGCACCGCGACGATCCAGACCTGCGGCGCCTCGACCACGACGTTCGACACCGTCGTCGCCCTCCGACAGGACGCGTGCCAGACGGGTGCGGAGGTCGCCTGCAACGACGACACCACCGGCTGCGGGACGACGCTCGACGGCAACAGCCCGCATCGTGGCTCGCGGATCACGCCGGCGGTCACGGCCGGCAAAACGTACTACATCGTCGTCGACGGGTACGCGACGTCGCAGGGGACCTTCACGCTGACGGTCGTCTCTCCGTGAGCGCGATGCCGGTCGCCTAGCGTCTCCGGCGCCGCCCCTCGAGCATCAGGAGACCCCCGGCGACCACCACCAGCAGGTTGGAGACGACGCCGGGGGAGATCTCCGGCGCACTCGTCGGCGGGGGGTCGTCCACTCCCCGTTGGTGATGCACGCGGCGTATCACCCCATCATCGCCCGAATGGTCACCCATCGCCAGCGCGAGCGCGGGGACGATCAGGCAGGCGAGTCCTGCCGTCGCCACCGTGCCGAGCCTGTGTGAGAGAATCTTCATGCCGGCACCTCGCCGCATCAAGAAGCAATGCGCGTGCCCGTGGCGATCGAGCGTGTCTGCGTCGTGGATCCGAGCACACGGATTCCGGGCGACGTCCCAAGGCTACGACGGATGTAAGAACTACGCTCGACTACCGTCCCGTGTCAGGTCCATGTCATGCCGCGGCCGGTAGTCTCGCCGGCCGCATGACTGCTCGCTGTCCCCGCTGCGGGTCGTCCCGCACCGTCCTCCGCCGTCGCCACGGCGTCGGGCAGATGCTCGCGAGCCTCGTCTTCTTCCGTCCGTTCCGCTGCGAGGACTGCCACTCGCGTTTTCTCGCGTACGTCGGGTTCCGGTTCGGTTTCTAGCGCCGGCGTCGGTCGATCCGTGGCCGCGCCATCGATCGCGCCACCGGGACCTAGGACCGGTCCGCGGACGGGCCGCGCGGCAACCGCTTGGCGACGCGGGCGCTCCTCTGGCACCATTCCCGCGCCATGACACCCCCCGATGATCCCCCGCTCGCCTACCGGGACGAGGCCTTCCTCGACAGCGACGACGCGCGCCCGCTGCGCATCCTCGCGGAGTACCTCCAACCGCTCCACGCGTTCGAGCGCGAGCGCGTCCACGACACCATCGTGTTCTTCGGCTCCGCGCGCCTGCAGCCTGACGGGCCGCTCGCGCGGTACTACGCCGACGCGCGGGAGCTGGCGCGCCTGATCACCGCGTGGTCGCAAGGGATCGCGTCGCCCGCCGACCGGTTCCTCGTATGCAGCGGCGGCGGGGGCGGCGTCATGGAGGCGGCCAACCGCGGCGCGGCCGACGCTGGCGGCCGCACGATCGGGCTCAACATCGGCCTCCCGCACGAGCAGCGTCCGAACGCCTACATCACGCCCGGCCTCGGGTTCGAATTCCACTACTTCTTCATGCGGAAGCTCTGGTTCGCCCACCTGGCGCGCGCGATCGTGGTCTTTCCCGGCGGCTTCGGGACGCTCGACGAGCTGTTCGAGATCCTCACGCTGTGCCAGACGGGGAAGCTCGAGCGGCGGATCGTCACGCTCCTCTACGGGACGAGCTACTGGCGCGAGGTCGTCGACTTCCCGGCGCTCGCGCGCCACGGGATGATCGCGGAAGAGGACCTCCGGCTCCTGAACTTCGTCGACACGCCCGCCGACGCGCTCGCCACGCTTCGTGCCGCCCTCGGCAGCGAGCGCGCCGAGACCGCGCCGTCCTTCGCCCGCTCGCGGACGTGCACGAGCCCCGGCGGGTGCTCCTGATGGCGCCGAAGGAATCGGAGCGCGCGCTCCTGCTGCGCGTCGCACGCCGCGCGATGTTCGACCACGGGCTGGAGCCCGACTTCCCGCCCGCGGCCTTGACGGAAGCCGGCGCACTCGCAGACGGCACGGGCACGCGCGACGGCGCGGAGCGCGACCTGCGTGCGCTTCCGTGGTGCTCGATCGACAACGACGACTCCCGCGATCTCGACCAGCTGACTGTCGCCGACGCCCCCACCGGCGGCTGCACGACGATCCGCGTCGCGATCGCCGACGTGAGCGCGACCGTCGCACGCGGCTCCGCGCTCGACCGGCATGCGCGCACCAACACCACGTCGGTCTACACGCCGCCGCGGAACTTCCCGATGCTGCCGGATCGGTTGAGCACCGATCTCACGTCGCTCAACCCGGACGTCGACCGGCTCGCGGTGGTGGTCGAGGTCACGGTCGGCGACGACGGCGTCTGCGGCGAGTCGCACGTCTACCGCGCCCTCGTGCACAACAACGCCAAGCTCGCCTACCACGCCGTCGGCGCCTGGCTGACGGGTGAGGGCCCGATGCCCGCCGCCGTCGCCGCCGTGCCCGGGCTCGCCGAGAACCTGAAGGTCCAGGACGGCGTCGCGCAGCGCATGAAGGCGCGCCGGCAGGACCACGGGGCGCTCGAGCTCGAGACCGTCGAGGTCCGGGCGCAGTTCGACGGCGACACCGTCGGCCGCCTCGAGGCGGAGCCGCCGAACCCCGCCAGAGACCTGATCGAGGACTTCATGATCGCGGCCAACGGGATCGTGGCGCGCTTCCTCGAGGCGCATCGGTTCCCCGTCCTGCGCCGGGTGGTGCGCTCACCGGAGCGCTGGCAGCGGATCGCCGCGCTCGCCGCGGGCCTGGGCGAGACGCTGCCGGGCGCGCCCGACGCTGCGGCCCTGAACGCCTTCTTGATGAAGCGGCGTGCCGCCGACCCGCTCCGCTTCCCGGATCTCTCGCTCACCGTCATCAAGCTGATGGGCCGCGGCGAGTACGTGGCGAGCTTTCCCGGGCAGGCCGTATCCGGGCACTTCGGCCTCGCGGTGAGCGAGTACACGCACTCGACCGCCCCCAACCGCCGCTACCCCGATCTCGTCACCCAGCGCCTCGTCCGCGCCGCGCTCGGGGGGCGCGACGCTCCCTACGGTCGCGACGAGATGGGCGCGCTCGCGGCCGAATGCACCACGAAGGAGGACGGCGCGCAGAAGGTCGAGCGCATGGTCCGGAAGGCGGCGGCCGCCTGTCTGCTCTCCAACCGGATCGGCCAGCAGTTCGACGGCATCGTCACCGGCGCGTCGGCGAAGGGAACGTGGGTGCGCATCTTCGATCCGCCCGTCGAAGGACGCGTCGAGCGCGGGCAGGAGGGGCTCGACGTGGGCGATAAGGTGCGGGTGCGCCTCGTGCACACGAACCCCGAGCGGGGCTTCATCGACTTCGAGCGTCTGTAGCGCCGTGTCGACGCCATTCACCGACGCCGCCGCGCGCGTGCGCGCGGGGGCCGATCCCCACGCCGAAGCGCGCGCGCTCGTCGCGCGGATGACGCCGGCCGAGCGTCTCGAGTGCCTCGACGGCGACACCGACTTCTGGGAAGGCCTGATCGACGGGGTGTGCGGCGGCTACTACGCGCATACGTGGCCGGCCGCTGGGGTGCCGCGCCTCGGCATCCCCGGGCTCGCCTTCTGCGACGGTCCGCGCGGCGTCGTGATCGGGCGGGCGACCGCCTTCCCGGTCAGCATGGCGCGCGGCGCCACCTTCGACCCCGGGCTGGAAGAGCGCATCGGCGACGCGATCGGGCGCGAGCTGCGCGCGGCCGGCGCGACGTTCTACGGCGGCGTGTGCATCAACCTGCTGCGCCATCCGGCGTGGGGCCGGGCGCAGGAGACCTACGGCGAGGACCCGCTGCACGTCGGCACCATGGGCGCCGCGCTCACCCGCGGCGTGCAGCGCCACGCGATGGCGTGCGTGAAGCACTACGCCTGCAACTCGATGGAGAACGCACGCTTCACGGTCGACGTCACCGCGGGCGAGCGCGCGCTGCACGAGGTCTACCTGCCCCACTTCCGGCAGGTGGTCGCGGCCGGCGTCGCGAGCGTGATGAGCGCCTACAACGGCGTGAACGGCGAGTGGTGCGGCGAGAACCGGACGCTGCTGACCGGGATCCTCCGCGAGGAGTGGGGCTTCGACGGCATCGTGATCTCCGATTTCCAGTTCGGCCTCCGCGACGCCGTGCGCTCCGTCGCGGCCGGGCTCGACGTCGAGATGCCGTACCGGATGGTCCGCTGGCAGCACCTGCCCGACGCGCTTGCCGACGGGACGCTGCGGGCCGCGGACGTCGACTGTGCGGTCGAACGCATCGTCGCCACCTTCCTCCGGTTCGCGCGGGTCTTCGAGACGCCGGGAGATCCGGCGCATCTCGCGTGCGACGAGCACCGCGCCCTGGCGCGAGAGGCGGCCGCCGGAAGCTTCGTGCTCTTGCGAAACGAAGGCGCCGTCCTGCCGCTCGCCGCAGCCGGGCTCAGGCGCGTCGCCGTGATCGGCGCGCTGGCGGCCGTTCCCAACATCGGCGACGGCGGCTCCAGCGACGTGCATCCGCCCCACGTCGTGACGCCGCTCGAAGGCCTCCGCGCGGCGTTGCCCGACGCGGAGATCCTCCACCACGACGGCGCCGACCTCGCCGGGGCACGCCGCGTCGCGGCGCGAGCGCGGACGTTGCGTTGGTGGTGGTCGGCCACACGAAGGCGGACGAGGGGGAGTACATCGACGTCGCCGGGATGTCCCATCTGTTCCATCTCTTTCCACCCATGACCGACCCGATGCTCGGGACGGGGCTGCAGGAGGCGATGGCGGCCGCCGGCGGCACCGGGATGTCGCCCGGCGGCGATCGGCGCACGCTCGCGCTCCGCGAGCAGCACGAGACGCTGATCGAGCTGGTGGCGGGCGCGAATCCGCGGACCGTGGTCGCGGTCATGGGCGGCAGCGCGGTCGTGATCGAGCGCTGGCGCCGGCGCGTCCCGGCGATCCTGCTGCTCTGGTATCCCGGCATGGAGGGCGGTCACGCGCTGGCCGACGTGCTGCTCGGCCGGGTCGAGCCCGGCGGTCGGTTGCCGTTCGCCGTTCCCACCGACGCCGCCCACCTGCCTCCCTTCGATCGCGCCGCGACCCGGGCGACGTACGACCTGTGGCACGGGCAATGGAAGCTCGATCGCGACGGCACCCCGGCCGCGTTCCCGTTCGGCTTCGGCCTCTCGTACACGACGTTCGCGCTGCGCGACGCCCGCGTCGCCGGAGCGGGGCCCGAGCGCGTCGTGCACGTCACGGTCGCCAACACCGGCGCACGGAGCGGATCCGACGTGGTGCAGGTGTACGGCGGGCTCCCGGGCTCCGCGTACGAGCGACCCGTCCGGCGGTTGCTCGGCTTCCGTCGGATCGCGCTCGACAGCGGCGCCGCGGCGACCGTCGCCATTCCGATCTCGCTCGCGACGCTCGCCGTCCGCCGGGACGGCGGCTTCGAGACCGAGCGCGGCGCCTATCGGATCGAGGTCGCGCGCTTCGCTGGGGATCCCGACGCGCTGACCTGCACGGCAGCGGTCGACTAGCGGCGCGTCCGCGTCGATCAGCCTCAGCGCAGGGTGCGATCCAGCTTCTCGATGATGTCGGTCCACCCGATCCGGTGCCGGCCGGCGACGTCGTCGCTCGGAAGCTGCTCATGGACGAGGACGAGTCTCGTCCCGTGCTCGTGCGGTGTGAGGTGCAGGCTGACGAGGCTGCCGCCGGGTCCGGTGGCGGGCGAGAACCAGGTGAAGACGAGGCGGTGGGGCGGGTCGACGACGCGGTACTCGCCGGTGTGCACGAGGCCGTCGGTCCCCCGGTGCATCACGATCCGGAACCGGCCACCCACCCGGACGTCGACCTCGACGTCCGAATGCGTGACCTCGCCGGGGCACATGAAGACGCGCAGGCTCTCGGGATCCGTCCAGGCGTCGAACACGTCTGCCGGCGGTGCCGGCAGGACACGCTCGACCACGACGCGCGGGCGATCGTCGGATGGCATGCGGCCCAGGTAGCGGGGCCGTTGACTTCTGTCAACCATGTGGTTGAATGTTTCGGTGCCCGTGACCGCCGACGCCCAGCTCGACCGCACGCTGCTCGCGCTCGCCGACCCGACGCGCCGGGCGATCCTGCGCCGACTGATGCGCAAGCAGGAGCGCGTCACCGACCTGGCCGCACCGTTCGACGTCTCGCTGAACGCGATCTCGAAGCACATCCGCGTCCTCGAGCAGGCGGGCCTGGTGCGTCGGCG
>JACXTT010007448.1_pt1 | contig 15409 bp, 14 predicted proteins | sample 9270951 | NCBI WGS metagenome assembly JACXTT01 (sample SAMN15532306, study PRJNA645909) | rock metagenome | isolation source: weathered quartz diorite | place: Puerto Rico | collected 2017-06-21 | reverse complement strand
TTTTTTTTGCGGGCAAAACACCCGACGCCCTCACAGGCCTTTCGGGAAAACATTGGGAACGTGCAGAGCAGTTCGCGAAAGAGGAGATCGTTTACGTGGATGAGTGCTATCTCATCAGGGTAACGTGCCAGCGCAGCGGCAACTTTGAGGTCCCAGTTTCTGGTTTGAACGATCACATCATCATTTATCAGTATCACAAATCGGGACGACGACGCTTCGAAGCAGGCTCGATTCAAACTCCCCATGTTTGAACCTGCCGGCGTTACAACTTTCTTAATGCGCAAACGATCGTGAGTGATTTCATGGCTGGGAAGATCATCATCGTCGACTGCTAAAACGATCTCAATATTGTCGGGATATGCAGCAGTATTAAGGACGCTCTCAAGGAATCTGCTTACTAACTCAGTCCGATTCCTTGTGGGCAGTAGGAAAGAAAATGTGAGATCTGGCGCTGTTGGGGTTGCCGTCATAAGTTCGCGTCGTTCCGGACCGAGGTAAACTCTTCGAATCGAAGGCTAATTACGGTATCTGCTCGTAACTGATCCCGTAGCCGTCCGGATCAGTAAGAATATGCGCAATACGGTGCTTTCGGTTATCCAGCGAACCAGAACTCAAGTCGCTCAGGAATTGCCGCACGCCGGCATGTTCAGAAAGAGGTTTAGTCTTCATAAAAATGACGATGCCAGGTCTCGTAATCAGCCTTCTGAACAAGAAATATGTTGACATGACGTGGGCGTAATAAGTCTCGTCGATCACAATCGCTCTCAGATTCAAAATGTGTTCGATTACACGATATAAAAATCTCGAATCACCGAGCGTTCCGAACAGGATTGTCTGGTCAGGCTCAAGAATCGACTCCGAATTCAACGGGTTTTGATTGATCGCGATTACTCTTTCAAAAATGGCGCCCCAAAGCACAGCAGGTAACCCGTTATCGAAATTCGTCAGCAGAACTTCGCCCTGGTTGAGTCGGTGACCTACAACTACTTTGAGAATCTCCCGCACTTCGCCTTTGGAGTAAGGAATAGAATGGGGTGCGTTTCTGCCGTTCCAACCGTGGCACCCAATTGGCGGCGGCCAAATTTGTCCCGGAGACGCATGCGGCGGCGCCAGGTTGGTCATCAATGCCAACACTGAATCGATGCTGTGAACGAGGTCAACGCTCTTATCGTCAAGACGTTCTAATACTTTCATCAATCAGAAATGCCTTTGCGCTTGGCGAGCCTGTCACCGAAGCCCTTGCACAATGTATCGATCGTAGAACTCGGGGTACTTTGTCTTCACAATGTCCCAACTCTTGCCGGGATGATCGAGCTTGCTCTTCCAGGTGGTTTCGCTAGTCATTGCATGGGCAATCGAAGGCGGATGGGGAAAATGTCGACACTCCATTTCGCGATTGAAGCAGACCGCAGTGCGACGCAGGCGGCTCAATTGATATCCGAAAAGGAGATCTTCCACCCCCCCATAAACCAACTCTTCGTCGAATCCCCCGCTCTCGAGGAAAAGCTTCTTTGAGATCGCCATGCTCCCCCCTGCAACCTGGAAGAACCGCTTCGTCGGGAGGTTTGGATTCTCCCACACGCCGAATTCAGTCCGAGGATCGGGGCAGCCCTCGAATAGATAATCCCAGATATAAGCACACTGCACGACTCGCTCGCCATGTTTTTTGAAACCCGCCAATGCCGCTTCGACATAACCTGCCGAGACACAGATGTCGGCATCCAAGAAGACCAGATACTTGCCGTTGGCGATCTTCGCGCCCGTATTCTTCGCCCTGCATATGCCGTATCTGGCTTCGGCGATCTTTCTTTGCCACAGGTAGATCACCTTCGGGAGAAACTCGTCAGAGACCGTTTCGCCTTCAGTGCCGTCATCGATGATGATTACTTCGATTTCGTCAGCCGTACAAGAATGCAACGATTGCGATGCAATCGTATCCAGGACCGAGAAGATAGTTGACTCTTTAGCATAGTAGTTAATTACAAAGGAGAGGACGATGTTCGGGTTGTTGACTAGACAAAAGGACGGTGAACTCTCGGCCACCGATCCGGCTGATCTTCTCACTCTAAAAAATTGACGTTCCACCGGCTTTCCTAAAATTCACCATTATCGGATAGCAAACTGAAACACGTGGTCAAATAGGTTCATTCTTATCTCTTAATGAGCGCCAACGACCCTTGAGCGCTCCATAATTCTTCGCCCCGATGATTCTTTTGAGTCTGGTCAAGAGATCCAAAGTAATTTGAGCCTTGGTTTTGTCGAATTTCCATTTCAGTCGCATTAACGACCATCGCACACGACCGAGTCTTAAAGGCTCAAGCACCAGCTCGACGCGCAGTTTCCCTCTTCTCATCCTGGAGAACCCTTCAGGTGAGGTCAACCGCGCGTATTTTTCTTCAAATCTGGACCCGATTTGGCGTCGCGAGAGTCGAAGTTCGTGGATCCTCGGATTCTCTTTCAGCGGAAGCAGCCGACCTGTCGAAAAGGCCTCGACGGCTTCGAGGGCATGGTAATCGACATGCGGGTGAGCGACTTCGCGCCATAGTTTCCAGGAAAATCTGTGCGACGATCCGGGAGGATCTGGATGCGCGAAGTGCCAAAGCGCTATCTTTTCATCATACCAAATCTCCGGAATGCCGGCGTTGACCATTCGCCAACCCAGGTCATAAGGTCCACACAGATAACCGCGATACGATTTGTGTTCGTCGAAGCCGCCAAAGCGAATCGCGTCAGATTTGCTCACGGACATGCACGCACCTGCATTGGGCCACAACTCCAACCACGTATATTTCTGCAGATCTTCTATTGATGAGAATGGCCCGGGATAGGTCGTGCGCGTGCGCCATTCATGATGCATGAGGACCAACGGTTTGGGAGCCGGAGCAGTCTCAAGTTCGAAACTCTGAATTACCGAACTCACAAAATCGGGCGAAAAAACGGCATCGCTGTCACAGACAGTGATGACTTTGCCGCGTGCGTGAAGCAAACCAACGTTATAGCCAAGATGTTTGTGATACATGCCCTGCTGCCCGCAAGTAATGACGACATCTGCATGCGCAATCGCTTCCGGCGGGATTCGATCATAAAGTTCAATCCAGATGATTTCGAACTGCTCCCTGGGTCCGGTTTGTCTAGGCAGCCAGTCGAGTGCTTGGAACCATTCACGAACGCTCCAGTCGAGCAGAATGATCGACACGAGAGGGTCCTCTGATCTCATATTGTCTTTGTGGACAATAATGTCTTGTTGAAAATCCATCCGAAATTCCCAGAGCGCTTCTAATCAACGTCTCCATTGTTGGCGGGAACCGCCTCTACATATTTTGATTTTGATTCTCGTTTCTTCTGACGCGCGACTCCAACTGAATTCCCAGCGCCGGCCCGCTTCGCCCGGCTCGCCTCCAGGGCATCAACAATTAATGACGTGGCCTGCTTGCGCGTGATCTCAGCATTATATCGTTCCTCGATCCGCCTTTTGTTCGCCGCGCCAGTGTGCGCGCGCAAATCGTCATCCAGTGCCAGGCGCAATATTCTGTCCGCGAGTGCTTCAGGATCTTCAACCGGAGCCAGGAACTGATATCCATTGGGCCCCAGTGCTTCGCGAATACCAGGGTTGTCGTTTGCCGCTACCGCAAGTCCTTCCGCCATCGGCTCCAACACTCCATTCGGGCTGCTTTCCGACCTTGAACTCAGCACGGCTAGATCCGAGGCATTCAACAGACCACTCACATCCTTGACCTGACCTAGAAAGCGTACACTGCGGCCAAAACCTAAATCGAATGCGAGGATTTTCAGCTTGTTCAGATGGCCTTCGGTGTCTCTCCCGGCGAGCAGCAGCACCGCTGAACGACCGGCCACATTCAATCGGTCGATGACACGTTGCCAAGCGTGCAGCATCGTGACGTGATCTTTATTGACAGTCAGGTTGGCAATCATACACACCGCAAGTATGTCGTCGCCCAGACCCAAACTACGCCGCCATTCTTGGCGGTTCATCTGTGGCGCTGGCAGTTTGACGGCATTGTGCACGACACGAACCCTATCCCGAGGGGCGCCCAACATGTTCACCAGAAACTCAGCTCCTGCTTCAGAATTCGATGCGAACCATGGCACCCGCTTCACCGCGCTTCGCTCCGCACGTTCGCCCACGCGATCGACGCCGACGCAGCGCTGGTTCCAAATGCAAACATGCGCACCGGTCCACCGCCAGACTAATCCGCATGCGACGTTCGGCACGGTCAAATAAGACATGATGACATCCGGTTGCGCCTTGCGCAGCGCCAGCGTCAATCTGGTTAGGTTCACAACTTTGTCTTTGCGCCCTGTGAACCAGGGCATTGGCAGCAGCCGCCATGGAATCCCACGATCGTCACAGATTCTCGCCAGCAAGCCTTCGTTGGCGCCCAGTCCCCAAATCTCGACGTTCGCCCGCGCCTGCTGTTTCAAATACAGCGCCAACATCAATGCCTGGCGCTCAGCACCGCCGAGCTCCAAATCGAGCATCGTAATGATAATACGAACACCTTCGAGTGCTGGTACGGCTGGGGTCACTATCGCATTAGTGTCGGACTGTACCGCCGTATTCTGCATGATCTAACTTTGTTTTCTGCTGTTTAGATTGCGAGAATTTTGCCATCAGCGAAAACTGACGTCCGGGTTTTGACCCAACCAGAGGCCAAGCACGAGCAACAGCCATAACACATTAGAGTTGTCTCGAGCCTCGTTATGAATCTCGATCTGGTTTCGGATCTCACTGGCTTTGAAAAACTCATACAACCGGTTGCCGCGGTCCTGCAGCACTTCTTCGAATAGTCGCTGCGCGGACTGACCTGGAAGAAACCAGCGATCACGGGGGATTCCAAATCCTTGCTTTGGGCGGTGTACGAACTCTCGTGAGAAGGTCTTGCCAAGAAGTTTCTTCAGCAGATATTTGCGCGTCGGCGCACCGGAGCCATTGCGCCGAAAGCGTTGATTCAGCGGCAGGCGTCTGGCCAGATCGACGACCCGCCGATCTATTAGTGGCGTCCTGACTTCTAATCCGTGATACATGCTGGCAACGTCCACTTTCGTCAGGATGTCGCACGGCAGATAGGTCTGGTAGTCAAGGTATTGAGCATAGGTTAATCGATTTTGGCGGCGCGCTTCCTGGTCCGCTTCGTCAAACAATTCGCACTTCTCGGCGATGAAGTTTTGGTAGTCGGGTTTCCAAAGTGCCTGCCGAGTATGATCGTGCACGTAATAAATAATGCTCTGCCACTCTGACAAATCGTTGTCGCTAGTGAGATATTTCCGCACTGATTGTCGAAACCAATAGAATGCTCTGCGCGGATGCTGTTGGCGAGTGGCTTGCACGGCAGATCTCATCAATTGCCTGGCCTCTATCATCGGATCAGTTTTCATCCAGTCATCGTAGCTCCCATAGCCGCCAAAGGCTTCGTCGCCGCCATCGCCTGAAAGAACCATCGGAACATGATTGCGTGCCAGCCGAGACACATGCCATGTTGGCACTGCTGAACTGTCTCCGAACGGCTCGCCATAGTGGGCCACTAGCTCAGGAAGAAAGTCTAACGAATCGTCTTCCACGATCGCGGTATGCAGTTCGATCCCGCACTGTTTGGCAACATGTTCTGCAAATTCAAGTTCCGAGTACCTTTCCTCTTTGAAGCCGATGGCGAAGGCTTGTACCGGCCGTTCAAGAATGCGGCTCATCTCCTGCGCGACGAGGGAAGAATCGATGCCCCCCGACAAGAAAACTCCGAAGGGTACATCGGCCACCAAATGAGCTTTCACCGAATCGCTAATGACGGCCTCGATTTGTTCGTCCCATTCCTCGTCGGAGATACCTCCATCGGCCCGGAATCGCACCTCCCAATATTTGACCGGTTCGCCGTGACGCCCGTCAAAATCCACGACAAGATAACTTGCGGGGGGAAGTTTGTAGGCGTCGCGGTAGATCGTATGCGGCGTTGGGATGTATTGATAACGAAGATACAGGTCAATCGCCAATAAGCTTCCAGTGGGAACCGCGTCGTCCAACTCGCGGAGCGCCGAGAGTTCAGACGCGAACGCCACGTAGCCGTCACCGAGGCGATAATAGAGAGGCTTGATACCAAAATGATCGCGGGCGAGAAACAGCTTGCGCCGACGAAAGTCCACCAGCGCAAAAGCGAACATACCGCGAAACTTATTTACGCAATCGGTCCCCCATTCATCGTACGCGTGGATAACTACTTCGGTATCGGAATTAGTGATGAAGCGATGCCCTCTCTTCTTTAGCTCGTCCTTCAACTCAAGATAGTTGTACATCTCGCCGTTGTAGGTGATCCAAGTGGTCTCATCCCCGTTGGCCATCGGCTGTTGTCCCATCGCCGGGTCAATGATCGCCAATCGCCGATGTCCCAGTGCGACTCCTCCGCGTTTGAGGAACCCAACTCCGTCGGGTCCCCGATGCGCCACGGCAGAGGTCATTCGCTCAACCTCACCATCGCGTTGGAGGGCTCCCTTCCATCTAATTATTCCGGCAATTCCACACATCGGATGATCAGAATCAACCCCCACGAACGTGTCTATTCGGGAAAGGAGAATAAATAAATGTTGTTTGCTCCCTCCGGAAACTCTTCCAATTTCTCCAGCATAAAACCTCGGTCCTTCCCGAAGGCAATGATTTCACCTTTGGTCGCAACCTCGTACGGCAGACCTCCTAACCAGTCAAGTAAGTCGTGATAAATATCCATGCCTCTATCACGTTTTTCATTCCAGGTGAAAGGATTCTGGCGGGCCCGCCATCTCTTCCGCATCATCTCGTAAATCTCCTTCCAGACGATGACTCTTTTCCCCAGACTCGAAGCTCTATTGTAAGACTGCTTCAGCGCGAGATGAACTGGATAAGCGGGGCCCTTGACATAGATCGCGATCCAGAACTTTCCTCCGCGTTCAACTAGTGAGCTGGCGTTTGCGATAGCCTCCCACATCGAACCAGTGTGATGCAGGACACCCCACGAGTAAACAATGTCATGGCTGCCGAGACTGCAGGAGAAGTCGGCGTCGAGAATCGAACCGTGCAAGACCTTCCACGTGCTGGGGCGGCCAGCCTTCTCCCAGAGGATTTGCGTCGCTTCCACGCTGTACGGATCAACGTCGATCGAAACAACTTCCTTGGCTCCGAGTTTGTAAAAGCACAACGAATGGATGCCCGACCCGCAACCTATATCAATCACAGTCTTGCCGGAAACAGCGTCGCGACCCAGCCAATCCTCGATGTCTCGCATCGCCCTCGCGACCGAGTCCTGGGTGATGGTATCAAGGTAGTCACGCCAATTCTTTCCGAACGAAAAAGTTATTAGTTCCTTAGCCGCGCTCATTGTCGCCCTTTGAAGTATCGGTCAGTCTAAAGAACAAAGCGTTAACCTTCAACCTTGACATGGCCGAGCGCGCTGGATATGAGAGCGGAAACTCTTTCACCCAACACTCGCGGACTGAATTCTGTTTCGATTCGTTGCCGATTGAGATGACCGAGCCTTGCGCGCAACGCGGGATTCTGTGCCAACTCGAGAATCTTTGACGCCAGCGCGTCCGGATTCGCAAACGGAGCCAGGAAGGGAATGCCTGCGGCCCCTACCGCTTCGCGCACTCCGGGGATATCCGTCGCTACAACGGCAAGACCCGCCGCCATGCATTCCATGACAGCGTTAGGCGAACCTTCCGCGGGCGAGCTGAATACTCCCAAGTCACAGGCACTCAACAAACCTGAAACATCCTTAACCGGACCAAGGAATCGGAGCTGCTCACTCAGCCCAAGATCGACAGACAGAATTTTCAATGAATCCTGGGTTCCGTCGAATCGTCCGGCGAAGAGCAAAGTCGCAGGAATTTTGTCAGTCACGATTCGCCACGCCTTTAAGACCGTCACGTGATCTTTCCCCGCATGAAAATTCGCAAGCATGACAGCCACAAAAGAATCTTCACTTAGATTCAAATTCCGTCGCCACGCCGGCCCATCCAATTCTGCCGTCGATAATTCCACCGCGTTATGTATGACAGTCACATGCGTTCGTGGAACATTGTGTTTGTTGATTAGATACTCGGCCCCGTGTTGGGAATTAGACGTAAACCAGGGAGTAAGTCGAGTAGCCCAGCGTCCGACTCTCGGCCCCACCGGCTCGGTGATCCCGGATTCCCGCTGATTCCAGATGCACGTCCGGGAACCGGTGAGTCTCCATACCAGACCGCAGAACACATTCGTCAGGGTAATGTATGGCAGAAGCACATCGGCGCGAGCGCGACGCATCGCCAGGGTAAATTGCAGCAGCGCTTTGAGTCGCCTGGTGCGTCCCCAATGGGCCATCCAGGGAATCGGCACCAGACGCCAAGGAATCTTATATTCTTGGCAGAGTTCAGCCACCCGACCTCCGCTCAAGGAGCAGCCCCAAATTTCTACATCAGCTCCGCTAACCTCTCGAAGATAACACGCGAGGGTTAATGCCTGGCGCTCGGATCCGCCTAAGTCAAAAGCGCCGATGACAATTCTGATCCGGATTCGCTGCAAATCTTGCGCGCTTAACATGTCGAGGTCTTGGGAGATTATCTTTCACGCGAGAATAGATAGACGATGTTTGCGTCACGATCATCAACCTTCTGTAAGGTGAAACCCTCGCCTTCGCAAAAACTAATAACCTCTTCTGCGCTTGCCACTTCATAAGGCAATCCGCCGAGCCAGTCCAACAAATCGTGATATGCGTCCATTCCACGTCCCCGCTTCTCATTCCAAGCGAATGGGTTCTTGCCGTCACGCCATCGCTCTTTCATTATTTTAGAGATCTCCGTCCACTCTATTCTTTTCTTTCCTAATCTCGATGCCCGATTGTAAGACTTCTTCAGCTCCAGTTCTTGCGGATAAGCGGGTGTTTGTACGTATATCGCGATCCAGAGAATACCGTCCTTCTTAACCAGCGCGCCGACGTTGCGAATGGCTTCCCACATTGAACCCGTGTGATGAAGCACTCCCCACGAATAAACGAGTTCATATTCTTTGAGTTCGCCGACAAAAGTTCTATCCAGAATTGAAGCCTCCGTCACCGTCCAATTAGGAGGGTTGCCTGCCTTTTGCCGTAGGAGCTTAGTGGACTCGACGCTGTACGGATCGACATCTAGCGAAAAAATCTCTTTTGCGCCGAGGAGATAGAAGCATAACGAATGAATACCGGAACCGCTTCCGATATCAAGAACAGTCTTATCGTTTACTTTCTCACGGCCCAACCACTTCTCGATGTCAACCATCGCTTTTTGGATCGACTCTTCAGTGATGGTATCGGCGAAATCACGCCAATTCTTTCCGAACGAAAAAGTTATTGCTTCACTTTCCATTATTTACTTGGCCGCGCTCGGGCTTGGATTTATCTTTCACGCACGAAATAGATAGACAATTTGCTCATTAAATACCAATCACTTGCTTTCACTCTGATGAAGATCGAGATACACGGATAGTAGCAAACTCACTAGACTCTGCACATCCAGATGCATCCGACTGTATTCGACTCCGCGCTCGCCCATTGAGCGGCCACGATCTGGCAGCAACAGAACCCCTTGGACTGCCGAGGCAATTGCCGCCGCGTCCCTGGGCGGAACCAAAATGCCATGTTTAACTTTGCTTATCAACTCAGTCTCTTTTTGCGTGTCAAATCCAATCACAGGTAGCCCCATAGCCATCGCTTGAAAGCTGGAGAGGTTGTCACCCTCGAACACTAGGGTCCGCAAGTAAATATCCGCGGCTGCGTAGAATGGAAGGGGATCAGGAACGAACCCGACGATGTGAACATGATCTGACACACCTAGGGTTGCCGCTTTGTTCTCAAGTTTGGCGCGTTCCTCCTCCCAATTTATTCCGAGAACTACCCAATGAAGATTCGGGAGTTTTCTAATTAGCGATGGCAGTGCCTCGAGTGCATATTGATGTCCTTTTGACGGATGCAACCTGCCGACTGAAAGGGCGATCGTCGTGTCTTCAGCAATTCCCAACCCGCGGCGTATCTCGAGACGATGCTGTTCACGGCCCGATTTAGTACGCGTCACTATCTGAAGGTCCACGATCCCGGACAAAGCCAAAATCTTCTCGGCCGGCACGCCTATGCGAAGCAGTTCCCCAGGATAAGCGGTGAAAAAGCGATCCACCCAAGGATGAAACAGGCTGTAAACCTCTGGTAGCCACCCTACCTCTGCATCTTCGAGTTGGGAGAAAAGACCTGGAATCGAGTAAACGAGTGGCTTATCGAAGATCGATTTCAGATAGAGTCCGACCGCAAGGCCGTGAAAGGTATGGCCATGAATCACGTCAGGCTCAAACTCAAGATATTCTTCCAAAACTCGTTGCCACACGGACTCTGCGATGATCCCGTGAAACCACCGGGGAAGACAGCGTCGGATCGAATCGGCAGGCCATTTTGATAATTCGTTTGGCTCAAATTTCATCAAGTCCCCGCACTTCGGTGAGGATCGGTTCTGGCTTGTAGGACTGAAGGCCTTCCGGGCGAAATGCCAAAGGGGTCTTAGTGGTCTTTTTACCGTCGATGGTATTAGGCTGCGAATTGTGCGCCGCTGGAATGTCTCAGGAATCCTTGTAGAAGCCTCATCTACAGCAGAGTTACGTAACCCGAAAGCACCAACTTGGCGCAGACGTTCGGCGTAAACATAACTTCCGTCGTCGGGGAGGATTGTAGCGACGCGAAACCTTACCTCGTTCGGCTTAGACAACCGCACGATATCCCATACGTTTCGCTCGGATCCTCCGCCACCGAGTCCGTCAATGAGATGCAATACGCGAAGTGGGCCTGCCTTCTTTCGCTTCAGAAGCTTCCATCCTCGTAAGCGAAAAGGACTGTCCGGAATCGAGTACAGCGGCTTATCCCGGGGATGATCACGGTAACTCAATTAAGACCACTCCTGGTATCCCGAGAAATGCTTAGAATTCTGCTTTAGCGATGAGATCATTCCGCAGTTCGTCAATCACGCGATCAACATGCTCCAGCGGCATGTTGGGATAAAAGGGCAGCGAGAGGCTGGCATCGCCGATGCGTTCAGCGACAGGGAAATCACCCGGTTGAAATCCAAAGGTTTCACGGAAATAGGTAAGCAGATGAATGGCCCGATAGTTCACCATGACACTGATCCCACTGGCTTGTAAATCCTGAACAACGCGATCGCGCTGGCCGTCCTGTATCCAAACGGGAAAGAGATGCCAGGCGTGGTCGACGCCCGCCAGGGTTTTTGGTTGCGCCAAACCTGGAATGTCCCATAGCTGCTCTTGGTAGTATTTCGCCACGCGACGGCGCTTGCCCCAGTTCTCTTCGATGCGGTCCAACTGCGGCAGCAACATCGCTGCCTGAATGTTGTCCATGTTGTATTTCCAACCGAGCACGGTCATGTCCCAGTGCTTATAGCCTTCCCGATGACGATCGTTGGCGTTCTTATTCATGCCGTGCAAACGCAGCAGGCGAAGTTTTTCAGCGAGTCTGTTGTTATTCGTTGCCACCGCGCCACCTTCGCCACAGGTCAGATTTTTTGTCGCATAGAATGAATAACAAGCCGTATCTCCCAGTTGACCTGTTCGCACTCCGTCGCGAGCACCTTCGATGCAATGAGCAGCATCTTCGATAATGGCCAGGCCATAGCGATCTGCGATTTCGCGAAGCGCTTTCATGTCGCACATGTGTCCGTAGAGATGAACGGGGATGATGGCGCGCGTTCGCTCGGTAATAGCCACCTCGATAAGAGAAGCGTCCAGGTTGCCGGTCTCCGGCTCAACATCGACGAATACCGGGCGGGCACCCGCTTCGATGATCGCCGTCGACGTAGCGATGAAAGTCATTGGCGTCGTAATCACTTCATCACCCGGGCCAATACCCAGAGCGACAAGCGAAAGATGTAGCGCCCCCGTGCAACTCGTTACAGCGATTGCCTGACTCACCCCCAGATACTCGGCAAAGCGTTGCTCAAAACGCGTGACCCATTCGCCCGTTGTCAGGATGGGATTAGCCAGGACTTCAGCGATCGCGTCGAGTTCAGTCTGGCCAAGATCATGGATGAAGAACGGTACCTTGTCCGTCACCGTTGGCATCAGTGCATCTCCTTCTTACCCGCAGCGGTCACAATCGGAATGTGACGCATCCACATCTGGGACCGCCACCACGCTTCGTTATCTCTGTACCAACAAATCGTGCGATCCAATGCCTCTTCGAACGAGAGACGTGGTTCCCAACCAAGCAGACTCTTGATTTTCGAACCATCGCACGTATGACGGAAGACTTGTCCCGGGCGGTCACCTATAAACTGGATCTGACTGGCCCGCGGCTTCATCGCTTCGCGCACCGCTTCCGCCACCTCGAGCACGCTGCGGTGACGCCCCGTTCCGATATTGATAACCTGTCCCTTTATCTTCTCCAGATCCGCATGTAGGAGCAGATCCAGCGCCTCGCAATGGTCGTCTACAAATATCCAGTCGCGCGCCGCTGAACCGTCCCCGTGCACAGTCAGCGGTTCCTGCAAGAGGCAACTCGTAACGAATCGCGGGACAGCCTTTTCCAAGTGCTGATACGGACCGTAGTTGTTAAAAGGACGCACAATCACCGCCGGAATATTGTACGTGGCCCAATAGGAGTAGACCAATCTGTCAGCACCGCACTTAGCCGCCGCGTAAGGACTCATCGGATTTAAAGGATGGTCTTCAGTCATCTTCTCCGCAAGAGCCGAGCCATAGACCTCGGAGGTCGAAATATGGATGAATCGTTCTACGCGATCACGATGTTTGACTATGGCGTTAGCGACGGCTTGGGTTCCGAGCACATCAGTCTCGAAAAACAATTTGTTGTCATAGATGGAGCGTGTGACGTGCGATTCGGCAGCCATGTGAACAACTACGTCAGATTGTGATACGAGAGTATCCATCAACTCGCCATTGCGCACATCGCCATACCAAAATTCGTAGCGTGAGGTGCCCATAGCTCCGTCAGGACAATTCTGCACGCTGCCGGCGTAGGTAAGAGCGTCCACGACTAGCAAGCGATACTCAGGATATTTGTTGTAGAGATACCGGACGAAGTTGCTGCCGATGAAGCCGGCGCCTCCGGTTACTAAGATTGTCTTCATGCTACTCACACCTTACTGCCCCCCTCTGGCGATAATCGCTAGACTGTCGTCCGCGCAATTGAGCAACAGGTCGAGCGTAGACAAATAGGGCATGAACTCGCCGTGCTGCTGCGGGTAAACGGGATGCTGATAGTTCTGCCACTTGACTTCGATACCGTGCCGGGTAAACAGCTCAACGTCAAGATAGCTTTGTGCTGCGTTGCCGCTCAGATATTCTCGCGCGCCGAAATGCAAGCACAGATTGACCAGCCTCCGGCTGCGTTCGCCTTTGATCCCTAGTTCAGAAGAAAGCGCGAGCTGACGGTTGACGCCGAGCCAGGAGCAGAGCAGCTTTGTGACTGCCACATCCAGATCAATCAAGCGCTCCCAATGTTGACCCGCCAACAGCTCTTCCAAATCTGGCAAGTAGCGTTCCAAGTATGGAGCCTTGGCGTAAAACTGCTTGATCGTTCCCACATGCTTACGTGCCCACGGCAGCCGGTTATCAATCTCTGTCTCAAAGATACGCTGGCTCACAGAGTTGATACGCACCGGAACCGTCAACCAATGGGGGCCCGTCGGCGACTTAATGCGATTGCGATTGCGCCAGCCGTTCTTGTCGAACTGCACATCATCGTATAGCACGAAAGTGTCGGCGCGCAGCATCTGATCAAAAAAGCCTAACCAGGGAAGGTAACCCGGTTGTAGCACGACCAGCGTCCGATCTTTTTCCATGTTTAATGGCGCAGCTCCTGGAAACGCGGAGCATAATGGTAATAGCCCGCTGGCGTGCCTAAGTCGCAGGGCTCGCCTTCAAGCATTACACCAAGGTGAGCGATTTTGCCTGAGCACGCTTGAAAAGTCTTCCACAGATCAACCTCTCTGGTGTGCGGGTTAATTAAATCAGGGCCGAGATAGTCGAATATTGCGGGTGGGTAAACGGTACGGCCAAAGCCACGAAGTTCGTAAGCAGAATCGCGGTAGGCGGCCCGCGTCTTTGCTTCAGTCTGAATCCTCTTAATCACGAACCGGTCGTGGTTTTCATCTTCTTCAATCTCGGCGCTCGCGGCTATAAAAAAGGAAACGTCGTTTTTCGAAAGCCGCACCAAGCTTGACATGATGGACGAGCCATCCTGCCAACTCCTTATCAACTGCAACGTCGGCGGAGCGTTTGCGAGCATTAACTTGTCGGGCACCATCATCACGAACGGCTCGTCTGCAACAAAATCTCTGGCCTGTAAGAGCGAATCGCCGAGCCCGAGGGGCTCCGTCTGGTAAACGAAGCTCAACTCACAGGCGGCTACCAGTTCGTCACGTTGATCCAGGCTTTGGTGATGTTTGTCGGTTTCCGCTCGGCGTAGACAAAAGTAGTCTTTGATGACCTCTTTCCCCTCGCGGATGACGATGCATATCTGTTTGAGCCCCGCAACTAGAGCCTCTTCCAACACATGTTGAATCATCGGCTTGCTTCCCACAGGCAACATTTCCTTTGGAACTTTCTTGTTGAGCGGGAGCATCCGCGAACCTGATCCGGCGGCGGGAATGACAGCCTTACGATTATGATCTTCTCTCCCAATTCATCCAATGCACCCAGATGCGCACCCTAAGCAAAGGACGCTCCTCGGAACTAAAACCTCCTCGCGTCCCTTTCAGCCTTCACTCAACTCCGGCCCACACCATGCATGGATGAAATCCAGATAAAACAGAATTATCCGGGGCAGGTCTTCAAGATAATAGTGTTCATCAGGTCGATGGGGATTATAGCCGTTGCCCGGACCATAAAGCAGACAGGGAATACCAGCCGAGGCAAAGTGGCGCATGTCTGACGTCCCGGTTGATGGGCCAATTTCGATTGGCGTCATACCAAGGCGAGCCGCGCTATCCTGGAGCACCCGTTCCAACTGTTCGGTATCGGATTCGACCGGCTCAGTCCCGAACGCGTTCCAATGAAGTTGCGGCGCGATGGACAAGCTGTTTGTGGCCGCAAACAGTTTTGCCCGGTGTTCCAAGAACCGGCGCATAGTAGCCAAAGTATATTGCGGAGGGAAGGTCACATAGCATTGCGCCACGGCCAACTCAGGGACAGTCAGTTGCGCTCCCTGGCTCTCGATCTTCTGAACCACTAATTGATAAGGGCTGGGAAATTTGTTCCAGGGAGGCATTCGCTGATCGTTGAGAGCAAAAATCGCTTCCCGCAAATCAATAACCATTCGCGCCCTCCTCTCTGCGGCGTTTGTGCCCATGTGCGAACCGCTTACCGACACGGCCTTGCCTGTGAGTATAATCTCACAACTAA
>JACXTT010007447.1_pt1 | contig 15411 bp, 18 predicted proteins | sample 9270951 | NCBI WGS metagenome assembly JACXTT01 (sample SAMN15532306, study PRJNA645909) | rock metagenome | isolation source: weathered quartz diorite | place: Puerto Rico | collected 2017-06-21 | reverse complement strand
TGCAGCGCGCGCACGGCTTGCCGAGGCCGGGCGCACTCTCGTGCTGCATGACTACACTTGGAACCGTCATTGCGAGCGCATAGAAGCGGCTCTGCTGCAGGTCGTCAATAGTCGCGAAGGCGCCCATGCCGATTGACCCTTCCCGTCAGGACGGCCGAAGGACCGTAATTCACGTCATTACGCAATTCGATCAGGGCGGCTCGGCCCGGAACACATTTTCCACGGTTTTGGGGCACGATCGGAAGCGGTTTCGGGTTGGTCTGGTCTATGGGCGGTCCATGTCGAGGTCGGAGCCGGAGGCGGCGCAGCTTGTGGCTGATTTGCAGGAGCTTCGCCAAGCCGGGGTGGTGCTATTCGAAACTCCCTGCCTGGTTCGTGATGTCCAGCCGCTCCGGGACGCGCGCGCGACGCTGATCCTGTGGCGTTTTTTCCGACGAGAACGGCCGGATATCGTACATACACACACGTCCAAGGCCGGTGCGGTAGGCCGTGTCGCTGCCTGGCTCGCACGCATCCCGATCGTCATCCATACGCCGCACGGGCATATCTTTTACGGCTATTACGGATGGGTCATGAGCGGAATCATTCGGGCTGTCGAATGGACGCTGGCGCGGGTCACCGATCGGATCGTGACTCTCACGGATCGTGGGGCTCAGGAACACGTGCAGTACCGCATCGCCAGTCCGGAAAAGTTCGTGACAATCCCGAGCGGGATCGCGCTCTCAGAGTTCCGCTCAGTTCGGGTGGATCCGGTTGTCAAACGGAAGGAAATGGGAGTGCCGGACAAAGGACCGGTTATCGGGACGGTAGGCCGGTTGGTCCCGATCAAGGGCCATGCGTGGCTGCTCAAGGCAGCTCCGCGGGTGCTTGCTGAATTTCCGAACGCCACTTTCGTCTTTATCGGAGAGGGGCCGTTATGGGGCCCCCTTCAGAAGTTGGCCGCAGAGCTTGGAATCACCGGCCATGTGATGTTTTTGGGCGCGCGACAGGATGTGTCGGAGTGTCTCGCGGTTTTCGATCTCTTTGGGTTTCCTTCCCTCAATGAAGGGATGGGACGCGCATTGATTGAGGCGATGGCGATGGGGTTGCCGACCGTCGCTACTCGCGTTGGTGGGATTCCCGATGTTGTCGAGGATGGGAAAACCGGCACGCTGGTGCCTCCCCAGGATGATGCGGCTTTGGCCGATGCGCTGCTGAAGCTGTTACGGGATCCTGCGCGGGGACAGGTGTATGGGCAGGCCGCGCGGCGGAGCGTGAACAAACGGTTCGACGTCGAATCGATGGTGAGGGCCATTGACCGTCTTTATGATGTGGTGTGGCGGGAGAAGCATCCGACAGGCTGAGCGGATCCGGGTCGCGTTGGGTGCGCTGTTGGCCCTGTCGTTCGGGGCTTCCGATGGAACGGCGGAGACTGCGGCGCTGGCCTGGCGCCCGGTGGTCACCGCGTTTCACGTTCATAGCAATCTGAGTTCGGAAGGAGAGTCGTTCGACAAGCTCGCCGTTGAGGCGAAGGCATCCGGCATCGAGGCCGTCATCTTCACCGACAACTATGTGCTGCGATACGAATACGGACTGTTTCCGCTGCGCGGTGCGATACGGCGAGTGGTCGAGTTTCCCTCTGTGCTGAAGGTCGGAGTTGACCGATATCTTGCCCAGATTCAAGCGGCAGGCCTTCGCCATCCGGACATCATGTTCATTCCGGGAGTCGAAGTCGTACCGCATTATTACTGGACGGGTTCGATTTTTCAGAAAAACCTTACGATGTATGATTCGCAAAAGAACATTCTCGTTCTCGGCCTGTCGGCCGAGGAAGAGTATAGGCAGTTGCCCGTGGCCGGCAACTCTGCAGCCTATGTGTACGGTTGGGGGACGTTTCTCTGGCTCTCTCCTGCCTTGTTGATCCCGCTGGCAGTCTGGATGCTCAGGCGCCGCGTTGAGCGTAAGGTGCGGGTGGGGTGGACGTTCATGATCGTGCGGTCGCGCCGTACCGCCCCCGGTGTCGCGCTGTTGATTCTGGCCGGCCTTCTCCTGATCAACAATTACCCGTTTGGGATACCTCTCTACGATCTGTACAACGATGAGTACCGCTTGAGTCCCCATCAGCATGTGATCGACTATGTCCGCGAACGGGGAGGGCTGGCTGTCTGGTCGATGCCAGAAGCCAGGGACTATAACCAGTTCGATTACGGCTTTTGGGGCGTCGTCACGGTCCAAACCGACCCGTATCCGGAGGCCCTTCTGCAAACGTCGGGCTATACCGGATTCGGGGCGGTGTATGAAGATACGGTCACTGTCACCGACCCAGGTGGTGTCTGGGATGCGACCTTGGGGGAGTATCTTGCGGGACGGCGCGGCAATCCCCCCTGGGGGTTCGGCGAGGTCGCCTATCACGGAGCCCGTAGCGACGGAAAACGGCTGGATAATGTGGAAACCGTGTTGTGGGTTAAGGAGCGCAGCCCGGCTGCTCTGCTCGATGCGCTTGCGAAGGGCCGAATGTACGCGCTTGAGAGACGAAAGGACTATGGGCTGGTGCTGGATGAGTTTTCGCTGACGTCCGAGGAAACGGGCCGATCGGCGATCTCAGGGGAGACGCTGGAGGCTCCCGAGAATGCTCCTTTCCTCGTGCGGGTCGCGGTGTCCGCCACGGACGGCCAGCATCGTCTCGTCGTGATGCAAATCATCCGCTCTGGGCGGGTGATGTCGACGACGACCGAGACGACGCCTTTCCGCATCCAGTTGCGTGATGCAGTCCCCCCCGTACCCGGCGGCTATTTCCGTCTGCTGATCGGTTCAGCGGATCACCGGATCATCAGCAATCCTATTTTTGTGCGAAGCCGCGCGAGCCGGGCAGGATCCACACCGTGACCATGCGTCTTGCGATCCATCAGCCCCAGTATTTGCCCTGGTTGGGCTATCTTGATAAACTGGATCGGGCTGATGTCTTCGTCCTGCTGGACACCGTCCAGTTCAAGAAGAACGAATGGCAGAACCGGAATAGAATCAGGACCGCGCAGGGCTGGCAGTATCTGACCGTACCGGTACTGCACGAATTTCCCCAGCGGCTCGATCGGGTGCGGATCAATAACCAGACTGCTTGGCGCCGGAAGCACGTGCAGGCCCTGGAGACCCATTATGGAAAAGCTCCTTATTATGACCGATACGCACCGGTCTTTGGAGATCTCCTGGCCAGCGAGTGGGAAACGCTGTCCCTTCTCAGCGAGGCGATGCTGTCGGCTTTGATCGGGGCCTTCGGCATCACGACGCCGATCGTCAAAGCCAGCCGGTACGAGGCTAGGGAGGAGCCGACCGGGCGACTGGTGGATTTATGCAAGGCGCTCGGCGCCGATCACTATCTGGCGGGTGCCGGCGGTCGCGATTACATGAATCATGAAGAGTTTGAAGCCGCGGGGATCGCCGTCGAATTCCAGGACTTTGTGAGTCCGGAATACGCGCAGGTCTATCGGCCCTTCATCGCAGGGCTATCGGCCGTCGATTTGCTGTTCAATTGCGGAGGAGAGGGCTTCCGCTATGTCCGCGAAACTCAAGCGAGGTAGAGCATGAATATCCTGGCGCTGGGCGCGCATCCTGACGATGTTGAAATCGGGTGTGGGGGAACCCTGCTCAAGTACGCGCAGGCCGGCCATCACGTGTATCTGATGATCCTCACGGACGGCGCGCGCGGGGGCAGTTCCGCCGTGCGGCGGAGCGAGCAGGTGGCATCAGCGCAGATACTCGGGGTGCGGGAAATTTTCTGGGGAGGGTATCGCGATACCGAACTTCCGGTTGCCCGGGAGGCCATCCAGCAGATCGAAGACGTCGTGAAGAAGGTCGATCCAGCCTTCATTTTCGTGAATTATCTCGACGACACCCACCAGGACCATCGGCACCTGGCAACCTGTACCGTGACCGCCACGCGCTACACGCGGAACGTCCTGTTTTACGAGACTCCGACGACACAGAATTTTTCTCCCACGGTCTATGTCGACATTGACGGCCTCCTGGAGGCCAAAGTGCATTCCCTGGAGGCGCATGCGTCCCAGGTGAAAAAGACCAACGTCGAGGGAGTAAACATCCTCGATGTCGCCCGCGCCTCTGCGCACTTCCGAGGTCTCCAGGGGAGAGTCCGATCCGCCGAGGCGTTTGTTCCGTTGCGGTTGTTCATCAACGTAGGGCCGGACCTCGTGTGAGCGGGCCGCCCGTAATTCCTCATTCCCGTCCCTCACTCGGAGAGGCCGAGGCGCAGGCCGCGGCTGAAGTGATTCGCGCCGGCCGGATCGCCCAGGGGGAGAAAGTCGCGGAGTTCGAGCATGCCGTGGCGAAGATCGTCGGACAGGGCCATGGCGTGGCGGTCAGTTCAGGCACGGCCGCCCTCTACCTTGCGCTCGCCGCATTGGAGATCAAGCCGGGGGACGAAGTCGTCATCCCCTCGTATACCTGTGTGGCGTTGTGGCATGCTGTCCGTCAGGCTGGCGCGAAGCCGGTCCTGGCAGATATCGACCCTGCGACATACAATCTTTCCCCTCATGCGGTTACCCGCTCGCTCACCTCGCGGACGAGGGCTGTAATCGCGGTGCATTCATTCGGGTTTCCCATGGACCTGGCCACGCTGAATCTGAATGGGATCGCGCTCATCGAGGATTGCGCCCAGACGTTGGGTCTGGCGATGGGAGAAAGCCCGGTCGGCAGCCGTGGCGATCTGGTCGTATGCTCGTTTTATGCCACGAAGTTGATCACGACGGGCGAGGGTGGTATGGCCCTCGGGCGCTCCGAACCGCTCGTGGCCAGATTCCGTGCCCTCCGGCAGTATGACGAACGTCAGACTCTCGCGCTGGCCTTCAACTATAAGATGACGGAGATGCAAGCCGCCATAGGACTGTGCCAACTGACCCGGCTGGGCGCCTTTCTGGCGAGGCGCCGGGCCATTGCGTATCGCTATGCCGATGCGGTCCGGAAGGTAGGGTTAATTCCTCCGCCGGTGCCGAACGGGCGGGAACACGGATACTTCCGCTTCGTTGTCCGATTGCCCAAGCCGATCGTGGACGAGACGCTCGATCGTCGTGCTCGAGTGCTCGGCATCGTCTGCCGCCGGCCCGTGTATCTTCCGATCCATCGTTGCCTTGGGCTTGCAGGATTTCCTGAATCGGATGCTGCGTGGGAGCATGCGCTTTCCATCCCCATCTATCCCGCGCTTTCTGATGAGGAAGTTGATCGGATTGTTGCCGTCTTGCCGGAACTGTTGAGCGGATAGTGCGCCGATGGATGGGGAAGTATCCAAAGTGCGTTCGCGTATGAATGCTGGACGGCTCGTCACTGTCGCGGTTGGCGTGTGCGCGGGGGTTTTGCTGCTGCCCTCCATGCAGGTGAGGTTCTACACCGCCGGGATGCGCTGGCTCTACGTGCTGGTGGTATCCTACTTGGTCGCCGTCGGACTGACTCCTCTCATTCAGGAATTGGCGGTCAGAGTCGGCGCAGTGGATCAGCCATCGCCCCGAAAGATCCATCAGACCGCCACGCCGATGTTGGGTGGCGTGGCTGTGTACCTCGCTTTTCTCATCGCAGTTTTGGCCAATGCGGCGGGGCTGATGGATCCACTGATCGTCGCCGAAGGCATGTTGGGAGTCCTGGTCGGGGGCACGCTGCTTTTGCTCGTCGGCATCAGGGACGATATCAAGGAAGTTCCGGCTTCCGTGAAGCTGGGGATCCAGATCGTTGCGGCAGGGATCGTCATCTGGTCCGGTAAGCTCCTGACCTTTTTCCCGCATGGCGCTATAGGAGACACGCTCAATGTCTTTCTGACGGTGCTGTGGATCGTCGGAATAACCAATGCGTTCAATTTTTCAGATGGTATGGACGGTTTGGCGACGGGGCTGGCCATCATCATCGCCTTTTTCATGGGAGTCGTCGCGTTTCAGACCAACCAGCCTATGTTAGGATGGGTGTCGGTCGCCCTTGTCGGCGCCGGTTTGGGATTCTTGCCGTATAATTTCAAACTCAGGGCGCCGGCCACGATTTTTCTCGGTGACGCGGGCAGCACCTTTCTTGGCTTTACGCTGGCCTGTCTGGCCGTCAAGGGAAACTGGGCGGACGGCAGGCCCATCGTCTCGGTGTCCACTCCAATTTTGATTTTCGGGGTACTGATCTACGACATGGTGCACACGACGGTGGAACGGATTTACTCGGGTAAGGTCAAGACGCTGAAAGAGTATCTGGAGTATGTCGGGAAAGACCACATGCATCATCGGCTGGAGCGGGCCCTCAGTAGCCGCACGGATGCGGTCCTGATGATCTTCCTGCTGAGCATTGCCCTCGGACTGGCCGGTGTCGTCTTGCGCTCCGCGCGCGCGGTGGACGCGCTGTTTCTCCTGCTTCAGGCGACGATCATCGTGGTGGTGGTGTCGATCCTCGAGCGTCGCGGGCGAGGCGTATGAACCCCTCGTGCCACGCCCATGTGATTTTCTTCGACGCGGCCGACACGCTGTTTCACGTGAAAGGGTCGGTGGGGGAGGTGTATCTCAACCATGCACGCAAGCACGGTGTCACAGTGGGGCGGGAGGTGATCCAACAGGCCTTTGCCAAGGCGTTTGCCGACGCGCCCCCGCCCGTGTTCGCCGTGAGCGATCCGCAGGAAATCAAGTCGTGCGAGCGCATGTGGTGGTTCGACGTGGTTCATAGCGTGTTCTATCGGGTCGGAATGTTCGAGGGATTCGATGAATACTTTGAAGAGGTGTTCGCGTATTTCTCCAAGCCCGAGTCGTGGGAACTCTACCCTGATGCGGTCCCCGCCCTCCGCGCCATGGAGGCGCGCGGGATCGAGCTCGGCATCGTGTCGAACTTTGATTCACGGCTCTATGACATTCTCATCGGTCTGGGGGTCGACCGGTTTTTTGAGAGCGTGACGATTTCCAGCTTTGCCGGGGCGGCCAAACCCTCCGCCAAGATTTTCCACCGGGCTCTACACAAGCATGGCGTTGAGGCGAAAGAGGCGGTACATGTGGGGAACAGTCTGAGGGAAGATGCTCAAGCCGCCGCAGCCGCCGGACTCGGCGGGGTCCTCCTCGATCGGACGGGAAAGGCAGAGCGCCGCGAGGATGTGATCACGATCAGCGGACTCAACGAACTATTGACGTTGCTCGGCGCGCCTCTGCCGGGCTAGCGTCTGTCTGCCACGCCGCCTTGCGCCGCCGGGAAAGGTTGAGGCATGATGGGACGACAGTGCGTATTGAGAGCGAGGATCGGATGAAGGTCATGATGGTCGGAGCCGGAGCGGTGGGCGGCTTTTTCGGAGCCTGCCTGGTGAAAGCCGGCGTGCCGTGCTCCTTTCTGTTGCGTGCCAAGACGCTCGCGGCGGTTAGGCAGAAGGGCCTGTCGGTCCATAGCGTGGATCAGTCCTTCACGGTCTATCCCCTTGCAAGCAGCGAGCCCCGCGATCTGCCGCAGTCCGATCTCATCATCTTGTCGGTTAAGCGATACGATCTCGACGAGGTTATCGCCCAGCTTCGACCCATTCTGTCCATGCAGACAACGGTGCTCACGCTTCAGAATGGGGTTGACACAGAGGCGCGCATTCAGGAACTGGCTCCGGGCATTCCGATCTTCGGCGGGGTGGCCTACATCTATTCCAAAATCGCCGAACCCGGCGTCATCGAGCATTACAAAAGGGGGGCGGTGGCCATCGGGAAGTGGAGTTCTGCAGGTGGAGGGCAGCCCTCGGCGCAAGATGATGAATCCTCTGCCGGTTCTGAGGGGAAAGGACCGTTCGCCAAGCTTGGGGAGCTTCGACGGCAGGGGAGTCACGTTCCGGTGCCTCTCGAGCCGACTCCGACCGTTGAGCTTGAGGCGCTCAAATCGCTCTTCGAAGGGGCCGGGATCCCTTGCCAGGTGTCCGAGGACATCATGCGGACGAAATGGGAAAAAATGTGCTGGAACGTGGCGTTCAATCCGCTGACGGTACTACTCAACGACCGTGTCTCAAAGGCTATCACCCATCCGGAGATGCGCACAATGATCAAGCTGATTGTTGAGGAGGCGGTGGCAGTGGCGCAGGCCGACGGCGTGGAGCTTGATCCCGACATCGCGGACAAGGTCATCCAATGGTCGCAGGAAGTCCGCGATATCCATACATCCATGTTCGACGATTGGAAAGTGGGCCGTCGGACGGAGATCGATCACCTCAACGGGTACCTCGTGCGGCGAGGGAATGAACTGGGAATACGGACTCCGGTCAATGAAACCGTGTGTGCCTTGATCAAGACCATTACCGAGCCGGCGCCGATGGGGCCCGTCCTCCTCCGGATCGACGGCCAGGTGATCCAGCCGCTCGCCTTCGATATCGAGGCGCTCGCCAAGTTGCCGGCGAAAGAGCAGATACCGGATGTGTCTGTGGAAATCCCCGACATGCGGGGAGAGGCCGTCCGCGTTCGCGCGCTGCTGAACATCGCCACCTGCAAGATCGGCGCGGACCACGTGACGTTTCATTCCGCCGACGGACAGTATGCCGCCAGCCTGCATATGAAAGAAGCGGCGGAAACCGGCATCCTCATCTATAGGCGGGACGGACATCCCTTGAGCAAGGAAGAAGGGGGGCCGTTTCGCCTTATCTCCCCCGGCCTGGGCGATTGGTGCGCGAGCGTGAAAGGCGTGACGCGCATGGAGTTCACCGTCGGCCCCGGCAAAGACACACGCCCGGCGGCAAAGCAGTAACCACCATGGGTTTCTGGGACAAGACACAAGTCGTGGTGACCGGCGGCGCCGGATTTCTCGGATCGCATGTGGTCGAGCGTCTCCGCTCGCGAGGAATCGCCGAAATCTTCGTTCCCCGGAGTCGTGAGTATAATTTAGTGCAGCTCGATGCGGTGAAGCGGCTCTTTCAAGATGCACATCCGGACGTCATCATTCATTTGGCGGCACGGGTGGGTGGCATTGAGGCCAACCGGCAAAACCCTGGGCGTTTTTTCTATGAGAATCTGATGATGGGGGCCCATCTGATGGAAGAGGCCAGACGCGTAGGGGTCCGCAAGTTTGTCGCCCTCGGGACGATCTGTTCCTATCCCAAGTTCACGCCGGTTCCGTTCCGGGAGGAAGATCTCTGGAACGGCTACCCGGAAGAAACCAATGCGCCGTACGGCCTGGCCAAGAAGATGCTGCTGGTGCAGGCCCAGGCATACCGGCAGCAGTATGGGTTTGCCGCCATCACGTTGTTCCCGGTCAACCTCTACGGGCCGCGCGACAACTTCGATTTGGAAACCGCGCACGTCATCCCGGCCATGATCCGCAAGTTCGTCGAAGCGCGAACGTCCGGCCGCCCGGAGGTGGTGCTGTGGGGGACCGGCAAACCGACGCGGGAATTCCTCTTCGTCCGTGACGCCGCGGAAGGCGTCGTCCTGGCGGCCGAACGGTACAATAGTTCCGAGCCGGTCAATCTTGGTGCCGGGTTTGAAATATCCATTGCCGATCTGGCCAGCTTGATTGCCCGCTTGACGCGCTATTCCGGCCGTGTGATATGGGATGCGACTCGCCCGGACGGCCAGCCACGCCGCTGTCTGGATGTGTCCCGCGCTGAAAAAGAGTTCGGGTTTCGGACGTCGACTCCCTTCGAGGAAGGCCTCCAGGAGACCATCGCGTGGTTCGAGGCCTCTTTGTCCTCTTGAAGAGTTCATTGCGATGCCCGCCGTGTATGTAAGCAGGCGTCTGCCTGATTCGGTGATGGCGGAATTTGCCAGGCGCTTTACCCTCATCGTCCGCCCCGTGGATCGTCCGGCGACACGAGCCGAGCTGCTTGAGGCGGTCGCCGTCGCCGACGCGATGGCGGTCACCTTGTCGGATCGTGTGGACGAAGAACTTCTTCAGCGCGCGCCGCGCCTGAAGGTCGTCGCCGTCTATGCCGTCGGCTATGATAACGTCGACGTGGCGGCGGCTTCCAAACGCGGCATCGTCGTGACCAATACCCCGGAGGTTCTGACGGAAGCCACGGCGGATCTGACCTGGGCGTTGATTCTGGCGGTGGCACGCCGGATTCCGGAAGCGGAGCGATTGGTGAGAGAAGAGAAATGGGAGGGATGGGCGCCGATGCAGTTATTGGGCGCGGACGTTTTTGGAAAGACGCTTGGGATTATCGGAATGGGCCGGATCGGCCGAGCGGTCGCCCGGCGCGCTGCGGGGTTTCGTATGAATATCCTGTATCACAACCCGCAGCCACTCGCTCCGGACGTGGACAGAGCGTTGGGGGCGAGGAGCGTCCCTCTGGCGCAGTTGCTTCAGGAGGCGGACATCATTGCGATCCACGGTCCATTGAACGATTCGACGCGTGGCATGATCGGAAAAGCCGAGCTCGCATTGGTGCGGCGGACGGCCTACCTTATCAACACGGCTCGCGGGTCAATTGTGGATGAGCCGGCTCTGATCGAAGCGCTGGAGCAGGGGCGGCTGGCCGGCGCCGGTTTGGACGTGTACCCGGAGGAGCCTCGCGTCGATCCCAGGCTGCTGGCGCTTCCTAACGTAGTGCTTTTGCCGCATATCGGGTCGGCGACGCACGAGGCGCGGATGAAAATGGGCCTGATGGTGCTGGAAAATATCACCGCGGTTCTGGCCGGCCTGGAGGCGCCCAACCGCGTCGGTGTCGTCTAGCAGGGAAAGGGAGAGAGCAACATGGACTTGTTCGGCAAAGTGCCGCTGGTCGAAATTCCCGTCATGATCACGCCGGAAGAGAAAGCCTGGCTGGAGATGATGGTCAAGAAGGGCAAGATCGCCGTTCCTCCTGGTGGCAGCCTCCCGGAGGGATCCGTGATCTCCATCTTTATTCGGACGATGCTGTGGAACGCCGAAGAGCTGCGTCAGAGTCTGGATATAGTTCCCAAGGAAGCGCTGAACGCACTGCTGGAAAAGAAGGAGTTGATCGAAATCCGCATCCAGATTTCTTCAGATCAGAAGATGTGGCTCGACAAGGTGAGTGCGGCCAGCAAGGTGTCGCTCCCGCCGGGCGATTCTGCCGCGGCACTCTTCGTTCGGGTCCTTCTCGAGAATGCGATCGAGCAGCAGAAGGCGCTCGAACGGGTCGATCCCTGGGCCGATGACGATGAGGAGTGAAGCCTAGGGAGCGGCGTCGCGTCTCGGGACGGGGCGCCCTTCTTCGAGATCCAAGAGGTCGATCCACGTAATAATGTCGGTGCGCGAGGGATCGATCGCATCCCTGGTTTTTTTGAAATAGGCCCACTTGGCATCGTCGTCGGGTCCTCGCTCCAGCATCTGCTTGTTCCACAGCTCGATTTGCTTTTTGGAACGCGGCCGCCCGTGCACGGCCAGCCACTCGAGGATGAGTTCATCGCTGCGGGACTTGGCGGCGTAGGCGAAGTCCTGTTCCAAGACTTCAAGAAAGGTCAGGAGGGCCTTGTCCAGCGGGCAGGGGTAAATATAGGGCCCGTTGATGCCGGCCTCTCTCGCGCGGGCCTTGTCGATCATTCTGGCCAGGTGAACATAGCCGCTCAACGGTTCACGTGAGCTCCGGGGATACTCCTTCGTCAGGTCGCTCGGCCGCGGCCGTTCTACGTGACCCATGAGCGTATCGGGCGTGTTGCCCTTCATCGGGCCCATGCCGGTTGAGCCGGGGATGTCCATCGACATGCGCGTACCTCCTACAGCAGCCGGTGGTTTGTGAAGGTAAGAATCCTGACCGACACGATTCCGTTCTCCGCGGAGATAATGCGGCGCGACGCGGGCAGGTCCGCCTGGCCGACCCGGACGTGCGAGTCGGTGAAGCTCTCGACGTTCGCCAAGCGGCCGTCTTGCGGATTGAAGTAATAGACGGTGTACCGCGTGGTCAGGTATTTGTTGTCCGCTGTGATTACGCTGTCCTCGACATTGATGGTGAACTTCATCGGCCCCATTGTACGGTTGATCTGCGTGATCCGGTCATCCTTCACCCGGTAATGGGATTTCATGGCGTCGTGAATGTGAATGGTCTGGCCCAAGGGATGGACGGCGCCTCTGTCCAAAGTGAGAATGTTTTTCCCGTCGGATTGGTCGAACGTCCGGGGGCCGCGGTGGACGGCGATCATCCCGATCGTGCCGGTCGCCCACTTCTGGAGTTCGGCATCCGCAAGCGAGACGGCGACGTCCTGCGCTGATTTGACCGCGACCGTTCCCTTGAGCTCGTTTCCGTCTGCGTTTACGGTGAGGTCGGCGGCGAACCCTTGGAACCCGGCCGGCCAACGTGCCGTCTTCTCGAAGGCGCGACGTAAGAGTTCCCGGGCTTCGGGGTCGTCTTGGACATCGGTAGGGGGGGCCTCCTTGCTATGTGTCCTCGCCATGGAACGTCTCCTTTCGTATCAATGAGTTCCATTCTGTTCGTCATTATAGCAATCCCATTTCCCCATCGAGAAGATTTTCCGAACTGACGCGCTGGATTTAACCGTTTTTCTTCGCCAGACATTTTGAATTATCACTTTGAGATCAATCAGTTATGTCCCATGAGCCTAGGTGTAATACGTATTTCACATGGATTAATGAGATTTTTAGCAAGAGAAGGGGGAGTTATGATAAGATTATAAGTCCGGCATTGTCATACCATAGGTCAGAGGATGAAAAAGGATGAAGAAGATTCGAAAAAATAAAATAAAAGTCAGGACACACAAAGCCTTCAAAGTGCATAAAGCCCACAAACTCGGCGGGCACCGCCATGAACGGCATCGGAAAATTTTGACAGTCCCCGGCAGTCCAGCCAAGGCAGCCGAGGGCATCAGGCCCGCCAGACCGATTGAAAGAACGAAAGGCCAGTCGGCGCTGGCCACCACCGTGGCCGAGGACGAGCTGGAAGAGCGTCGCCGGCTGTTTGCCAAAGCGCGGAAGGGCGACAAGGGGGCGGTGGCGAAAATTTATGAATTGTATGGGGCGCGGATTTATACGACGGCCCAAGTCAAGGAAGTTCAGCCCAACGGATTCATTATGCCGGTCACTCAGTCGCGGAAGCGCGTCCGCACCGCCTGAACGATAGCCGAAATCCGGCGCGTGAAAGCGGCCGGAGAAACTGCCGGAGTGTGTAAGTACGGGGCCGGCCGGCTGAGGAAGCTGGCCGGCCCTTCGGCGTTTCAGCGCAGAATCTCACACGGGTGCACCCCATGAAAGAACGTGATCCCGAGAAGCTGAAGCTCTTGTACGAGCGGTTTCGTGACGTGTGCCTGGTCGAAAAAGAGGTCTGGCTCGAGCTGTATATGCCGCGCGATATTTCCGGAGAAGGGGTGCGTATGACCAACGTGCAGGATCGGTACGAAGTGGTCATCGAGAATCCCGACGTAGAAGCCGTCCTTGAAGCCAATATTCCTCGTGGAGCCCAGGCGCTGGCCGCCGCGATCGCGGAATACAAGGACGCGATCGGCTTTATCAAGAAAGGCTGAGAAGAAGAGAAAGCGGCCGCTACTGAACCGCCACGCGCAAGCCTCCGCCGGCCAGGACCGAGGCAATCCGCTCGCAGACTTTGAGAGGCCCTTCATACACTTCGGCCGATCCCGTATGGTCGATCCGATACGCAAGTTCGAATGCGCGGGAGGGAGTCATTTGCGGGACGGCCCGGCACAGTAAATCGATCACCTGCTGGTACGTATGGCAGTCGCAATTATAGACAATGACGCGGGCTCCAAGCTCGTCACCGGCGAGGGCGCCCGTTTCTTCGATGGTCTCGGGAAGCGGGGCTGATGGGAGAGGCGCCATGTGTCAGGCGGGGGCCAGCCGCAGCAGATATGTCGGCAGTGACATCCGGTCGCGCTTCATGGTGCGTTGGAGCAGCTGATCGTGGCGCGGCGAGTCGGTGATGGCGTCCATGCCGTGCTGCTGGCATAACTGGATCGTGTGCCAGAGCGAGACGGATGTTTTCACCAGCATCAGACCGTACTCCAACGCAACTGCGCGCTCCGGTTCCAGCTTCAAGCAGGACATCTGGCGGATGTCCGCGAGAGTGATTTGCCAGTGTATCCACCGTTCCGGCAGCCACGGCTGGAACGTGGTTCCAACCTCGGCCAGGCCACGTTGAAAGCGTAGGTCGTTCCTGACGGCGAAATGGAAGATTTCGCGCCACTCGCGATCCTTCAAGTCACGGTCGATGCGGCGGTCCATTTCCGGGCTCAACGGTCCGCTGACGTTATGGCCCTGGACGATGCGTCCCTGCGCCAGCAGATCGGTATGGATGTCGCCCATACGATCAGAGTACGCCATGGTGCCGCTGGTGGGGGTCAGTTGGAGCGCCATATAGTCCCGGAAATGGACGGTGTCGTAGCGGGACAGGAAATGTTCGAGGCTCTCCGGAGGACATAAATGAAAAGGGTAGTACAGCCCGGAGCGGATGTTTGTCTCGCAGGAGTTCATGGGAGAGCCATCCTCTTTCAAAACGGCGCGCAGTTGCTGGAATCCCGGTCGTCCTCCGTGCTAACCTCCGGCGCGGTATGGCTCACAGTTCAGCGGCATTGCTTAACGCGAAGGTCTGGTGGCCGCTGTTCCCCTTGCTGTTGTTGTTGGTCATCCTCGCGCTCAGCGCCGCCATCGTCTGGGTTGTCAGGGAGAACGCCGCCAAAGCCGATGTCCTTATTCAGGTGTCGGCGCTGGCGTGCTACCTTTTCACGGCGGTGGTCGCCATGGCCAGCGAGGGCGGCACGCTTTCACCCCATGTCCATCGATTGCCGTCTCTGGTGACGCAGGCGCTGCTGCTGGCTCAATTGGTGCGTATCTGGCATCGCGACCGGGCGCGACCCCTGCGCGCTCTCAACCTGATCGCCTGGGGTGGCATTCTCGCCGATACCGCGTTGCATTTTCTCATCAAGCCCGAGTAGCGTGCTTCACTTCCGAAGACCGCAGGAGCGAGCGACTCCGTCCCGGTAGCGGAGCCAGTGTTCCAGGCCTTCCTGCAGAGTACCGAGAATCAGCTGTTGGTCGGCGGCTCCCGTCGCGTAAGTCAGAACGGACTGCCAGGCGGCCTGGCGATGGGAGGATTCGACCATCAGATGCACGCGGATGAGGTCCAGATACTTGAGGTCAATCCCGTGGTTCTGCACGAGGTGATGTTTGCGCAGGATCTCCTCAATCTGCTCGGCGTCCTTGGGTGGAGCGGGATGAAGGACTTCCTGCCGGTCATGGACGTTCCCCTCGACAAAGATGGTGATGACGGCAAGCCCGGTCAACCAGTCACCGTCGATGGTGACCTTATCGAGCCACTCCCGGTAGGCCCGGCTCTCTGAGAGAAGACTGACATCGCGGAAGTGCGCCCGCTCGAATCCCAAGCCGAGCATCATGGTCAGGAACAAGTCGGGGTGGGACTGTCCCAGCGTGAGGCCCCCGGTGTCTTCCTCGTACAGGTTGCGGGCCAATTCGCTTCGGACGGGACGGGGCGGATTTTTCCCATGGATGCGGCTGAGGAATACGGGGAAGTCCCGC
>JACXTT010007446.1_pt1 | contig 15412 bp, 8 predicted proteins | sample 9270951 | NCBI WGS metagenome assembly JACXTT01 (sample SAMN15532306, study PRJNA645909) | rock metagenome | isolation source: weathered quartz diorite | place: Puerto Rico | collected 2017-06-21 | reverse complement strand
CGGGCAGTTGACGCACTTGCCGGTGCCATCGAACTGTCGTGTGACTCCGCTCAACGGGATCACGCGGCAAAGCCGCACCGGCCGATCCATTCCTACGGGCAGTTGACGCACTTGCCGGTGCCATCGAACTGTCGTGTGACTCCGCTTAACGGGATCGCGCGGCAAAGCCGCACCGGCCGACCCATTCCTACGGGCAGTTGACGCACTTGCCGGTGCCATCGAACTGTCGTGTGACTCCGCTCAACGGGATCACGATGTTGATCCCGGACCCGCTCATTTGATCTATGAAACGCCGCGTCCTCGTTCCCGATCTCACCGAGCCGGAGTCAGTCGCCTGCTCATTGACATGCGACGGCATGACCGTCAGGGGTTTGATCAATTCTTTCACGGCGAAGGCTCCTTCGTCGGGACCCAGGGTGACCATGTCGCTCATATTGGCGACGACGAGATTCGGTTGATAAAACCTCCGAATAATCGTGTCCATGTCCCCGAACACCCCGGTGTCTCCCGTCAAGTAGACTGTCAACCCGTTCGTGAATTTCACGACAAAGCCCACTTCACTTCCGCCGTAACCTGTGGTGTTGGGGGCCACTCCCGGAGTATCCACGAGCGCCGACGGGATCCCGTTACTGTGAAAGGCCGGGACGACGACAAACTTCACTCCAGCGCTTGCCTGACTGAGTCTCACCGTGCGACTGCCACCGGGACGCAGCGCGGCAGTGCACGGCGCGGTAAGGGGAACGGTCAGTTCATTGGTGAGACCGGCCGCCGCACACCCTGGAGTTGCTGTTCCACGTATATTTTGAATCTTCCGGCCCAGAAAATCCGCCATCTCCCCTCCGCCGAAGACAGCCGAATTCTTAGCCGCCGCTATCGCGGCAAGATTGCCCTGGGAAAATGTACTACCGGCAGCGTTTCCGCCGCAGCCATCAGCCGGCTGATGAAATCTATCTCCGATATGATCCGTGTGGGCGTGCGAGAGGATCACGACATGAAGGTCTCCGAGTCGCCCGTCGGTTCCGCCGTCGATGGTCCTGCCCGGATCCCATAGTACGCGCAACCCGGTTGGGTCCTCGAAGAGCAGAGCGCGATCGTCCCGGCACAAATCCCCCGCCTGGCTTCCGAGCGGCGTGATCTTCACCACTGGCGGGCCTTGGGACGGTCCGGCGGCACGGTGAGCGCTCGCCGCACCGGAAGCCGTCCAAAGACGATCCTGGACGCGCCCGGATCTTCCACTGCCCAGTCCTGCCAGCACGGCAGTCCCGAGGCTCAACATGAGCGCTGCATTTGCCAGCCGCCTGATGCAATTCCATGTGACCTTCGAACTTTGTTGAACGGCCATCGTGTTCTCCTCCTCGAATGTGTCTCCGGCGCCTCAAGCTAAAAGACGAATTTCAGAGCGAATTGAAGTTCGCGTGAATCTCCGACCGTATTAAAGATCTTCCCGGCGCTCGCAGTGCGGACAAACTGGGCAGGCGTGTTTCCGGAGGCAGGGATGAAAGTGAAGACTTGCTCGCCGTCCTCCGCATTGGCGGGAAGATCGAAATTTGCGCGATTGAGTAAGTTGAAGGCTTCGGCCCTGAACTGGATCCTGCGCTTTTCATCGATGCGGAAGTTTTTCACAATTGCGAAATCGAGGGCCCTAAAGTTCGGCCCAATTAAAATATTCCTGCCCGCCGTGCCCCGAAAACCGACTGTCGGAGCCGCAAAGGCGGCCGGGTTGAACCAGAGATTTGGCGTGCGACCGCCGGGCGGAAGCAGGCCGGCACCGGCGACCAGGTTGGGCCGCGCGGTGTTGTCGTCGGTGGCATCGCGGTCCGGGTCCCCGTCAACGAATGCGCTAAAGGGAACGCCGGAGCTAAGCGTGACGATCGTATTGAGCTGCCAACCCCCAGCGAGCTGGCCGGCCACACCGGTCAGGCCCTTGCCCACGGGCAAGTCATAGCTTGCATTGGCCACAAAACTATGGGTGATATCGAAGTCTCCTCGCGCTCGATCGAGCTTGCGGTTATAAGGGTCAAAACTCCTCGCTTGTCCATTGGAGAATTCCTGGCGCCCGCTCGTGCCGCTTCGTTCATCGATCACCTTGCCATAGGTATAGGAAGTCTGGAACTGCAACCCGTGACTGAAGCGCTTCACCAGACCTTGATTCAGAGAATTGTAGTTCGAACTGAATCCTTGGAAGATGGTGCGCACAACGTCGAACTTGGGATTGCGTCGCGTGCTCCCGGTCGGGAAAAATGACCGTCCGTCGGGCAGGATTTGCGGCACGGCGGTATTCGTATCGCCTTGGCCGAACAAATTGACGCCGCGTGAACCAACGAAGGCGACAGAGAACACCGTGTTCGTAAAAAGCTCTCTCTGGATGTTCAGATTGTACTGCATCACGTAAGTGGGATGGAGTTCGAACTGCATCGTCTCGGAGACCTGATCCACGCCCTTGAAGAGGGATGGATCAACCGGCAGCGACGGAACCTGCGCAGCCTGTAGTCTTCCTCGATTCACGAACGGAAGGGCACGGAAGATCGGGTTGCGGTAAATATTAAAGAGTGGCTGTTCGTGGAACACACCGAAGCCTCCTCGCAGGGCCGTCTTTCCGTCGCCAAACAGATCATAAGCAAATCCTATCCGCGGAGCGAAGCCTCGATGGGATGGCTTGAATAGAGGAGTGCCAACGGTCACCTGAGGATCGAGTATGTTTCTCAGGTTGGAGACTTTGCCGTTGACCTCATCAGGCGAGGTCACCGTCTCGTAGCGCAAACCCAAATTGAGCGTGAGACGAGGAAGCGGTCTAAAATCATCCTGGAAATAGCCACCGATCAGCGATTGCCTGTAGCCTCTCACGAAGTCGGAATCGGCCGAGGCACCCTGTAGGTCCTGTATCCTGAATCGAAGCAGGTCGGCTAATGAGCGGAAGCGCAGCTGGCCCCGGGTTCGGCTCTCGGAATCGCCGTTATATTGGAAGCGCTCAAAGACCCCTCCCATTTTCAGACTATGTCTGCCGTGCTGGATCGACAGATCATCCGTAACCTGAAAATCATTCAGAAAGAAAAGCTTTGGATTGGTCCGATCAGTTCCTATAGCCGTCAGACCCGAGACCGTAATCTCACCGAGGTCCCTGCCCACGATCAGTTGCAGGCCCCGCCCGGTCTTGGGCACCTGCTCCGCCGGAGTGGCCCGATTGAAGCCGAAGCGCGCTTCGTTGACGATTTGCGGAGAAATAATCTTGCGCTCCCCAATCGTCGCCACCTGCTTGCGATTCAACGCCAGGTTAGTGAACTCGGGAAAGTTGCGCGGAAGAACCTGGTCCGAGTCGTCGAAGAGATACCTGACGTACAACGAATCGAAGTTTGAAAGCGCGTGATCTACCCTGACGGTGAAGAAATCGCCATTCGAAAGCCGATTCGTTGCGCCGATAAACTCCGCCGTCCCATCTCCGAAATTTCTTCCGTTGGCGGCCGGAAAGAGATCGAGGATCGGCCGGCTGCGCGAATCGACGGCTATTGCGGCCTGGCCGGGCAGTCTCCCTACTCGAGCATTATCATCCGGAACAACCGAGACGGTCGTGATGCCCTTAAATTCGCGCAGGCCTTCGTAGCTGCCGAAGATAAAGGTCTTATTCCTGATGATCGGTCCACCGAGGGTAAAGCCGAACTGATTGCGCCGAAACTCCGGTTTGCGACCATCGAAAAAATTCCGCGCGTCCAGTTGATCATTGCGCAAGAACTCGAAGGCCGACCCGTGTAATTCATTCGATCCCGATTTGGTAACGGCGAGGAAGACGCCTCCCGTTGCCCGGCCATATTCGGCACTGTAAGTGTTGGTGAGTACTCTGAACTCTTTGACGGTTTCCACCCCCACGAGCAACCCTTGGGCGCTACCCGGCGTGTTGTTGAGGGCGTCATTAATCGTCGTGCCGTCCAGCTGAAATAGATTCTGACTCGGGCGAGACCCTGCCACTGAAAACCGAGTGCCACGCCCTGTATTCGACGATTGGACGCTAGCGCGACTGTTCACGACTCCCGGCTGCAACAATACCAGCTGCGCCATGTCGCGCCCATTAAGCGGTAGATCCCGGATCTTCTTTTCATCGACCAAGCCGCTGAAAGTGGACCCGGCCGTCTCGACACCCGGCGCTTCGCCGGTAATAACGACCTCCTCTCGCGCTCCGCTCACTCTCAGGTTGAAATTCACCACAGCCTCTTCAGCGACGGTGAGTGCCAAGTCCGAGCGAACTTCGGGGCTGAAGCCCTGGATCTCAGTCCTCACCTCGTAGCGGCCCGGCGACAGGCCAACCACGCGGTAGTATCCGCCGGCATTGCTCGACACCTGGCGCACTGATCCGGTCTCTAAATTCTTTACCGTCACGGTCGCGCCGGGAACCACCGCGCCCTGTGGGTCGATGACAGTGCCCGAAATCACACCGCCCGTTCCCTGCCCCATCGCGAGTGACATGCTCAAACGGAATGCATGGGGTCAACTTGTCGTCGAGGCTGTCCGGCAAGCTCTCTTGGTATATTCGTAAATAAGTTGGAGCTTCCATATGCATCATGCCGGCCCAGATCCGACCCGTACGGGCGCCACGCGTGGGCGCCCAAGCTGCGGAGAATCGGCATTGGCTAGCTACGCTTCGCTGCAACTTATTTCTTGAAAATCCTTCAATACGTTGCCGAACAATCGACAAGTTAAAGCATTTCGAACATAAAACCACTGCTAGATTATGCTGTACCTCATCCAACTCCGAATGGGGCTGAATTCCCTAGCCAGAGGCGTCGCAGAACAGCGCCCCTGGCTGCCTTGGAAAAAGGTACCGACCCAGTAATAGTCGTATCGATTGCGGGGTATGCGACCCTCATTGGGTCGGTCACCTTGAGCGGGCATCAGAAAACCAATTTGAGCCCAAACTGGATCTGTCGAGATGTTGTCGTCGTCCTCGTGATCGCTCCGAAGGTTGGTAGAAGAACTCCGTTACCATCGAAAATCCGCCTGAAGTTCACGCTCGGTGTTGCGAAGTTTGGATGGTTCATGACGTTGAACATCTCCGCCCGGAACTGCAATTCGCGTTCCTCTGTAATTCGAAAGTGCTTATTGAGCAAGAAGTCAACGGTTGAGAGACCAGGGCCGATGAGCGTATTTCTTCCCAGGTTACCGAAAGTTCCGAGCGGCTGCGGTGCGAAAGCGCAGGGATCGAACCAATGAGTCGGGGTTCCCACGGGAGTTCCTGCGGGAACCGATGACCGAACGAAATTACAGCCGGCGGAGATCCCACTGGTCGGGTTAAAATTAGCGCCCGGAGCCAAGTTTGGACGGTCGGCGAAATTTGCTCCCGTGAGCTGGTTTTGGGAACGGTTGGCGGAGTTCTCGACCGTGAAGGGAACCCCGGTCGAGAAGGTCCCAATACCCCCGATCTCCCACCCGCCGAAAAACTGCCGGGCGATCCCTCCAAGATTCCTCCCGAAGGGCAAAACATAAAGCGCATTGACAATCCCGTTGTGCCGCAGGTCGAAGTTCGAGAGTCCCTTTTCGTTGAAAATATTGTCGGGAATCGCAATGCCAACGGCCGCGTTATCGGCTTCCTCACTGAACAATCCGCCACTCATATCGAGCGACTTGGCGTAGGTGTAGGCCCCCTGAAGTTGCAGCCCGCCCGAGAAACGGCGGACCACCGAAATTTGCAGCGAATCATAGTAAGACAGTCCGGAGGTGCGTCGTGTTTGCAGTTCGCCCCAAGCGGGGTTCCTCTTCGGCGCACCCAGGGGAGTGAACAGCGTTCCATTTGGCAGGAGCGTAGGGATGGGCGTATTCGCGTCGTAACGTTCAACGATGTGCTTTCCGCGCGATCCCACGTAGGCCACGGACGCCACAAGATTGTTGGCGATTTGCCGCTGGACCGTGAGACTGTATTGATAAGAGTAAGGGGTCTTGAAATCGTTAAAGATGGGATCCTGTAAGGTGAATTGCGGAGCCAGACGCGCGGCGTCCAGCGGATGCGGGAACGGCGCGGCGGCCCCCGTCAATGTCACGGTCAGCCACCCCGGCGGGTTACGGTCAAACAAATTCAGGAACTGGTTCAACAGAATCTGATCGTAGTAAATGCCGTAGCCGCCGCGGATCGAGGTCTTGCCGTCGCCCCAGGGATCCCAGGCGAATCCTAATCGAGGCGCAAAGTTCAGGTGGTTGCCCTTGAACGGTTGCTGCATCTTCAATGCCGTGTCAGATGGGTCGGGCAGGAAGGACATCCGCCCGTTCACCTCCGTCGGCACGGTGGTGATCTCATACCTCAATCCAAGGTTTAGGGTGAGACGGCGTGTGACGCGATAATCATCCTGCATGTAAGCGCCAAACAGAATGGCGCGAATGCCCCGATTGGGTTCACTACCCGGGAACGGCACGATGACCGACTGCACCCTGGACTGCAGGAAATCGCTCAGCGAGCTGAACGTATAATCTCCTCCGATCCGGTTGAAGTTGGCGGTGTTCCACTGAAATCTTTCGACGAGGAAACCTGCCTTCAAGGCATGTGAGCCCAGAGTGATGCTCAAGTCATCGGAGGGCTGAAACGTGTTCATTCGAAAATAGCGAGGATCATTAATCGTAGCCCCTAGTGTGGAGATACCTCTGACGGTCACCCTACCGAACGGTTGCCCGGGAATGAATGACAAAGAAGCCGGCACACCGGATTGATTGAACAGGTCGACGAGCGTCGTCGAACGATTGAAACCGAACCGAAGCTCATTTAGTACGTTGGGGGAGAAGACACGCGTGGATTGCAATGTTACATACTGATTACGATGAAACTCGTCTTCGGCGAACAGACCCAAAATGTGGTCGAGCGCGTCCTGACGGAGCTTGACGCTATTGTCGATGGTGTAGCGACCGAAGAAGGAATCTTTCTCGGTGGGGTTCCAATCGATCTTGGCGGTTCCATAGTTGACGCTGCTCGGCTGAGACTGGCTGAATTGAAGTGTCCCGATGCCCGGTCCCGCGTTCGGTCCGTTAGGAAGAGGGATCAGGTCGAGGTAAGGCCGGACGCCCGCGTTCACCGGCACCGTCGTGGTTCCGATCCTTCCCTGTCGAGCATTGGCGTCGGGAACAAGAGCGAACTTGGACACCCCCAAGCGTTCACGCAAGCCCTCATAATTCGCGAAATAGAAGAGCCGGTCTCGGCGAATCCTCCCGCCGACAGAAGCGCCAAACTGGTTGCGAATAAAACCCGGGATGGGGGAATTCGGATCGTCAAAGAAATTCTTGGCGTCCAGGGCGGAATTGCGCAAAAACTCATAGACGTCACCGTGCAGAGCGTTGGTGCCGGACTTACTGACGGCATTGATCAGGCCTCCCATCGATCGGCCGTACTGCGCAGTGGCGTTATGAGTGACCACCTGGAATTCACGGATTGATTCGATTCCAAACAGCTGGCCACCCGCCCCACCGGGCGTGAAGTTCTGGGAGTCGTTAATGTCCGTACCATCGAGCATGAATACATTGGAGGTCAACCGCGCGCCGGCGACGGAAAACTTTACGCCACGTCCCTGGTTTGGACTGTTTCCCGCCGCCGTCGCCACGTTCACTCCCGGTTGCAGGTAGATCAACTGATCAAAACTGCGGCCATTGAGAGGCAACGCACGGATCTTCTGGCTATCCACCAGTTCCGCGATGGTGGAAGCCGTCGTTTGCACCGGAGTTGGTTCTCCTTTCACATCGATTTCCTCGGTGACCGGACCGGGCTTCAGGGTGAAGTCGATGACCACCTCGCGACCCACTGTCAGCAACACCCCGGACCTGACGATTCGCTCAAATCTCGGGGCCGTCGCAGTCACCGAATAGTCGCCAGGGCTGAGCGCCGGCGCGTAATAGTGACCGGTCTCGTTCGTTTGTAGAGTTCGCGTCTGCCCGGTCTCCAAATTCGTAATCGTAATCTGGGCACCGGGGATGACGCTGCCGCTTGCGTCCGAAACCGTCCCGGTAATCGTGGCTGTCGTTTGCGCGAAGACTCCACCAGCCGATAATAAGAGAGAGAGCGCAGCAAGTGAGATCAATCGTGCCAGTCGAACCCGACCGACGGCTTCCCCGAAATGAATCTTAACGGTCTGCCGAACGCTGCGAAGCATGCTTACCATTCGATCCTCCAAAATACTGCGATGCAGAGTATAAAAGCCGTCGAGCAAGGCTAGAGCCCCGATACATGAGCCCGCACCTTGATGATCGACCGCCCTGTTGGTAGTAAGCCCTAGCAATTCCTCCTCCAGAACCATAGGACCAATAGATGACATTGAAAAACCAGGGACTTAGCTCGACAAATTACGCGAAAAGCGGCGCCGATGCAAAGAATTTTCGGATTTTTCTTCCAAAAATTTGGAAGGTGTCAACAGTCTCAAGACTTCCGCGACCGCATCCTGATTTGCACACCGGATTTTCTCAATTCACTTTCGAATATCTCCCGAATCGCGGGATCCTCGTCCTCATACTCAATCAGGTTCCCACCCTTTCGCGTGCTCGTCTTACTTAGCCGATGAGTTCGGCCACCGCCCCCGATCGCGCGCATGAACCACTTCCCATCGCCCCCCCAGGTAGCAGCCAAGTAACGAGCAGGGTCGGGGCCGGAATTGAAATGTTGGTGAAACCATCCGTCAGGCGGAACGAATAAGCTCCCCTCCGTGAAGTCCACCCGCACCTGCGTGGGAGCCTCGGAGTATTTCACCGCCCCTTTCCACATCAGGGTATACCCCCGGCCATTGAGCATGACGACATGCGAACCGGGTCCGTGTCGGTGAGCCTTCTTGTAGGTGCCGACTTCGAATTCGGATATGTGGGCTTGCATGGTATTGTCCGAGAGTTGCAATTCGATCCGGGAATTCGCCTCGCCGCGCTCTTTAACATCGGCCAGACGGAGCGTCCGCGCGTCTGGAACGAAGCCGCCGCCCCAGGTATATACGCCGCCGACGATTTCACTGGTTTCAGGCGTCGTCTCCTTGCGCTGGATCTTTTCCTTGCCATCGCCGAAATAGTCGGGGTCGCCGTCATACCGGTCACGGAAAACGTAGTCGTTATTGAAAACGAAATCGAGATTGTGGAAGAGATCAATGACGACGGGTGCATTAGTGATGGCAAGGAACCGGACGGGCGCGGAACCACGATTGGTGTGCTGCCGCCAGGCATTCAGAGGTGGGGAGACGATGCTGCCTGCTTGCCATCGGACCGACTGCTTGGGTCCGGCCGGGTTCCAAATAACGCTCTGGCCCTCGCCGCTCAAGATGTAGATCACCTCCTCGAACAAATAGCGCTGCGGTGTCGTGCTCGAGCCCGGCGGGACTTCGCAAAGGTAAGCATCGTTGACGCCCTCTCCTCCGATCAAATCGATATGGGCGCCGAGCACGCCCAGTCGCTTCCAGGCTTTGACCTCGGCTGTGCGTAAGTTCGGGACGGAGTAGTCTCGATGAACGGGAATATTCTCGGCCTTGAGCCACTCTCCATACGGATTGAGATTCGTCTGATTCCTGTCCTCGGGCCAGGCCGACGCCGATTTGCGATCATGGTGCGCCTGAGCCGCCACTCGCATCTTCCGCCCCTTCCGGTCGGCAGCCTGCGCCGTGCCACTCAAAACCGCCATCGTGGACGTCAGACTAAGCCCGCCCGCAGCTGCCCACTCCACGAAATCTCTCCGCGAGATTCTGGCCTTAATGAATTGCTCCTTCCAGTTCTTCATTCTTATCCTCCGATACGGCTTATTTCGAACTAGCCGGCATCCGGGTTTTCATCCCATGCTTTCCCAGCTCCTCATCAAACATGGCTCTGACTGCAGCATCCTCATCAGGATAATCGATCATGTTGCCTCCTTCCCTGAAGCTCACCGTGTTCAAACGGTGTGTACGCCCGCCCCCACCCATGGCTTTGGCGAAAAACTTACCTCCGACCCATGTGGTGGCCATATATTTCGCCTGCGTTGCGCCGGTATTGAAGTGTTGATGGAACCACCTATCGGGCGGCACCAACAAAGTGCCATCGGTCCAATCCACGCGAACCTTCTTGGGCGCAGTAGTGAAGTGAGGGACATCCGTCCACATGAGCGTGTATCCCACGCCACCCAAAATGAGCACATGCGAACCCGGCCCATGCCGGTGGGCGCGCTTGTAAGTGCCTACCTCAAATTCAGAGAGATGCGTTTGAAGTGTATTGTCGGACAGGATGATTTCGACGCTTTTATTTTTGAGCCCCCGCGATTTAGCCTCGTACAGCTCCAGGCGGTTAACATCCGGGATGAGACCGGCGTCCACCATATTCACGATTCCGCGTTCGCCTTCGCCGAAGATCGCCGCGCTCCCGCCGGCATGGAGTTTCGATTGGTTAAAAACAAAATAGTCCGGCTGATTGTTAAATCGGTCCCGAAATACGAAGTTGTTATTGAAGATGAACTCCGCATTGTGAAAGACGTCCATGACGAGCGGAGCGTCATTGACCGAAAGGAGGCGCGCCGGCGCGCGGCCGCGATTGATGTGCTGCCGCCACACATTCAAAGGGGGCGAATAGAGACTACCTTTTTGCCACTTGAAAGTCTGTTTCGCGCCGCCCTCGTGCCAGATCGCGGTCTCGCCTTCGCCATCGAGGACGAAGATTGCCTCTTCAAACATGTAACGCTGAGGCTTCGTGCTCGCACCGGGTGCCAATTCGCAGACATACGCCCCATCGGTTCCTTCTGCTCCTTCCAGGTCAATCAAGGCTCCTCGGACACCGAGCCGCTGCCACGGCCGGACCTCCAACGCACGAACATCAGGAATGTGATAACCCCTGTGGACGGGAACACCCTGGCTCTCGATCCATTGCTCATAAGGTGTCTTCTCGCTGAAAGGAGCAACACGAAACCCTTCTCTGGATTCGCTCTGATCGGTAAGCCGGTTCGCTCGAGCGTCCGGTATCGTATCCAAAATCGACTCGATGGCGAGAGAACCAAATCCGAGCCGGGTCAATCGGCTGGCAAATTCTCGGCGAGAAATGCAGCCATGCACCAGTTTGGCCAAGACTCCTCTCATGGTTGTCAATCTCCTCTCGAATGCCGACGCGCCTCTCAAATGAGGCCGATCGGCAATATACGCGCAGATCCAAGCAAGATGCTCATCGGACCCCAATCAAGGGCCAGTAGAAGGGGACCAGGACCATCAAAATTCCGGCCTCGATGATCGTGAGCGACGCCCCGATCCAAAGTAAGTCGCGGCTCCGGAAATATCCATATGAATACCCCATGATCAGCACTGCCGACTGGTACAGAAAAATCTTGCCGCCGGTCGAGAAGGTCCAGATCATTCCAAACTGCAAGGGGCTGAAGTGGTGTGAAGCGGCGAAATTAACCACCAGCGGAATGGAGGTGCTCAGCATCGAAGTCTCGCTAGCCAGAAAGAAGTGATAGACGAACGCTGTCCAGTATAATACGAACGTGGACCGATACACACTGGTCAGCCAGGGCACCATCCACGCAAAGAGGGTGTTCGTCAGGACGTCCAGTGCGCCGGTCGAGACCAACACCTCTCCCATGCTGAGCGCCGTGGCCACGAAAAACAAGGGTAAGTAATTGAAGCGTTTCAGATCTTCGGTATCGAGCACCCCTACGCCCGGCACAAGCGCAAGCAGTCCGATCCCGAGGGCGATCAGCGCGGGTGAGAGATGGTGAACGGAATCGGTCATCCACAAACTAACCGCGACCAGCATCAATAGGAGGGAGCGGATTTCCATCGCGCGCCAGCCCCCCATCTTGTCGAGCTCCTGCCTTATGAAATTGATCCCGCCCGGCAAGGATTCCTTCTCGGGTGGAAAGAGCCGCAACGTCAGACGCCAGCTCACGAGGATAGTCAAGAAGCTGCAGGGTAAATAGGCAAAGAACCATTGACTCCATAGCACCTCGACATGTCCGACCTTTTCGATCAAGCCCCGGGCCAGAACCGAAGGCACGCCGCCGATCATCATCTTGTCAAAAATGTTGGCGGCATACGTGAGAATGACAAACATCCCGCGGCCAACCGTACTCCCACGACCGAGCCCAAAGGCGTCGATTAGCCCGATGGCTACCGCAGCCATGACCACGATGCGCGCTATCGAGGAAGGCACCAGGAACGTCAACAGAAAATCCGAGACGATGAGCCCGAGCAAAATTCGCGAATAAGTGCTGCCAAAGCGCAGAATCACCAGATAGGCGAGGCGCCTGGCCAGCCCTGACTTGGTCGCCATCGTCCCGAAGAGCATCGCGCCGAACAGGAACCAGGTAGTGTCATTGGCGAAACCGCTGAAGCTCGTGCCGAATTTGACCACGCCCAGTGCCCAGAATAGATAACATCCGATCAAACCCGTCACGGCATGATCGAGCACCTCCGTAATCCAGGCGATGATCATGAACGACGTGATAGCGAGCGCGTGCTGGGCTGTTGGATTCAGGCGGAGCGGCACGAACCAGATCACTCCCGGAACTACCACTGACAGCAGAGCGCCTGCTATGACGCGCCTGGAACTACGAGCTTGCGAGGGAATTAACGATTGGGAAGGAATTGGCGACTGATTCATTGAATCATTGACGATTGGGCTCCCTTCGGGTTGTCGCGTCATTCCTTGGCCGGCCGTCGAGGCAACCAGTTTATTGGCCTACATCCCAGAGGTTCTAATCATCAATGGCCCGATCGTCAAGAATCCAATCGTCAATGAACCAATAGTCAACGGCTCAATCGCTCGAAGCCTCCGCGGTCGCCCGGGCAGCAAGTCCTAGCCGGTCGACCTTGTCTCCAACCGTAGGCAACGCGCTTAGAACAACGAGCCGCTCCGGTAACTTGTAGTGTGCGATTCCCTCGCGGCGCAGATGCTCGCGAAGCGTCTCCAGTGTCGGAGGTGAACCTGGCAGGGGCACGACACAGGCGCACACACGCTCGCCGAGCACAGGATCGGGAATGCCCACCACCGCCACCTGGGACACGGAAGGATGGGTGCGAAGTAACTTCTCGATCTCGTCCGGGGCAATATTGTCACCTCCCCTGATGATGAGATCTCGCGCGCGTCCTAGGATCACCAGATTGCCTTGTTCATCGAATCGCCCAAGATCCCCCGTCTGGAACCAGCCACCACGCCAGCGCTTGCGCGTCAACTCCGGATCACCATAGTAGCCGGAGACACAGCATGGCCCGCGACCCAGGATTTCTCCAACTTCGCCCTTCGGAACATTGTGTCCTTCCATATCGACGACCCGGAATTCGGTACCGCCCCGCGGGCGCCCCACAGTCCGGTGACGCACGGCCTGCGCATCGCCCAGGTCGGGAGCCGCCCAGCCTCCGAAGTCGGTGGCTCCGTATACGGATATCGCCACACCTTCCGTACGCGCTTCGAGCGCTTCGGCTAACGCGGGTGGGAGTACGGAGCCCGACATGTACCACAGCCGGACACTCGAAACGTCAAAGCGAAGCATGTCCGAAAGCAACTTTGAAATTTGGGCCGGCGTGCCGCTAACGATAGTCGCGCGCTCGCGTTCAATCATCTCAAGCGCCTGCTCTGCCCGGAACACCGACAATGTAAAGACCGCCGCGCCTGCCATCGGCGCCGCCAGCCATGAGGTTTTGCCGGGTCCCGTACCCGTGGAGAGCGCGACGACGACATCGTCTGGAGTGATTCCCAGGAGCACAGCTTGGGCCCTCGCTCGCTCGGCAGCCGCGGCCAGCGTGTAAAGCGCAAGCTTCGGTATTCCCTCCGAGCCGGTGGTAGTGAGAATGTGTGCACCTTCATCGAGGCGCGTCGCGCGCGCTGGGTCCGCATGCGGACTGTCTAATCGGAGGGGCGCGTCATCCGGCAACTTTACTTGAAGGGTCTCCAACTTGGCCTCGCCGCAGATACGACAGACCTCCTCAGCATAATCGCGTCCGCGGAAGAGCGCCGGCGACACAATCATGAGGGGACGCACGCGCTCGGCGATTGTGGTTACCTCGCGTACGCCTTGGGCGGACGATACCGGTACCCACAGGAGTCCGGCCCGCTCACATGCCAACCGAAGCAGGTACCACTCGACAGTGTTCGGCAGCCAGCCGAGGACCGGAGCTTGTCGTGGAAGACCACGGGCCACCAGCCAGCCACTCGCCGCCTCAACCCACGCGGCGACCTCCGTCCACGTGAGCTTCACTCGATCATCGCTGAGGGCGACGGCGTTCGGGCGTTCACGTGCATGCCTGGTTAAGGCGTCGATGAATGTCTCCAACATCACACCTGAGTCAATGAGTCAATGGGTGGAAGAGTCCGACGTCCGAAGTCCGACGTCCGAAGTCGTGGTGAGGAGATCGCAGTAAGCGTGCAGGAGGACCAATGAATAGCCGCAAGTACGGACTTCGGACCTCGGACTTCGGACATCGGACTCAAAGAGACTCATTGACTCAACCGTTCCATCACGTCAAACAGATCGCTATACGGTTCGGCGGCGAATGTCTCGGGGAGCGTTTCGATAATACGGATACTGCATGGCCATGGAAATCTCACGCCAACAACCGAACGAAGCCACAGCACTGGCTCACCGGCCTTTGCTGGTCGTGACACGACGCCGCGGACGTTGATCCCGCGATACTTTTTCCGCCCAGGTGAGAGATCACGCAGAGTCAGAACGGTTGGCCGGCCGGACACAGTTTTTTCCACGTCCTTTACAAATGCTTCGTATTCGTTTGACATCGTCCTTTTTCCTTTCGGGACATCGCCCGTATGGGGCCTCCCCTGAGACCGACCCGTCTCGGCCACTTGAAGGGTCGCGGTCTGGAGACCGCTCCGACACTCATAATCCCAGCGCCTTCCAGCGATCGAGGACTCGTGTTTGCAGGTCCGCGGGATAACTACTGTCGAAGGTGGCACGCACCGGAATGGTCTCCGTGGGCCATTCCGGGGGCCAAGTCGCGTCGAAGGCCACGGTGGCACCCGATCTCGCGGTGCGTTCGGTTTGGCTGTAACACGGCGTTAGCGTATTCGCGCGGCCCTCATACCGGGCGACATGAATTCCGGTTCCCGGATGACACTTGGTTGAAAAGGCATGAATGACGGCGGCCAGATTGAATACGTCTACATCCTCATCAACCACGATGATCTTCGACAAGAGTGCTCGGCGAGCCGTCAACGTCTGGACCACCTGGTTGGTGACTTCCCTACCGCCTTTGCGAACAGACACGATGGCCAGATGCACGGCCCCCTCGGGAGGGACGTACACAGCCGTCACGGGAACGCCATGTTTTTCGAGGCGTCGCTGAATCGCGATGGCGCCTGAGATTGATGTAACAATCGAGCTGCAATCTTTGAAGCCGGTGGTGTCGACCGTAAGAATTGGCTGGCGCCGGTGCGTGATCGCGGGTACGCGCGCGCAAATGTGGTGTGCCAACTCCCCCCGTGCGGGAGCCCGGGGACCCCCCCAAAGGGGCCC
>JACXTT010007445.1_pt1 | contig 15413 bp, 10 predicted proteins | sample 9270951 | NCBI WGS metagenome assembly JACXTT01 (sample SAMN15532306, study PRJNA645909) | rock metagenome | isolation source: weathered quartz diorite | place: Puerto Rico | collected 2017-06-21 | reverse complement strand
GTACGTGCGTAATATTGCCGATTCGCATCGAAACAAATCTAATGACCACAGCGAGTCTTTAGCGTGACCGATGAACGAAAGCCAGGAAGCGCTTCCCGGCCCGACAAGGTTCGGATCTCGGTCGTCGTACCACCGTCAGCGTATAATTGCGCCACACGTCTTCAATTCGGAGAGGTAAACGATGCCCGCTCGAAAACTAATCGTCCTGTTTCTGTCTCTAACCGGCTTGCTAATCGGCCAAACGCGGCGGATCGACGATCTCGCGTTGAAGAACGCTGGCAAAACCGGTGAGGAATGGCTGACCTATGGTCTCACTCCGGGCGAGACCCGCTACAGTCCGCTGAAACAGATCGACACCAGCAATGTGAGCCGGCTCGGTCTGGCCTGGTCATACGACATCGGGCAGGGAGGCGGCAATCAGGAAGCAACTCCGCTTTTCTGGAATGGCGCGTTGTATGGGATCACAAACTGGAGCGTGGTCTTCGCCGTCGATGCTCGCACGGGCAAGGAACGATGGCGCTGGGATCCGGAAGTCAATCAGACGGCGGTCCGGCCGAAGATCTGTTGCGGCGTTGTGAATCGAGGCATTGCGATCTACCAGGGAAAAATCATCGCGCCCGTGATCGATGGCAGACTCGAAGCACTCGATGCCGAAACGGGCAAGCCGGTTTGGGAAGCGCGAATTGCATATCCTCAAGACAACTACACGATCACTATGGCGCCGCGCATCGCAAAAGGCAAAGTGATCATCGGCGTGAGCGGTTCCGAGTATCCTGTACGCGGATTCTTCGCAGCATACGATGCGAACACCGGACAATTCGCATGGCGGTTCTACACGATTCCCGGCGATCCTTCGAAGCCATTCGAGAACCCTGCATTGAAAAAAGCCGCGGAGACGTGGTCCGGACAGTGGTGGAAACTCGGCGGCGGTGGAACGGTCTGGGACGGCATGGCATACGATCCCGATGCCGACCTTATTTATGTAGGAACCGGCAACGGTGGTCCATGGCCCGAAGAGCTTCGCCAGTCGAAAGGCAAAGACAACCTCTACGTATGTTCGATCCTCGCGGTCAAGCCGGACACCGGCGAGTTGAAGTGGTATTACCAGCCGGTTCCGGGCGATTCCTGGGACTACGACAGCGTCCAGGGATTCATACTCGCGGACCTGACGATCAACGGCCGCCAGCGTAAGACGATCATGCAGGCGAACAAGGACGGCTTCTACTACGTTCTCGATCGCGTTTCGGGGGCCTTCATTTCAGCGCAACCTTTCGCGCAGGTCACATGGGCGAAAGGCATCGACCCGGAGACTGGCCGGCCGATTGTGAATCCGGAAGCGCACTACGATTTCAACAAAACAACGATCACGTTGTCGCCGCCTCCGAATGGAGCGCATAACTGGTCGCCCATGTCGTTCAATCCTTCAACGGGTCTGGTTTACATTCCGACGACGACTGATGGGAGTCGCACATTCGCCGTCGAACCTGATTTCACTTACAAGCCCGGAGACCGAAATACCGGAATCCTCCGCACGGGCCTGGGCACGGCCGTTCCTTCTCCGAAGGCGATCGGGCCGGTGCCGCCCGAAGGGCAACACTTTGCGCTTGTCGCGTGGGATCCGGTCACGCAGAAGGAACGTTGGCGCAACACAGGTGGAGGAGCAGTCGGAGGCGGGACAGTCACGACTGCCGGCAATCTCGTGTTCCAGGTAATCCCCGACGGTCACTTCGTCGCTTACAGCGCGGACAAGGGTGAAAAGCTGTTGGATATTCAAACCGGATTGCGCGGTGGCATGGCTCCGCCGATCACTTACATGCTAGATGGAAAACAATACGTCGCATTCCTTGGTGGCCAGGGAATGGTACTGCCTCCATTACCCAACGCGCCGCCGCCCGCGCCCGGAGCCGTACCTGGCAATGCTGCGTCTGTAGGAGGGACCGCGCCACCAAAGCTGTTGACGTTTGTTCTGGACGGAAAAGGAACGCAGCCCAAGTAGGGAAGGTTACCGTTTGTAAACCTTGCCGCCTTTCATCACGAAACGCACGCGTTGAAGGGCTGTAATGTCTGTGAGCGGATCACCGTCGACGGCGACGAGATCCGCTTCGAGGCCCGGCATGATGGCGCCGATCGTGTTTTGCAGATTCATCGACTCCGCCCCGTGAGAGGTCAGATCAATTAATGCATCCATCGGCTTCTGGCCGATGCGCACACGCTCAATGGTTTCTCTCGCGTTTTGGCCATGCGCTCCTGCATTGGCGTCGGTGCCCATCACCATCTTGAGCCCGGGCGTCCTCAACGCCATTCTGAACATTGGGCCGCCGAGGGCGTGCGCCTTTTCCATCGCGGCAAATCCTTCTTCGGTGTAATTGCCGAGGCCCAGAAACTTCGGCTTGTTCTCAAAATAGTTTGGGAAGTTGAGCCCGATATTGGGATCGAACCAAACGCCGTTCTGAGCGAGCGCGGTGAACGCTTCCTCGGTCGCGAGCACGCCATGCTCGACAGCCGTGCAGCGTGCCCGCGCAGCGCGGATCATCGATTCGGCGCTCTGCGCATGGATCATCGCGCGCAGGCCCTGCGCGCGCGCTTCACTGCAGACGGCATCGAGCTGCTCCTGCGAGAACGTCGCTGTACCACCCTCCCGGATGCTGAGGGATGCGAAGATCTTGATGAGATCGGCCCCCTCCGATTTTTTCTTTCGAACGTATTCGCGAAGCTGCTGCGGCGTCAGCCGCGCGTCCGTCATCTGGTCGAGTGACGTGAGAATCCGCGGTCCGGGCAGCACGCCGCGCGCGATCGCATCGCGAAGCGGCTTGTCGGACGGCGCGCCAACGCTTTGTATGGTGGTGAATCCCGCCATCAATGTGACGTAGGCATTTTCTGCGCCATAGAGCGCCGTCTGGTCCGGCGCCTCTCCGCCGTCCGACCACCTGCCCTTCGTATCGAAGTGCCATCCGATGTGAACGTGAGTGTCGATGAACCCCGGCAGAAGCGTCATCGAGCCGAGGTCATAAGTCGCGTTGCCGGCCGCCGGCGCAACACGCTCGATCTTCGATCCGCGTACAGTGACGACAACATTTCGCTGCACTCCGCCGCGGCCGTCAATGACTTGCGCCGCACGGATCGTTATCGGCGCGACTGTTTGCTGCGCCGGGAGCGTCGTTGCGCCGCTGACGAGAATTCCGACAATGACGAGAATCAGATTGCGAGTCCGAACCCTCTCCCTCTGGGCGAGGTCGGCGCGTAGAGCGCGCCGGGTGAGGGTCGAAGTAACGGCAAACACTGAACCCTCACCGGCCGCCTTGCGGCGGCCGACTCTCCCAGAGGGAGGGTGATTTCCTGATCGATCCTTCGCGATTCGCACTGCTAGCGCTCCGGAGCGGAGGGCCGGGGAAGGTTGTACTTTCGCGAGCGCGAGTTGAGTTCCTGGACTTGCTCAACCTTGTCCGACATCTCGCGGCTCAGAGATCCCTTTTGTGCTTCAGTCATTCGTCCTGTGGTTTTCAATTCGACCAGGGCTTTGTCGACGGCGCCCAGCGCAATATTCACCATACTCGCGGACTGGCCTACCGCGACTCGGGCTGCTTTCATGGCGGCTGCAGTTGCCGGGAAATTTGCGCCACCGATCACAGCCATGAGCGGCTTCTTCACGATGTCGGCCGCCTTCACGTAGTCTTGCGCGGTCGGTAATCCAATCCACACTGCATCAGCACCGGCTTCAGCATAGGCAGCGGCTCGGTCCAGCATCTCGGTGTACGAATTGTTGGGAGTCGGAGCAAGGCAGCGCGCGATCAGAACCATGTCCGTTCGCGCGTCGACCGCGGCGTGAATGTTGTCGATCATCCGAACCTTGGGAAAGACACCGGGAACGGCATAGCCTGTGGCGCGGTTGATTGGCATTCGATCATCGAACGCCGCGCAGCCGATGCCGCCTCGTTCAGCCTGCTTTGCGAAGCGGTAAACATTCAGAGGAGTCGCGCCAAAGTCGTCTACATCCGAGAGTATCGGAATATCCACATTCGCGGCGATGACGCAGTTGTAGTCGATGATCTCTGACACTGTAACGATCGCTTGATCCGGTAGACCGACCAGCGCCTGATTGACGACGCTGCTGCCGACAAACGCGCCTTGGAACCCGTGAGCCTCAATCAGACGAGCCGTCATTACATCGTAAGCGCCGGGGCATATCAGCGGCTCCGGCCCATTCATCAATGCGCGAAAGCGCGCACCCATTGTTCGCGGTGCCGGTCGCGCCTGCGGCTCGGGAACGACCCCGGTCAATCCGGACGCCGTCAGCCCAGCCGACAGCCCAGCGGCTAATCCAGCCGCTTGGAAAAACTCGCGTCTAGTCGCTTTTCCAGCCATAATCGCTCCTCGAGAATTCTTAGTTTGAACGAAATCGTTTGGCGCATTGTAGCCCAGTTTGTAGGAATCCCAACACCATGCGCGTCGTCATACTGATCAGTTCGGTGCTCGTGTGCCAGCTAGTGGCGGGAAGCAGTACATACACACAAGCGAAAGCGCCCGATCTGATCATTGTGAATGCGAAGATCTATACCGTCGATTCCAGGTTCTCGACGGTCGAAGGCGTCGCCATCACGGATGGGAAATTCACCGCCGTGGGCACAACAGCGCAGATTCGAAAGTTGATCGGGCCATCCACCAGAATCCTCGATGCCGCGGCGGAAAGACCATCATACCTGGACTCCAGGACAATCACCTCCACAACGCCGGCGGCGGTCCAGGCGTGGACCTTTTCAACGCGCGTACCCTCGACGACGTGCTGACTCGCATCAGCGCTCGGGCGAAGGAAGCCAAACCGGGCGATGTCGTGATTACGAATCCCGACTGGCATGAGGCTCAGTTAAAAGAACAACGGCTTCCGTATCGCAAGGATCTCGACAAAATCGCTCCGAAAGTTCCCGTGGTGGTGGTGCGCGGAGGACACGAATACATCTTGAATTCGGCGGCCCTCAACAAGTGGCACATCGATAAGGCGACGCCGGAGCCGGCGGGCGGCCGCATCTCGCGCGATGAGAACGGCGAGCTGAATGGGGAATTGATCGATCGCGCAAAGGCGCTGGTCACTTTGCCTCCGGAACCGAAGCCCGGCACAGCTTATTTTCTTGAAGAGCACAAGAAGCTCAACGCAGCGGGTCTGACGTCGATTCGGTACCCCGGCGCAAGCATCGAGCAGTACCGTGCTCTGCAAGAGCTGGACAAAAAGGGTCTGCTGACGATTCGCGTGAACCAGTTGTTGCGGCCGCCCGCAACCGATGCCGCAAGCGAGGCGAAAATGCTCGCCTCCTATAACGTAAAACCAGACGAAGGGAACGAGTGGTTGCGCATCGGTGGCGTCAAGCTGGGCGTTGACGGCGGTTTCGAGGGCGGTTGGATGACGGAGCTCTATGAGAAGCCTTACGATGATGGTGGAAAATATTTCGGCATCAATACGCTCAAGCAGGAACCCTACACGGCGATCGTCAAGGAGCTCAACCGCCTCGGTTGGCGCGTAGCCACGCATGCAGTCGGTGATGCTGCAATCGATGAAGTTCTCGCGGCGTACGAAGCAGCCAACGCCGAAAAGTCCATCGTCGGACGCCGGTGGACGATCGAGCACGCTTTCATTCCGCGTCCGGATCACTTCCCGCGCATGAAACAGCTCGGCTTGGTCATTTCGGCACAGGATCACCTGTATGTGGCGGGGCCCAGCCTCGTGAAGATGTGGGGCGCGAAACGTGCCGCATGGGTGACGCCTTTGCGCACCTATCTTGATCAGGGCCTCATGGTCTCACTGGGCACGGATTCTTCGGTTGTTCCGTATCCGCCGTTGTGGGTCTTCTATCACTTCGTAAGCCGCAACACGATTAGTGGTGGAGTGCTGGGACCGGACCAGAAGGTCACGCGGCAGGAGGCGCTGAAGGCGCAAACCATCAACAACGCCTACACGACTTTTGAAGAGAAAACGAAAGGCTCGATCGAGCCCGGAAAGTTGGCCGACCTTGTACTACTTGAACAGGACATCATGACCGCGCCAGAAAAATCCATCGAGTCGATGAAAGTGCTCATGACGATGGTTGGCGGCAAGATCGTTTACCAGCGAAGGTGACATGTTAATCGCAATGATTGTGCGTATGGAGGCTCCCATGAGGAAGACGAAACAACTTGCCATTTATGTAGCGCTGCTGACTGTGCTCATCGCCGCGACAAGCGAGGCACAAGCGCCGAAGCCCGACTCCAAAACTCTTGCCGCGACTGGCATTCTCGAGCGGCTTGCGGAGCGTTCGGGCGTATACGGTGTGCCTGCGACCGCCAGAGTGCCGGGCTTCATCGCTGATGCCGGCTGGCCGCAGAAGCTTCCGAACAACTGGATCATCGGACAAGTCGGAGGCTTGTATGTCGCTCCCGACGATCATGTCTGGGTCTACCAACGGCCACGCACGTTGACCAACGACGAAGCGGCGCTGACAACTGCGACGTATAAGTCAAAGGATGGAAAACCCATCGACGCGATGGGTTTTTCGCGTCCATATGGAGCGCTCGGCGATTGCTGTCTGCCGGCGCCGTCGGTGTTGGAATTCGATTCAAACGGCAAGCTCCTGCGTGCATGGGGCGGTCCGGCCGATCCCGATAGGTGCAAGATGTCGGAAGGCTGCATTTGGCCGGCCACCGAGCATGGCATTTTTGTCGACCACAACGGCTTCGTGTATATCGGCGGCAATAACGCCAATGCCAATCCAAACGGTTCGGCATGGGCTTCGAACAACGGCGCCGACGGAATGATTCTGAAGTTCACCAAGGACGGCAAGTTTGTGATGATGATGGGCGGTTCGGGGGCAAAAGGTCCGGACAGTAATAATAAAGATGGCGGCCGCAACGGCACGCCTCTGTTCTATCTGCCCGCAGACATAACCGTCGATCCGACGACGAATCGCATGTATGTGTCGGATGGCTACGGCAACAGGCGCGTGGTCATCGCTGATGCGGCCACAGGTAAGTACATCGGTCATTTCGGCGCGTATGGCAATAACCCAGTCGATGACAAGGCTGCGGCCGCAGCCGGCGACTGGATGACCGACTTCAACAGGGGCAATATGAAACCGGCCTTCTTCCGTAATCCTGTGCACTGTGTGAAGATCAGCAAGGACGGTTTGATTTATGTCTGCGACCGGGGCAACAACCGCATCCAGGTCTTTAACGGTCGCGATCCCAACCTGGGTAAGGAATGCTCGAACCCGGCCGGCGAATCGGGCAAGTGCGGCTTCGTCAAGGAACAGTTCGTCGCGATAAAGACGAATGGTCTCCCCGGCTCAGCTGTGTCGATGAATTTCTCGACTGATGCGAAACAGTCCTGCCTCTACGTCGGTGACAACTCCAACATGACGATGTACGTGCTGAAGAGAGACACGCTCGAAGAACTAGGCCGGCTGGGGCGAAGCGGGCGCGAAACCGGGGAGTTCCATTGGCTTCATCAGGTCAGCATCGATTCCCACGGCAACCTGTACACAGCCGAGGTCGATACCGGGAAGCGAATCCAGAAGTTCATCCGATTCGGCGAGGACGGCTGCAGCGGCACGGGCCGCAAAACCGTTGGCGGAGTGCTGCCGTTTTAAATGGTCACCGGTGTGTGGTGGATTGAGCTACTACGTAAGAAAACGGTAATTTCCAAGTATTTCTGCGGTGATGGGAGCCAATGCTACTGCAGTAGCCTGAACATAAGGACAGCCGCTTCACGAGACTTCCCGAATGAATAGGCCAGCGAAGCGGTAAGAAACATCGCGCATCGTGTGACTCGTTATGGTCGAACAAGTATCCCCGCCCCTTCCCGGCATCATTACTGTCAACACTGCCAACGTCTCCGTTAATTCCCGTAAAAAAGATTTCAACGATAAAAAAGTGGGACCAAATGGAAAAAAGCAATGTTCAGATGGGTACCTCCGGCACAATTTCCGCGTTCTTAGCCGACGTTGACGGGACGCTCGTTACGAAGGAGAAGGTCCTCACGAAGCGCGCGATCGAGGCAGTACGGAAACTTCACGAGAACGGCGTCGCGTTTTTTATCACCAGCGGACGACCTCCTCGCGGGATGCGAATGCTGGTTGAGCCTCTCGGGCTGAAGATGCCGATGGCTGCATTCAACGGCGGCATGCTCGTGCACCCCGACCTTTCGGTCGTTGACGAGCGTACTCTGCCTGACGACGTGGTGCCTGAGGTCATCGATATCCTGCTGGCACACGCTCTCGATGTCTGGATTTACCGCGGTACGGAGTGGTACATCCGTTCTGCACAAGCCCCTCATGTGGATCGCGAAACGGCAACCGTGCAATTTCCGCCGACAGTTGTTCCCACGTTCGACGGCTTGCTCAACCGCGTCGCGAAGATTGTCGGAGTCAGCGATGACCTGGATTCAGTTGCTCGTTGTGAAGCGGCTGCCCAGGCGCAGTTAGGGGGGCACGTCTCTGCCACGCGGTCACAGCCTTACTACCTCGACGTGACACACCCCATGGCCAACAAGGGCGCCGTGATGGTACTGCTTTCGCAGTTTTTGAAAATACCGCTGGAATCTATCGCTACGATAGGCGACCAGCCGAACGATGTACTGATGTTCAAGCTGAGTGGTCTCAGCATAGCGATGGGGAATGCAAGCCCGGAAGTGCAGAAGCAAGCCAATTATGTGACGACTTCGTATGAAGACGAGGGTTTCGCCAATGCTGTGGAGCGTTTCGTACTGACACGGTTAGACGTGCTCCGGAATAAATCTAGAGGATCCACGAAAGGTTTAGTGAGTATGAAAGCCACGCAACTGCTCCATAACCTCGGACAGAGCCTCTGGCTCGACAATATCACGCGCGACCTCCTTGACAGCGGTACTTTGCAGAACTACATCGACGAGCTATCGGTGACCGGACTTACATCGAACCCAACGATCTTCGACCACGCCATCAAGGGCAGTTCGGCGTACGACGCCAGCATCCGTGACGCGCTGTCTAAAGGCAAGTCCGGAGAGGATCTGTTCTTCGACCTCGCGCTCGACGATGTGACACGTGCTGCTGACCTGTTTCGCGGAATCTACGACCGGACCAACACCGTGGATGGTTGGGCATCGCTGGAAGTGTCCCCGCTGTTGGCCCACGACACGGCCAGCACCATTGCGGAGGCCAAACAGTTGTCCGCACGTGCGGCTCGCCCGAACCTGCTTATCAAGATCCCTGGCACCAAGGAGGGTCTGCCGGCCATCGAAGAAGCGATCTTCTCGGGAATACCGATCAACGTGACGCTGCTGTTTTCACGCGCACACTATCTGGCGGCAGCCGAGGCGTTTCTGCGTGGCATCGAAAGGCGCATGGAAGCCGGTCTTAATCCGAACGTGGCTTCGGTCGCCTCGGTATTCGTCAGCCGTTGGGACGCCGCGGTCGCCGACAAAGTACCAGCGGCGTTGCACAATCAACTTGGCCTCGCCGTCGCCAAACAGACCTACAAAGCCTACCGCGCTCTGCTCAGTTCGCCACGTTGGCAGCGCATTTACAATGCCGGCGCCCGCCCGCAACGTTTGCTGTGGGCCAGCACGGGAACCAAAGATCCATCTGCTTCAGACATCTTGTATGTCAAAGGTCTCGCCGCACCTTTCACAGTGAACACGATGCCCGAAAAAACGTTGAAAGCCCTCGCCACACACAACGAGCTCGGTTCGATCCTGCCTGCAGATGGCGGCGATTGCGAAGGGGTGCTGGCGGAGTTTGTCAAAGCCGGTGTGAATGTCGATGCTCTGGGCGCTCAACTTCAGGATGATGGCGCCAAGTCTTTCGTTAAATCCTGGAACGACCTGATGCAGGTGATCGAATCGAAGAGCGAACTCTTAAAACGAGTAGCTTGAAGTATCGATTGTGGGAGGAAGACTTCCTCCCACGTACTCCGCTTACCAAGAGAAACAACACGAAAGGAGCCGCGGCATGAAGTCTGCCATCAACACTCTTACGAGACGATCGACGTGGAAAGCCCTGGCGACGCACTTCAAAGAGATGAGCAAATTGCATCTGCACGATCTGTTCGCTAACGATGCGCAGCGTGGCGAGCGGCTGGCGGCGGAGGCGGTTGGTCTGTACCTGGACTACTCGAAGAATCGCATCACGCAAGAGACAGTGAGGCTGCTCGTTAATCTGGCGGAGGAGGGCGATCTCCGTGGGCGCATTGATGCGATGTTCCGGGGCGACAAGATCAACATTACCGAGAATCGTGCTGTGTTGCACGTTGCCCTGCGTGCGCCACGGGGGACAACGATCGTCGTCGACGGCGAGAACGTTGTACCGCATGTCCACACAGTGCTCGACAAAATGGCGGACTTCTCCAACCGGGTGCGCAGCGGCGAGTGGAAGGGACACACCGGTAAGCGCATCCGTAACGTCATTAACATCGGTATTGGTGGTTCCGACCTCGGTCCGGTGATGGCCTACGAAGCACTGCGCCACTACAGCAAGCGCGATATGACATTCCGATTCGTCTCCAACGTGGACAGCACCGACTTCGTCGAGGCAACACACGATCTTGATGCAGCCGAGACCTTGTTCATTGTTTCGTCGAAGACCTTCACAACGCTCGAGACGATGACGAACGCCCACAGTGCGCGCGGGTGGTCGCTTGCCCGGCTTGGCGGTGATGCAAACGCGGTGGCAAAACACTTCGTGGCCGTCTCGACCAACGCGGCCAAAGTTTCCGAGTTTGGCATCGACACTGCCAACATGTTCGGCTTCTGGGACTGGGTGGGTGGTCGATACTCGATGGACTCTGCGATTGGACTATCGACGATGCTCGCCGTTGGGCCCGACAACTTCCGGGCGATGCTGAATGGCTTCCATCAAATGGACGAGCACTTCCGCACCGCTCCCTTTGACAGCAACCTGCCGGTGTTGATGGGCCTTCTGGCTATCTGGTACAACGACTTCTTCGGTGCCCAGACGGTTGCTGTTCTCCCGTACGAGCAGTATCTGAAGCGGTTTCCCGCATATCTCCAGCAGTTGACCATGGAGAGCAACGGCAAACATGTTGGTCTCGATGGGAAGAAGGTGTCCTTTGACACTGGTCCGATCTACTGGGGCGAGCCGGGGACCAATGGACAGCACTCCTTCTATCAACTGATCCACCAGGGAACGAGGCTCATTCCTTGTGACTTTATCGCCTTCACGAAGACGACCAATCCGCTCGGCCGGCATCATGACATGCTCATCGCCAACGTCCTCGCTCAGACCGAAGCGCTGGCGTTCGTCAAGACTGCAGAGCAGGCGAAGGCGGAGGGCATGCCGGATTGGCTCGTGCCTCACCGTGTGTTTGAAGGTAATCATCCTTCCAACACAATCATCGCGGAGAAGCTCACGCCGGAAACGCTCGGGAAACTTGTTGCACTGTACGAGCACAGCGTTTTCACTCAAGGTACTGTTTGGGGTATCGATTCCTTCGATCAATGGGGTGTCGAGTTGGGCAAGGCGCTGGCCCAGCGCATCATCCCTGAACTCGAGAGCGCTGCCGAACCTCTGCTTGCGCACGACAGTTCGACCAATACGCTGATCCGTCGTTATCGGCAGCAAAAAGAAGAGCTCTCATACGGTCTCGGTTATGACCGTCCTCTGTATCTCATGCCGTTCGATCATCGCGGCTCATTCGAGCTCAAGATGTTCGGGTGGCACGAACCCCTGACCGCCGCGCAGACCGATGAGATAGCCGCCGCGAAGCAAGTCATCTATGACGGTTTTAAGGCCGCGGTCGATGCCGGAGTACCAAAAGAGAAGGCGGGGATCCTCGTCGACGAACAATTTGGAGCCGCTATCTTGGGTGATGCCTCGGCAAACGGTTTCACGGCCGCGTGCCCGGCCGAAGCGAGCGGGCAGGACGAGTTCGAGTTTCAGTACGGCGAGGATTTTGCATCTCACATCGAAGCTTTCAACCCGACTTTCTGCAAGGTCCTGGTGCGCTACAACCCTGAAGGCGAACAGGCTCTCAATCAACGGCAGGCAGCGCGCCTGCGTCGTCTCTCCGATTATTTAAAAGGTAAAGGTCGGAGCCGGATGTTGTTCGAGCTGCTTGTACCGCCGGAGAAGAAGCAACTCGACCGACTCAAGGGCGACAAGAAGGCTTACGACGTCGAACTTCGCCCGAAGTTAATGGTCCGGGCCATTGAAGAGTTACAGGATGCCGGTGTGGAGCCGGACATCTGGAAGATCGAAGGGCTCGACAGCCGCGAAGACTGCGAGAAGATCGTGGCGGCTGCGAGGCGCGGCGGTCGGGACAAAGTCAGCTGCATCATTCTGGGCCGAGGTGCAGACGACAAGAAAGTCTCCGAGTGGCTGGAAATTGCATCTTCTGTTCCTGGATTCATTGGCTTCGCAGTCGGACGCACCACCTTCTGGGAGCCTCTGGTTGATTGGCGAGCCGGCAAATTCGTTCGCGAGTCCGCCGTCGCTGAGATCGCGCGACGCTATCAGGAGTTCGTCAGTATTTTCGAACGTGGGAAGAGGGGTGCTGGATTTACCGACGCAGCGTGAAACTCGCGCCCTCGATTCTCGCTGCCGACTTCGGTCATCTTGCGGCACGTATTAGTCGTAACAGAAGGAGACGTTCATGCAATTAGGAATGGTCGGTCTGGGAAGAATGGGCGCCAACATGGTTCGACGCCTTATTAAGGGAGGCCACGAATGCGTGGTCTTCGACAGGTCACCCAAAGTAATTAAAGAACTGGTCGGTGAGAAAGCTGTGGGGGCGTCCTCACTGCAGGACCTCATCAAGAAATTGCGGAAACCGAGAGCGGTATGGTTGATGGTGCCGGCAGCGGTCGTGGACAACACGATTGCCAGCCTCACTCCTCTTCTTGAACCTGAAGACATTCTCATCGATGGCGGCAACTCTTATTACGTGGACGACATTCGGCGAGCCAAGGAGCTTGCGACGAAGCAAATTCATTACGTCGACGTAGGCACAAGCGGCGGTGTGTGGGGGTTGGAGCGCGGTTATTGCATGATGATTGGCGGCGAAGACGCTGCGGTCAAACACATTAATCCTGTCCTCGCTTGCCTTGCGCCCGGCCCTGGAAACGTTCCACGTACACCCGGCCGGGAGAAGCTCGGTGGGACAGCCGAACAAGGATACCTTCACTGCGGTCCGAATGGCGCAGGCCACTTCGTCAAAATGGTTCACAACGGTATCGAGTACGGCCTCATGGCGGCTTACGCGGAGGGCTTGGGAATTCTGCGCGGCGCCAATATCGGGAAGAAGAAGAGTGCCATCGACGCCGAGACCACACCGCTGCGCGATCCCGAACACTATCAATACGACCTGAATCTGCGCGATGTCAGTGAAGTCTGGCGACGAGGCAGCGTCATCGCTTCGTGGCTGCTCGATCTGACGGCGGCAGCGCTGGTCGAAGATTCCGAACTTAAGAAATTCGCCGGCCGTGTCTCAGACTCTGGCGAAGGCCGGTGGACGATCAAGGCTGCCATCGACGAGGCCGTCCCAGTTCCGGTTCTCACCTCGGCGCTCTATGAACGCTTTACTTCCCGCGGTGAGGCCGACTATCAGGACAAACTCCTTTCGGCGATGCGATTCGGCTTCGGCGGACACGTCGAGAAAGCCGCGTGAGGATGGAACTATGAGCGCAATGCATTCAGACGCTTTGGTGTTTTTTGGTGCTACGGGCGATCTTGCGTACAAGAAGATCTTTCCGGCCCTGCAGGCGATGATCCAGCGCGGGCATCTGGACATTCCGGTCATCGGTGTAGCCAGGAAGGGAATGAGCCTCGAACAGTTGCGTGCCAGGGCCAAAGACAGTGTGGAGAAGCACGGCGGGCTTGATCCCGCCGCGTTTGCGAAACTAAGCAGTCTGCTGAAATACGTATCAGGTGAATACGGGGACCGTTCCACTTTCGATTCGCTCCGCAAAGAACTCGGTGCGGCGCAGCATCCGGCACATTATCTGGCGATTCCACCTGTAATGTTCGGGACAGTCGTCAAACATCTCCAAGACTCCGGTTGTGCTAAAGGCGGGCGCGTTGTGATCGAGAAGCCGTTCGGCCACGACGCGGAATCGGCCCGCGACCTCAACAACATCGTACTCGGCGCCTTCGACGAATCGGACGTGTTCCGGATCGATCATTACCTTGGGAAGAGTCCAGTTCACAACATGTTGGTCTTCAGGTTTGCGAACGCATTCATGGAGCCGTTTTGGAACCGTACGTTCATCGAGAGCGTGCAGATCACCATGTCCGAGGATTTTGGAGTCCAGGGTCGAGGCGCATTCTACGATGCGACGGGCACTGTACGGGACGTGATCCAGAATCACATGTTCCAGGTGCTGAGCAACCTCTGCATGGAACCGCCAGTCAGGGATGACAGTGAGACGATTCGCGACGAGAAGGCCAAAGTCCTGAAGGCCATTCCTGCGCTCACAGCGAATGACATCGTTCGAGGGCAGTTCCGCGACTATCGCAAGGAACCAGGCGTTAATCCCAACTCGCAAACCGAGACATTTGCGGTTGTGAGACTTGAAGTGGACTCCTGGCGATGGAAGGGCGTTCCTTTCTATATCCGAGCAGGAAAAAATCTTCCTGTAACCGCTACAGAGGTGTTCGCTCGCTTCCGAAAACCTCCTACATTAATTCGGGAAAGTAAGATAACGCCCAATCATCTCCGTTTCCGCATCAGTCCTCAGGTAACTATCGCGCTTGGCGTGACGACGATGGCGCGGGATGATCTAGCAGCTTTGGAGTCCGCTGAGATGTTGTTCTGCAGTCACCCAGCTCCCCGGGAGATGGCCGCCTACGAACGCGTCCTTGGAGACGCAATAATGGGCGAACGAACGCTGTTCGCTCGAGAAGACTACGTTGAGGAAGCATGGCGCATTGTCGATCCGGCTCTTAAGGCGGGGACTCCAATCTACGAGTACGAACTGAACACGTGGGGTCCGGCCGAAGCGGACACTCGGCTGAAACCTCCCGGAGGTTGGCACAATCCGTCGGCGATGGAGACAACGGTTGAGACTTCATATTCACCTGCGGCCTGACACCACCGAAGCATGTAGAGGAGTGCCGCTAGAGGGAACTCGTCGTTGAAGCACAGCGATTGAAAACTCAGAACGCTGGCGAGGAAAGGCCAATGAGCGACGAACAAGCCGTCCAGTTATCTATCAACACCATCCGCACGCTCTCGATCGATGCTGTTCAGCAAGCCAAGTCGGGCCATCCCGGCACGCCGATGGCGCTGGCGCCACTGGTGTACACCATCTGGAACCGGGTGATGAATTTCGATCCGCAGTACCCGATCTGGCCGAACCGCGATCGGTTCGTGCTTTCGAACGGGCACGCCTCCATGCTGCTGTGGTCGATTCTGCACCTCACTCAGGTGCAGGCCGTCAACGCCGAGTACGAACGACTCGG